>ENA-UOXB01000073-UOXB01000073.1-bioreactor-metagenome-genome-assembly--contig:-NODE-73-length-115094-cov-13.166683_pt1 | contig 115094 bp, 76 predicted proteins | sample MGYA00238158_ERZ761615 | MGnify/ENA primary metagenome ERZ761615 (study PRJEB28904, sample SAMN06267902) | bioreactor metagenome | isolation source: Joint BioEnergy Institute, California, USA...
CCAAACTTGCCAATTCCATATCCGAGAAGAAAATAACCTAACCGTTCCGGAACTCCGATAAGCAAAGCATCGAAATGGACAACTAGTCCATGCTACCAACAGGGTAGAACAGCATGACAAGCAACACAGCTAAGTCACAACGAGCATTTGATTATTCCTTCACCCACGAGCAAATAGAGGAGCGTAGCGCCGCACTACCTCTTCTGTTGAGAGGTCTGGCCCCAAAACCCAGTCTGGCGGAAACCCTCGAAGAATGGGACATTGTCTAGTTCCCAAAGCCTGGCCGCCCCCGTTCGTTGTCCCCTCTTCGTAGTCTAGTCCTGCTGAATTCTTCGTTCTCTTCTTCGGTGAGCCTTGGTCCTCCTCAGGCAGTCGTTTCCTTTCCTGTTGAATAATCAGCGTCGTCGGATGACGATAGTTGATGGCTGGAGAGCCTTCATCATCGTCGAAAAAGTAGAGGTCGCGAAGCTGCTCTAGTTCTAGGCGGATTTTTCGGTCAATAGCCTTGAGCCGGGCACTTCCCAATATCGGAATGGCGCGTCGGATAGCGGCCAGGGGAGCCCCATGCCACTCCCTCGGAGTTGAGAGATAGGATAAGATATTGAAGGGAAGTCGGTTCCGATGGAAGTACTGTTTGAGGAAGATTGGCATGTACTGTCCGCCTATCGCATTGGTCGATATCTTCACCTCTGCCAATTGATGTTCCTTGTACATCTCCGCCGTCGGGACCTCTCGCTTAAAGATGATCCCCTTCTCCGCCGCCGCCCTCACTTCGTTCACGGTCGTCGAGTTCGAACTTTATGAAGTATCGTAGATCGGTCGGTATGAACAAAAATCCAGGGTCGGCAGCCAGGACAAACTGCCCATGACATGTCGGACATGGGGGGATCGCATTCCTGGCTGAGGTCAACGGGAAGTTGATCAGGCCTAATTCATGCCATAATCGTGCCTGCACATGGTAGAAAACTGTTATCCTGATTCCATTCGAACCAGCAGAGGTAGCGTTGCCTATCTGCGGATCCTTCTCTGCAACAACGTGACAAATATGAGCGGATACCCCACAGGGCAGGAGATAGGGCTAGACTTGATAACCCGCCCCGCGCGGGGCGGGTTGGGTGACGGGGTTGGCCAACCTGCAGCGGGTTAAGGTATCTTCAAACCTGACCTGCAGGTTTTGCAGGTTGAAATTGGATCAGGTCAGATCAGGTTCTGTGGGGCAGGTTGAATTTCACCACCTGCACTGGTATTTTTTTGGAATTACAATTACCAGAAAGGGGTTAGGCGTGGGCCTAGGAGTGTAGCGGACGAGCCCTTCAACATGGTATTGAGGCGGAGAATCTTGAGAAGTACAAAAGGGAGTGTGGTGTGTGTTCAGCCCAGGAAGAACAGAAGATAGCAGTACAAATGCCATATGAAAGGTATAAGAATGCCTTTGTGGGCCATCAATTTCCACGTGATATAATAGTGGGAGGCCTTTGATACTTCACCTCTCGCATCATAGTGTGGATGCTGCTCTGTACGCCGCCTTTCGAGTTGCATTATTTGCTTGAATACTGCCACCGAAGAATTGGCCGCGCTTAAGCCACACGCCGGGCGGTTAGTAGTTGGGTGGGTGACCACCAGCGAATCCCGTCAGCGTCTTCGGGGCAGGAAAGTCAGCGGGAAACCGTCCGTCCGGGCACAACGTCGGATGGACCAGCATGAACTGCGCTCGATGGCTGATGTTGTGATTCGCCGGTGCGGCGGCCAGGTTCGTGTTTCGGACGCGTTCGTTGAGCTCCATCTCATGGCTGTATCCTGACATGTCAGCGAACCGAGCTCCGCCAGCACCTGGAATGCCGGAGGGGAATGGTGCACGGGGCGCGAGCGGGTTAGGGACGTCGTATCGAAGCCCGTCGCCGTAGTACTCTGGACCGTGGAGGCCATATCGAGCCGGTTCGAAAGCGGCATCGATATCGTGGGCGGAGATGTTTCTGGGATCCATGCCGAAGGAGTCTCCAAGCAGTACTCTGTATCTCTCTTTTCCGGAAAGAAAACCGGTCATGACTTTGTGTAGACTAATCAGCGGAAGCTGACCAAGGGCTGGTAGCTCTATTAATACATGAACGAACTCGAGGCTGTCTGGGAATAGGTGGTCATGGTCGGATTCGGTGCTTTGAAAAAGTACCTGGCCTTATCAGGTCTCCTGACCTGGAGAACAGCGACAGCAACTCAGCGAAATGTCGTGAAAATTGACAAGGAGAGACCTTGCAGCCGCGAGGTTTGCCGTTTTACATACGACCGCTCCAGGCATGCAACATGCAGAAAACGGGAACCTGCAGGGAATCCTGCTTACCCAGAACCACTTGATTTACTCCAGAAGCCTTCCCTGCGTTGGTTTCGGGGGATGGGATATCTTGGGCCACATTGGGCTGGTTGAACAAGCCTTGCGGAAGCGATGGCCGGGCAATAGACTGCAGGACAACGGCTGATTTTAGCAGGCCGGAAACGCGTTGACGTATCCGTGGTATTCGGGAATGTTTGCTTGCTTATGCACGACTGTAAGCAGTGCAGCAGATGGGGCAGCTCGGAAGCGCAGAAGCCTTCTTCAGCCTCGAATTTTCATGAATCAATAGTCCATCATCAGCTGTATGGATGCCCTAGGACCGCAATATTAAGGCTATCATGCATAGGGAGCCACGAGAGCAGCACGGGATGGCAATTGACAAACATCGGATTCTAAAACACATGTTCCGGAAGACAAGAATTATACATGCAGTAAGACATGCAGAGCAAAGCATCAGAAGATCATGGGTATTAGAGAAATATATCAACTGAGAGGCGAAAGGCCAATCAAATCGGTTGACGTCCGATCCGGCCATCGGCTCCGGCACATCGACCTGAACAGGCCAGACATCTAACGCCCCGGCATAGCAGATGCAGCCCAATTCAAGAGCGACGCATTGAACGAAGGATCTGGCAGTTTCTTGCAACACGATCTCAGGTCACATATTTCCATCCCAAGGGGAACAAACCGTTGATCCAGTCACCGGCTTGTGACAAGTAAATCGTTTATCGTCTCTGGTCCCAGAGGTAATCCCAGCACGACGGTTAGAAAGTGGGCTGAGATATCAACGGACGGAAGCATCCGAAAATGTCTGAAGACCCACCGCACAAAGCATTCGAGAAAAGGAAGGACCAGTGACCGACAGAGTGAGATCGCAAACGGCGCTATTTTAAATCCTGGGTCGCAAGCCGGGCTTACGATTATCCTCAGCATTATTAGCTGTATAGAAGGGAAAACAAGAGTGCCGGGCCGTTGAAGGAATATGGGCTATTCCGTCTGGAAATCCTCAGCAGAAGTCTCTGTTTTATTCCTTCTTTTCAACCCTTCGTCCGCGTCTCGGTTATTCTCTCCCTCCGGCCCCTTGTCCTTGTCTCCGGCACCTGCGAGAGTCCCAGTAGCTTCCCGTTCCACGCCGCGGATGCTAAACGCCCTACGGTGCCCGCTGGGTCTCTCCGTCAGACTGGGAGCACGAGGCCTTTGCCTGCCTCTCGCTCTGCCGCCTATCATGGGCAGTTCATAGATTACCACGCGGAAGACATACAGGAGGAAGTCGAAGACGATGAGGGCGGCCCAGGGACCGATGGTGAGGAGCCCGAGGAGAATCTAGTTACGCGGGACTGATTAGCGGCAGCTTGGAGAAAGACAAGAGTGCAACATACGAAGAACTTCACAACCCACGTCTCGAACGTGGTGAGATGCAGCGGGAGGATCGAGTACCACGCCATGTCTCAACCCGCGCTTTCAGCAAGCCACGTCCAGTCTCTCACGTCTGTCTCATGGACCAGCAATCGGCCCCGTGTCTCGACCGAGTGGCCTGGCGTGTTTAAGGGAAACGCGGGTTGGCCCAACTCCCGGAGTCTCCTGAGCAGAGTGCTATGACCTCTTCCGACACTACCGGTGCAGGCGACACGACCCGGAGCAGGACAAGGCAGATCCCGAAAAGCCAGATAGGCTCGTCTTCTATGTGTCTGTGCTATGTCTAAGTGTGTATGCACATCAGCTTGCACACGGGGACGAGGCGGAGCTGCGGCATGCGGAGGTGAGCACACGTGGAAAAGTGACCGGAGTCGAGACAGAAAGATCACCACACTGCGCAAGTCAGTATCCGCAAGAAGTATTAGAAATTTGTAGTGTGCATGGCTAGAAGAGAGAAATGAAAGACAACGGGAGCTAGGTCCCTACCGTTGCGGAAGAAAACACCCGCGCTGAGACCGCGGCGGCGGAGCTTCGCAGCCGGCGCGCTGCATCCCAAAAAGGAAATCCAAGTACACGGGTGAACTGTCAAGTCAGCCCTGCGCGCTACGGCGCTACTACATATTGTAAACATTAGGAGTTCCTTTTTTTAGAATGTTATAAAATGAGCTTTTAATATATGGCAACGGACTTGGCGTTCTCCCTTCATCTGAATGCTGTTGGGCAGTCTCGCTTGCGAAGTCTAGACCACCTCCTACTTGATCCAAGATTCTTAAAAGCGCAATTTCTGAAGGTATGTTGCGATCAATATATGAGCAATAAGCATTACTCACCAATTTCTTCTGATGTCATGTATTTTGTTATCGTAGCAAAGGCTGAGGTTCCAACTTAGATGATGCTATTCAAGATTCGACGCAGATATATCGAAATTACCACTGGTGAACCCGTACACCTAGACCACCTACCTAGACCATAAACCAGTGCTCATAGCGTAGGTATGTTTCCTCTAGGCTCTCGTTGAGCATAATCTACAACCGGTACCTAACGCATTCCCATCAAGTTAGTTCCTTTCATACAGGTAGCGACACGAGATTGGACGAAAATATTATCCAAGAAAATCACCCGACACCAATAACAGCCATCTCCAGAATAACCCGCCACAGAAAAAGATGGCAGATGAGTCAGAGCAGTCTTTGAGTCACTCACCCGGATCCATTATTCCACCTCGTATTCGCTAGCGTTGTTGCACCGGGAACCTTCAGCTGCTGCCGCTGTTGTACGGTCGTATTCGCCAAGCTCGTCTGGAGAATGTCTACAGGGATGCATAGTATACGAGCTCACAGCCTACATTTCCAATGATTTAAATGCATCGACTGCCATGCCATCATGGGAATCGGTCTGCTCCGCTGGAAGTTCTCCGTCGATAACTGACCAAGTCTCCTGTCTCCCCTTGTTTTTCTCATGAGTCTGTATACTTTACGATGATACTTCCCCATTCTCCTCGTTAAGTCATTAGACCCTTGCAGGTGAAAAGATGTGCTACATCAAATTTACCAAAGAGGAATTAAAGGTAGTTCCGGCGATCTTGAAAGCAAACAATGCAGCAGGAAAGTAAATCTCTCGACATCGACCTTCTCTACTCCTTCAGCATCAAGCAGTGATGAACTCTCCCTTCCTTTTCACTCGCCGAGATGAAGCCACTGGGGATGCTTAAGCCCAGTGGCCGTGTTTTGCATGTGGGGGGTTTCTGACTCTTTTCCAATTGGAGTGCGCCTTTGTCGCTTTTACATACCATGTCTTCTGCATATCTAATCTAAACTTTTCATCATCCTTGGGTCCAGGGTACTAACGTTGCATATTTCTCACTTAGGTGGGTGGGTTGCACGGATTAACTCCAGCGACTCCGTTTTCTTTTTTTCCCCATCTTCAGCGGACAACAATTAGCAAGGAAGAAACAGAACATGACTGTTGGCTGTATCTCATGCATACATATAACGAACTGTATGGAGAAGAATCGGGAAGAATCCTCTTTACCCCTTAATAATTAACAGTCATCAATCTATCTATCTTATCTATCGTACCGGATTTCAGGCCCTTCCAAATAACATGTTGCCTTGGCCCAACCAGCTAGGTAGGTACATGTACCTAGAGAGCGGCATCTTGGTTCCTTGGGGTTTATTTATCTAGGCTTCACAAAAAAAATAGAACAGACAGAAGGCAGCTCAGGAGGGCCATGGACGCTGATATATGATTTTATAGTGTTCAAAAATCATTTCAAATGCAACCAAACATTAGCAATAATTATGCATTATTGATGATAAACTTGTCCTGTCGGACTACCGAAAAGCCGACCAAGAATGCAAGCGGTAGCATACCCGCCACCAAAAGGTCCAAAACCCGCAAGCGAACCAATCTGGTCCCGAGGTGCGATCGCAGGCTCGGCATGCCGGGCGGGATCGGGCAAAAGTCTCACCGGACCTTAATAATCGCGCGTGCGTGCGTGAGTGCAGTGCCACAGAAAAAGCGAACCAGCGCGAGATCTTCCCGAGAACCAAGGCCCTCGTGGCGAAATGGTATCGCGTTGGTCTCCTACTCCCTCGCTTCAGCGGGAAGAAGCGAATCAAAGATTCCGGGTTCGAGTCCCGGCGGGGGTGGGTTCTTTTTTTCTATTTTATCTCCCCCGCCCCAATAATAATAAAAAGGGAACAAAACGCCAAACATCTTAAGAATCAAGGATATCACTTTTTTCTTTTCTCCCCAGCAGAAACAAGCTTTTACCCCTTTTTTTTTTCCTTGAAAAAAAGTCTCATATATATCCAGTCCGCGCCTTTCACGACGTCTTATCTTGCCTCGCCTTGCCTTCCAAGCCTCCTTGCCTTTCCTTCCGCGGGTAGCCTTCTCAATAATAATCTGCAGTCTGCAGCCCTCTGGGGTAGGAGGCCTTTCCCGCTTCTTGTAATACAATTGTTCGAGTAGCGAGCGGACAGGCATCCTGTCTTGTCCTGTCCTGTCTTGTCTAGCAGCTTGCGGCTTGCAGCACTTTCTCCCGGCTCATGATTGTCATGATCATGATCATGATCCTCCAGACTCTAAGCATTGTTCGTGTTCTCATCCTTTTCGAGCTCAAGAGACGCTGACACGGCCTCGCAAAGAGCAACACCTCCACCAGATGTAACATATTCAATAGTCATATTCGCTGCTAGAAATAGAACGTTCCGTGGTTCGAGATCAACTGATATGGATTTTGCTCGCTTTATCCCTCCGGCCGTCATACGATGTGATCGCGGCACAATTGCAAAGAACCCATTTCCAGAATTGAGACCATCGCGCGTAGCAGCTCTGTATATCAACACCGTTCCAGGTGGACCGGGAACAAAACGTCCAAGTCGGTTTTTGTTGAATAGCATAAGCCTTGTATCACCGATTTTCTTAGCTTTAGAAGGAGCAACCGAGGTACTTTTCGAACCAATCTTCTTCGGGCAACTATAGGAGTCAGTGAAGCCTTGTAGTTGTGGAAAATCAATGCACCTTTAAGCCATAGCACATAAGTTCCTGGCATTTCTTACCACACCGCCTTAGCGAGGGTGATTTGGTAGAAGAGATCTCTGTTTCAACCTCGATAAGGAATTCATCAGGAGGCGCGTCCCCAGGCACGATGAGAAAATCATCATCATTCTGTATTGTCATCTCAAGTTCTGGTATTCTGCAACAAGAAAACGAAAGTAAGAGAGGGCCTTATTTGGCGGGATGTGCGTGCGAGGCAATGACCAAGCTACGCATAGCTGAAACAGTTATGGAAAGCTGCAAGGATAATAAGTGTAAATACCTATGTTTTTGAGACTGGAGAATGGAGAAGGTGACCGTAAATAAAGACTCTGTTGGCCTAAACGCCTCGTGACTGTTGAGGAGCCCATACAATTAATAGGCGGCACAAGGTCGAACATAACCTTCTATTTGCATGCCGCGAAGAAGGATGCGTGAGGCAGACGGCGTTAATAAGGGGGGGGGGGGCTCGAATTTGCCTAGTTGGGCAGCGACGTCGGGTAGACTGGCAGCCAATGTACCCAAAGACATGGGTCAACCAGCCATTCCGTTCAGCACCTCTAATACTTATGGTTCACCCCTTGATTTGAATCTGGAGAAATTGAATGAGAAGCCCCTAGTGTGATCAATCAGTTGACATACAAACTAGGTGATCTTGCCCTGTCCTTTGATCCTACAAGTCACATATATGCGGCAAGCATAAATGCCGCGCTAATCTGCCATGTAATGATCATCTTTTTCCCTCAAACATATGTATCTGTGATTTCGATCCCGGAGAGTAGGGAGAGGGGGTCTTGGGGACTGGTATCCAGAGGGAGTGATCCAGAACGCACACAGGTTGGTCCAGTCCAATTTTTTTTATAAAGTGCTACAGTTTGGAGGAGCGGGAGGAGGGGGAAGTGGCGGTCTTCAGCCAGTCAAGTTCGATCATATCCAGCCAGTTGACTACAGTACATTACATACAATTAACCACATCTGCAGGAAAGCTTTCTGCTTAGATAGATAATAGGTAGGTGGATAGATAGATGATCTGATGGATTCCCAGGCATTACTACCTGGTTGCATGTAGGTATCCTAGATATCTTTTTCCCTGCACACGTGGATTTGCACCGCTCAGACTCCGTCTAAAACAACCGATCCTGTTCAAAACATTGTCAAAACACAAAAAGATCAATCACTAGCTTTTAGACAACCATCCCTCGTTATATATGGCCGCCGGCAAATGGACAACATGTAATGCAATATTCTCGACCCGACCATCGTCAGTCAATCCAATGAATCCAAAAGAGATGGACCATCCAAGATACCTGTGCTACCAGCCCTCTTACCCAACCTGTTCCAAGAGTGCAAAAAGCCGTCCCCTATCTCCATAATATATGTACACAGAAGCGAAGAGATAAAATCAGATCAGATCAGATCAGGATATCATACGACCCATCACCGCCGCCCCCGGAAGTAATCGTACGAGGTGAAGCCCGGATCCTCCTGCTGGACGGGCCCGTACCCGCCGCTCCACCAGCGTTCCACCGGGTGCCCGCCCCCGGCCTCGGCCGGCCCGTGCGCGTAGTTCAGCAGCCGCGTCTCGCTCTCGTTCGGGTGCCGGTAGAACGCCGGGGTCTGCGTCGGGGTCTGTGGTCGCGCCCTGCTGAAGGCGGGCGGCGGTGGTTGGTCCGAGTAGTTGTAGTAGTGGTCGCCGCTGGCGAAACCCTCGTACGGGTTGTGGTTGTTCCGGCCGTGCGGGAGCGACGGGGTCGGCGAGGACGCGCGCGACGAGCTGGGCGAGAACTCGCCCATGCCCACGTTTCCTCCTCCCTTGCTCATGATGAAGCTCTTGGGCGTGTGCGACCGCTCCGTGATGAGGTCCTCCGGGCGGCCGTAGATGCCGCCGCCGAACTCGTCGCGGAAGTCGGCGCGGTCCTTGAAGTAGGAGAAGTCGAGCTGGTTCTCCGGGACGAACTCGAAGGGCCCCGACGGCTGGGACGTCTTGCCCGGCTGCGACGTCGACATGGACTGCATGGCGATGTCCGAGTACTCGCCCGCGGAGAGGTCGGTCGAGCCGAGCCGGCCGCGGTAGATCTTCTTCAGCGCGTCCACGGCCTTGGCGTGCACCATCGGCGTCGGTAGGGGCTTGTAGAGGGCCGGGTGGCCGAATTTCGTGATGAGCAGCCGGTCGCCGGACCGCCTGCCGGACTTGCCGGGCGCCAGCGCTTCGGCGTCGCTCAGGTTGGCCCGGTTGTAGTATGTGCAGTCGTCGTCGAACGTCCTGGAGCAGACGAACTTGAAGCCCAACATCAGGAACGGGAGCGGGATCATGCAGAAGACCATCGTCCAGGTGCCCTTGGCCATGACCACCAGCCCGATGACGACGTTGGCGAGGATCGTCGCGAACACCATCCGGTTGAACAGGACGCGCCAGAAGCTGCCGCCGGACTCGGTCTTGGTCACGAACACGTACAGCAGGAGGTACTTCTTCAGCCAGGCGTCCAGCCCGAAGTAGAGCGCCGTCACCAGCAGGATGATGGGCTGCAGCGTGGCGAAGCAGAGGGCCACCGTCGCGTAGAAGAGGAAGTAGTTGTAGTAGCTGGCGTAGTCGAAGGGGGGCGGCGCGGTCCACTCGATCGCCTGCCGCGGCGTCGGCGCCAGGAAGGTCTTGGAGAACCAGATCCAGGCCAGGTTGACGACCTGCACCAGGTCGATGGCGGCGCCGAGGTTCCGCTGCAGCAGCCAGGACACCCAGAAGGGCGACACCTGGCAGAGCGCGTTCATGATCTTGGTGTAGAACTTGCCGTCCTTGATGGCGTGCCAGGCGTCCTCGTCGCGGTTCTTGGCGTCGATGACGGCGGACACGAACGTCCACGCCGCGGAGAACAGCGAGAAGACGATGAGGTTGTTGAAGACGAAGAACGAGTAGAGATGGTGGAGGACGTGGCGCTCGCGCGAGGTCTTGGTCATGTCGCCGGCCCGGACGGCCAGCCGGCGGAAGATGATGGGCAGGATCAGATAGACCAGCGACGTGACCAGCGGCGCCGCGATACCCTGGACGGCGGCCCAGATCCGGGCGTTCTCGTTGAGCGAGGTCTGGAAGGCCGGCCAGACCAGGCCCAGGTTCGACAGGTCCGACAGGAACACGGCGATCAGCGCGTTGGGCGCGATCCACACGACCGTCAGCAGCGTGACCCAGATCATGTTGATGAAGCGCTTCCACTTGCGGACGCCCTTGGACAGCGGCAGGTTCTCCCAGATGATGTCGTTGGGCCGGGGCGCCAGGCGGATGGTCGTGCCGTGGGGGTGCTTGTTGCGCGCCGTGTAGGCGACGGCGTGGGCGTGCTCGATCGACTCCCAGCTGGCGAAGCCGTAGGGCATGGCGTTGCGCTTGTCGATCGAGTCGCGGACGTCCTTGATCTGCACCTCCAGCTCGTGGATGCGGTCGGTCAGGAAGTCGATGGCGTCGACCTTGCCGTCGGGAAGGTCGCCCCGGAGCTTGCGCGGCGGACGCATGGTCGGACGGTTCGGGGGCAGCCGATCGGGCCGCTTCAGGTACTTTGCCAGCACCGACTCCAGCCGCCTCACCGTCTCCTCGTGCTCCTTGATCAGCCGCGGCAGCTCCTTGACGTTGCGGCCAATGGCCGCGCGGGGGAGGGCCGCCGTCGGGTTGACCTCCTCGGTTAGGCGCAGCAGACCCTCATCCGACCTCATCCCGGGCGGGATATCGGTGATCTACAAAGTCAGCTCGCCCACATTTCTTCTGTCAAAAGAGAGAGAGAGAGAGAGGGAGGGAGGGAGGGAGGGAGAGGGAGAGAGAGAGAGAGAGAGAACGCACCATCAGGGTCCGGGCATGCAGACTGTTCTGGTACTCCTCACTCTGGAAATACCTCCGGCGCAGCGCGCGCACGCCGTAGTAGTTGCGCCAGAGGAAATACGCCACGATGACATCGAAGCACCAGGCGCAGACGACCTGGCTCCAGATGGCCTCGGTGGAGACGTACATGGGGGTCATGGTCGCGAAGGCGGAGAAGCTCTGGGTCAGGTCGTCGGCGCTGAGGCTGAGGTTGACGGGGATCATGACGGCGCAGCCGATGACGCTGAGGGCGAGGAAGAGGTTGCGGCACATCTTGGTGAAGCGCAGGAAGACGGCGGCGTCGAGGCCGATGCGGTCGACCAGGTCCTGCTCGCGCGTGCGCAGGACGGGCTTGACCCAGGAGAAGAGGCCGCGGCCGACGGGGGGCGGGGCGTGCTTCTGGTCGGCATGCTTGAGCTTGGGGGCGTAGACGAGGGTGTGACGGGGGCGGAAGAGGGAGAAGAGCAGGGCCAGGAAGGCGGTGATGCCGAGGGAGGTGCCCAGGGAGGCCCAGAAGGCGTTGACTTGGAACTGTCGCAGTCAGCCGTGATCTAAATCATCGATCCAACCCAGGGAGAGATGTTGCGCAACGTACCGCCGACTTGAAGGGGTTCTGGATGAGGCGCAGGAACTGGTCTGTCGGCGACGTAGGACCGTCGTCCCGGGGCGCAACGATGCTGCTCTCCCAGCGAGCCATGACACCGTCTCAGACTCGGACCTAGCTAGGGCACGCCCACGGCTTCCCAGCTCGCGCAGCGCCAGGCATCGACCGGCGGACCCGATGCAAACGAGCGACAGAGCAGACCACGAGGGTAAACGAACGGAAGAAGACGAAGCAGAAGCAGAAACGACAGGAGAGGAAAGAAAACGAAAAAAAAAACTGGAGACGTCAGCACCGGGCCTGCATGACGCTGGCTGCAAGAGATCTTTTATGGAGCTGGGCCGGCCTAGGGCTGGGGAGCGACGGGGCCTGGCCTGTCCGGGGCGGGTCGGGCGCGCATCCGAGAGGCAGCGTTACCTGGCTCGGGACGACCGATGAAACACGGTAGCGAGGGGCGGAGATGAAGGGAGGGGAGGAGACGGGTGGAGAGGGACGGACGAGGGAGAGGAGGAGATGAGGGAGATGAAAAGAAGAGCCGGACAGAGATGAAGCAGAGGAAGAGAGAGAGAGAGAGAGAGAAGAGAGAGAAAGCAAGCGAGCTGACAGAGGTCTGCAGCAGCTGTCCCGAAGCGGCGATCGAGGGCGTTAGGGCTGCAACCCTGGCCGCCGGCTCCACCGCCCCGCGGATCACGGGGTGGCCGGGCCCTGCTATATTCTTTGCCCCGATCGTTCAGCTGTCCGCCATCAGCTGCTGAGCACGCTGCTCCCACGAGTTCCAGACATCATGGAGATGAGACGCGGTGGCCTGAGAGACGGGCGCAGCAGCGTCCGCCGGGCGAACATGCCTCGTGGCCCGCGCCCCAGCGTGCACATCATCTCCCCCGACGGCGTCCCGCTTGTCTCAGATCCCTTACCCACTCTCTCCGTCCAGTCTCCTCCACCGGGAGCAGCAGTGGCGGGCGAGATCACGCGGTAGAGATACTTCGTTCAGAGATTGCTCGTTATCATTCGACCATGCTTATCTACATGCCACAGACACCGTCCCCACATGAACCCACCGTACAGTGTTAACAGAGTATCAAACACACTAGATCCATCCCGACTACAGCTGCCCAGCAGTGTTGAAGTCCTCCAGCGCCACCTGCACCCGCTTGCTCATCTGCTTCTCGCCCTCGCGCACCCACACGCGCGGGTCAAAGTACTTCTTGTTGGGCTTGTCCTCGCCCTCCGGGTTGCCCACCTGCGTCATCAGGTAGTCCTTCTTGGCCAGGATGTAGTCGCGCACGCCCGACAGGTACGCGTACTGCATGTCCGTGTCGAGGTTCACCTTGACCACGCCGTAGCTGATCGCCTCCTTGTACTCCTCCTTGGTGGAACCCGAGCCGCCGTGGAAGACGAAGAAGACGGGCTTGTCCTTGGGCGACCCCGTCTTCTCCTTGACGTGCGCCTGGTGCTTCTTGAGCAGCTCCGGGTGCAGCTTCACGTTGCCCGGCTTGTACACGCCGTGCACGTTGCCGAACCCGGCCGCGATGGAGAAGTACGGGCTGATGGGCTTCAGCACGTTGTAGATGGCCAGGATGTCCTCGGGCTGCGTGTACAGCGACTTCTTCTCCACGTCCTCGTTGTTGACGCCGTCCTCCTCACCGCCCGTGATGCCGATTTCCTGACGAGTCAGCTAGAGTCTAGATAGATTTGTAGCAGAAAGGCTTACCATCTCAAGCCACTGCTTCATCGGGGCGGCGCGCCGCAGGTACTTGGCGGTGGTCTCGATGTTCCAGTCGACCGGCTCCTCGGACAGGTCGATCATGTGGCTGGAGAAGAGCGGCTCGCCGTGCAGCTTGAAGTAGCGCTCGTCCTCGTCGAGCATGCCATCGAGCCACGGCAGCAGCTTCTTGGCGCAGTGGTCGGTGTGCAGGATGACGGGGATGCCGTAGACCGGCGCGATGCTGCGGATGTAGTGGGCGGCGGCGATGGCACCCGCGATCGAGGCCTCCTGGTTGCCGTTGGGGACGCCCTGCGGTCGTCAGCGGCTGCTCCTGACGTCTTTTCCCCCTCTCGATCAGGGTCAAGAACCTACCTTTCCGGCAAAGTAGGCGGCACCGCCCTGGGACACCTGCAGGATGATGGGGCAGTTCTTGTCGCGCGCGGCCTCGAGGGCGGCGACGGCGGTGGAGGACGAGGTCACGTTCTGCGCGCGTCAGCATCGGATTTATATCTCATATATGCATCTAGAAGTCTACTTACAATAGCAGGGATGGCAAAGTTGTTCTCCTGGGCATACTCGAAGAGGCGGAGCACGTCGTCGCCGACGATGACACCGCTCTTGCGGGAGAGCTTGTCGAGGATACCCATGGTGACGGAGGGAGGAGCAGTAGACGAGATCTCTCAAAATTCAGCAAAGGATCTGAAAGAAGAAGTCTCCAGGTCAGCCAGGAAGCGATTGAAAGAAAGAGAGTGAGCGCGAGTAAAGGTTGTACGAGGGAGGACTTTTGCGGCGCCGACACCGCAGCAAGCCAAGGTTAAAATAATGAGTGGTGGAGGGGACAGGCCCAGCGCTAACGGAGGGGCCAGAGTGGGCAGAGCCGCTCCGTCATGCCTCGAACGACTCACCGGATGGTGGAGAAGGACGGGCAGGACTCAGAGGGCGACCGTCGCGCGGAAGCTGAGGTCAGGATGATCCAATATATAAGAGAGGAACAGGGGGGCGAGTCAGGACAGGTCGTACTTGACCGGTGGCAGGGAGGAAGAGGAGACAGGCGGACGGACGTTATGATATAATCGCTGTGCTCGAGCTGTTCGCCGTGGGGGAGCGCGGGCCAGCATGACGTTCCGAAAACCCCCGCGCCGCCGACTTGTGCCCTCTTCCATGGGCCCGACGCGGAGCTCGTGCTGTGCCGCGGCTGTTTCTATACCTCTGTCTATCTATCATGTCCATACGGAGTACATGGTATGCAGACATGGTGGAAGAGGAGAGACAAGCTCCCGCACCTGCAGTCTGTCCGTCTGTATGCATCGTGTGATAGCCACCTCGGTACCGACTACCTAGGTACCTCGTAAAGTAACCTTAGCAGTGATCACGACACGCCACGGCATGCTCTTCCCCGTGCTCCAGAGACCTGCTCCCTCGTCTCCGTGTTTCTTTCGTGAAGCTCCTCTCCACTCGGAACATCCCCGGACCAACTTCCCCATGAAGTCTCTCTCCACCCTCCGTCCGGTTCCAGCCTCTTCCCCTGCCTTCTCCCGACTTGGCGCTCGTCCGGGACCTCGTCAGCTGAGCGGGCCGGCCGTATAGCTCAGTAATATATCACTCAAGTATGGGGATGTTTCTCGGTCCCTAGGATCATGCATGCGCATTATCGTTTCCGGATGTCTTTGATTGGAGGAGGAGTACTGTACACGCCACTGTCACAGACTCTCAACAAAGTCAATGATCAGAAGACAGCTCCTGTCCTGGTTGCTATGCCGACAATGACCGGCGGGCTGCCGCTCCGTACTATCCTGTACTGCGGCCAGGAGAGCAGACGCGTCTCCAGCCATAACCGAGTCCCGAGTTTCGTGGTAGGCAGCCCGTCCTCCGGCCTCCAAGCTCGCCAAGACCACGAAGATCATGCTTCCATGTGACCTCTTCGGCCCCAGTGGACGGCTCCATAGTTGGCATTCAAGATGAGTCCAGACCCAGGTATGTACTTCGTACATGGCTCCTGTTTCAGATCCGAAATCTCTATCCCAAAGACGATGCAAATGCAAACGGTCATCGACTTTACCGCTACCTCCTCTATCATTATTTATTATTACATCCATAGAATGATCCCGTCTACCATGCTTCATTCTATCTCTTTCATTTCTTCAGTCATGTTATCCATTGAAATCACCGTGTATATCCCCGTTCTCCTCTTTTCTTCTGTACCCAACTTGCTCAAGGCCCGCCTGGGCACTGTCTTTCGTGCTCTGCACGTGATATGCATGTCCTGGACATGTACATGTGCTGGATGTATGTGCATGCGTATGTGCAGTCTCTCTGTTCTTCTTTCTTCCTTCGACTTCTCCACACATCGCCATCTCAGATTCCATCCGAGGCAGGCCTCTCCATCTCGTAGAACAGCAGATACACCTCCTTCTGCATGCCAAGGACGTCCGCCGTCTTGCACTCCTTGACCTTCTCGTCCGAGATCCGCCACCAGCGACCGCTCTGCTTGCGCTTGCGCCGGAAGCGCGTGCCCGAGCCCGCGGGCTGATCCGTGGAGGTGCGCGGAGTGCTCTTCTCGTCCGTGGACGACGAGCTATTGTTCTGGGACTTGCCTAGACGGGCAGGGGAGGAACCGCTTCGGGCCAGACCGTTGGGGTTAGACGTCGGAGTCGGCGTGAGCTTGGAGGCAGAAGACACGGGACGGCTGCTTTGGAACGAAACACGAGGGCTTGAGGTGGTCGCCGGTGACGGTTGCGATGGCGGAGGGCTCAGCTGGGTTTGTGCTCTTGACGGAGGGCTCGTCGATGTTGACGTCGACGGAGCAGGGGACGAGAGCGAGAGACTGGACATCGATGGAGAAGAAGAAGTCGCGGGAGAGCCGCTGGCTGCTCCCGGGTCCAGATCCAAGGACTTTTTCGCCGCAATCCGTGGGCTGGGAACCTCCGAAGGGTTCTCGCTGGCCGCTCGACTGTGGGCGTAAGAGCTGAAGGCATCGGGAGTGGAGAACGGAGGGTATACATGATTCCGCCGGAAGGACTCGTAGTGGCCGCTGTTGTGGCTGCCCTTGTGGCAGACAATTGCCAGCAGCTTGTACCACTTCCGGCTCAAGATCCCGCCCAGGGGAAGGCGCTCGGGGAAAGACACCTTGGCCGCGTTCTTGGTGGAGCTGCTCCGGTCGAAAATGGACCTCGACAGATGAATGGCAACGATCTTGGGGAAGACGGTAATGCGCATATGCCTCGCGATCTTGCGCTTCGGCGCGAGCTCCGAAGGTGGCAGCGTTACCCCTTCCAATTCTTGTTCGGGGTCGGTCTCCAGTGCCTCCTGAATCCGAGATATTTCCATCTCTAGATGCTCCAACTCGTCCTTCGACTTGGTCTTTGCCTTTGCGCTCATCTTGACCTCAAGGGCATGTTGCAGGCGGCACTTATCGCACCGGAAGTCATCGATGTACTCCGTCTTGAGGAGGCCGTCAAAGCAGGCGCTCAGAGTGGTCGAGCTCGTCTGTGGGACCTGCAGGGTGAGGTTCACAAACGAGGTCTGATTCGGCTTGTATTGGTAGTGGCAGAACGTGCATTCGATCTGCGACTCCAACTGCCCCTCAAAGGGAAAGCCGTACTCGTTGTCGATCTCTTTCAGCTTCGTGTTTATGATGGCCGGTAAGCCCTTCTCAGATCCATCATCAAGCCGAACCTCCACCTCCGCCGATTCCTCCGGATCGCGCTCGGCGTCGACGTCCTGCACGGGCGGAAGCGGCGCGCCTGGGCCTGCAGGCGTCTCGACCAGCCTCTGCACTCGCTGTCGCGCCTTGACACCGGCGTGGTACTCGTCGCACAGCCGCTCCGCGACGATCTGCAGAAACTCCTGCGCGTCCTGCTGGTTGCGGCTGATGCGCGTGCGGAACGCGAACTCCAGCGCCTGGATGAACGGGCGCGCAGAGATCGTCTTCCTGTAGATGGGCCGCTCATTGAGCCGGTCCAGCATCTCTTTCAACGCCCTGGTGATCGTCCCCTGCTGCAGCTCCCTGATCTTCTCGGGCGTCTCGCCGCGCGGCATGTCCGCCGGCTCCGGCAGGAGGTTATAGATCTCGGGCCCGTCGAGCTCGCGGCGGTGAAGTTCCCGGATCAGGTAGCGGCGCAGCTCCCCGAGACCCGCGAGGGCCTGCAGAACGGAGTTGATGAAGCAATCATTGGCCGGGTTGGAGAGCCCGACTACCCCCTTCTTGCGGCCGCTGCTGCTGGAGGAGTCATCCCCGTCGATAGTAAAGTTGGGCCCGAAGACGTAGAAGAGCGCGATCGCAGCGAGGGACGCCCCAGCCGCATAGGCGGCGATGGTCGCTGGTTTGTCAGGCATAGACGATTATGTATGTACGCGGGATTAGCTGATATGTACTGTACTGTATTGTAGGGAGACGAGTGGTGCGCAGCAGAGACGCGTGGGGATCATTGCTCCATTTCCGGGAAGGGCGCAAACCGTGAGTAATTGGGCGAACGACCAGACGTAATTCTCGTCCCGCGGTTATAGTCTTCTTTTTTTTCTTTAATATAGGGCCCTTTCCAAGTAGTGAATACCCGTAGACAACAGATAATGCTGCTGGCTCAGGCGTCAATTGGTGTCTCTGCGGCTATGGCGGGAAAAAGGGCGTCAGCGCGGCTGTCCGAATCCGAGACGCATGCACGCTGGGGTTTTGGAGACAGACAGCGGATGTCCAGCCTGACGAGCTTGGTTCAGATGCTTATCCGTCGCGCAGGACGTCCCACATATGATGCTGGGGAGAAGAGAAGGAAGAAGAAAAGAAGGAAAAGAGGCAGCGTCAGCGATCCACTGGGTTAGGTATCCCATCATCGGGGGCCGAGCCAACCAAGCGCGCTCCGTTTTCTTCTCAGCGTCGGCGTTTCGTTGCGGTGTTGCCGAACCCCAGACAGAGCGACATCCCCACATCCTGCACCGGCTCAATCCGGCAGTTCAAAGGCAAGAGCATGGAGAAGATCGACTCGGATCTCGAGATTCGAGGCCAAAGTGAGACGCCAGGCCGGGTCCGCGTCCCTTGTTGCTCCAATGGCGGCGGACGACATACCCGGGGCTTCCGCATGAGACGCCTTACTGAGGCTCGGCAGCCGCGCGGGGTTGTTGAATGTGAGACGCATGCCGTCCATGATGCACGTCTGTCGGGGGTCCTCCGCCGTGGACTGTGTGATCGTAGACTTGTCGACCTCCTCTGTAGGCATCAAATTGCAGTTACTATGTCCTCGACTCACGAGTGACAGTGCCACGGTGACCCCCCAGACAAGTCATAAACTATGCGTTGATCGACGGTCCTCCGTAACAAGATCCGGTCGATCGTCGCAGACCGTGCCTTATCTATTGCATGTCTACCTGCTTGAGTGCTCCGTATCTACCCGGTCGCCTGCATGGTCGGCTCTGCAGGGGTAAAAGGCACGAGACCAGGGTGACAGGTTTCCAAGTACCCGTACAACGCTGTCTCTTGAGCTATTATGGACTAGTGGAGGACAATAGATGCATGGACGCAATAACCACCGTAACCAATATAAATTGTACTTCCAACAGAGCATTTGGAGTCGATGACATCGGGCTGACATTGACATTGTGTGCGATGTTCCAGGGCTAGCGTTATAACCTCTTTCTATGTGACCGGATATAATAAGGGTGGCATGTACAAGAGATATCTTCCCCGTAGAACTCTTGAACTTCCCAGTGCGCTCCGTCAATTTTCTCTCTCCTGAAGTTGTATCACCGACTTTTTTATTTAACGCGGATTTAGACCTCCCCTCTATCATTTAGAAAAAAAAAGTATCCTAAATCAAGCCTTCAGGTAGGATTCCGGCAGAGTAGCAACCTTCTCCTTGAACAGCTCCTCCGCCTGCTTCCAGACACGTGCGTTGTGCCGGTCCTTCAGCTGCAGCAGGCTGGGCAGCAGCGCCTGGCTGAACCTCTCGGAGCTCTCGCGCGGCAGCAGGGACGGCAGGTGGTCGATGCTGATCACGCTCAGTGGCAGGCTCGGGTTGCCCAGTGGCAGGGTGACGGGCACGGTCGGCTTGTCAAAGGTGGTGGTGACGTTGTAGATGGGGATGGGGTTGTTGGGGTTCGTGCTACGGTGATAGATAAAATCAGCAGATGGATCGTGGCGGTCAGAAGGGTTAGGTAGGTTGAAACATACGTATCGGCACTGACGTCGCAAATGACAGTCAAGCGTCTGTTCGGCGACTTGATGGACTCGGCGTCAACGAAGGGTGGGATCTTGGAGGAGAGGTAAATGCAGTTGATGAAGATGTCAACGTCCTCGACGATCTCCTTGAAGGGCCCGCCTGCAAGAATGTCAAGTCAGTCTCTCCGTCTGTCTACGCATTGAAGCAACGGAGGGCGACGAACCCTTCTTGGTCTCCTCGATATCCCACTGCAGAATGTCAGATTCTGGGATACCGACATCCTTTGCCAGCTGCACGGCGCCCTTGCCGCATCGTCCAAGCTGTATATTGTTAATGCCTTTTATTCCTGAAGTTTCGCTTTGGAGGGATGACTCACGGCTCCAATGACAAGGACCTTGGGTGTTCTGCCGGACTGCTTCTTGCCAGCCTCCAGCGACTCCTTCACGGACTCGATCAAGAGAGCCTCGTTGTCATAGGGCTTTTCACCAGGCAGAGGCTCGCCGTTCGGGTGCGTCAACTGCCACGCCCAGTTCTTGATGGCCAACGCGGAACCTGGTCTCCAGTCTCAGTATGCGTCCAACTGTAGGAAAAATTCGCCAGAGTGAGAGAATACCGGCATATCCAGCAGAGTATCCGAAAGCTGTATCGTTGGGAGTCAGCAATTCTGAACTTGAACAATAACTTCTGGTGGGGAAAAATCGCTTTCATACCGGCAACTCTCCGCCCTGAGTCATCTGTCAGGAACTCGAGGTCGAGCAGGGTACCACCCCCGCGCGGCCAGCGGCTCAGGACCTTCTCCCAGCCAGCCTGCTGCTTGTAGCAGTGCGCAAAGGAGATGTGGACATGCTCCAGCGGGAAGTCCTTCTCGGGCAGCTCCTTGAGACCCAGGATGTATGCGTCCTTGGGAGCGTCTCTCTCCCAGGACCCTTCCTCGACGAGCGGCGCTCCGACCTATATCATCAAAAATTAAGATTTCTTCCAAACCAGTGGTGCACGGAATTTTCTTTTTCCAGCGTACCTTCTCAAATTCGCTGTCTAGGTGCGAGATTGTCAGTACATAGTTGACTACGGATTGATCAATCGGGATTGGGAAAAGATCTTACCATCAAAGATCCGCTGCTTGGAGCGCTCCACGATCACTTCATACCCGGCGTCGAGAAGGGCCTTGCAAGTGGTCGGCGTGACTGCGAATCAATCCAACGGGTCAAAAATTCAGATCGTCCGCTTGGCGGGGGAAGAAGGCGTGACAAGTCGCAATTGGGCAAAAGGAAGTAACGTGAAATATATATACTTACGAGCCGATCGCGCTTCGGCGGGCTTGGTTTCAGCCCTCAGCCAGATTTTGGTACCGGACATCCTGGGCGTCAATTGGTATCGTGGAGAGAAGAAACAGTTGCGTGCAACGGTAGATCGGGCGGGCAGCATGTATTACTCACATCCCGCGGGACCAGAATCTTTCCCCTCCGGTGACGTTGTTGTTCCGGGGCCGGCGTCCCGTGGTCGGCCAACCGGCCGGCGGGTTAGTAAGCGGTCCTCCGGCATCTCCTCCGGACAGCCCCATGGATGGACATGAGATGCATGTCCCATTACCGCCAGTGCATACAAATCTAGGGACGGCGTTTCTCTCAGGTAGGTCCTCCTGAGGGGCATGGAGATTCCTGTAGGCTCCAAACACTCGGGTACCATATATGCCTAAGCACTTGGCCAGAGATCCCCCAAGGCACGAGGGCTTGATGCATGGATGAGGGAGCGAAAGGGGTTGATGTTGACGAACGTCGCAGGATGACCGGAGCATGAGCGGAAATGGACATTTCGAATATATGAGCAGAATTTCATTTAATCGCTGCTTCTTGAAGCATTTATGCAGTAACGTTGATAACTACGCATGGCTTTCGATCAGGTCTTGCCCTAATTCGGCCGGTGACTCGTCCCCAATAAAATTGTCGGATGTAGCTCTGCTGGTTCAAGACAACAAGCTTTTAGCCCTAGATCGAATTCCATTCAAAGCAACTACGGCGTAAAGACCTAGATACAGCAGTAAAATGTAAATGGATCGTCCTGACTGGTTTGAAGCCTATATAGAATATCCTCCCATCGCTCCACAGATAGTCATGATGACATGTTCCTCTTCTGAACAAAGAGAGCGGAGTGTAGTGTTGCCGTGTCATTCCTTTCCATGTGTCTACGCCAGGTTGGAAAGGGGAGAATAACAGTCGGCGTCGTGAAAAGAAATGGTCGGGGTTGCCTTTCCACTCCCACTGGCTGCCGTGGTAGCAGCGATCACCGGTCCTTATCATTTGGCATTCAAGCTGCCTTGGTCCGGCTCCTCGTTCTACTTCCGATTCCATCAGTGACGCGCTGGGTTACCTTCTTCGCGAGGCCCTTCACTCCCTTCCTGGGCCGACCAGGCTTCTCGCCGTTCGTGGCGGCAGCTGCGGTATCCTCCTTCTCAGCAGCGGCACCGGATGTTCCATCCTCGGCCTTAGCGGGTTCCCTACTCTTGGAAGGTTCATCAGCCTGAGCCGGCTCTTCAGCCTTGGCGGATTCTTCAGTCTTCTGCTTTTTGTTGGCCGGATCAGCGGCCTCATCGGTGGTCCCGTTCTCTGCCGGTGCCGTAGTCCCGTCACGCTCCCGCTTCTCTCCCGTCTTAGGCTCTGCTGCGCTCTCTTTCTCAGAGGGTTCCTGAACACCAGTGGCAGCGGCAGCACCGGTGTCTTTCTCAGCGGGCTTGGTCTCGGCTCCTTTCGAGTCACCCTTGCCCTCCTCTTTCCTCAGTTCCTCCTTCTCTGCCTCTTTCTTCTTCTCTTCTTCTTCATACCCAGTCAGCTTCTTGGTCTCTGCAGCGCATGGTCAGCTCGAATCGCGTATGAGATAATGCGCGCAAAAGGAGTCTACGGATGAGAGCTTAGGAATCTAACACCACAATTGCTCCCAGGCAGCTATTCATGAAGATAACACACAAAGGCTGGCTACTTTCACAGCCACAGCGATACGTACCAGGAGCTGTCGGGGCGCTCTGAATCCGAATCCCTTCGGCAGCCATAGCAGCCCAGCGGTGACGTTGCGCGCGAGTGCTCCAGGGACAGACGAGGGCAAATGTGAGACCAGAAGGAATCGCAGGGCCCAGGTGACGTCAACGATCAAACCAGAATGGCTTTGCGCTCAGTAGAGAGGGTTCTATTGAGTGGTGGTCGGTGCAAGGAGAGGAGAGGAGAAGAGGTGAGGTCGCGCCGGGGTCCATGACGACGGGGTTAGGGCGGTAGGCGGCCAATCCCAGCTGGGCAGTGGCTCGAGGAACCTGGACAGCCTGAGGTCTCGGCTGCGCCGCCTCGGATCGCAGCGCAGGGGAAAGTCGGCAAAGGGAAAGCTTATGGATGAGGACGGCAGGCGAGCACGGGCCCCGGCCCCGGAACGCGTCGCCGCTTTTGGAGCCCCGGCGTGCCAAGACCTGGAGGCCCAACACGGCTAGCGCCGGTCGGGGCCGGGGCATGGGGTCAAACATCTCATTTACACAAAGGCCCACAAGAGAAACGCCGCAAACACCCAGACAAACACCATGCTTTTTCCTCCCTGCGTAACGCCTGTAAAGGAAGAACCCTCAGTTGTCACCAAGATTATTAGGTCAAGGCAACGTCCAAGTGATTCAGCAGATCTGCCTGCTCAGAGGAGACCTGAGATTTGTTCGATGTCTTTGCTGTAGATGTTTCATTTGGGAACAGCTCCTTGATGCGCTGAGCGAGCCAGGAAGCGTCACGGAATTTCCCTTGATCAAGCAGAACCCGGACGGCATCCACAGTGACCCTGAAGAATATGTCCCGTTTGGACTCCTTCCAGGTGTGAGGCTTTTCAGGCGGAAGCCTTTGAACATAATCCAGGAGCGGCTGGGCCGTAGGACGCGTGGGATGGTACAGTGAGACCGAAGCAGCCAATAGTGGCATGGGTGACAGCGTGGATATCGCTTCACAGAATTCATCATATACCGACGGAGGTATTTCCTTCACCTCCTGACTCTGGCCGTGGTCCACAATCCAATGGCTCAAGTAGGTACCTCCTGCAACTAGCATCGTGTCCCTCGGATCACTACCGTATCGATCCACCAAGAAAGAGCACATCTTGCAGACCTGAGAGTAGTATTCCAGGGCAGAGGCCACGCCACGGCCGTAGCTTATCTCAGCTGCCATGAAGTCGGACAGGAAATGGTTGAACAGGCGAGGCGCTGCCGTCTCAGGAATCTGGCCATCGAGCCCTCCGAGATCACGCTTGCTGAGCATCCGCAGCCACACCATGATCGTGTCATGCAGCCCTTCGGCGACCATAAATTTAAGAGCGGTTGCCGTGGCCGTGCGTGATTTGAACAGCATCTTCCTTGATGCCGAATCGGAAGCCCAGAACCATGAGACAACTCTCGAGCCGGCCCCGGAATTCTTCATTGCTTCGCGAACTCCATCTCCCGAAGCCGAACCGGCAAGGAAGAGCTGGGCCTTGAGACACTTGATAATATCATTGCGGGTGACGGAGCCCGATGCAACCAGCTCATCGAAGACTGCCATCGGCTCCTCCGCCAGTCTCTTGTCCTGCAGGCTCTGCGCATTTGGATGGCCGGGGGGAATCGCGGTCTTGGACGGGGCGATCCTGAAGAGGGGGTTATCGAGGATAGATCTCAGGTGCCTGTCGGTGGAGTGCGCGGAGGAGTGTGGATTCCCGTTGGGTGCGTCCCCGGAGGATAAAAGAGGATATTCCCGATCGAGCTGGCGGCGGAAGGAAGAGGTGAGGGCGGAGAGGAGCTGCTGCGACTCCCGCGGCGTGCGAGGCAGCGGCGGATGGATCTTCTTGGACCATGACTTGAAGTTGAAGATCGACGTCCCTTTCATCGTATAGGTCGGGGCAGCTCAGCTGCGTGGCATGGACAATGCCCGAGGCGGGCGGCGGAACAGGATTAGGCCAATGCGCATGCACCAACGCAGCCGTGGTGAACTGGACCTGTGGAGGGCGGATGCCACGGTCCACGGGGAGAAGAGGAACGTCCCAATCGAAAGAGAGTGGCACGAGAGACAGCGTGCGAGCCGGTGCTGGCGGTGGTTGAGAAGAGCGGGCAGAGTCAGTGACGCTCTCCGCCCAGCCTCCCGAGACCCTCTAGCGCCGCTCGCTAAAGCAGCCAACGCGAAAGTCGCCTCTCCCCTACACGCCTCATCTCGAGACCAACCAGCCCCAAACTCCTACTTATCCTCTCCAGCCCATCTGCTTGTGCATCTTGAATCTGGCGGCCTCTCTGCTGCGGTTCTGGTGCTGACCTCTCTGGGAGGGTGCATCGTCGACGTCTTCCACCCTTTCACCCGCTTTTTTCTTTTTCACTCTGCACACCCGACCATCTTCCTCCTTCCCCTTCGCTCACGCCTTGACGACTCTCCGGTCTCTTCTTTCCACTCCTACCTCCACTCTTCTCCCTCACAGGACTTCACATCGGAACCGAGGACATGTCTGAGGTTCAATCCAGACCGTCTGCCCCGAGGGGCAGAAGTTCCGCTCGCGGTGGCAGAGGCGGCTACAGCTCCAGAGGTGGTCGAGGCGGTAGCAGGTCTGCAAAGGCCGACACCACAGAGAACGTTGCTCCGACGCCATCATACGAGGATGAAGGAGAGATCGGACAGCTAAAGAAGAAGTACGCAAGCAATCTGCCTACTCTGAAGGAGCTGTTTCCGGACTGGACAGAAGATGATCTCGTTTTTGCCTTGGAGGATTCCAACGGCGACCTGGAGAGTGCGATTGAGCGCATAACTGAAGGTACCGCTCCTGGTGACCACCACCGCTTACGCTAGCTCTACTGACTGTCTGGCAGGTAATGTTTCACAGTGGGGAGAGGTTAAGAAGAAAACCTCAGACCGGTCCCGCTCCAAGGTCAAGGAGGTCCAGAGCACCCAGACCGAAACGACAACATCCTCAGCTCGTGGAGGCCGTGGACGTGGCGGATTCGAGGGCCGTGGACGCGCTCGCGGAGATCGTGGTCGCGGCGGCCGCGGAGGCAGAGCAGGAGCTCACACCAACGGAACTCGCGCAGAGAAACAGGTGGCCACAGCGGCAGACACTGGGGAAGCGCCAGCCTCTGGCCCCGAAGCTGGGGCAGGGGCGAAGCCAGAGCCTCCTGCTGACGGTGATACCTCAGCGAACGGTGTGAAGGAGACCACAAAAGAGCCACCGAAAACCAGTGCCTTACCCGAAGGTACAAAGAAAGGATGGGCCAGCTTGTTTGCGAAGCCCACACCTCCTCCAGCTCCGAAGAAAGCTCCTCCACAGGCTGCACAGGCTGCACAGGCTGCACAGACTGCACAGGCTTCACAGGCTTCAAAGCCTGCACCGGCTGCACCGGCTGCACCGGCTGCAGAGAAACCTGCAGAGAAACCTGCAGAACCCGCCGCTACAGAGCAGAAACCAGCTGAACCAACACCCGCTCCTCCTCCCGCAGAGAAGGCACCAGAAGAGCAAGCTCCTACCCCCGCTGAACCGCAACCCGAAGCCCCTCCATCAGAGACCGTTACTCCTCCTAAAGACGACTTGACCAAGACGAACCTCGAACAAATTCCTGATGTATCGGCTCCTCCTGCCGCGGCTACTGCGGTCAACACGGTTGCCAGCACTCAGGAAACTAATAACGCACCAGCCGCCACGACCCCTGCCCGCACAGCAGCGCCGTCAGGTTATGCTACAACTGCCCAGAAACCAACAACTGGCCGTGTGCCAAGCCTCCAGCGTCGGGTCTTGGACCAGCAGGAAGCAGTGGTTATGCCGGCGAATCACGCCGTTGATCGTGCCGCCGTTCAGTTTGGAAGCATGGGATTGAACGGAGACGCCGAACCTGATATCGATGAAGAGAGAGAAGAGCCGGAAACACGCGCACAGCCCCCACAGCACTCTCCCGTGGCCCCTCGTGCCTCCTTACCCCCGTCGACGCAGCCTCCTACAGAGACTACTGCTGTTTCTCGTCCGGCCCCCGGACTTCCCCCCGCTCCTCAAGCTACAACCGCAGACACTTCTTTCAATGACTTTGGCCGATTTGGCGATGCTCAGAAGCCATATGATCCTTTCAGCCAGCAGGTTACCCAGCCGCAGCCCCAGATTCAAGAGCCCTTCTCGAACCAGGCTCCTACTCAACCCGCTGTCACCACCACTGGCAGCGAATATTCACCTTTCTATGCCGCAGATCAGCAGCGTCTTCCTTACAATTACTATGGTACATACGGCCAGTCGCAGGATGCGACGGTCGCCCAGAGGGCCGCAGCCGGCTTTGGCGCCTCAGGAGCAGAAATGCAGCCTCATATTCCCTCAACTCAGCCTCCAAACCGCTATGGCCACATTGAAGCCCCGAACAGTGGTCACAACACTCCCAATCCGACCCTGCCCGGTGCTACGCAGGCCCAGCCATCAGCAGCGCACCTCCCCGGAGCCCAAGGTGCTCACGGCGGGTATGGTTATGGATACCCATACTACTCGAACCCTCACTACGCTGCTTCGTACATGAGCCAGATGAGCCAGCACCAGTATGGAAGGAATCGCCCGATGTACGATGATGCCCGGAGATATGATGACCATTACATGCCGCACAGCAACCAGTATGGCTATGGCAGTGGATACGGACCCTATGGAAAGGGTGGAATGTACGGACAGCCCCAGCATGCGTTCTCCTACGACCACTCTTCTTCTCCCGCCAATGCGGGCGGTTTCAACCAGGGGTTGCCCGGTCGTGACTCGGTCTATGGACGCACTGGATCCGCGCAGCCTTCTGAGAACCAGCAGTCCGCGGCAGGCACCAATGCCTTCGGTTCTGGTATGACGGATGTGTTTGGACGCACCCAGTCGGGCTTCAGCCAAAACCAGCCTATTGCTCAGCAACAGCCTGTCACTTCTGAAGAGGCATCGAAGAGCTTCGAGGCGACCAAGGCGGGTGGACCAAGTCCGTCCCTTGCTCAGGCAAACCGGCCCGGCTCCGCCACCAACAGCGTTTCAGGCCAGCCCCAGGCACAGACCGGACTTCCACCCCTACAGGGTCAGCAGGGCCAGCAGGGATTTGGTGGCTACCCTCACCTTAACCCGCAATATGGAGGCGGTCTCGGTGGCCTCGGTGGACACCAGGCTGCGGCCACCCAGAGCCACCAGGGCACTGGATACGGTAATTATGGGGGCGTAGGTTTTGGCAGCAACTATTACGGAAACACCGGACGCGGTTGGGGAGGCAATTACGGTCACTAAGGATCATGGCGTTGCATTGCGGGGATGAGAGCTCTTTTTAGGGGCGGCGAGCTCCGGCAAAGCGTTTAGGTTTCACACAAAAAAGAAATGTGTAATCTCTTCTCTCGATGGGTGCTTGGCTGGCTTTTCCTCTTTGTCTTGCTTTTGCAAGGGCTGTGCTTGTTGCCCGCGATGAAAAAAAACCTAACCACTTTTATGATGCTCTTATAACTACTACTACTACTACTACTACTACTACTACTACTCTTTGATCTCGCTATGTCACCTTTATGATGACTCTCTACTATCTTCTTCATTATGTCTACTTTATGTTTACCAGCTTTTTCCTGTACCACTTAGTTTTCGTCTTTGATGAGAGCTAAGAGCATCATCAGAGTTTGATCGGATGAGATTAGGAAACGAGATGAGAAATTCGGGACGGGTGGGTTTGGTTCGTCGCTTACCCCTTAGGCTTTTTTTTTTAAAAAAAAATCCTTCAATCAATGGAATGTGATGATTGATTGATGATGACGATGTATCATGTCTTTTGTGCTGTGTATGGATCGTATTCTTTTTTTATGTCTTGCCTGTCTGTCTGTCTGTGTGGGTGGGTGGGATGACGATTACAGCCTTATGTGTAGGAGTATCTGAAAATGGATGAATGAATGAATTAATGAATCAGTCGTGCCGAGTTCGCTTCATTCTGTTCATCATCCTCACTGTAAACAGGTGCAGCTCATTCATTCTGCCTTACTAAGTCCATCCCGGCCGGCGAGTTTCTGTATCCTCTATCGATAATAAGGGCTAGGTGCCTGACCAGTCCACTCGGTACAGACATGCTTCGTATGTATGTATGTACAGTACGTTCTATTGTACATTTGTGTCATTTGTGTCGGAAGTCATTTCGAACACAATGACATTGGTATCGTGACTATAACGAATACGGTAGATAGATCTGGTACTGGAATTCTTCGGAATCCAGAACTCAGGCAGGCATCATTAACGGATGCTATCTACTATGTACTGTACATTACATACACGGAGCCAGCTAGGTAGGTTAGGTTTGGGTACCTAACTAAAGGCGTTGAAAGTGGTCGGACCGAGCAAAACACATAATATCTGATCTTCAAAGAGGAAAAAAAATAGCAAGTCTCTCTCTCTCTGTCTATATCGAAGGATTTACGGCACTGCCAAGTCATCATCCCTGTGACATATTTTTCTTTCAAAAAATAATGCCATCAACCGTCCATTCCGCCACATATATGTATGTAATGTCATGGATGTGATCGATCATGCATGCATCGATCGATCAATCGATCAATCAATCAGTGAGCCCCAGGCCCCTGCCGCCTTCTTTGTGGTACGGTGGCTTCGCATCCTTGGCCCGCTCGGGGTCGAACCGCCAGACGCCACCGGTCTTGTCGCTCTCGATGCCGCTTGCGCTGCCGTTGATCAGGCCGATCATCCTGGCGAGCCGCATGAAGACCTCGTCTTCGTAGAGATCCTTCTCGTCGAGGCGCTTGAAGAAGCGTCTCTCCCACTCGCGTCCTTCCTCCTTCTCGATCCGGCGCAGCTCCCGCTGCGCGTTCTCGATCTTCGACTTGGCGGCCGACGTGGCCTCCATGTCCCCGCGCTCGATGGCGGTCGCGACGTCGTGCCACGCCCGGCGGCTCTCCCAGATGGACTGCTCCTCGATGGGGGGCACGATGAGCGGGCTTGTCTTCATGTTGGCGACGGTGTACGTCTCCACCTCCTGCTTCGTGCGGGCGTCCCGGAAGACGAAGGTGTCGGACCACTGCCCGTCGACGGTGTACAGCGGCTTCTTCTCCCCGTCGCTCTCGCGGTAGAGGATCGCGCTGAACGTGTTCTTCTTCCCGCTCAGCCAGCCCTTGCCCGAGTACTCGATCTTGGCGATGTAGCCGGTCGAGCTGGCGATCTTTGTGGACTTCTCCAGCTCGACGAAGGGCGTGCCGTAGATCAGGGACTCGATGTGCAGACTGGGCAGCGTGATGAGGTATGTCTCCTTCTCGGCCGGGTTGTCTTTGTTCGCGCCCGGCGGCGTTACCGTCAGGAGGGCATGGCCGAGTTGCTTCACGTAGATGGTGCTGGCGAAGGAGGCCTTCTGGGCGTTGTATCCTTGTAACTATACAGAGAGACGTCAGTTCAGGGTTGGATGAAGAGCTGGGAATGACGGTGCTACTTACTTCAACACCGTGCTTCTCATTCCGGATCGAGTAGGCCGTAGCTGGCGGGTGATGGCTACACGAGTCAGTGTCGGTGCTCATATGCTACCGCAGAAGGATGACAGCCCTACGAACCTGACCTGCTCACTGATCAACGTGGTCTCGCCCGTCACGCCATTGTCTTCCCACTTTCCAAGAAACAGCTCTCCCAGGAAGGGGTTCAGCGGCTTTTTCTCGCTGCCTAGTTTCTCGCTACGACTGCAGTACTGCTGGTGCAGCGTGCTGAGGAACCACTTCAGGACCAGCAGGGCTCGCTTTTCGGGGTCTGGTTCCGTGGCAGGAGCAATGAACAGCGTCGGGTGCTCAGCCCAGTACGCAGAGTATTCGACGAGGGAGGTGGAGGAGAGGATGAAGGGCGGAGCCGTCAAGGACGACAGGTCACCGTTGAAGGAGGCAATCGACTGGAGAAAGACAGCAGAAAAATCAGCGACCCATAGCCAACAGTAAGTGAAAACATGATGATGTTTATCCTGTGATCGATGGTTTTTCTTTTCTTTTTATCACTCCAGGACAGAGATATTTTGCGGAGAGTGGAATCCAACCTTTAGGAAGCTCGACCAGGAGCTTTTGCTCGCGAAAGGAATACTGGAACCCGCGTCCTTGGAGGAAGCCATCTTTCGAACACACTGTCTCTGGGAAAAACAAAACGGGAACACGCTCCAGGGTCCCCGAGGCAGTTACTTAGTCAAGAACCTTGTCGACGGTGGGGAACAGGGGGGAGAAGGACGAGGGATCACTTGGCACCACGATCTCATTTCGCGGTGGAGCTGCCAGCGCGCTCGCAGGCCCCAGACGTCATCTCTCGTCCGACGCTCGGAAGGGATGCTTGGCTTGGGGTCTTGGCCAAACCCCGCGCCCGACAGGACGAGTATCTCATCGCAGGGCCATTATCATTGTCATACTGCACAATCCAGCAGGTTCTGTCTGTCTCTCTGTCCGTTCTCCTATCGGGGAAAGAGTCGTGTGCCTGCTCAAGCGTGGATCACGACTGGTACGGATATCAAGAGATCTACCTCTGCTACTTCCAAGGTGAGACCCATAGGTAAGACAGCGAGTCCTATGGGATAAAATACAAGTCTTGACCACAATAAAGTTGTCTCTGTGACCAGAATGTGGGTTTTAGGAAAACCCAGCCGCGTTGAGAGCAGCAAACTCGGTTGAGGCACAGGCATCTCATGAACCCAGCGGTCAATCGAATGTCAGCATCGATCTAATAATAGAGCCAAGTGCCGACGCCCCAGATTCCTTCTGCGGAAAATTTCACATTCTGGGCAAGAAACGGCCCGGCGCGCCTTTCTGCTCCGTATTCCGTCGAACAACACACTGATCGGGGAGAAAGCCGAGCCAAGACTCGGTTCGGGTATGTTCCTTGACTCGGATAATCCCCAACATTGAAACGAAAAAAATCGCCACGAGATACTGCTATCTCCTCTACTGAAGACCTGACGCCTGGCCTGGTGAATTGTCCATGTACGATTGTCAAGGCCAAGCCAAAAAAGGTCTCCACACAATGGCGGTCAGAAGCCTCGAGGACATGTTTCAAGGATAGTATGTCCCTGATCGGCTTCTTCCGACGCATGTCCTAGGCGGAGTGGCAACCGTCTCGCGTTTCTGCGACCGTCATTGGGCATCCGGACGGTTGCGTTGGGGTCCGCGATAAATGCTGCCTCCTAAGATGACTTCTGTAGGTCACCGCTCCATTCTTACCTCTGATCGGTCGAGTTCCGAGTGATAGGATTCTTTTCCGACCCTCGGCGTTGCCGTGGTCTCGCCAGTCGCCACAGAATGGGTTAATCCAATCGGTCAAAATTCTAACTTTGCGTCTTGCAGTTGCAGGCATCTCTGCTGACTCACTTTTCTCTCTCCAGAAGTGAATGTTATATAAGTGCTGATCTGCCTACTGTCCAATCTTTTGTGTCAATATCCGCATTGATCGGCATTGGCGTTCTTTGTCCGATGAGACAAGATTTCTCTTGTGCAGGGATTGCTTCCGCTCAATTGCTTTGTCTGTCGTCTGATGTATCCACAGAGAATGATTCTTATCTAGAATCCGTAGAATTGCTTCTTCGAAAACCTCCTCAGTCGTCCCAATTTCCAGCACAAGCGTCCGCTGCTCTTGCTGCGTGGAATGCTTGACATTGTCGCAAGTCTGCCCAAAACTCAGGATAACATCAACATGACGGAAGACTCTCCGCGAGACTCAATGACAATCACAAGGGAGGAGTCCCTGCATGTTGAGCGAGCAGATGTCGATATCGAGAAGGTCCAGACCGGCGCGTCAACGCGAACGGCAGCACACCCGCTCGACCTCGTCCAGAGTCACATATCGCATCAGGACATGCATGCAGCAACCAGCGACTACGGAGAGGCGAATGCGGAGCAGTACCTGCGCTTTTCTCCTGCGCGCAAGATCGTCATTGTTGCCATCCTCTCGTTTTGCTCATTCCTGGCCCCTATTTCTTCCACCTCAATCCTGTCGGCGATTCCCGAGGTTGCAAAGACCTTTGATACCACCGGAAGTATTATCAATGCTAGCAATGCGCTGTACATGGCGTTCATGGGAATATCTGCGAGCTTCTGGGGCCCGCTGAGCCAGGTCTGGGGTCGTCGTCCCGTCAGTTCCCCTCAACTATGTTGTCTCGTCAAGTATTGTCGGCTTTCATATTCGAAATACATGCTCATCGCCAGATCTAGATTTGCTTTGCCAGTTCCTTCTTATTCTTTGCATTCAGCATCGGGACGGCATTATCTCCCAATCTGCCTGCCTACTTCATATTTCGCGTCCTCACTGCCTTCCAAGGGACATCGTTCCTGGTCGTAGGGAGTTCCGCCATTGGCGATGTATACGATCCGACAAGCAGAGCTACCGCGTTGGGGTGGTTCCTATCGGGAACCCTGGTTGGTCCTGCCTTCGGTCCGTTTCTTGGAGTATGTCATTAACCAATCGGCAAGTAGATGTACACTGGCTGACAGTTCTGTGAAGGGTGTGATTGTGACCTTCCGATCATGGAGAGTCATCTTCTGGCTCCAGAGTGCCCTGGGCGGACTGGCCACCGCGCTGGTCTTTCTCTTCTTCCCCGAGACAATTCCCCACAAGACCAACGGCGAGCTCGCTGAGCTTTCTGTTCTGCAGAAGGCGCAGACTCTGTGGCATCGCATTTCCCCCTTCCGCGTCAGCATCCTGCTCTTTTCGTACCCGAACCTCTTCTTCGCGGGTCTCGCCGCCGGATCACTCGTCTGGAACCAGTACTCCCTCCTGACGCCGATCCGGTACGTGCTGAACCCGCGCCTCCACCTCACGTCTCCCATACAATCGGGGCTGTTCTACATCGCCCCGGGGTGCGGCTACCTGGTCGGAACGCTCTTCGGGGGCCGCTGGGCCGACCACATCGTGAAGAAGTGGATCCGCAAGCGCAACGGGGTCCGCGTGCCCGAGGACCGCCTGAAGTCGTGCCTGTTGTTCATCTGCGTCGTCATCCCGGGCTTCATCCTCATCTACGGGTGGACCGTCGAGAAGGCCGTGGGCGGGATCCCGGTGCCCGTGTTGGCCATGTTCCTGCAGGGCGTGGCGCAGCTGTTCTGCTTCCCCAGCCTCAACACGTACTGTCTGGACGTGATGCAGTCCAAGGGCCGCAGCGCCGAGGTCGTCGCGGGCAACTACATGTTCCGGTACGTCTTTGCCGCTCTGGGTACGGGCGTCGTCCTCCCGGCCATCCAGGCGATCGGGGTCGGATGGTTCAGCACCATCAGCGCGTCGTTCCTGCTCTTGGCCGGGTCGTTCGTGTGGCTCACCACGTTGTTCGGGGCGCAGTGGAGGCAGAAGGTCGACGAGAGGAAGAGACAGAGGAAGATCAGGCGGAGCAATAAGGAGCAGGAGCGCGCTGCTGCTGAGGAAGAATCGTCTACCAATCCGCGTGTTTAACTATGAGAGAGAAAGTGACGGTGAACATACTGGACTGTCCTCTCCATGCAAGGTTTTTTTTTAATCCTAATTTCTTCTATATCTTCTTTCGGTTCCATACCCCAGGGAAACTTTCGGCATTTGACAACATAATCAGCATACATCTCATGTTGCGCACGATGTGACGAGATAATGATCCACCTCTTTCGGCCTTTTTATGCGCGTTACGAATTCCTTTCGGTTGATTTTTTTCGGCATCAAGAATTTCTGTGGTGAAGTCATGAGATATCCAACTAGACTAATAAGGGGTTCTTTGGGTTTTCTTTTTATTTCCTCTTCTCTCTTTATCCCTTAACCTTTTAATCAAATTGCTACTTTAGATAGACGTTAGAAAAAAAATAATAGGACTTCTTCACGTTCTATTTGGTGGAATGAATCAAAATTCTTTGACGTTTCTCCACATCAGTCTATTTATGTACAAGAAACACAGTTATTTTTTTCCCCTTCCATGCGGATAATCCTCCTGTATCCATCACCCTATTTCAACCCCCAACACCAGATATGGAGCGTAAGTGTCGTCCCCCTCCCCCCCCCCCCGATTCGGGTATTTCTGTAGTATTCAGAAGGCAGTATATTTTTGCAAAGTTGTGCATTCATTCAGAGGGACTTGAAGGTAACAGAGAGAGATAAAGAGATAGAAAGCAAAAAGAATAACAGAGTTCATCAATATAGACTATAGTACTGGTAATAACATCTACTTGATAGGCTGCACCGTCGCTCTCCTACTTGGGGTTAACCACCTGGAAAGTAAGCTCCGATGACATTGGTATGGTACTAGTAGCCATTGGATACCTAGAGAGCACACTTCTCTTTCAGAAGTGAACCGGGAGGGCATCTATGGATGCCATGTATGTAGTAGTCTTTAGATACAGCTTGATGCGGGGAAGAGGCGGAGGCGGGGCCCGATATACCATGCTTTTGCGCATCAGGTGCTGGAAGATATCCCAGTTCAGGTGTCCCTCAATATACTCCATATGCAGTATGTCAACTCAGATCCATAGATATCCCAGAAGACCAATCGGGATCCGTGACGATGCACAGAAACAGACCCCCGACAGCTAGGAAACGCAGCGAGGGGTTGCCAAGATCTCTCACGCATTGAGACCCCCTGGAGAAGCACGCCGTCGGAAGTATGAACATAGGCTGCTTGACCACACATAAGCAAAGCGACGATGCCGGTTTCCCGAGCCCCCGGATCCTTCTTCGTGCAAAAGGACCGCCGCGATTCGTGCCTTTGTCCTCCGTCTTCCGCATGGCTGGTCGCCTTGCCTTCTAGCAGGGCTAGGGCCGGATGCACCCGTGACGGCCGCATCCCGGTCTCCCATGTGCGATGCCCTGGCGGCATCTCAGCCTGCATATCCGACCTTGATAAAAAAAAAGTACGAAACTACCAATGGCGCTGTCTTCTGGCCTCACCGGGCCTCTCGTCTTGCTCGTCTCTCCAGGATTCCGTTGGGTTCTCATTGCTGACCACTGATCCCGGCCCTCTCTTCCTCATGACATCCTGCCAGCTGCTTTACGATAGGATGGAAGGTCAGCAGCCCTCACGTCCAGCTCGGTTCTCCAGGATGTTTTCTCCGAGATCAAGGTCCATGGTCGCCCAAAGGCTGCGGGGAGATCCGGAGATAGGATGTTTGCCCGTCTATCAACGCTACCACCTCCCCCCGCCCCCAACTGCTACCGCAAGCGACCGCCAACGCTAGCTGAGACCCCGGCCTGCGGCACAATAAGAATTGAGGCGGTCCGCCTGGTGGGCTGGGCTGGGACATACTGCGTAGGTTTGCTCTTGCTTATTTGGACTCTTCGTTTCGTCTGGTAGTCCCTTGGTTGGGACTGTTTCATGTTTCGTCGTTTGTGGCATTTTCCTGTCTCTCCCTAAATTGAGAGGCTTTTTTATTATATAAGAACCTTCGCAGATTCAGAGAAATGATGTAGCAGCTGCGATTGGACAGCTGTCTATAGCAGTTTACGACCATGCCTGACCTATCTCTGACCCAGAGCCTGGAAATAACGGTGTCTCGCTCTGGGTAAGCAGCAATTATTTCCCCTTACCATGTATGGTCTAGACACGGGGGCCAACAATCTCTAGGAGAGATGCACAGCCAGACGTTGAAAAGGAGAAGCGCAGCTTTGAAGACAGTGATTCGACCGCAGAAAGCCGATCATCAGTCGACTTGGGAGACAACGGTGCTGTCCGAGATGGCACAAAGGATCTCGAGGCCGGAGATGTTGATCTTGAGCGAAAGGAATCTCTGGTGGGAGAGCGGAGCCGTGAAGTAGACGACCGCAATATCGTCTGGTGGGACGGTGACAATGATCCTGCAAACCCTATGAACTGGAGCGCCGTAAAGAAGTGGACCAATATCTCCGTCATGTCCATGATCACGTTCCTTACGTATGTGTCCATAAGACTTTACCGAGCGCTTCATGATTTACTGACTATGGATAGACCTCTCGCGTCTTCCATGTTCGCCCCTGGCGTGTCACAGCTTATGGACGAGTTCAACAACACGAATGAACTCCTGGCAGGCTTCGTTGTCTCCATATATGTCTTGGGACTGGCTTTCGGTCCGCTCGTGCTGGCGCCGCTTTCTGAAGTGTATGGCCGTTTGATCGTCTACTCGACATGCAATATCTTATTTGTGATCTTCACCCTTGCTTGCGCGGTGTCTACGAATATCAGCATGTTGATTGTCTTCCGTTTTCTCGCGGGCTGTAGTGCGCCCTTATCCATCGGCGGAGGGACAGTGGCAGATCTCTTCCCAGTCGAGCAGAGGGGTCTGGCGCTGTCGTTCTACACCCTTGGCCCCATTTTGGGTCCGGCCGTTGGGCCTGTGGCAGGGGGTTTCCTGTCGCAGGCCAAGGGATGGAGATGGATCTTTTGGATACTGACTATTTTTGTATGTCTTTGAACTCTATCTCTCTTCTCGATGCCTTAAAGTACTTACATGAGCTCAACCGCAGAGCGGCGCCATAACCCTTGTGCAATTCCTCCTCATGAGAGAAACATATGCCGCCACCCTCCTCGCCAGAAAGACCAAGCGCCTCCAGAAAGAAACCGGCAACACGCACCTCCGCTCGAAACTCGACACGGGCATCCCGCCGCGCGAGATCCTCCTCCGCGCCATCGTCCGCCCGACAAAGATGATCCTCCTCTCCCCGATCAACATCATCCTCTCGGCCGCCTCCGCCTTCATCTACGGCATCTTCTACCTCCTCCTGACCACCTTCCCCCTGGTGTTCCAGCAAACCTACTCCTTCTCCATCGGCATCGCCGGCCTGGCATACATGGGCCTCGGCGTCGGCCACGTCCTCGGCATGCTCGTCTTCATCTGCACCAGCGACCGGTACATCCGCGCGCGCGCCGCAAGCGGCAAGCCCGTCAGACCCGAGGACCGCCTCCCCTTACTCCTCCTCTCGGGCCCCTTGATCGCCGGCGGCCTATTCTGGTACGGCTGGGCCGCGCAGGCCAAGACGACGCACTGGATCGTGCCGATCCTCGGCTCCGCCCTCGTGGGCGTGGGCAACATGTGCTTCTTCATGCCCGTCATGGCGTACCTGGTCGACGCGTTCACCATGTACGCGGCCTCGGCGCTCGCCGCGAACACGGTGCTGCGGAGCGTCGGCGGCGCGCTGCTCCCGCTCGCGGGGCGGAGCATGTACGCGACGCTGCGGTTCGGGTGGGGCAATTCGCTGCTGGGATTCCTGGCGCTGGGGTTCTGTCCCGCGCTTCTGCTGCTGTATCGGTTCGGGGAGAGGATCCGGGTGCGGTATCCGGTGCAGTTGTAGTTGTAGGGCGTGGTGTCGTCAAACATTGTTGTTGTTGGGGGAGATAGTATATAGTATTGTCGTGTTGTGTCCGTCGCCTCTGGAGTTTCTTTTCCTCTAGGTCTAGATTTGGACTTTCAATCGATACTTCTAGGAGAGATGCGTCTAGGGTTTTTGTAAAATAAACGATGCTCATACGGATCTGCAGGAGAAAAGGAAAAATGGGGAGCGGGGATGAGGGGAAAATAAAATCCAAACGTGACTTTTTTTTCATGATGAACAAGCAGGAGTCTTTATTTTCGGGCTCTTTCTTTCTCCTGAGCCAGTCAGAGGAGGCTTGCATGGAGTATATTGATGCTTCAATTTTCAATTCATCAATGCATTGGTTACTTTTGAATGCAGTGATCGATTGACGAGCGTATGTATATATGTTAGGATGCTGGTTTGAATTCGGGTATATAATATGATAGACGTCATATCAATATGGTCGAAGGCACAGAATCTGTATCTTTTCGATTCTGTCCTGTCTCTATTTTGACTAGTAACCGCGCGTCGCCCGGCCACTTCATAATAATACATGCCCACATAGGTACTCACGCGTTATTTGAGCGCTCTTCATCTTCAACCGTCTCTCAAGGCGGTTCCTCCCCCTCCAGTCTGTACCATACTATATACACTTCTTTTTCCACCCCAGTTATACATACACGCCTTTTTAACTCCGTCTAAATCTCCGCAGACCTATACCGCCTCCAGACCCCAAACCCCACCTTCTCATAATACCCCTTCAAACTGACCCAATCCACAAACACCCCCTCCACGCCCCTGCGCCTCATGTCCCGAATCGCATGGCACAGCATCGCGAGCCCGACGCCCGCGTTGCGGTGCGCCGCGTCGACGCCGACGCAGCCGATCAGGCCCGTCTGGGGACCGCAGAGCGGCGGCATGGCCCAGTCGCGCTGCAGGAGCGGCGAGGAGGGGGCGAGCATCAGAGTCCAGCCGACTTGGTTGCCGTGGCGGTCGAAGGCGGTCATGATGCTGGAAGGGTGTCGCGCGGGGTGGAGGGTTTCGTAGGCTTCGACCCAGCCCTGGATCATGAGGCACGATTAATACTGTGCCAACAGGACTTTGTAGGGGGTTATGGATGTACTCACCGGATACGAAGCAAAGTTCCTCTTTTGCGCCGCAATACACTCCTCATATTGCTCCGGGAGGAGCGGACCGAATGTGTATCCACCCTCCTCCGCGCGGTCGAGATACTTCTGCGGCGCCTGGAAGTCCCTGATATCCTGGTAGAGGTCGATAACAGTATCCTCCGGCGGGCTGACCCGGAACCCGCGATGGATGAAGAACTCGGGGATAGATGGGGGCAGATCGGTTGGGATGCCGGGCCAAAAACGCGGGAACACACTCCCCAGGGTCAGATTGACGAGTCCGAATCGGGTCCGGAAGTACGACCGGGTCTCCATCAGCAGGGCGGTCCCGATGCCCTGGCCCTGCTTCGCGGGATCGACGATCAGGACGGAGATCTGGCCTGTCGTGTTGCCCAGATTGACCGTTGTATAGGCCGCGCAGAGACCAACGACGGCGGAGCCGATTCGAGCGACGAAGTGATGTCCATTAGAGCGGTCGAGCAGCCTCTGCAGGCTCTCTGCCGGCAGGGGATAGCCAGGTAAAGCTGCGTTCCAGATCTTAGCGACCTGTTCGAGGTCGCTATGAACATTAAATGGCACCACTGCCGTAGCAGCCGCTGCGAGAGCTTTTCTAGGTCTAACTGGCAACACTCCCTTTGCGGGGGCCACGCCAAAAATGACATCTGCTGCGGCGGAAAACGCCTCGAGCGTCGGTTCGTATGTGGTGATGTATGTTTCCACCGCCGGGTCTTCTAGAAAGTCATAGGGATTGCAAGTGGCGACCACAATTAGCTTCTCCTTTTTCTGCGCAAGTTCCAATCCCAGATTCTTCTGGTAAGACAATTCGCGGGCATTGCACGTTGCGAGGATTACGACCTCTGCATCATCGATGATCTTCCAGTCGTCGGGCGAGAGGCCCATGCCACCGTAGCGGAGATCGATGATAGAGTCATTGTGCAGTCGAAGAATGTCAATGAACTGAGCAGACGTGTAGGGGTTTCTCGATGCGATCTCTCCGCTATCGACAGCACCACCGCCTGCAGGGGTTTTCTCTTCCGGAGAGAGAAATACGATATGCGAGGATTTCGATAAAGGCAAGACGCCTGGCTTACTCCGAACCAGGGTTGTAGACCGAGAATAGACCTCTTTGGCAAGTTCCGCGCTTTCTGCGTTGAGAGAACTCAGATCCTCATCTGCCTTTCGTCGAAGGGCAGTATCCCAGTTCAGAAAGCGGCTCTTCAACTGCGTGACACGGCGGAGTGCCTCTTCCAGCCGGGAGAGCGGTATCTCTCCCGTTTTGACAGCCTGGCATACTGCCTCTATGGATGCAACCTGCACGTCATATGTATGGCAGACCATGATGCTGTCGCTACCTGCTTTCAAAGCGAGGACTGACCCCTGGACTGTGCCGTACGTTGCGCGAATCCCGTCCATCTCCAGACAATCAGTTATGACCATCCCGTCGTACTTCATGTCCTTTCGTAAAATATTCAATGCATCGGGAGACAGCGTGGCCGGTAGTTTGCTGTCGCCAATGCCAGGCAGGGCGATATGTGCTGTCATCACGGCCTCGATGCCTTCAGCTACTGCCCGACGGAAGGGCACTATCTCACACCTTTCCAGCTCGTCTCTGCTCTTCGTGATGACAGGAAGACCGAAATGAGAATCGACAGCCGTGTCCCCGTGTCCAGGAAAATGCTTAACGCTCGGAACGACATTACACTCTCGCAGCCCCTTCGCCGTAGCACTGGCAAACCGACCAACGAGCTCCGGGTCGTCTCCCGCACTGCGCACCCCGATGACAGGGTTCAGAGGTTCGGAGTTGACATCGCAGACTGGCGCATAATTCATATTTATGCCGAAGAAGTTCAGCGTCTTGCCTGTCGCCTTCCCAACGGCATATGCGTAGTCTGTCGAGCCGGTAGCCCCAAGGGCCATAGGGCCCGGCAGCTGCGCAGCGACTGGAGGCGAAATTCTTGTCACGAGTCCATTCTCCTGGTCTATTCCGATGAAGAGAGGATGCTCGTGCCCCGCGCCCTTGGCTTCCTGCTGGAGAGCAGCCGTCAAAGACTAAGGAGATGTTAATTCAAGAGAGAACTCAACCTAACAGATTACATGCATCCATACCTGGAGCTGGGCTACATCTCGCACGTTCCTCTTGAACAGGACTATCGCGCCCAATCCATAGTCACGGATCAGGGTCTTGATCTCCGGACTGGGCGTCAGGCCATGGAAGCCAACGGCGAAAAGCTAACTCGGTCGTCAGTGTATATCCCCTTTCCAGTATCACTTGTTTTTTCGCTCACCTGTCCGACTTTCTTCCGTAGGTCAGAGGACTGCATTGTGTGAACCATGGAGTCGAGTCAGGAGCTAGCTCCCTTGTCGTGGCGTGTTCTTGAATCGTCGACGGTTCATGCCCTTGCTATGTATAGCAACCTAACGAGGTCGTCAAGACCCCCCAATACCCCGCCTAAACGACGGGTCCACCTAACGATCTGGGAGGTGACTGGGGGCTGCAAGCGGGACTGAACGTCATCAAAGCATGGGAGACCGCAGTGTCTGTCGTGAGGACTATGACGCCGTTATCTCGTGTTTCCCTGCTTTGGTCCAGCCGCCCATCATGGGGCCCGAGATGTGCGCGTAACGATGCCCGCACTTCAAGCTCGACGTGCTGCAACGGTAGCTCGCGCTAGTGACATTCTCGCAACGACAGAAGAGGCTGTTGCTACTCAGATCATGATGCCCCTTATCTCTTCCCCCGCATGGACATAACTAAACGGATAAGGGCATGCATCGGGCCTTCCGCCTGCGCACCGGCATCAGCGCTAGACGCAGCGCTAGAGTCGGCCGGGGCAGCTCCAGGTCTCCCCGCCAGTCCTTGTACAACCATTGATATCGTTCCTGCACGGATACCACCGTCCAGAGAACAAGGGCGAGGTTGGACCTGTGGCGTTCTCTCCAAGCAGCCGGCTGCTCGCTTCCCGCTCACAAGCAACCGTCATCATTCTGCGGCGGAGGGTTGTCCCCGTCACTGTCCCCCATCGACAACCTTCTCTAAGAGCCAAGCTATTTACTACGTCCTACCCACAGATATCGTTCCCGTTGATATATTTGGGGGACTGGTCTTAGCTTTATGCTTCCACTCTCATGCGTACTGCGGATGCGCCGAGTACACCCCAGCGGTCCCTGCCCCATGGGATAAGCCGCACCGATCACATATCAGATGCTGCATAAATACGTCCCGACCTATCCTATTAGGAAGGAACCGTCATCGTTAGTAGGATAAATCGACTTCAGACCGCGGCAAGCATGTCTGAAATCGAGCAAGTCCGTGATCCCACGGCTTCCCGTGATGACACCAAAGCAAGCCCGTCTGTCGAGGCGACTTCTCAGCCGGCTGATCTTAGCCAGCTAGATCCGAAAGAGAGACGCATCCGTCAGAATCTGGAGGAGTTTGAGCGTCTCTTTGGAGTCGACGAGGACGCTTACGAGCAGCCGACTACGACGAGGAAGGAACTCTGGTCCTACTATCTTTACTACAACGGTATCCTCCTTAATATAATTCCAAGATCATTGTTATCCCTTACTGATCTGTCCAGGTGACAATGGCGTCGGCCCTGGATCTTATAGCCAAGCATTGTATGTTTCCTACCTACGTACTTGGATCCGACTCTCTAATACATATCAGGTTCCAATGGGCTCTCAACAACGCTGGCCATCAGCCTGGCACCAACCCTCCTAAGCCTTGTACAGATTCATCTGCCTGCGTTGTCCCTTGGGCCGGGGGCACGCGGTCTGTATCCTCCGTTGTCTTGATTGCAAACGGTCTCTGCTTCGCTTTCATGACCGTCCTGTTCGTTTGGCTCGGAAGTGCTGCGGACTACGGATCCTTTGGTCGTTGGTTGCTCCTTGCCCTGACCGTTGTGTGCTGGGCCTTGCAGTATGGCATGATGGCAATAAGACATCCAAGTCAGTGGCCCGCAGCAATGGGCATGTATATCGTTGCGTACGTCGCCTATGGGGCCACACTCGTGTTCTACGCGGCTGCCTTTCCGCGACTCGCTCGATACATGCCGCACGTCCGCAAAGCCCGAGAGGAGGATCTCAAGGAAGGCAAGATAAGCCAGCAAGAATACGATGCCATTGAATCGTTGGAAAAGAACCACATTAGGCATGTGTCCATGCGCTTTATTCTGACGTCCATCGAAGCTAACTCTGCGCTTTAAGCAATATTTCGACTGCTCATAGCAACATAGGGTACTTACTTACGTTGGTTATCAACTTATCGGTCCTTCTTCCGCTGCAGAATAATAATTTTTCTAACAATTTGGCGCTTTGCCTTACGAATTCATGTACGTGCCCCCACAATCATGTGGATACTCGTGGCACTGACACCTCGTGCTCAGACTGGGTTGTGCTTGGCATCTGGTGGTTTATCTTCCAGCAAAAGAGGCCTGGCCCGAAGATCCCAAAAGGCTCCAATTACGCAACCATTGGTTTTAAGCAAGTGTGGCTTGCGCTCCGCGAAATTAGGTCTCTACCTCAGACCTTTCTTTACCTGCTTGCCTTTTTCCTGCTTGCCGATGGGCTTAACACTACTGGTGAGCATCTCGACTTGATATGTTGTGGCAGTGTTGACATTTGGCCGTAGGGTCGCTTGTCGGGTAAGATTGGACAATAGCGGAAAATAATTCTCTTTGGCTAATTCGGCAATCCCAAAATAAATAGCATAATTCAGAACGATTATGTATCTTTCTCGTTCCTGCAACTCACCTATCTTGGGATTGCTCAAGCCTGTTGTTCCATCGCATCAACGTTTGGCTTCTGGTATTTCCAGAACTACTTCAAAATCAGGACGAAACCTATGTTCCTGGTTACAAACTTTTTCAGTGTCTTCATCCCGCTTTGGGGCATGCTGGGACTTTGGACGACGCGAATTGGATATCACCATACGGTGAGTTATATACAGGTTTGTCAAAGTTGTGCGTCACTAATGCCTGGCAGTGGGAGTTTTATTTTTACAATATCATTTTTGGATTGTTCCAAGCACCATACTACGCGGTAAGGAAGACGAGTAGCTCCGGTCTTGCCTGACTCTCTAACCACACTATGTAGTACTCGCAAACGATGATCAGCGAACTCATGCCGCGTGGATACGACAATATGTTTTTCGCCCTTTTCGGCATAACTAACCGTGCTGTAAGATGAAACGACTCTACTCTTATGTGGCTCTACTGACCAATTATGATCCAATGTTAAGTCTTCGATTGTTGGACCCAATGTCATCCAGGCTATTATAAACAACACGCAAAACAATTGGATGGGCTTCCCATTCCTATTTGCCATATGCACGGCTGCAATGATTACCATCGCTTTTGTGGACATCGAGAAAGGTCGCGAGGACTGCAGAAGGTTTGCCGAGGAGCGCAGGATCAGCCGTGTGGTGGCCGAGAGCGGGCTGAGCAAGGATGCAATCATCAAAGGAGCTGCGGAGGGGGAGCTGGATGCTAATAAGATTAAGCCCAGTGAAGCTTGACGTGGGGTGTTTTGCGGCGCTCTCTTTCTCTTTATCGATATGAAATCGGGCTTCAAGGGTTTGAGTTCAGAGTTAACTCCTCTGCTCGACGTTCTCGGGCAGTGACATTGGATATTGAATGTGACTTTGCAGTGAAGCTCGGTTAATGCTCACAATGGCGTACCTCCTGTAGTAAAGCAATACGATTACCTAGCAACTATCCATAGTCATGGCAATTCCCATAAGCTTTATGTATATATCCTCGTTTGGACTCGAACATCCTCCTGCATCGATCTTGCTTTGCCAACTGCAGTCCAATTAAACCGAATACTGTATCGCGCAAGTCCCGAAGATGGTCATAGAGACGGACCGGTAAGATTGCGCTCTTGAGAGATCCTGTCTTCACTCGCATGTCCCATTCATTCGTTCGAGTGACCAGGCAATGCATCCATAGGAGCATAGTTCCTCTCTTCAGGATGAATGTAGGTAGGTTACTGAATCAACGGAGTCATAAATACGTACCTAAACTTTCCCCTCCGATTGCTCTTGTAAACGAGTTCTTCATGTTTATCAGTCATGCAGACGACTAATGCACTTTGCTCTGTATATGTCTACTTCTATTCTTGTATCCATTCTTGAGTATAGATAGCAAGAAACACTTTACAGAGCCATCAGGGACACATTGGTGGCATGTAAACGTTCTGAAGGGTAGCGTCTATAATGAACACTACAGAAATATCTTTCTTGGCTATGTACAGGAGCTGCTGGAGAGAAGAAGGTTGCCTGATCCCATCTGCAACCACCACGATGACATAAGACAGACACTCCGCCCTGAATGGCCTGCAACATGAACATATCGAGATCGAGCTTCCTAGCTGTGTTCTTCTTCAGACACACGCAGCGCTCGCAAAGATATATCATTATATATGCTTCGGGGATGGCTGTTTGGATTCGTGAAGAATGTCGAAGAAAGGCAGTGGAAATCAGGAAGGATCATCTCACGTTGCAGAAGGGGAAAAATCACTTTCAGAGCAAAGAACTTATTCCTCGCCTGAGAATTCAGACAGTATGTTCCAATTGACCTCTTACCATTGAAAATTTTGACTATGATAACTTCCTTGAAGTGCTTTAACTAAGCAGAGAGAGTGTGCGTGGCTTCGATAACTCTCACCACGTTCTGCAGTGTGTTCTCTCACCTGGTCCAGAGAGAATATGCATTTCAAGCCATAAAGGATTGGATATTTCATTTTATTTTTCAGCGTCTGAATTAAGTTGGGTTGGTACAATTTCCTCCTGAAAATGTTTTTTTCCTTACCTCTCCTGCTAGATGATCCTGGTCCTTGCTCTATAAGTCCTGGAGCGGTAGCTTCAGATTGCGCACGCCGATATGGATAAGGCCTGAAATACCGAATACTTCGCCATATACCTCCATGCTGACAATCAGGACGACTCGGCATGCTGTCAGAGACCAGTTCCAGATCTGCTGCCCATGTGGCGCGAAAAAAAGGAACCTTGAGCGCTTTATATAATTACCTCCAAGCTCTGACTTTACTGAAAGAGAAATTGCAGCTGAGAGAGAGAACAGAAAAAAGCTGTGTATGAGAAAGTATCGGGCCGAACACACTGAAGAAATTAAAGCAAGGGAAGTTCTCATTCCGGAAATGATCAAGAAAGAAAGACTAGAGAAAAATATTCTTAATCTTAAATTTTATAGTCATTCATTTTCGGTCAAGACTACTACGAAACAAATTGACATTGCTTCAGCCTCAAACAAACGAGGTCTGGTTGGTACAAAACTGCCATACAAGCCATAGACTCAATCCTTCAATCTACTTACCTAGTCTGCAAAATTGATCAGGTCGTGGCACATAATGGAAGAGCAAGTGAAAAAAAAAGAGGTACAAGATATTGGGAACAGTTTATTGGGGCTGGAAATGACAGGACTGTTGCTCCTGGACACGACTAAACCAACTAACAAGAAAATGGTGCAGCAGTTAAAGAATAAATTCAATGCCCCGTTAACAAGCGAGAAGGTCAAAAATTGGATGTTTGGATACCGTAATAGAAAAAGAGGATGAAGACGAAGAAGAGTGCTCCGCCGTAGGAGCTAGACGGGCCTTCATGCCTCCTTATCGGAACCAAGCATTTGGACACGGGGAAACGATGAGATTAATGAATGGATGAACAATTGCACGCTGTGAAATGACAACATCCCCTTTAGGAACATGCTCCAAGCAACTCATCTCATCCCTTTCTCAATCGCAAAATACAGTCCAACATGCAGAAGGAGATGTAAGTATTTCTAATGGTATATATACTAGGCCACAGATGCAGCAATTGTCTATCCCGCGGGCATGTCAGGTGTTCCATGAAACAGGGAAAGTGCTGACAGCAAGATAGATCCTTGTCGACATCGACTATGTATAAGGGGAAAATGTATCCGATAATTTGGCTTGTGAAAGACATGGCAGAGAGGCAATGGAGATTTCAGGTTCAAGAATTCAACAGAGGTGTCAAGATCCTGGAAGAACAAGGCAAATTGCTTCACAAGGCGTTGGAGTCTCACGATGCTTAAAAAGTGAACATACACAGGCGAAGTCCTTGCGTCTTGGCCCTCTGAAAATGATGAGCGTCAAGATCATATACAGCGCTTAACTTGAATGCTCTTACTCCATCTACCTAGGTAGGCAGTGGCCAAGGTACCCTTGGAAGCTCCTTCTCCCTCAATTTTATCTATTTTATGTACCGATTTAGAGAACATCTATCACCTTACCTTGGATCCGAGCGGTGCCCCGAGATATACGTATAATTATCATTGAGCCACCAGTCTCCTACAGAGTTCCATCCTGAAAGGACTACTAGACTCCTACCCCAGCTACCACTTTGTGAATAGGCACTTTTCGTGATCTCTCCAAGAAAGTAAGTATTGTCACAAAGAGTATCTCTGGGACAGAAAAGCGCAAATGCCAGTGTTTTTTTTTTTTTTTTTTTTTTTTTTTTTTTTTTTTTTTTTTTTTTTTTTAATTTTCTCGGATGTCCAATATGAGGAACTTCAAACATATAACATGGACTCTTGTCATCGAAATCTCTTCTGCACCACACGAAGAGGCAAATGATGAATTCGTTGCTTGCTTTAACAATGTTGCTACAAGGTTAATTTCATGGGATTAAGGCTACAGTCTCCATAAACCTAGCTCTACAGATAAAGCATTAGGTACCAAATGGTAGCACGGCCACCTAAAAGAATCTGATGCACAATGGGGCCCATGTGCTTTTCTCATAGAGCACAGTTCGAACTGTCCATTGTTCTGAAAGTCGGGCTATCTGAATCCATGAACGGACTTACATTGCAAATGACTACAAGAAGATAGGTTTGCAGTCTCAGTCGGTGGCGAAGATATCTTTACTTAGCACAGGCTTACTATGTTTTAAGGAAACTATTCTCGAGCAAACTTGCCATAAATCCCGCTTAGCTAGCACAACTACTAGGTACCTTAGCTGTCTGGATCAATCCAAATGAAATGTGTAATGTTGTTTCCGATTCTTCGAACTTCTCATCCCATCCAAGAGCAGTAATACATACTACATACCTAAATAAGATTGTGGATATCTACCTAGGTACCTAAGAGGTAGGGTTTACGATCAGTTGATTACCTACTACCCCAGGTACCTCCACATGCAGGTCCAGGAACGAAGCCCAGATCCACCAATCCGCCTGCATCCGACCCGTCAAGACATCCGGATCTGCATCGGGAGACGGAATAATGTGGGTGCAATCGCCACATTCTTAATTTAATCAATTAATTAAGCTTCTTTAAACTTGCAGCAATTGTGGCTGCTTCTCCATGTCATGTGGCTTTAGCTTTGCTTTTGCACCTCGGTTTGATTTCCGCGGAATGCGTGACGTCATTCGCTGTTGACCTTGGATGCCGAACGACGAAGTGCAGGCTCCGCGCTGAGTCCGAGATCGCCTGTGGAGTGTTGGGGTTGTAACTAGGTACATGTACGGTACTTATGTATGTAATGTGTACCTGAGTTAGATGGGGACTGCTGGATCCTACAGTACTCAGGGGTGGTTAAGCATGGTGGGTAAGTGGCGACAGTGGGGGAGTTAAAGGTACTTCAAGATCTTTCCATTGATTTCACTATTGTTTAGTGGCAATGTTTAAGCCACAGCTATACACACTACGTAGGTCCCTCGACGGAACGAGAGAACCGCTAATGGTGGTAGTGGTAGTCAGCCTTCGATGCTTGCCCATGTTTTTCATCGGGCCGATTCTTCGCGAACATTCTCCGCAAGCTACCATGTATGCCAACTGCTTCAGGGGCCAACATCGTGCTTCGGCGGGCCACATCTTTACGCGGCACCGCGCTTCCTAATCTCCCCCTCTGTTCATTCACTCTTTAATCGAACAGGTCAAAAATATGTGTAGCTGGGGCTTGCGGGAGGGAGCTCTCTTTGGGCCAGGACTCGAGGATCCGGGCTTCGGTTACCTACCTAAATTCATCTGTGGAGTCAACCACTAATCCTTGGATTTTCCAAGTAATAGATGCCTTGTTCCCCATTAAGCATCGACAAGTTATGGAGGGTGATTTCGCCGTCAGGATGGAAGACGGCTGAGGGCACGGTACCCATGGAGCTCTGTGCACAGGTGCCCGCGATCTGATCAAGTCTGGATAGCGCTCTCGAGTTGAAGGATCAGGTGAAAGGACACTTCTAAGCGTAGTAACATGACAAGCGTTAGATGTCGCACAGAAATATTGTATCTATATGTCGTTTCCTTCATCTGTTGTGCCTGCCGGCAGACCATAATGATGTCATGTTAACTCGAAGCCCAAGCGCAGATGCAGGCACAGAAATAATCCATCCATCTGCTTTGTTGAGAACATGAAGACCGAAGAATATACATATACATCCCGATTTCTTACATGGTGTGACCCGCAGCCCTTATATGCAGGACGGAGTACGGAGAAACCTTAGGAGGGACATGCAGGCCACCTCCACATAGGCATGCATCTATCCTTAAACCTGTATTATAAACACCCAGGACTGGAGGTTCATGATCACAACCGGTCTGCTTGAAGATAATGCATTGATGGGACAAAACGTCACCCGGAGAGCGGACATGAGGCTTTTTCCTGCAGCAAAACTGGTAACCTTGGCACCTTTCCATGCTGCGGTCCACTGATGCTTGGCCCCAAAGACGCCCGGAGCTCTTGGGAGAAGTTTACAGAGAAAACCTGGTGGGCGATAAGCTTTTGCTCTCCATTTCAATTCAAGACGTCCAAGGCCGCGAAGAAGTCTTGAAGAGCTTGTTGTGAGGAGATCCCTCTTCAGAACCGGTTTTACCGCGCGATGAGTGATGGGACGGACACGACACTGTACAGACATATCGTACGGACGACATTTGTACAGTAGCAGAAAACCAAACTAGTGAAGAAAAGTAATCCCCAAAAAAGCCGGAAGACACGGCCACAAGAGAGAAGGAAGGCAAATTTGGATATCAAGATTTTTCTCGCATTATTGAACGATTTCCAAAAATAGAGACTCTGTTGCTTACTTTCTTCCCGGGACCTAGGGTTCTTTGTTCGCAGCGACTCTGTTCAACCCAGACGAATCAGAGTGACGCCGCAATTGGGTCCAGAGGCATGCTGTGAAATGTATGGCGGCTTACGCAGCTTCCAGAATTGCAATAGAAGCAACGCGATCCCTACATGCCCCTGCATAGTGAGGATCTGTAGCTGTCAAGCCCGAAAAAATCCGAGGGCCTGCAGCGTGAGACATCTCGTACTGCATAAGGGAGTAGTTGCGTAGGCTTTCTAAACTTCGACACAAATACTTTCAGAATCCAAAACTCTTTGGAATTTTCCAGCAGGAGTAGACTCGATCGGTGAGGTTCAAGACAAACCTTGTTCACGTTGGTGCATCACCCTACGCCAAGGTTGTCGAGTCCGTGAGGGATTTTGACCAACAATGACAACCCTCGCGCGATTATCGCAGGAGACAATTGTCGACGAGGATCTTCTGGCAAGGAATCAAAGCCTACGACTTACCATACGAAGAACTCGTTGTGTCAAAGGCGCCGCGCCGTCCTTGCAGCCTCCGGACTGCGCCGCGGAAATCCCGAGTCCTCCAGTCTGTCTAATTGGCGGCATGCTGGCATCTGAGCACACCGGCGCCGCAGCTGTTGTACGGGGAATGACACCGACTCCAAGATTCACAGTTCACTCCGACCGTCCGGCGTGAGGACGTCTAAGTAGTAGTGCGGAGTACGGAGTGTACTCCGTATACCTCCTGCGTCCCCTTAGAAAAAAAAAGCTTCCCCACTTGGTTCGACTACTCCGTAAAACCCCAGAGAATGCCAAGGTAGTCGACTGCTGGCAGCCACTGGAGCTTGACCACGACCGTTTGTTTAGATGTCATCTGCCGGGAAATTTTTGTGAGGCTCGTCCGGGTGCGCAAATCCCATCTCTCCCAGTGGTTCCGAGGGTCGTTTCGGATTCCTCTGGTCTGCGTCGCCGAGAATCGTCGCAGTTCCCCTGGTAGTAGGTACGGGATCTTCGCAGAGGTCCCGAGTAGAGAAAGAAAGACTTAGTCGTCATCCACTTGCACTTAGTATCAACCAAAGGGAGCAAAAGAGACACGAAAATATCCCGGCCCCGAGGTCCCCTTGACCGTTATTGTGCCAGGAGAGAGAACCGCAACTCTGCCTCGTTCAGACCCTTCGCGAGGCCAACCCCGGAAAGCGCACGTTCCGGGATCTGTCCTGCTAACAGTTTCCCCAGGAAGGTTGTTCCCTGCTCACGAGTCTCCACTCTGGGGCTGAGATCTCTCTTGGCGCGCGACTATGCATCCGTCCGTTCATATGTACTCCAAAGGACGCTGCCGAAGTACGCCTGGATGGACCTGTGCTCCACGGAGCAGTGTGAGTTTGCATACTGTCGTGTCTGCTCTCAGCCGTTTAGCCAAAACTTCTCCACACCTCCTCCTCTGAGACTTGGAAGTCTCGTGTGGATCTAGCACGAGCGGAGAGATGGGGGTATATCTTACTAACACCACTTTCCTACAGCATTATTGCGTGAGCAGCGCTCCTATCTGGGATCGGATTCGGTCGTAGTTCAGCCGCAGGATGACGCGTGATGCATCGCTAATTATTTTCTCGTCTATGCGATGTTTTACGCGAACCGGAGCGGACGACGAACCTGGGGATACGCTGGGTGGTATCTATGGAGTATAGAGCACTCCGTACAGAGTACACACCGGTTGTCAAACGAAGGCGGAGGTTGAGGATCACATCAGCCACGCGTCGAAAATATCCTGCAGCCATCCGGACTCCGGTTCGCTGAATCTGCTTGAGGCGAAAGGTGGCCGCCAGTCGTTGCTGCGCTGAGATAGCGCTCGCTGCAGGGAAGGGGAGCTAGGCCTCCTGCGGTGTAGCCCGCGGTTTCTCCGCAGCAGCGCTCCGCTCCCAAATCGCCCCGAGCTGGAGAAAGACGAACGAGCCCCATCGCCGTCGCAAGGGTTGTCTGCCGCGCGGTGTATGGCGGAGATGGACCTCGTCTTTCCGGGGGAGGGGGGGGGGGGGGGGCGGAGCCTGGGGCGTTTTAGTTCGCTATCAAGACTCAACGCTCAACGCCCGCTGAGCATCCGCGAAGATCTATTCTCCGAAATCAGCCTCTTTGTACTACTAATGTACTAAATGCGGCAACTCGAGGAATCAGTGTCCGTTTGCACATACGCGGCCGGAGGGATGTGCTGGCAGGGATCGCAGGGGAACCCGGTTGATTTCCCAACGGAGATCGTCGTCTGATTGCAAAGCTGGTCGAGACAGTGAGCCCATGGCGGACGGCAACAGACGAGCACAGGGACGGGCAGAGATGTACTGTACATACGAAATACGAGCACCACTCACTCGACAGCAGCAGACCTACCTATCTCATGGTAAGCCCTCGATAAGGAAATAGTCTTGCAGGTCATGAGAAGCATGGCTACCTACCGAAAGATTGAAACTTGAAAGGTCCCCACAGGCACTGGTTCAGTACCCCGGAGAGCTAAGAATGAGGGGATGTACGCAGGATCGTTGTCCCGGAAAAACTCCATGTTTGAAGAGGCTCTCGACAGGCTGTCTGCCTTTCTCTCCGTGACAGACAGTTCAATTGTTTCCTGCCATGAGATGCGATCTGCCCCAGAGCAGTGTGAGACCTGCAAGAGCCGTCGAGCAGGCGCCTTTGGCTCCGCTCTGCGGCCCAGTGTGCAGAAAGCGGATGGTGGGCACAACGCTGAACGTCTTGAGATGGTCCGCGTGAAGCGTCCCCCATGGGCAGCTTATTGCCCCCGCCAGGCCCCGGAGCTAGAGCCCTGAGGCGGTCTCCAGAGCGGGCCTGCCAGGATGGCTGGCGTGCTGTCTCTGTTCTGCTCGCGGCGTCTCTCCGGGCTGTGAAGCCTGATCCAACCATTGCCAGGCCATGCACACGCCTCTTGACGCGTGGTAGAGGTGAATGCGCAGAGTGCAGCAGCGCAGGCGGGCTCCCTGTGCCAGGTGCCCAGTGACGGGGATCTTCCGGGGTATATAACAACCGTCCCTGCGTCTCCCGCCGCCGTCGTTCCTCCTCCTCTTCCTCCCGTAGTGCAGAGCGGACCAAGAGCAGCTCTTGTGAATCTGTCATTGTCGCACCTTCTCATCCTCTCTCTGATTGTCGAGGAGAAGCTCTGCAGATCACCACTATCATGACTGACTCTGTGCCAAAGGACGAGGTGACCCAGGCTAAGGCCAAGGTAGCTTCCAAGAAGACACCAGACGGGTTCGTGGGAGAAGTCTCCCGTCAGCATCTTACTGCTGTCACTGACATGTTGTGTAGCGGGAGCTCCTATCAGGACCAGGACTACGCCGAACAGGGCCATATCGAGAAGGTCAACCTGAACAACAACATTTCTGCCAAGTGCGTGATGCTGCCAATCTCTGGGGACTGTTGAGGAATCGGCTACTAACTTCTGCTAATAGGATCAAGAACCCTCTTGCAGACCTTACTCGGAGTCAGGTGCTGCGAGATGTGACCAACTTTGCCAACGAGTACCAGCTGAATGACATCTTGCCGCTGCTCAAGAAGGGTGCTCTCGTGGCCCGTGATCCAGCCAACTTTGAGTCGGTGGAAGGCTTGACGGAGCATGAAGTCACCGCCATTCGTGATGAGGTTCTTCACAGATGGCGTCAGCCTATGGCCCTCTACTTCACGATCGTCCTTTGTTCCATTGGGGCTGCTGTTCAGTAAGTGGTGTTCATCTCAGCCTCTGCCCAAAGGGCTTCCTAACCTTGTGCAGGGGGTGGGACCAGACAGGTACCAACGGTGCCAATCTTGATTTTCCCGAGGCCTTTGGCATTCCTGAACACAACAACCCTAATGCCGCGAGAAATCAGTGGATTGTCGGTGTTGTCAACGCGTTCGTAACCCCCCCCCCCTCTTTCCACAAGTCTCTTTTTGATAAACAGCCAAAAATTAATATTCTGAACAGCGCTCCGTATCTTGCAAGTGCGGTGTTGGGCTGCTGGCTCTCAGATCCCTTGAATAATTGGTTTGGCCGTCGCGGTTGTATCTTCGGTTCCGCTGTCTTCTGTACCATCGCTCCTATCGGTTCTGCCCTCTCTCAGAACTGGCAACAGCTTTTTGTCACTCGTGTGCTATTGGGTCTTGGTATGGGCATGAAAGCTTCGACCATTCCCATATTTTCTGCTGAAAACACTCCTGCCTCCGTTCGAGGTGGTCTAGTGATGTCCTGGCAGCTGTACGGAATCCTCCTTCACACGCCAAGCTCTTTCCAGCGTTCAAGCTATCACAATTACTGACAATGTCACAGATGGACAGCATTTGGTATCTTTTTCGGATGCTGCGCAAATCTTGCCGTCAAGGATACCGGGGCATTGTCATGGCGTCTTCAGCTCGGTTCGGCATTTATCCCTGCGGTGCCTCTTCTGATAGGCGTCTACTTCTGTCCGGAGTCGCCCCGGTGGTATATCAAGAAAGGCCAGGTAATTTATTTCGGGACCCTCTTTACCATATACACTTTGTAGACACCAGGCTCATCGAGAATAATCAGATAGTTAAGGCGTACAAGTCGCTCTGCCGCTTGCGCAACACGGAGCTCCAGGCCGCTCGTGATCTCTACTATATCTACGCGCAAATCCAGATCGAGCAAGAGATTGTTGGAAAAAGCAACTACGTCACTCGCTTGATTCAGCTTTTTACAATTCCTCGAGTGAGGCGCGCCACCCTTGCCTCGTTTACTGTCATGATTGCCCAACAGATGTGTGGTATCAACATCATTGCATTCTACTCGTCAAGCGTCTTCTCGGATGCTGGCGCTAGTGCCACCGAAGCGCTCCTCGCCTCCTGGGGCTTTGGACTGGTGAATTTCCTATTTGCATTTCCGGCTGTGTGGACTATCGATACGTACGGCCGAAGGACATTGCTACTCTTCACCTTCCCCCAAATGGCCTGGACACTGCTCGCCACTGGATTCTCCTTTTACATTCCTGAAGAGTCCAGAGCGCACCTGGCGACCATTGCGTTGTTCGTCTTCTTGTTCGCGGCCTTCTACTCCCCGGGAGAAGGGCCGGTTCCCTACACCTACTCTGCTGAGGTCTTCCCATTGTCTCACCGAGGTAAGTCCTCTTGGTCTCTTGCGTCGTCAACCTTTCAGCTGCTGATTAGTTTGTCAGAGGTTGGCATGTCTTGGGCTGTTGCGACTTGTCTGGGGTGGGCTGCAGTCCTCTCGATCACCTTCCCACGCATGCGTGATGCCATGACCCCAACAGGCGCCTTTTGCTTCTATGCGTAAGTAAACCGCTGTTTGCACCAGTTTTGTTGCTCATCATTGTGTACTTACATTACATAGGGGTCTGAACGTTGCTGCATTGGTCATGATCTACCTCTGGGTTCCCGAAACCAAGCAGCGCACTCTTGAGGAACTCGACTACATCTTTGCGGTGCCAACCAGGACACACATGCACTACCAGGTATTCAAAGTGCTTCCCTGGTGGATTAGACGTTACATCTTCCGCCAGGACGTGCACCTTGAACCTCTCTACAAGTTCGAGAACGTTGCAACGCAGGAGAACTCTGGAACCGAGATGCGCGAGAAGAGCGTTGTTTCTACCCAGCCGAAAGAGTAGATTTGCATCTTTCTCCTTTGTCGTTGGGACCTGTAACATTGGTGGCTTTCTGTTTAGACATGAGAAAGCCAAGACGGTGTCTCGGTTCTCCTCTGTGGTTGTTTCTATTGCCTTTTCCCCCTGCGCATACGGACACTCTCATGACGCCTGCTATTAGACATGGGTTATGTGGGACCCTCATGGTTTTAATAATGGATGACGGAGCGGGTCTGTGGCGAATGGGTAATAAAATGGCAAGGGATAATATTCAAAGGTGGGCTAGGATCGGTATTTTAGATGAAGTGGTGCATCATGATGTTTCCTACCTGCGTACTCATATGGCTATGTTCTGCAGGCTTATGATAAGGATCAAATACCCCTCTCTTAGTTTCTCACGAATGAAGCTGATCAAAGAGATGAAAGAGTTCTTGTCGATTGCATTATGACTGTATTCTAGCTAGACGGTGATTTCGAGGTTGTATATTTCCGCAGCGGCTCAGCGACTCCGCGTGAGTGCGGGGCATGATGATGCGGTGACGGCAAGGGAAGGCGGTGAGCGCGGGGAGCTAAGCCGGATCCAGGCATCCGCATCGCGGACAATAAGGTGCATCACGTGGCCCATACAACGAGGCGCTTCGCCGCCGCCGCCGCTCACTGGGTCACCCAAAGTGCGGTCCAGCAAGTGGAGGGCAGAGCTCAACTTGATGTGTTCTCCGTCCCAGCAACACGACACCTAGTCCCTGCCCCTCCTTGAGAGCTCCAGGTATCCCCTGTCTAGCTGTGTACTTTCCGTCTATCCTTTCCCCTGCCCCGTTGATGGCGGCCTACGCTGGTCCCTCCTAAATGAATGTCCAAGTTGTGTGTGTGCGTATGTAGGTGGATCCGAAGCACCTACTAGCAGGAGTACTCTCCGGACAGTCAGGGATCGGAGGATTCTGACCAGATGACAGATGAAGCTGGCTCTGTGTTCCTTTGCATCGCTCCCGGCTCTTCTTGCTTTCCAGTTCGCTGTCGAATATAGCAGTCCCTGCCAACTGCGATCCTCGCCACCCCTCATCCAGTCGGAACGCTGTCCTGACCTCCTTCGAAATTGATAAGCATCCTCCGCAGTCGCCTTTCCCAAGCTTCGTCGATCTGGACGATTTAGATAGGGTGTCATCACGCTGACACGCCGTCATGCCTTGCTTCAAGGGCCTTGCGGTCAGCATACATACCCCCGACGGACCCCTCCCGGAGTACTCCATCCAGCGTCATTCCCGAGCTTCGCGGATAGCTTGCTACATCCCCGTCCCGCCGCCTAAGATACCAGACCCCTCCACGGGCAAGCCAGAACAATCCACCTTCGCCATATCGATCACCCTTCTCAACCCTGGCCAGAGCGTCCCGTACTCCACTCCCAAACCGACACCGGACAATCCCCACCCAAAGCCAAAGATTGTGGGCAACCTGCCGGGTCCGAATGGCGAGAGGTCAAGAGACAGCAATACCGTAAGCCCTTACCAGCCGTTAACCAACTCTCCGAACGAGACTGTAGCAGCCTACATCTACTTTGACGGACGACAAAAGGAGGAGGTTGCAACGCTGCTGAGAAGAGGTGAAGAAACCTGGGTGAACTCGAGATGGGTTAGTGTGCCGGAATCTGAGGGCGGTGGTCTCGCTGAGCGGGAGTTCTTGTTCCGTGAAGTTGGCCTAGAAAGGTGGCTCAATGGCTTGGACCTCGAGGGGAAGGATGCTGCGGCGAAGATTGAACGAAGAAGGCAAAGGATGGAGAAACGTCGGCTAAAGAGGCAGTCAAGCAATCGGTCTCGGGAGAACGGTGACATGGATATGGATACGAAGCCCGCGAGAGGCGGGAGAGGGATTATGCGGTACGGTAATAACGAGAAGTCGCCGCTCGAGAGCGTCTCGGATGAAGACATGTCGTCTCTGTCCGATTCTGACGACGACCCTATCCCCGAGTCTGCTGGCCAGATCAAGGTTGCCCTGTATCGAGTACTGGCGTCCGGGGAGATCAAGCGAGGCGAATACTCCCCACAATTCGACGCACATGACGACGACGATGATTCTCAGACTGGGCAGGTTAATGGAGCCGACGCGGACATCGACCACACAACGAGCTTCGCAAAGCCCAAGACACTGGATCCCAAATCGATCAGTACTCAGACGGTTACCGGGATCGATCCGACGGATAAGCCGTATGCGATATTTACATTTATGTACAGGGGAGAACGTGAGTCTCTCAGCGTCTCCGTTGATTCATCTCTATTAACAGGATCTTAGGTCAACTACAAAAGATGGGCATCCTGAAAGACCCGAAATCGGACGCGTCGAAGAGACGTTCTTTACAGCCAGATTTCTCCAATCTTCCACCCCTTAAGCCTGGCGGTGCTGTTGGGTTTGTCAACTTCAGAGAGAGTAACGAAGGAGCCGCGAAAGGCAAGAGGAAATCCAAGAAAGCGAGTGGAAGCGACATGGACAGTGATGACGACGAGGATGAGTCCGTCGTAGGCAAGGCGGAGGATGAGGAAGCGAAGGAAGGAGACACTCATCTGTCTCCTGACGATATAAGACGCCAGGGTGAACTCGCTGAAGGGGTGCGCAAGATAAGAGTAAGTCGGGAAAAACCCCGGAAAGAGGCAATACAGCTCGATTGCGATACTAACAAGCTGAATAGCTGAAACGTCAGCATTCTGCCGACCCGCTTGGAGATACCACGACCAACTCGAACACGCCCGCTTCGGGGACTACTCCTCCCGCATCGAATAATGTTTCCACCTCCTCTCCAGCGGCGTCTGGAACGTCCGAGGCGGCGAGATCTGCGGTTGACTCGTTAAATGGTGAATTTATTGGAAGCCCCCTAAAGAAGCAGAAAGCGGACGAATCTGGTACAAATGAGGATGATCTGCGGAGACGTATAGGCTCCGGAGTTTCAAGAAATATCGGCGAGGTTCTTGAGTCGGCCAACTCCGGCAGTGCTGGGGACAAACCTGGAAACGGCGCACCGAGTGCTTTTGGTGGGAACATTGGGGGCTCTCAGACTTCAGGGCAACTGCCTCAACAGCAGCCGCAGCAGCAAGATGAAGACGAAGAACTGTAAAACACGAATCATACATGAGTTATGACCATTCTTTTCGGCCGCTGATCAACACATGATCTTCCATTATCCTCGTCTCGAGCCATTTGAGTGAGTCGGATTGAAGTGTCTTTGGGGTAGGGGGGATGGACATGGATACTATTTTTTGCAAAGGTAAAAGCGTTTGGCTTTGAAACCTTTTTCTCGCTTCCATTGGAGTGAACTCGCCTTTCCAGCAAGCAAGCAGAACAAGCGGATCTTGTTCAATATCTTCATGATGCCTATTTGAACATGACGAACGTCTTATGTTGAGCTGCATGAGATTTCAGATGATTGAATGATCGATTGATTGATTCCTTCTCTCCACCACCTTGCCTTAGCCTTGGCTATGAGCTATATTACTCTGAATATCATATGCAGAACAGCTGAATATAAACGTCGAGAAAGGCACACACACACACGCACACACAATGGATCAATATTCAACATTCGATCTTTCGATATTTGGCAATGATCAATTTATCGATCGACTTAGTCCCTTTTAATTTCCTTTCTTTTTCTTTTCATTTACGAGAGGCGCTAGGAGCTAAGGTAGCTAGGTGCATTTGGATTTTATTGTTGCTGCGATTTAGAGAAGAACACTCCAATCGGATACGATGCGATACCACATTGAGTCTGTTCTTTTGAGATGGGGAATAGGTGATTGTGGCTGATTCCGGTTTCTGAACAAGACTATTTTATCCTCTACGCTGGTTGTTAGGGTGGATTAGTGGAAGCCATATTTGTGGGGTATGTTATCCTTTGTCTTCGGACGGAAGAGTACTTGTTTGCTTTGTCCAAAGAATGATCTTCGTAGGGAAGTGACCTAGGTGCCTGGTAGGGGAAGAAGACGTTTCAAGAAGGACTTCAGCGATAACTCTCCAAAGGAATGATATATAAGAGCTACACAGTCCTAATTTGTAGTCTTGATCCACGAGACGTCCGGTAGATCGATCCCGGTCATGTGACGGTCGGTGTACGAAGTACGGGAAGCCGTTTCCTCCGCCTTCTAACGGTTGAAGTCTGGTTAAGAAGGCCCCTAACCTCGTCTTGGCTTAGCCAAGGTTTAGTCAAGACTGCTTACCTCCCAACCCCCAAGACCAGTCACTCTTTCTGACGACAGTATCAAAAGACACATACCAAGGATTACCACTAGATATTTGTCAGCAAGACTCTAACTGCCCTATGGCATCAAGGGAATACGCGAAGGATTCAACAAGGATGTGGGAATCGGGAAATCGCCGATTCGCATGGCTCCAAGACCCGAGACCTAAGAGAACCTCGGATCTGGCCCGCAACGGCTGTGGAGGGAATCTCGGTTGACCTCGACCAGCAGATCCAGTGTCCTCGATCCTGGCGCGCACGTGGCGGCTGGTTCTCTGTCAGAGCAAGCCACCAGACCTCCAGGCTTTTCCACCCCGCTTCAATATGGCAGGACGTGCTGCATCTCTCGCCTTCAATGGCACAGAGGAAGCATCTCTCTCTTTTACTCCAGCCATGGTGCTCTATATCGACCTGCCAAAGGGGGCAATCGTGGTGGAGATCCTCATCTGAAAAGCGTACATGTTGACTGACAGCACAGGCTGAACTAGGAAGGTGAACAGGCTCAGCGGTTTTCCAGCTTCCGTTGCTTCCCGCGTGAAGATGACGGGGAGACGCATATATATATTCAGCTCATGTCACCATGAGATGGCCTGAGGACCAAGATCTCGAGCGTCACAGTCGTCTTCTTCATTCGCTATTGGCAGCATGGCTGTCCTGTCGCTTGCAACCTTGCTCACCCTCGCCTTGGGCGCAACGGCCCAGGCCAGCTGGAAAAGCAACATCAAGAATGTTGTCGTCCTCGTCGAGGAGAACCGCTCATTCGATACCTTGCTTGGAGGTCTGAAGTACAACCCCAAGATCGATGGCGTCCGTAAACAGCCATACTGCAACCCCGTCAACGTCACAAACCCCGACGACAAGCGGAGGGTTTGTGCCCGGCCGATCGCAAAGAACGTCGCGCCAGACGATCCAAACCACAGCATCAGCGGCGTGAACATGCAGCTGTTCGGCACCTGGCACCCGAACGAGACCGCGGTCGAGGCGGGCGAGGAGAAGCCCACGATGCAGGGCTTCGTGACCGAGCAGATGCTCACCTACCACACCGACGACGTTTCCCGCGCGGCTGAGGCGATCAACTACCTGACCCCGGACCACGTCCCTGTGTTCAACGCCATGGCCGAGAACTTCGTTCTCTTCGACCGCTGGTTCTGTGCCGTCCCTGGCCCGACGAACCCGAACCGCGCGTACCTCACCTCGGGCACGTCGCACGGCCACGGCAGAAACGACGCTGATTTCGACATCTCGGCTCTCCCGCAGCGTTCCATCTTCGAGCAGTTGTCCGAGAAGAACATCACCTGGATCAACTACTCCAACACGACCGGCTTTCTGCCCGACGCCATGTTCTACAACTGGACCGTGACGTCCGGCAAGGCCGCGACCAACGTCAAGCCCCTGTCCCAGTTCTACGAGGACGCCAAGGCCGGCAAGCTCCCCAGCTTCACCTACATCAACCCGGAATGCTGCAACTACTGGTCCTACCACCCCCCGTCGCCCGTCTCCATGGGGGAGAGCTTCATCAAGAGCATCTACGAGGCCCTCCGCGCCTCCCCGCAGTGGAACGAGACCCTCTTCATTCTGACCTTCGACGAGCACGGCGGTTTCGCCGACCACGTCCCCACCCCCGTCAACGTCCCCGCGGGTGACGACCTCACCTACACCGAGAACGCCCCGGACGGCAAGCCGATGACGTTCAACTTCAAGCGTCTCGGTCCGCGGGTACCCACCCTCCTGATCTCGCCCTGGGTCGGCAAGGGTGTTGTCGTGAATAAGCCCGTCGGCCAGACGGGCGAGTACACCCACACCTCCATCCTCGCGTTCCTGGCGAAGCTGTGGGATCTGGACATTCTCACCCCGCGCGTGGCCTGGTCCGCTACTTTCGAGGATCTGATCACGGGCCACCTGAGAACCGACACCCCGGAGACGTTGCCTGAGCCGGTCACGTGGTAGATCTAGATTTAGACCTCGACAGGGGGATTTTGGCTTCTCTCTTTCTGTGTATATACAACATTATAGCATGACAAATTGAGCTGAGCTGACAGTTCTAGGACCGGCTAAGTTATGTGTACATACATCTATCTCTTAGCTTGAGTTGATATGAGATAAATGCCCTCTTTTGATTTTTCTTCTGAATTATCTGATTCATGGTGTTGTTTGGCACTTACATGATGTTACCTGGGTAGCTCCGCGTGATCAGTCTAGGGGGGGGGGGGGGGGGGGAGGTTTTGTGGATTCCTTACTACTTAGGTAATGCTGGCTGTGATCATGTCTGTGGCTAAGTAGCTACCGTAAGTATCTTTCAATTTCGTTCTCCTAACACTCCATGCTCTCTCTCTCTCTCATATCATATATTATGAAATGAGGTAGATGGGTCGCGGGTGGACCGGCGACCGCGCTGGAGGAGGGGGGGGGGGTCGAGCTGGTCGTGTTGGTTGTGGGGCGTTGATGGTGGGGTTTCATTTTGGATGTTGCATGGTTGAAACAGATACACAAGTATATTGATAGAGGAAAGCTCACCGTAGAAAATCCTGCCGGAAGGTCGTGTGTGTGTGTGTGTGGTATTTCTACTCTGCTGAGCCGTTGCCTATACATAGGCAGTTTATGTACCTCCGTACTCCGTAGTCAATCATAGATTGTAATAGATCTACTTATTTAGGGCTTATGACGGCGTATGGCTTGGCAGACGCAAAAGATCCTTATTGATTTCCCTATACATAGGGATTCTTCTATATTTGCATGTAGAGCATACATATTATTTAACCTGAATCAAAACGGGACAAAAAAATGATATAGAGAACAGTCCACACATCTGTAAACAAACCGTCGATCTCGATCACGATCTCGATATCGATATGATATCGCGATAGACAGCGATAAGGGGCTTAGTAAGCAGCAGCACCACTGACTCCTTTCCAATCACGGCGCAGACATTCGCAATCCCCGACCTCCATACCCCGCAGCAGCCGCGCGGCACGTGGGACAGAGATAGTTGCATCTGCTTACTTTGCCTGCTGTTCTTCTGTCTTCGTTCTTTACTCTGATAGTATTACTCTCTTTTATCATGTCTGAATGTTGAGTCGAAAGTTTTAAAAGAAGGGAGCAGCAATGCCAACCCATGAACAAGCGGGGTCTCAACCCCTCAGCAACGGCACTTCATCAGATCACCCCGAACACCACCAACAACAACAGCAGCAGAAAAACAAGAAGAAACAGCTCAGATTCCTCGTCATCGGCGCCGGATCCCGCGGCAACGCCTACGCCCGCGCCGTCACGACCGCAACAGACGCTGTGATCCACGCCGTCGCGGAGCCGCACGCCTTCAAGCGCCGCGAGTTCGGGCGGAACTATATCTGGGGTGAGGGCGAGCCGTCCGAGGGACAGGAGTTTACGGGCTGGAAGGAGTGGCTGCGGTGGGAGCTGGATCGGAGAGAGAGACTCACGTCCAATAACCACAACGAAGGGAAGGAGGAGGAGCTGACAGAGACGAGGGACATCGGCGTCGACGGCGTCTTCGTCTGCACCCTCGACGACACGCACGCCGAGATCCTCCAGGCCATCGCGCCCCTCCAGCTGCACGTCCTGTGCGAGAAGCCCCTCGCGACCTCCCTGGCCGACTGCCTCTCCATCTACAGGGCCCTCCTCCCGAGTACTTCATCGAAGATCTTCTCCATCGGCCACGTCCTGCGCTACAGCCCGCACAACGTCGAGCTGCGCAAGCTCCTCCTCGTCGACCGCGTCATCGGCGACATCGTCTCCCTCGAACACTGCGAGCCCGTCGGCTGGTGGCACTTCGCGCACAGCTACGTGCGGGGCAACTGGCGGCGGCAGACCCCCAACGGGGACGGATCCCTCCTCACCAAGTCGTGCCACGATATCGACTTTATCCTGTGGTTACTGTGCTCGCCTGCAGACCCATCATCATCGTCAGCGTCATCGTCATCAAATCCGTGCCACGAGCCAAGATCCATCATGTCCACAGGCCGACTGACGCAGTTCCGCCGGTCACGGAAACCCGCGGCCGCGGGGAACGCAACCAACTGCCTCTCGTGCCCCGCGGAGCGGGAATGCAACTACAGCGCGGTCCGGATCTACCGCGACATGCACCTCGCGAAGGGGGAAACAGAGTGGCCCGTGAACATCGTCTGCCCGGACATCGAAGACACGCTGCGCGCGTCCGGCGGCCATGCCGCCGCGGAGGCCCAGCTGCTGCACCGGCTGGGCGAGGACTATGACAGGAGTAGCACGTCGGACGCGGAGATCGCCGCGCGGCCGTGGTACGGGCGGTGCGTGTACGAGTCGGACAATGATGTCTGCGACGACCAGGTCGTGATCATCACCTGGGACGACGATGACGACCCTGGCCCTGACCCTTTGAGTAATAATAATAATAGCAACCGGAGGACCGCCAAAACAGCAACCTTCCACATGATCGCCCCGACCGAGAAGCAGTGCGAGCGCCGCGGCCGCATCTACGGCACCCTTGGCGAGCTCTCCTACGACAGCCGCACGATCCGCATCTACGACTTCGGCACGCAGTCCTCCACCGCGATCGAGATCCCGCGGCCGCCGCCGGAGGAGGAGAAGGCGCACGGCGGCGGCGACTACGGCCTCACGCGGGGGTTCGTGGGCGCCGTCGACGCGGTCGAGAATGGAGGGTGGGAGGCGCGCGAGGCGCAGGCGCGCTTCGTCGGGTGCACGCTGGAGGAGGCGGTGCGGAGCCATGCGGTCGTGTTTGCGGCGGAGGAGGCGAGGAGGGGGGAGAAGATCATAAGGTGGAGGGAGTGGTGGGCGGGGAAGGTTGCTGCTGTTGCTTGAGGTATCCATTCCACTGCCTACCTACCTAGAAGTGGACTTCTCGATGAGCATTCGGTGGTCTGCAGGCTCGATTGGTTACGATTTACGATATCTTTATGGATTGATATACCCTAATTGTAATGGCTTATGGTTAATAATCAACAGAGCAGTACGTCGGAAATACTACTATCGCGGACAGCGCTGAGTCTAATTATTAATGCTTAGTCCCTGGATGATATCCAGCAGGACATGTGGAATGGACAATAGACTACCAGGACAGGATATTGAGACTAGGACTATGTTTATAATTATCACCGTCGTTCATGCATCACGTAACAGGTACCAGCTACCTGAGAATATGCTCTATGTCCATACCTCCCTTTTCCGTCCACATCCCATAATTACTATTACTACCTTTCATAGGCTGCTTATCCTGGCCGTTCCTCGACCGCTTAGGTCTTAACATCAGGCTCCTCGCGGCCAATGTACTCCTTCAGCTTGAGGAGCTCCATGGCAAGCGCGATGTTGTCCTTCAGGTAGTCCTGCGCGTCTCTCGAGAAGTGCTTCTTGTCGCTCTCGTACTTCTCAATGTACAGGCGGATGGTGGCGCCGCTGCTGCCGGTGCCCGACAGACGGGCAACGATGCGGCTCTCGTCGTCGAACTTGACGTACAGACCCTGGTTCTTGCTCACGCTGCCGTCGAGGTCAGTGTACGCGAAGTTGCCGCAGTCGACGACCTTGCGCCCAGACACGGTCGAACCGACGAACGTGTCCTTGTTCGAGACCAGCTCGGACAGGTGGGCGATAACCTTGTTCGCGCCGTCGCTGTCGACGTTCTCGTAGTCGTAGCGGGTGAAGAAGGTGCGGCCGTACGTCTCCCAGAACTCGTTCTGGATCGACGCGATGCTGGGCGTCTCGTTGGGCTTCTCCTTGGCAACACCAGCAATGATGTTCAGCCAGGCGACGATGGCCCAGACACCGTCCTTCTCGCGGATGTGGTTGCTACCGGTACCGAAGCTCTCCTCACCGCAGATGGAGATCTTGTTGTTGTCGAACAGCGCGCAGAAGAACTTCCAGCCCGTCGGGACTTCATAGCACTGGAGACCCAGAGCCTTCGCGACCCGGTCGACGGCGCCGGAAGTGGGCATGGAGCGCGCAAGACCATAGACGCCATTCTTCTTGAAGTATGGAATAAACTTGGCATGGTGTGCAATGATGGCCAAACTGTCACCCGGAGAGACGAAGGTGTTCGCTCCGTAGATCATGTTGCGGTCACCGTCACCGTCGCTGGCAGCACCGAAGTGGATGCCATTCTTGTCAACAGCCTCGACGAGACCGCGGGCATAGACCAGGTTGGGGTCGGGGTGGCCACCGCCGAAGTCGGGCTTTGGAGTGCAGTTCTGGGTGCTGCTGGCGGGCAGACCAAGCTCCTTCTGGAAGATGTCCACACCGTACGGGCCAGTGACGCCGTGCATTCCGTCGAAGAGGACCTTGAAGTCCTTGTGGGTGCTCAAGAACTCCTTGATGAGATCAAAGTCGAAGATCTCCTTCAGCATGGTGATGTATTCTGCCGTCGAGTGGATGACCTCGACCTCCAGAGAGCCATAGGTCTTTGTGCCAATGGTGGTCAAGTCAACCTCCGGGAGATCGGCAATCTTGTACGAGGTCAACGACTTGGAAGTCTCAAAGATCTTGTTCGTGACGGATTCGGGGGCCGGAGCGCCGTTGGAGAGGTTGTACTTGATTCCAAAGTCCGCATTAGGACCTAAACATTCCCCAGGATCAGTGGACCAGAACAGATTGTCGGGCATGCATTCACAGAAACTTACCACCAGGGTTGTGACTGGCAGTCAGCAGGATACCACCCGTGGCCTTCCTCTTGCGGATCACGTTGCTGGCGGCGGGCGTGCTCAGGATTCCATTCTGACCGACGACCAGCTTCTTCACGCCGTACGCAGCGCTGATCCTGGCGATCAATTGAACGACCTCGGGGTTGTAGAAGCGGCCATCACCACCAATGACCAGGAAAGCGCCCTCTGCACCCTCGGGGATGGAGAGGAGGATGCTAGTGATGAAGGCCTCGGTGTAGTGGGGTTGCTGGAAGACGGTGACCTTCTTGCGAAGACCGGAACTGAAGAGAGTCAGTCAGCGGGAACGACGCATTGCAGGCAGTATATTCCACAGATGGACTGGAACCACGGCACTCACGTTCCAGGCTTCTGGTCCGTGAAGGGGGTGATCGAGACGGTCTGGATCGACATTGTTGTTGAGGTGGCAGCCGGGACTGGTTGATGAGCTCGGGGAGGGGGAGCAGCAGCCCTGGAGGACTGGATGGTAAGACGCGGAGAAGCAGAGAAGAAACGCCGTCAGGAGGGGAGGAAGCCGATAATAAGAGACGGAGGAGCTCACCGACAGTTGGTGATCGGGGACAGGTTGTACATGCTCTCGGGAGCGCGACGGCGGCGGTGGGCCGTGGAGGGGCGCCGGGCGGGTCGAGGGGCGCCTGCGTCATACTATCGTGAGCCCGGCGCCGCTGCGGTCCCGCGCCAACCAGTGCAGAGCCCGCCATCGCCCCTCCACGCGCTCGTGGCTGTTTCTTCGAGGTATACGGACCCGTATGCATGGATGCGTGGAATGGTCGAGAAGCAGATGGTCGTCTCAGCGTCGTGTTGGTCCTCAATTGGATTCTCCTCCAGTTCTAGACTCCGTAAACAAACAGCCCACCCCACACCCCGGCGCGCAAGCGAGTCTTATCCAACAGCCTATCTGAATCGCAGCTGCAGAGCTGCACGAGGTCCATGATTTGGCCTCAACTGGTCAATCGCCCTTCTCGTTGTCCACATAGCTATCCTCACGTTTCACTGTCTGGAGTTGTTCTGGCTCTGAAAACACACAAAAGCATTGGATTGGGGGACCGGCCACTCCTCTGATAGTCCAGCTCAGCAGTGCCCTCTGACTCGACCAGTCACCAGAGACCAGGTAGAGTCCACTGACAACGAGGTTGGCTGAACTCTCCTAAAGCTCAACGCATGCTACATCCCAAGTCGAGACTGCAAGTCTAGCTCATGCCCTCCATTCTGCGCCCAAAACGCTGCAACTGACACATGCGGCCCGTGGCATCTGTCGAGCAGAACACAGGGCCCCAGCTGTGTATGATCCGTGCAGCAGACGTTGCCAAACCGTTGCTGTTCATTATTTACCTCCAAACAACTTCTCCTTGTAGTACCTCATCTCCTCGATGCTCTCCAAGATGTCGTCCTTGGCCAGATGCACCTCCCGCTTGGGCGGCACGTCCCTGAGCATCTCATCGCTCCCCCACCGTCTCACCGCCTCCTTGATCGCGCTCACGTCGAGGATGCGGTAATGCAGGTACTCGAGCACCTGCGCGTAGGGTCCGCGCGAAAGGAACGCTTTATCGGCGTGGACGCTGTTCCCCGCCAGCAGCGCCGTGCGGGGCTCCGGGACGTGCTTCTTGATATAGGCGAGCAGAGCCGACGCGGCCTCGGAAGGGGTCGTGGTGGATTCGAGGACGGCTGCCGTTAGTCCCGTACGGCCGTGGGTGTCGATGCACCATTGAGACATGGCGTCGAGGGTCGATTTGGGGTGGTGGATGACGACCTCGAAGCCGTTGGGCTCGAGGAGCTGGAGCTGCGCATCGGTGATGAAGCAGCAGATCTGAAGGATCTGGTCGGTTTCCGGGTTGAGACCCGTCATCTGTGGGAAGGACGGTAACTGTTAGCTTCGTAGAACTTCAATTGTCCTAATCCAGAACGTAAAGCCATCGCCAGAGTGCAAGAGTAGCCTGGCCAGGTAGGTTTCGGAGAAAATCCTTAGGGAGCTCCATACCTCGCAATCAATCCACACCAACGGGTCCGAGGAGCGTGTCAGCGTCATGTTGGTTCTTGCTCTTGTCTTGTTCAGAAGGAGTGGAATCCGTGCTCTTGAGGCCTAAGTATTATCCTATCAGTTCAGCGTACAGCAAGGATGTTGGAACTGTGCGAATGGATACGGCGGAGCATCGATGAGGAACGATACCTGGACCGAGATGTTCGGTGCTGCAAATCTGGGCGCCAGCGACCAAAGACCACAGACCCCCTTCCTCATGGCACCTCCCAGAGTCGCGGAGAATGCAGACCTTGCGCGCGACGACCAGATCGCCGTCTACCTCCAACTTTGACAGCTTCTGCAGGAGGTTTTAAATGATCTTATCGAGCAGCCTCCCGAACATGTGACACCCGCATATACGCGGCCCGTGCTTTCTAACGCTTCCCGCTTGATCATGACTTGCAGCAAAAAAGACACGATAACTACCTGCCCCTCCTGATTGCTACACGCTGCTCAATATTTCATCATATTTCCCATTCTCTCATGCTCTTTGCATGGAGCACTCGGCTCTAAAGGACCGGATGAAAGAAAAGCCTCATTTGTCTTTGATCCCTTACGCCACGCATACCCTTCTCATTGTTCATCTTGAATAGAAAGCATATACTATGGAACCAGCATAGTCCAAGTCATATGGTCATACATATATGCGACTAAAATGATCGTCACCATCATTTTCTTGAACCATACTCCATCACCAATGCCAGAAGCCAAGTTAGCGAACGTTAGATGTCTCACAGTGGAATGAATCCTCTATGACTTCCCACGCGTCATCTGCATTCGCAGTCGAATAATCAAGTCTATTCAACCCCGAGGAAGACAACGACGGGTTGGTAGCTTCTCCGGAATGCCGTCGACGGCGGCGACAGATTATCCTGCCTTTGTTCCTAGTCCCATCCTGCATGATCACCTGGACATCTTCGAAGCGGTAGGCCTCGGGAAGGGACAATGATCCGGATCCCCAGCTCTGCGAAGAGGGCTGTGGCTTTCCTCCCCTCGTCAGCACGGGAGGGAGCGAGGACGAGGAGTCCTTTCTGAAGAAATCTCCTTCCTCCAGAGCAATGACCTGTTCTGCTATCGCAGCAACGATTGCTCCGTCCCACATCGCTTCTCGATGAGGGCTTGTCGTCAGGACGTCAATCGCCTGCCTCCGGGTCGATGGGACGCGGCATTTGATAGCGGTATAGCACAGGGGCGGAATGATGCCCATGTCGACAATGAAGCTGGCACTGCCAGGGCGGCAGATCGCTGGATTTGGCTCGTAAGGCATCGGCAAGTCCTGTAGGTTAGCAATGTTTCTGGCCTTGGTCACAAGGCTGCTGAACGAATGCGTGTGGCTGTCGTACACCATCTCACTCCAGGGCGTATTCGGCCGGGGACACGTCGACAGCATGATCGAAGTCATGATGTGGTATGTTCGAAGTAGTGGAAGACCAATTGCTGTCCGTGGATTGAGCTTATATAACAAAGTGGGAGCAGAAATCTCATACGAATCAAGCCGCCTGAGGCACTCAAGGAAGCTTGCAATGCCTGCCTGTCACTCAACGGAGAAGTGGCATCAAGGAGCGTATAATTCCCAGATCGAGAGGCCTCAACCAGATGGAGGACCGCATTGAGCAGCACTTCGAGATACTGCTGTGCTTCCTCTAACGAATCAAATTTATCAGGAATATGGAAATGCTGCCTGGAACGTAGATCTTCGGCGACGACGTGCAGGTAACAAGAAGGAAACCCAAACAGCACGAACTGTATATTCATGCGTGCGAATGCCTCGAGCAGATTATCCTCCAAAGACTGAGGGTTCAGACGGTGAGTAAGGGTAATCCTATGAGAGGGTTCCACCTCGTGATTCCGATTTGTTGACTGTTGACGGAGATTGCGGAAAAGTTTGATGCCATGGTCGATATGCGTGTTTGCGGAGCCGTATGATCCCCTCAGGAGCTCGATGCACGTGAAGATCATGCACGTAGTCAGAGAAATCTGCAGGGAGTGGTGATTTCGAGCCGCAAATGGGTCTGGAGATTCTCGATGGCCTTGTACTGTTGCAAGGCGACTCGATCCCACTGGTTTGTGATCGCGCCCACGTTGGAATCCCGGCAACTGTCGTGCAGCTCCAGTCCTCTCTGCGTGGCAGCCAGAGCCACGACAGCATGAAACACGGCAGGCTCGCTTGAGGACACCTGGAGGACAATGTTCTCCCAAAAAGTCGAATCAAAGGCTCCGGGCATCTTCACTACGGTCCGTTCACGGAAGTAGTCGAAACAGGTCGATTCCTCGGAACCGACACCAGCCAAAGCCGGGAACTGGTTCCCCTTCGTCCATGAGCTGAGCATGGAAGTACATAAGAGATTCATTTTGGTCTGCGATGAGCGGTTGCCGTATGAATTGCCGCCACCGCCCCAGATGCCATACCCATCGCAGACGCGTCCAGTTGAGAGACATCATTGACAAGCCGGCTTCTTCTCATCGCATTTCACCTGACGGGTCCTGTAGTCAGGACCAATGAGCAAGCCTGGACCAGAAGAACCAAGGATCAGATGGAATTTAAAACTCACTTGCAGGTTCGACAGCCGGACTTGACACGAGACCTCCCAGTCCGTTGACTTGGTTTGGTCGAGCGTACAGCATGGTCTCCTCCACGCACTATCTGCTTGATATCCACCAAATCGCGTTTCATTTTCAGCGGTACGAATGAATGGAGTGCAACCTTTGGAATTATCCCAGATAGAGTTTGACTAGGTACCTAGTGGTAAGAGAATAGGAAGTTTTCCTTAAGCTTTTGGAACGTGAGCAATCAAATCCAAAATGCAGAATTCTCGAAAGATGAGTCCTCAGAGATAGACCATGAGGTGGCCGAGTAGATAACGAGATGCTCCGCCAGATAAAAAAAACGACCGATCCGGCTGGCGGGTTTGGAAAAGATCTACTGCTGCTGGAAGACTCCATCTGTGTATACACTTGCCATGGACCCTAGCTAAGAAGTCGTCCATAACTCCGTGATCAACTTCACGTGGCCGGAGGTAGTAGGAAGATCGAGGGGGCTTCCGAGGTCCTGGACTCCCGGTTGGTTCCTGGAAGAAGCCTGAATCTCCGCTATCTGATCAATCTCATCTCATCTCTCATTGGCGTGCGCGCAAACTTTGACTTACCATTGGTCTGTTGATGATGTGGATCAGACTCTGACCCCAGACCTGTTAGTTAACCTTGAAGTATAATTATTAAGCTCACTTATTCATGTACTCACCTATGTCACGATACTATTATTACTTACTATATCTGGCTATTTGTCGAATGTGGGCACCTTGGCAAACAACCAGACAGCACAGTACAATTCAATAATGATGAGGCCCACGACATACCGAGGGTCTTGTTTGTTTTCGTTTGATTTCATCCATGGTCGTAAGAAGCCGTTCCTATTCCTGACTGCATCAATTGCGTTGTAGTTAGTCCGTGGATGTCAGACGCGCGGCTTTTTACGCCAGCAGCGCTTTCAGGTAATTCCCGCACAGTCTGTAGATTCTTGCAAAACACTGATTATGGGAATCATGGGCCAGTTCCATGCGGTGAGATTTTATCTCCGTCTTTTTGTCCGTCAGAAACCCGAGTCGACAGAGATATAAAGACCAGATCTTCTGTCACCCGGTGGCTTCAGCAGATCAAGCTGGTCATAATTCCAGTATCTCAGACAAATCATTTCGAGAAGACTCGGTTCCTTTTTGAATCATTCCACGTTTCTATTGTCCTCGTGCATTCACTGTATCCTAGACAATGGCTCTTCCCACACGAGTGTTAGGTCGTGGCAGTCCTCGGGTCTTTGCCTTGGCCTCGGACTGATGAACATCGCGGGCGCGTACGCGGACCGAGGTAGCGAAGAGCAGCGCCTGGCCTTCCTTGACCGCGTCTACGAACTGGGACAAACCTTCTGGGACACGGCCGACGTCTACCTTGACTGCGAGGACCTCCTCGGCAAGTGGTTCCAGCGTTCAGGCAAACGGAACGACATCTTCCTCGCCACCAAGTTTGGTATTGACTACTCCACCGGAGTGCAGGTTGTCCGTTCTGATCCCGAGTATGTGAAGGCGGCCTGTGAGAGGAGCCTGAAGCGACTGGGAGTCGATACCATCGACTTGTACTATTGCCATCGGGTGCAGAGGGAGGTTCCGATTGAGAAAACCATCGCGGCGATGGTTGAACTGAAGAAGTCAGTCAGAATTCATATTGTTGGTTGTTGCTCAGTTGAACACGAGCACGTACATTGCCAACTTTCCTCCGATGTTTGTAGTGAGGGCAAGATTCGCTATCTCGGCCTCTCTGAAGTCTCCGGCGCGACCCTGCGCCGGGCACACGCCGTCCACCCCATCACCGCCGTGCAGGTCGAATACAGTCCTTTCATACTGGACATCGAAGAACCCCACTCCGACCTGCTTGCGACCTGTCGTGAGCTTGGCGTGGCTGTCGTTGCGTACAGCCCGCTGGGCCGCGGGCTCTTGACCGGCCAGATCCAGAGCCTCGATGACCTGACGGATCCGTACCGCAAGAACATCCCCCGCTTCACGGGTGACAACTTTCCCAAGATCCTCGAGGTGGTGAAGAAGCTGGAAGCTTTCGGGTCGCGACACAGCGCTACCGCGAGCCAAGTCGCCCTTGCGTGGCTCCTCGCCCAGGATGAGCTGGTCATCCCCATCCCGGGGACGCGGTCAGTGGAGAGAGTGAAGGAAAACCTCGACGCCCTGAAGATCTCGCTGAGCGAGGGGGAGCAAAAGGAGATTCGTGATGCGGTCAATCAGGCCAACTTCACAGGGAAACGAGTCCCGGCATCGTAAGTCAAAGGCACTCTTTATACATGACTATGTCTCTCTCGGTTGCTAACCGTTATGAAATCGAATAATACAGCTTCAACGCGCAACTCCTGGGAGATACTGTGCCGCTTTGAGACGCTCGCATCGGACTGGCATCCAACCAGTTCACTGCAGATGTTGATCATGCAGACCTAAGCGACCAAAGCGAAAGTATGCAATCAAACACATGAAGTATTTCCATCGTTAGAAGACAAATATATACACTCTTCTTTCATTATCTCTGGATTTTGTCAATATGCACGTTCTTTCGAAATCTCTAGATATTATCTAAAGTTGACAGAGAGAGAAGAATAAGACTACATTAAAAGAAGAGAGCAAGCAGTAATTAGAAGTAAAGACAGTCAGAGAGGGCCAGAAGAACTAAACCGAGAGCATCACTCCATACACAGCCCAAATGATGGCCAAGCAAAAAAAGCAAGATATGCACCCACAAACAAAAATGGCCTGGATTGGGTAGTGGTAGTATGTACACACTGCAAAAGAACCAAAAACAATCCATCCTCATTCAATTTTTGACCGCTGCGGCATTTATAGCTTTTATTATTATTTCCAAAATATCATTTCTATCTCGAGTTAGAAAGCGCGGGATGGAAGTTTGTGCATCTACGGGGTAGTACCCGTGCTCCTAATCTTGGAAGTTGGAGGCCATTCAAGAAGAGAGAATGATCAGATGATAATGATGCAGATCCTGCCTAAGAAAGACTGGGAGGTGCGTAGTTTCCGGAGTACGGAGTAGAATAGTTCAAGATAGCATTATCTGGTCTGTCAGTATACAAGGGGCCATCCAACCCGATGATGGATCTCTGGTTTTCAGGAAACAAGCATAATCCATTTAATCAATCAGCAATTTGATCAGACACATCGAGCAAGACAGAGCCTACCCATTATTATTACTATCACCTAACCAAGCTTTTCTTAGCTGCGGCCTTCTCAACCACGGCCCTCGATATATAGTCACCACCGTCGTAAGTACTACACTTACTGTACATACAGGATGCATGGACTATTATTGTCCTTGTTAGAGACCCTGACCCTGACTCTACTCACATATATAGTGGGTCAACAAAGGGTTTATTTACATCAAGGCCAGAAAGCATGCCACGGCAGCCCCGTCGAGGCAGACGGTAGCAGTGCCACCATCTACGCCAGAATCCCTCCGCAGCTCTGACTGACTCCGAGGTGAATCCAGCCCGGCTGCGAGCTTGATGCTACCTGGCCGAGCGACTACCTATGGTGATGTCGTCTTCGAGTGGAGACAACTGTATGATGCACGTGGTAGGCAGGACCGGGTTTCATGAGAATTTCTTTTTGATTAAAAAAAGGGGGAGAGAGAGAGAGAAAGTTGCCATTTACTGAAGGGCTAACTTTATATCAATTACTAGGTGACTTAATTGACGGCTATAACCAATGCTGTGATAATCCCCCTAGTGACCCTAACACTCGTGTCCCGAACCCATATAACTAATGCTCCGGAGGGGCTGGGGGGAACTACTAAGCACTGGAATGGTGCTTATGGCCCGGATGGGTAAGTGATGAGGGATATTACAGGACGGGAGCGGGTACATATGATGGTGTGTCGGATGATGCGAATGAGTTTATATGTACGGAATGCCGGTGGTCTTGAAGGATGAGAATCGTATATGCCTGTACAGAATATTATGAATAAGCAGGTTATAGCTACAGCGGAAGATTTGGATCTCTATATAGCATCGAATAGCACGATATGCTCAATGATCCCCCTTATACCACGATGATCAACCATCATCTTTGCATCAACCTTTTTTTTTTCAAACTGCGGGTATATGTACAGTACATCTTTACCTGGAACAGACAGATCACGCAGACGTCAACCGACCTCCCAAATAGAGGCCCAGCGCTTGCCATTCGATCAATCTCTCGCGATCCCACCACGCATAACCCCATTCCCAACCCTTCTGGCCGCCGACCATGGCGTCATACATTTCATCCAGCCTCACATTCGTGATCGGGCCATCCCCGAACCAGAACCGGACCCAGGCATGATTCGGCCGCTCGAGAGGCGGCAGCGTGCGCAGCACGTCCTGGACATCGTCCACGTCGTATTTCTCCGCGGGGTATATCAGGGGGCGGTCATTCCCTCCGGCGAGGAGAAGGAGGTCCGTCCATGTGGCGTGAGAGCCAGACAGATTCGCTGCGACCAGGTCCCGGCGCTTCGCGGGTGATTCCTGGTAGAGGACCTTATAGAGGAAGCTTGGACCGAGGGAGATCATGCGGTCGCGGTGTTCGCGGTCCTCGAGGGCTGGTCATTGTCACACACAGAGTCGGTTTGGTCAAAAACTCCTTCTGAAAAAGGTTACCGATTCCGAGGGGAGCTATCAAGTATTATACTTACAGTCCGGATAAAGTTCAAAGCAAGCAGGAGACGTTGTATCAGGCCTGTCCTCCTTGAACCGCGAACTGTATAGAGCGATCTCCTCGAAGATCCGAGTATATTTCCGTCGAAGGTAGGCCCACATGCAGCCGAACTCTTCCACCTCCCAGGGGGGCATCGTGCCAAAGAACAGATCCCACATCTCGTCGGCGTCGAAGGTATCGAACCACCTGCTGCCTCCATCGGGGTCGTTTTCCGGGACCCCGAAGATATTGCAATACGTCTGCAGGCGGTAGAACGCCCTGAGGAAGCGCGCCTTCTCGCTGTCCGAGAGTCGGAGCGGCAGGACCTCGGAGGCCCATCTGGTGTTGTCCACCCATGGCGGACAGGGTATGGTCCGACAGTAATCCTCCATAAAAAAGTTGGCTCTGGCGCTGAGAAGCAGCAGTCTTACACTTTCCGCGCAATTGGCCGGTTCGTTGGTGGGCGACATGGACATATCTGCCGTGGACTGCTGCTGGATTATTGTTTCTCTGCTGCGCCGACGGCGATCCAACAGCGCGATGATTTCTTCCTTGTTTGATGCCGTCCGGGCATGCAGACCTACCGACCGGACTGCTGCGATCGCCTCGGCGATGTCCACATGGTCAAACTGCCGTTTGACAAGGGCGTTGAGGATATCCTGTCGCGCAGCGACGTACGTTTGATAGAATACTGGAGAAGCACGAACAATGGAGATAAGACTCTGGATATCAGGGATATTGAGGAGGATCAATATGCGCAGCTCTGCTGGCATACCTTCCAGTGTTGGTGCCATCTGTCAGTATTAAAGTCAGCGATATACTTTACCTGAGCCGAAATTGATTGTGATTTACCATGTATTCTTTGGTGGGAATAGATGCACTTCCTCAGATCACTCCCATGCTACTAACAAAAAAATTACAAATTGGAGAAGGGAACGCGTGGCGGCGATGGCCCCGAAACACCCAATGCATGTTACATCCATCAGGGCGATCTTCTGATTGGAAGCCGATATAACGGAACGAAACCCCCTGATCCCAGCGATCGGGGTGAATCTAGCCTTAGATCCGTATGGAGCGAGAACTCTGGATCTAGCAATCATCCAACTATTGGCCATTATCTAGAGACAAATCCATGGACAAAGGGTGTATGACTAATCATTCCAATCTCCACAAAATAGGGTAGATGATAGATCTGACGGATCTAGTAGGTGAATTGCCACATCCATCTCCAGGTTTGATGGGTTGAATCTGGACCCAAAATGTTCCATATACTCGAGGGATTGTAATTGGTCAATTGCGTGGAGATTCAACGGTTTAAATTCGGTCTGCCTGACGGCTTCACTTCAACCTATCAACATGCGTGTAAATACACAGTTATCTAGAAACTGTGATCGTTATCGATTAGAATAGATATGCACAGGGCAACAGTACTATAGAGTCCTCCCCGGATGAATGAAACTATTTACCCAGCTGAGGAATGATTCGAGTCAAATTCGGCGTTTCTAGATCCTTGCACAAAGCGTAGCATCAGCTACAGAAATCTTTCAGAAATTTGGATGATGACAATTTGAGGATGTTGAGAACTCTATCAGTGTGGTAGATAAAGTGTGTATTATGCACAGTACGATACATGGAGTACTACTTCAGAAGCAACTATAATCTTCGGTAGCTAGGAGGTAAAAGTTAGGGCTTTTATCCTGAAGTTTAGCGAAAGATCTATTTCAGGACAGAATAAAAATCACTCCGAGAATTATAAAACAGTCGCATGCTATGTACAGTACAGTACATACAGATTACAGTCCAAATACTCTATATCCTCATACGACATGGCGCATTAAAAAGGAAAGAATCATGGAATCATACAAACTCAGGCACTAACAAGTCCCGCATACCGATTCCCCAACCCACAGAACGACCGAATCAGCGTAGACGAAGACAGAGACCAAGACTCTTCTTCCTCCGTCCCGTCATCACTTGCGCTCTTCCCCAACGTCTCCTCCAACGCCCACGCCACCCTCTCCGCTCCCAGCCTCGCCCCCTCGAGGTTCGCAGCGCCGGGGCCCAGCCTCAGCGCCGCCAGCCTGCCCGTGACGAAGAGCGGGACGTCCTGCTTCCACATGAGGTCGTCCGTGATGCACGGCAGGCCTTGTTTGATCTCGATGGGATACTCGCGGTTCATAGTCCGCAGGAGCGGGATCTCGCCGACGTCGGATTTCACGCCCGTGGCGAAGTAGATGTAGTCGATGCGCGGGGGCAGGTCCGGGATCGGGGGGTCGGTGGTGATTCGCCAGGTCTTGGACGAGGGGTCGAATTCGTGCGAGGCGATGACGGTGCGCGTGTGGATGGAGAGGCGCTTGCAGGCGACGTGCTGCTTCAGGATCTTGTGGAAGCGCGGCGTGATGCTGCCGCCGTTGCGGGCGGTCTTGATCATCTCGAGCCGCTCGTCGTCGTCGTCGGCCGACCAGAAGACGGCCTTTTCGTAGTTTCGGAACTTGCCCATCCAGGTCAGGCCGACGTCGAAGGGTTTGACTACGTCAGGAGTCAATATTCGTTCTCGGGCTCCTTTCGATTTTGAATCTTACCCTTAAGATCACTACGCAGCAGAAACCAAACCCTCGTCACCCCCTTCCTGATAGCCAGATCGACAAGCTGCGCGGACGAGAGTCCCCCTCCCACGACCACAATATTCGTCTCACGATGGTCCTTGATCTTACTCCTCACATTGGGACTCGGGAAGGATTTGATATCCAGACTATGGCAGGCCCCCATCTCCTCCTCGGGCGAGAGCTGCCAGGGCATCACCCTGGCGCCTCCCGGACCGATGGCCAGCACCACAGCGCGGCTGTAGAATTTCCTCCCTTCTTTCGTTGTCACGGTGAAGAACTTCTCCGTTGTCGATAGGTCCCGGACAATGTCATATTTGATGTCTTCTACTTCCTGGTGCAGGATCTGGCCGGGGACATCCAGTCCGTACCGCGAGACGATCGACGCGCAGTAGTCCTCGAAGAGTTTCGTCGAGGGCGTGAAGTAGTCTTTGCGGTCGCGCTCGTCGATCTCTACTTCCATAGTCGTCCTGTCTCTCATGTCAGTCTGGCCCCCGTTTCGTCTTATTTAGATTCAAATGATAAAGACGGCGGACTCGTGACTCACCGTGACTTTATCCTCTTCTTCTTCTTATGCTTGCTCAACTCCTGCCCCACGCAGCCCGTGATCTCCCACAGCTCCTTCTCCCGTCCCGTCTCCCGCGTATACGCAAGCAACCCGTCCCGATCGCCCGGGTCGACGTGGAAGAACATCGGACTCCGCAGATGCTCGATCTCCAGCATCCTGAAGTTGCGATGCCACCGCTCCATCCACCTGTCTCCCGAGCTGTCCAGCACGAGCATCGAGTATCGTGACGATGGCCGTCGCCTCCCTTTAGATGTCTCTGAACCATTTGCGCTACTACTAGTACTTCTCTCCGTGCTAGAAGTAGCCGATTTGCTACCACTCCCGATACCGGTATATTTCTCCGCCCTCACGCCTTTCATCTTCCGATTGTGCGCCTGGACGAGGGCCATGCGGCCGCTGTGCTTCTTGATCCAGTGGTACCGCTGGTGTTCCTCATCTGTGAAGAGGGCCGAGGGCGTCTCCTCGTGGAGCCTCGCGGCGACGGCTAGTCCACACGGACCGGCGCCGATGATGATGACGTCGAGGATGTCTGCGGACATATTATCATTATTAGTATTATTGGAGCTCTGATCCGTTGGTATCATTTCTGAAAGGAAAGAAAAGGAAAGGGTGATCCACAGGTAAGAAATGGTTTAAAAGGGAAAGTCGTTGTCAAGGGACTTCAAGAGCGTATCGCTCATCGGAGAACGGTGGAGTAGTAGCAGGGCCCTTGAAGCATTTATTTATAGTGGAATCACTACCTACTACCTAGGTACTCATGAACAGTCATCATCCCCCAGGTACTTACTTACCTACTTACATGCTCCGCATGTGTGTCCCGAAGGTCCTTACTCAATCTGGAGCACGTCTGTCAACAGGTCCAACTAATCAGACATGCCAGGTACAGCTCGACCAGTCGATCTTTGTTCTGCCCTCTGAGGACCTTGGGGGAGATATGAAATTAACGAACCATGATCACGCTCGATGTTCGGCACGGCGGAGATAAAGATATCATACCATTTCCCAATCTGAAGATAAAGTCAGTTCGGTTTCAGGGACCTTGGGGACGCCACCTATTCCTAACCTCACTGTGGACTGCTAGCCTCCATACACCGCCATCAACTTCCAAGAAATAAAGAATCTGATCCGGACTACGTTGCTAGCCGACTGCTGACGGCGTAATCATTGAGTACAAGAAAAAGAGAATATTGCATCCTCAAAATGGGAAAAAAAAAGGATTAACTCCAGCGCTCAATTCACCTTGCCATTCTTTGAGAAAATAAACAGCACGATGTTCGTAACTGACAAACAAGCCGGTAACATGCAATGAGATGCTCGAGCAAACTTCCAGAGTCTGCATTACACAACCCGTCTGATCTGGAGAACCTCGTATCGAAAAAAAAAATCGAAACATAATCCTTTATAATTAATTGATTGATAAAAAAACAAATGGGATGTCAAAATGCTCATGTTCCTTTCTGGAAAAGCGCCACCGGAATGCATGCAGGATATGGAGACATAGAGACAGGGAGAAATACTATGTAGGAGCTTTTTACTTCGGAGGCAAAGCTGAAGCAGTAAGCAAACGTGCCATGAAAAGGAGACAACGCCAAGAATTGGAATATGAGACTGACAACAATGATAACGCCAAGAAAGAGCCATCGAGCACAGTACAAAAAAAAAGAAACCCCGAAATAGGAACACATAAAATAAGACAGTAGTGGCAAGTACTGAAAATGTGGTAGAGACAAAGATACTCAACCATTTGGTTGATCTATCCCGTACTATCCACAAGGGGAATATAATCTATTTATGCCATTTCTTCACCTTGACTTCACCACCCATTGCCTTGGACCGAGGCGCGCCTCCGCCCTCCCGCCTGTGCCAGGCGTCCTGAGGCCACACCCAACCCCGGACCCTCTTCGCCTCTCTGCGCTCTCCGATCTGTGGTTCGGGAATCCACTTGTCCTTGCCTTCGGGTAGGACACGCTGCCGCGTGAGTGCACCCGGTCCCCCGACGTTTAGATGACTAGATGGCTGGTTCGGCAGTGGTACCGACTTTGAGAGCATGAGGAGGAAATAGAGGGCCAGACTGGCGGTCATTGGGACATTTAGGCCCTCCGGGGTGGGATCCGAATCGGAGATCGCCGGCGACACGCTGCGGGAGGAATCGTTGGAGACGTTGGGAGAGTCAGAATTTATTCCCACTCCTGAGGCATCCCTGTCAAACGTGGCCGATGACGTCTTGGTCGCAATTGGAGTTGCGAGCTCCAGGAACCCGAAATAAGGCACGTCGTCGCCTTCATCACAACCGGCACGGACGCAAAGAAGCTCGATCTCAGTCATGATGAAGCCATACCGGCATGAGTGCTCACGCATGCAATGCTGCAGGTGGGCCAGTCCTTTGAGATACTCAACCTTCCGGTGAGGCGCCTCGTTGCGCATGCCAGTGTTCCAACGATCAAAACTCTTGACGATTCCAACAACTCGACCACGAGGCAAGCCAGAGCTCGTACGCTCCGTGTCGGACGCATAGTTTGCAAGAAAATGAGGCCCACCGCTATTCCTGCTTCCGGCCGTAGGTGCGTCAGGACAGGGATAGAGCGAAAGATGATCAGCACCCTGAGACACTGCCAGAGCAGCATTGATACGCGGAGCATAAATGTCACGGATGAGAGCGATCAGTGCGGCCTCCGAGTCTGGTGAGAGACGAGAGGAAGGGACGGTGGTGGGAGGGGTCAGATACGCAGGGATCTCGGTCTTCAGAAGTTGAGTGAGTCCAGCAATCGAGTTGAATGTGGACAGAGAAAAAGTCGACCAGCTGCGCAGATTGCGTATATCCCACCAGAAATAGCTGTGCATTCCACGGGTAGGAATGGAACTCGTATTAGGAACTAGATTAATGGCCTGTGTAGGAGCCGTGAGATAAGAAAGAAGAGTAGTCGAAGGGGTATCGTCAGCCGCGAAAGTGACGTTGGTGACAGGAGATAGCTCTCTGCTAGAAGCCCGAAGATAGCTACACTGCGTGGTGGGACACACGGCGTACATAGGTTGCATGTGCGAAACTTGATTAGCTTGAGACAAACCGAAATTAACAGACTGAAGGTAAGGTGGATATGCCAGAACCATCGACGTGACCGGCATTGCAGGGGAGTTCTGTGACTGCGAGATATACTTCGGGAGCTGCCTGTAGGTTGGGTAGCCATACCGGCTCAAGGTAGCCTCGTCAATACTTGAGCCGGAACCGGAACGGGAATGTCCACCGGAGGTCTTGCGCTTGTGAGACGGCGTCAGGGTAACTGGGGAAGAGAGAGCAGAGCCATTGCTGGAGCCGAATATCGACGGCGTTGAGATGGGAGAGATGAGAGTGGAGCAGTCTGCAGAGTCGATGACACTTCTCTGGATAGGCGGACGACTCGAAGGATATGGTACGAACCCAGGAGGGTTCCGCGTATTAGATAGGACACGGCGATGATGGCGCTGAGGTCCGCCAGCGGACACAGGCTCAACGACAACATCCTGCGGTCTGATCTTGGGCAGCAGAGCGGGACCAAGTTGGCGTGGAGGAGAACTGCTCGGGGTGGTAGCGGAGGTAATCACTGATTCTGGAGAGGACTCGTTGAAGTAGGTAGAGGAATCGGAAGTATTGCGGCTGTGGCCGCCGATGAACTGCCCAAAAGCCACCGTAGGAGGCGTAGTAGGCATGTAGTGAGAATATTCTAAAGACATGATGCTGTCTGGGGGCCAATCAGTATGAAATGGCCACAGTTAATGCATCATGCATGAAAAGGCAAAATCAAAGACTCACGGAAAAGACTCGCGCGTAAGAAGGAGATGGAAAACTTTCACTTCTGCAAAGCTTTCTTCAGGAAAGACCAGCTTCCCGCAAGTGTATGTGGATACTAGTCCTTCAGATAACAGAGGAAACGAAACACAAGAGATTCGTTATAGGCCAATGAAAATCATGATATACTCAGAGCATCATTGGTAGATGAGAGAAGAAAAGACAAGTTTGGAGAAGACGAGGCACGGTCAAAGGAATGGCCATCCAAACGGAAAACGCTTGGATATTAAATGCTCCCAGACCAAGAGAGCCCACAGAGCCAAGGAAGAGAAGAAATCCATAGAGAGAAGCAAAGCAGGCTTAACATGAAACATGAAGAGAGCTCCATCTTGACGCCAATCAGCCCGTTTTCCGGTATAGAGGTACCAGGAGTAGTACAGAGAGACCCATACGCGAACCGGTGGTCCCACGCTGGTCCAGGAAGCAGTGACACGAGGGTCATCCGGGAAGCTGGAATGAAGAATGAGAAGGCGTTTCACGCCAGGAGTCGCGCGTCAAGATGCTAAATTCTGCATCTTCTGGTCTGCTCTGTTTCCTTTTTCGTCACCTGTCTTTCCCTTTTGGTTTGGTACGCATAGGCAGAGGAAAACTATATTCGGAAGCAGGCCGCTTTGTACTATTTTGAGCAGTGAAGGCTTTAAAATTGGCGGCGTCTCGCCTCAGGAGATCTTCTCGGCGGCAAAGTGAGAAATCCAAGATTCAGATGGGTCGTGCCCGTGGAGATTCTCGAGGTGCGTGGCCCGTGGGTGGAGGGCGAAGCGCCCGGACAGCGGGCTGGTTCATGAGTGGACCAAGCGGCAATGCGACGGCATACGACGTTCGCGCCAACGGAGACCTCTTTTGAAAATGCGGCGGTTGCGATAGTTTCAGACGGGATACTATTCTGATAGTGCCCAATCTGGGATGATGTTGGAGGGTCGCGGGGGAGGCTGGGCGGTCAGAGTACGCGCCGGGCGTGGAGGTCGGCGTTACGCCCGCTCAGTGGATCGGCGGTATGAACCACAAGCACAGACAGGCGCGCGAACGACGCCAACCCCGGTGCTGATCGTGAGAATCTGAAACGGCAAAACCTGGAGAGAATGAAAAAGAGAAGTCATCACTGGACGCCATTGGAGGCGCAACGAAGAAAGATGGACGGTACTACAACGCGTGACTCAACGGGAAGAACAGGGAAGGGTTGAGGCGTTCGGGACTCTTCGAAAGATGCTCCGACGTCGATCCAAGACGACCATCACGGACCAGCAGTCGGACGCAAAGACCACACTGCATGCGCATCTCTCCACATGCTCGACGTCGAGGCTGAGCCCTCTCCCCGGGCGTGCTCTCTGCAGGTTCCCCATCGGATTGCCAGTTTGTTTCATGTTTCCAACCCGTGCCCCTCGTGAGTCATACATACATAGCTACCCCAGGCCAAGTACAGTACATGTACAACTTCAGAGGGGACTTGATGAACATCCCACCTTCTTCATCTCTTTGTTTACTTGCCCTACGCGTCACTACTTCCATCAAACGCGTCCGTGGATTCTGCGCGTCTAGATGGGGCTGATTCGCCTCTTTTCGTCTTATCCTGCGACCTCCAATAAGAGCGCTACAGCCTATGAGTTGCTTCATAGTCCCATGTCGTCCCAATCCTCCTGTCCGATAGATATGTCTCGTTCCAGATAGCTCTACTGAATCCTGAGCACTCTCTTGTACTGGGGGTGGATGGCTCAAGTACGCTCTCTAATCAATCATCATGATATCGGGGGACGGGATCAAGCGATAACCGAAGTTGGAAAGAATATGATATGTCTCTGCTGCCAAGTGGGGTGTCAAATGATACAACATACGCCAACAAGGTCCCGCTCATCGACATATGCGTGCTCCGTATCAAGGAACGAGGCCCATCTCAGAACGGCGCCATCATCGTGGTATGCCGTCCAGTCGCTTCTGAATTGGTTCTATGCAGTAAGTCAGAGTTTCTGACAGAAAGACCTTTTTATTCATCGACACTGGTTGGATCGTGTCCAGAATATTATATTACTAAATTATTCCATCATAATAAAGGTCTGCATCAATCCCCTTAGGGGTTCTATTACCGCGCAGCCCGCTGCATCCAGTCCTCAGTGTTCAACCCCGCTCTATCGCATGGAGACTGAAGGAAGAAACAAATGCGCGAGGTGCAAAAATATCGCTAGAAGGGAAATGATCATGTCCAAAGAAACTGCAACATATCCCATCATATGCCGGCTGTCTTTCATGCCTTGATCGCGTACTTTCGGCGGAACATGTCGTCGACCTCGACCAGATAGTACGTGCCCGGCGCAATGTTGTCAATGTCTCCAGATGGCTTGTAGTTCTTCTTCAGATGGGCGCGCTCGCGAAGGAGACACATCTAGCGAAACAGGTCAGTCACCTCACGGAGATTATATCGAAGGGGTCCGACGGTCGTCGATTCTTACCTCATCGTACACCTGAGGCGGTACGGTCTTTCTGGCGTTGAGCCTGTTGTGAAGATCCAATTTCTCGGCCATCGTAGACACATCGCCGACGATCTTCATGCTGAACATGGAACTAGCCAGGCCGCTTCCGTAGCTGAAGACGGCCACCCGCTTCGGCTGGCTGGGGTCGAATTTGACGTTGCTCAGAAGGCTGACCAAGCCTCCGTAGACGCTAGCAGTGTACATGTTACCGCACATCGTCGGGACGTGGATTGAGGGCTGCACGCGCTCGTTGAAGCGCTTCTTCGACAGAGCCATGAACGTCTTCTCAACGTTCTTGTCGGAGAGGGACTTTTCGTACTCCAAATCGCGCAGCTCCGGCGGGACATCCGCAAAGGCGGGGTGAGATGGGTTGGCAAGGTAATCGTTGTAAAGCAGACGAGCATACGACTTGGCGACCAGCTTGCAGGTCGGCGAGTGGAACAGGACATAGTCAAATCGGTCCAGGGGAGTCTTGGTCTCATCAGCGGGCTCAGTGCCGTTCGCACCGTTCTGAGCCTTCAGGGTCTGCTCGCGAGCGTTGTAGGCCTTGTAGCAGGCATCGACGGCCTGAGTATAGCATTTGATCGAGAAGTGACCATCGACGACAGGGTACTCGCTGGTCAAATCGGGCTTGTAGAAGTCGTAGGCGTGGGAGATGTAGGTTCCACGAAGACCAGGTTCGAAGATAATTGGAGCGTTCGGCCCAATCAGCATGGCGACACAGCCTGCGCCACCCGTTGGGCGGGCTGCGCCCTTGGCATAGAGAGCAATGTCTCCGCAGACGACAATGGCGTCCCTGCCATCCCAGGCCGACGATTCGAGCCAATTGATGCTGTTGAAGACAGCATTGGTGCCACCGTAGCAGGCATTGACGGTGTCAACGCCCTCAATGTTGGTGTTTCCCGAAGGCTCGAACAGCTGCATCAGGACCGACTTGACAGACTTGGACTTGTCCAGAATGGTCTCCGTGCCAACCTCAAGTCGCCCGATGGACTTGGGGTCAATGTTGTATTTACGCATGAGGGAGGAGAGGGTCGTGAGGGCCATAGAGTAGATATCTGGATGGACAACCGGTCAGGCCTGTGACCAGCTCAGAGGATTTCACGGGGACATACCCTCCCGGTCATCGCAGAAGCTCATCTTGGTCTGGCCCAGACCAATGGTGTACTTCCCCTCGCTGACGCCATCGAACTTCTCCAGCTCCGCCTGGTCGACGCACTAGGACGCCGTCAGTATCCTCGTCTGCCATTCAGTCTGTTGTGACGAGAGAATGTCACAACAGGAATCGATGAAGAGCTCACCTGGTTGGGAAAGTAGATCTCAATGGCCTTGATGCCAATGTTCTGAGGACGGGCAGACATGGTGGCGGTGGGGATGAAACAGAGACCTCGAAACGTTTAGAGTCTGTGTCTATTGCGGAGGACGTGGAGTGCAAGCACGCAAAGTAGGAACACCGCGTGCGGCTGGGGAAGCTCGAGGGAGGCGGCGAAGGGGGGGATTCTGGAGTTGAGGCGACGCTGCAGCGGTTGGGACTCGGGACGGGTTTTTAAACTGGCAGAGGAGCAAGATCGGAGTCCCTGAGCGGCTAGCTGGTCAGTGTCCCCAACGAAGCGGAGGGCGAGAGACGACGCTGGGGGCGGACCTCTTGTTCCTGTGCAGGGTGGGAGGCTAGGCGGCGACGTATCTCAAGGAGCCAAGTGTCCGGGAGGATGTGAACAGAGAGAGAGATCATCCAGGCAGGACCGTAAGCACGGTCGAGCATACATATCACGATAGACCGCCGGGTCCCTCTGTGCTGGCGCGACGCTTTTCTGGCGACGGAGCACACGGTGTATCGCGGCCGTCTGCCCCCTGCGCCTCGCGGAGCTCCTCTGGCGAATGGCGGCTCCCCCATCCGCGGTGGCTCGCCTCTTGGCCCGTCTAGTGCCCGGGCCAGCTCCCGTCGCCGCGTCGCCCGTGTGGTGCCTCAACACCCCAGGCAGCGATATTTCTCTGCTGCGCATTCGCTGCAGCGGGCCGCCAGCGGGGTGTAACATGCCTTACGAGGTGACGACCGGCTGGGATATATTACGGATCCATTTGGCGCAGGTACGCGCGGCGATATCGCTGCCAAATTTCCCCTTTTGGCGACCGGAGCTAGCAGCTTAGCCCCTGTAGCCACGGCGGACAGGCCAGGGGCTCACGTGCCTGACTGGCCAGTGGTCTCTGCCCCGTGCTCCGGCCGGCCTGTACTTTGTAGTACGGAGAGCGCCCGGTGGAGCTCGGCCGCCACAGGCACCCTGCAAGTCATGTCACCAAGTTTCACTCTATGATATCCCCGTTGTTCTTCAGCAAGAGAGTATGTGAAAGAAAAAGGGACAACTGAAATTGTGTTCGTTTTCCCCTTTTCCACGGGACAAGGAATCGGGAAAAGAGAAGACTTAGATCACGTTTTCCTATCTTCCAGCTGCTCCCCATGTTCTTCTGGCCATCTCTTGACCTGCAGACGGGAAAGCCTAGAACACGTCTAGAATCATGCTATCAATATGTTTCTTCCATTCATCGGGAATAGTGTCTCTATCAGGTGTTGGCTGCAGTCCAGATGCCCCGACAACCCTCAACAGATCTGCCTGAAATTTGTCCCAATACGACTGGGATCTTTGCAGACCCTATGTCTGGTCGAAAAGTCGGTATTTCCTTGACCGGTTACCAATATCATTAACAAAACATAGAGATGGCAGCCTCTCCTGAATGAGACTGGACTCTATACTACGTGATATTTGGATTTGGCAGGCAAACAGTTGAAAAGACGCCTTTGAAAGATTTCCAACCAGACTACGGAGTAGACATGATTGAATCTCAACATAACTGTACATCGTCTCATCGCTTAACTAATCCATACTATATGTTAACGGCCTCGTAAAAAAAAAGGGTAGACAACCTCTGCTGCTCTCAGGACTGTTATGAAGAAGCGCTATTCTGGGACATTATATCTCATCACGTTATTTTCTATCGTCTGTTATCTTTTTGCCTGGATTCGTATTAAAGATCTCACCTAATTAACTTAGGTCTCTACACATGCGGTCACCCAAATATGGAAGCCTTATACTTTTATCCAGTTCCCGAGGTCCTATTTCTAGCATTTCCTAAATATCAATCTCTATCGAGCCCCGAGTTTGTCGTTTCTCCATGTGATACACCAAATCTAACAGATTTAAAAGATACAAATGGCATCTATGCCTTAGTCCATATGTCAAATACAAGATATGGAGAGCGTCGACGAGTCAGATCCGTGCACCGTCCACATGTTCGAGGTTTCTTCCCCAAGCAATCAGCTAGATATTTTCTACATTTGATATCTCCACATTTCAACAGCTCAGACTATCATCCAGTGCGGCTATGTAGGACGACTACCATATCCTTGGCCATGACGTCGAGTTCCAGCGCTACCATATCTATTGCACAAGCCTTAAGATGTTGAATAGCCAATAGTATGAATGTCGTCCTTAAGTGTCAAATGACATCCAGAGAATGAAAGAGTTGCGGCTCGACGATCACTTAATTCACATAATTCTTGTTACCGCTGTGGTTGCAGCATACTTTAGCTAGACTTAGACAAAGGGGTAAACCGGTCAATCGCCTGCCTGATAGATGGCGGAGCATCCAGCTTAGAAAACCTCCCCTTGGAATCTCTTCCATCGAAAAGATTCAAAGGCATTGTTTTTCGAAGGAAGTGCTATCAATACAGCTGTTGGGATGATGCAATGATGTGCGCGAGTCGAACGGACTCCAGGGCTATACAGCTGCGCTTTGTAGTTTCCCAGCTGGGGTATCCGGTCGCGACTTTATCACTGCCTCGATGCAGGATATTTGATAGAGATCATCTCCGCATCACGATGGAGGCCATCTGCAGCACTGCACGCTGGGGAAGCATGGGGGACGAGCACCAGGGGCCAAGACCGCAGGATTCCAGGCGTGGATCCCTGCGCCACAGGGTCCTGACAGCCAACGATAGTCCGGGGCAAGGCCAAGGGCCGTCAGGGACAACCTGAACCCACGCCCGTCGCGGACGACTCCCCCGAGTATCAGCCTGTTTCGAATCCCAAGAAGCAAGCATCATGCTTCTCCCGGCGGTCCTTTTCCTGCCCAGAACATGACCCCGCATACCTCGGACTCCCTGACGTCTGTCAATCTTCACGAGCTCTCCGGAGCTCTGCACGACCGGCCGCAATGAGCGACAAGTATAACTACGAATCCCCCCCAATCCCAACCTACGAAGAAGCTACAGCCTCCCGACCAACCTCCTCGCTATCGCGCCATGGTCCCCGGGAAATAAGCGACGACGCAGAGAGACAGCGCCTGCTCCGAAATGGCGAATCCAGTAGTAGTGGCGGCGATGGCGGCTCCCGGTCCCGTTTCGAAGGGTACCATCCTCCAACCGTTGAATCCGCGCGGTCGAGCCTGGATTACCTTCCTTCGCAGGATGGGGAGTCTGCACGACAGTCGCTCGAGGAGCTGGAGAGGGAGTTGGAGCAGATGGACGTGGAGGATGCCGCTCCGCGGTCGAGCAGGCTGTCGCGTTCCCAGCTAGGACAGCGATTCTCGAAACGACTCAACGACCTCACCCGCACCCTCTCCTCAATACACCTGCCACTACGGCAGTATCTACCGAGTCTCCCGAGATTCAGGTTCAATTTCAATCTTAATTTCGGTCGCAATCAATTGCGCGGGGAGCACCAAGGATGCTTGATCGTCTTGCGTATCGTCGGTCTCGTGATCGTCGTCACCATTGTTTACCTGGTGGTCGTGTCGGACATCTTCTCTATGGGCAACAGGATTAACATAGGACAGTCCTACACCCCAGCGTCCGTGGAGAACTTCGTCCAGGGACATATCAACGAGACCAGCATCGCAGAGAAGTTCCTGAAGATAACAAAGTTCCCACATATGGCTGGTACGGAGGGGAGCTATGTGCTTGGACAGTGGATTGAACAGGAATTCACCAATGCTGGTCTGGAGGATGTTGAAATGGAAGAATTTCAGGTGTATCTCAATTACCCGAGAAAGGACGGGAGAAGGGTCGCCATTGTCGAACCGCCCGAGATGGCCTGGGAGGCCAGTCTTGAGGAGAAGCAGGAGGAGACCCCGGTCTTCCACGGGCATTCGAAGTCCGGCAATGTCACCGGGCCTCTCGTCTACGCCAATTATGGCTCCCGAGAAGACTTCAAACTTCTTCAAGAACGGGGCATTTCGCTGAACGGCTCGATAGTGTTGGTTCGATATTACGGCACCCAAACTGACAGAGCTCTGAAGATCAAAGCCGCTGAGCTCGCAGGGGCGGCTGGATGCATTATCTACTCTGATCCCGCTGACGATGGATTTGTACGGGGCCCCGCGTACCCCGATGGACGTTATATGCCTGCAGACGGAGTTCAGCGAGGTGGAGTGAGCTTAATGTCGTGGGTGGCAGGCGACGTTCTTTCACCGGGCTTCGCGTCGACTCCGGAGGAGAAGAAAAGGCTGTCTCCCGAAGAGAGTCCCGGACTTAACCAGATCCCCAGCATCCCTATCGCCTGGCGCGATGCTCAGCGACTCTTGCAGGCCCTCAAGGGACATGGTACTTTGGTGCCTCCCGAGTGGGTCGGCGGAGTTCCGGAGGTTGGAGAGTGGTGGACTGGCGATGCATCCTCGCCCAAAGTCAACCTCATGAATCTGCAGGATGAGGTGGAGAGACAGCCGATCTACAACGTTCTTGGCCGGATCACTGGATTGGAGCAGCCTGAGAAGAAGATAATCGTTGGGAACCATCGGGATGCCTGGTGTCTTGGAGGCGCTGATCCAGGCGGCGCCACTGCGGTCTTCCTTGAGCTGGTCCGGGTCTTTGGAGAACTTCGCACTCTTGGGTGGCGTCCCCTCCGAACCATTGAATTCGCGAGCTGGGATGGCGAAGAGTACAATCTCATCGGCTCTACGGAACATGTGGAAAAGGAATTGGAAGCGCTTAGAAAAGATGCTTACGCCTACGTCAATGTTGACGTTGCCGTAAGCGGAACTGAATTCCACGCATCAGCATCCCCGCTCTTTGAACGTGTTCTCCTCCAGATCCTGGGGCGCACAGCTGCTCCCGCTGCCAATCATACACTAAGGGAGATCTGGGAATCAAAAAAGCAGAAGCTCGAAGGTTTAGGCGCGGGAAGTGACTACGTGGCCTTCCAGGACATAGCTGGAACTTCCAGCATTGATATACGGTTCACCGGCGAACCTTACCCCTATCATAGCTGCTACGACAATTTTGAATGGATGATGCGCTTTGGGGACCCCGACTTCCTGTACCACAGGACTCTCGGCCAGATCTGGGGACTCCTTGTCCTCGCACTTGCCGATAGCCCCATTCTCCCATTTGACATGGAAGCTTATGCTGCATACGTTACCACATACGTTTCTGACCTGGAGAATTATGCCAAATCGAAGAATGTGCCGATGGATCCTGGCCCTCCGGGTGCAGAAAAGCCTGGACCGTACGTGAACCTGAAGCCGCTGCACGATGCCGCGGCGGCTTTTCGAGAAAACGCCGCCAAGTTCCATGAATGGGACCAGTTCTGGCAGGACACTGTGTACGGGTCCGGCGGATTCGAGAGCAATGTCATGGCGATCAAGCGCATGAGTCACAACAGCCGCATGGCTAACTTCGAGACTCATGTTCTGGACCTGGAAGAAGGTGGTGGGGTAAGTGTTTCTCTCTCTGTGCCTTTTTTTTAATACCCAAACTATGTCTTTGAGATTTATTTTTGAAGCTCGATAAATACACGATTCTAACACGTGCCACCAGATCCCCAACCGCACCCAGTTCAAGCACATCATCTTCGGCCCGCAAGCCTGGTCCGGCTACGACGAGGCCTTCTTCCCCGCGATCCGAGATGCCATCGACTCGGGCGACTGGACGGAAACACAGAGGTGGATCGACCGAGTCTCTAACATCCTCACCAAGGCGAGCAGGAAGCTGAATATTTAAATTAAAAAAGGTCCGCGTCTTCCACCTGTTTTCTCATATCTCTCTGATTTCATCACGACCACCCTGTCCTTTTCTCCCCCTCCTCGTCTTACTCCTCTTCCTCTATCTCCCCGCCGCCAACACATACTACCAAACCGCCATACCTCACCTCCTATTTTTCACCTTATCATCGTGATCATCATCAAAGCAAGATTTACCATCTCTCTGCGCTGCTATGCATACATCAGTTATCTCTGTGTGGCAATTAGTGTCGCATTTTCCTGCCTGTTCATCTGTCCTTTTGTCTGTTTGTCTGTCTGTCTATCCATCCATCCATCCATCTTGTCTTGATTTGACTTTTATCCATCGGGGGTTAGCATTTCTGTAAGGCTCTTTTTCTTTGTTTCCTTTTCTCTCATTTTTTTATCATTTGCATTCTGGATGTGTTGTTAGTTCTGTTTTGCATGCATGCAGTTAGTTGGTACTAGTACCAAGGTTCCCGGAATCCGGAGTGGGAGTGGAAGCGGGAAAAAGAAAGAAAGAGAGAGAGAGAGAGAGAGAGAGTCGGAGAAGACAGGCAGGAGAGAGTCTATCTGGAGAATTATTATTGAATTATCTTGGAGAAAGGAAGGGAAGGAAGGGAAGGAAAGGTTGGCATCTTTTTGTGTTGTTTGTGTGTTTGTTTGTACAGTATAGTACATTACAATGCAATTATAGCATTAGCATTAGCATTAGCATTAGCATCAGCATCAGCATGTTCTGTGTGACTGTGACTTGTTTTGGGAGCTCTTCTTTTTTCGTTAAATAGATAAATAAATAAAATGAAAATAAATAAAAGACATAAATACATGAAATTTCTGTATTCAAAAAAATAAAAAAGAAGCAATATCCCGATGCACTGACCGAATGACTGACTGACTGACTGACTGACTATTCTTCAGAGGATTTCATTTTGCAATATGCGCCAGCCAATCTAACCTTACAAAGGAGTGCCTGAGATTTGATTTCGGGCCTCGGAGGGGGAGGAGAAGGGGCGGGGAGGCGGGGGGTTGTCATGGTGTTTGGCGACAATCCCCTCTTAAATTAAAGCGTCTGAAAATTAATTAAAAAAAGCTAAAAAAGAGAAGTATCAGGAGAAAGAGAAAAAAAAGGTAGGTAAAAGATCTAAGTCCCTTTCATGTACGTACTTGTGTCAGCGGTGTGATAAATCTGCCTACAAACTCATCCTGTTCGTCTAATCAGGTGGAGTCAACAGACCAATCACATTTTGTAGATCATCTTTATTATCGAATGCGGAGGAGTCAGAGATTTAACAGGAGGATTTCAGTCATCTATACTTGGTAGCAGACAGTTGATTCTGGGACCTTGACAGCGTACGCTTTATTTATCCGGCGCTGTGGGAAATGCAAACAAGTGGATCTAGGTAAATGCATCTTCAATTCAAAATTATTAAGTGTCCTCCTTGGATATATACACGGAGCAACAACTCGTCACTGCATCTGGCACCCGGCCAGGCTAGAGTAATACGTCCAGAAGTCCCGAGCAGGGTCTTCCAACGACGAGAATATATTTGCAGGAGCAAACTTTCAACTACCTGGAGAACATTTCCAGATTTTTTTATCGCCATATGAATGCATCAGTAGACCCACTAAACCGATGACAGTGACGATTTAGTTCCCCAAGTGAGTTGAACGGAAAAATGAGCCACCATGGATGGAAGCAACATCGGAGAAATCTCCTTTCCCGTCTGACTGACTTCGGTTCCCAATTCCACATGTCCTCATTTTCCTTTCTATAGGAAAGGCATCATCTGCTAATAGCAACCCCTAGTCAAGCAAGAGAGTCTCCCGCTGACTTTCGGTCGCGGTTCAGCTAGGAGGCAAGTTCTTCATGTCACCCTTTCCGTCCTTGATCCAATTAGGATCAATCAAGCGCTCCCTCTCAGCATAAAGCTGCTTGTAGGCACCGCGGATCGTTCCGTCACTGACGTGCGCGACCTGCGAGATCTCCTTGGCCGTCTTGCCATGGCCCATAAGGTAGGACGCCATGTAGATACAGGCGGCGACAATGGACAGGGGAGACCGACCGGCAAGGTCGCCCATCGTGGTGACGCGGTCAGAGAGCGCAGCGGAGACGTTGGTAACCTGGTACGGCAGATCGAGAAGGTTGCAGAAGCGGCTGCACAAGTCGCTCGGCTTGGTAGAGGTGGTCGCAGTGTAGGTTTCGTTCGGGTCAGGAACGCCTGAATGGGTTGTCAGTATACCTGCAAAGAAACAACTAGGGTCGGCCTCAACTTACCTCCATTCTGCACAACGGCGTTGATCCTCTCCAAGTTCTGAGCCGTGAAGAACTTCTCCAACGCTTTGTAGATCCTTCCGATCTCCTTTCTCGTGACCTTGGTTACCGCAAAAATCTCGGTGAACGTGCGAGGAACTTTGCATTGGCGACAGGCGATGAAAATGCACCCAGCGATGATCACGTCTTGCGACTTGCCCTTGAACGCTTTCGCATCATCCACGATCTTGAACAGATATTTGGCCGTGTCAGCGACATTCTTCTGGATGTTGAAACCATCGCAGAGGGCGCCAATCTCCTTGTACGCCGCAAGCAGCGACTTGTTGGTCTTCTCGCTCGACTGCTTGTTCTGGGCGCGGTACAGTTCACGAGTACGACCGGTCGCGCCAGCAGCGATCTGGGTCTCGAGCTGGTTGCCGTTCAGAAGCGGGTTGGCAGCATCTCCAACACGAGATGGGTCATCGTTGTTCTGGTCATCATTGGAGAAGGTGCGCCATTCAGAGTGCATGTCGATCTCCCTTTCCGACAGAACAAGCCCGCAGGAACCGCAAACGGTCTCGTGGGAGTCGGGAAACTCCAGATTCGGAGGCATCTCCTTACATTCAGGACAGATGAGGTGAGCCGCGAGGTTCTTCCTCCATTGTCCCGGTTGGGGAGTCGTCCCAGGCGCCACGGCCGCCATTTTCTTTGCCCTCGCCGACTGGAATCGTTCTTTCTGTCTCTTTCTTATCTTCTTGTGGGTAACTGTCAGGTTATGCCTGAGAGCGCAGATACGAACGAAGAGTGGCGAATACAGCTTGGCGGCTGTACTCGAGAAGGGGACCACGTCCCAGAGGGTTCAATCAGTGATGAAAATGGGAGAATCGCAGTGGCACACTTCGGGCCTAACGATGCCTGAAGGCCGCTGCTCTGCCACTGTCATTAGCAATAGTGTTAGCCTGGTTATCAAAGGTTGATGTTCAGTTTAAGCAAAACGGGTAGCAATGTGGAAGAGGCCTTGGAAAGGTAGAGATGACCGTGACCTTGCCTCACGACCGTCTACGGTCGTGAAGGACTCCATAAACCCAACGAGGCAGCAAGTCTATCGGTGCTTTACCTTTCCAAGACGAGAAAAAAAAAAACTCAGACAACCGAGTTGAGTGAAGAACCTCCACAGAGCCCGCTGTCGAAACCACGAAGCCTCGAGATTCTGCGTCTAGGCACCTAGCCACTCTTGTCCAGAACCGCGAAGGACCAGGGAAGATCTCCGTCAGACGGAGATGTTAAAAGCAGAGGTCTCGCGAAAAAGGTCACAGAACCATGTCCGGGAGCTGCTGCAAACGAGATCGAGCGATCGAACCGAGCAGAGCAACGTCTGGTGACGAGGTCCGGGACAAGAGGCCGTGAGGCGGAGAGAACGTCGCAGGCTGGGGGTTCTGGGGAGGCTGAGGGAGGTTGAAGAAGAAACGGGAGGCAAATGCGCTCGCCCCCGGACCTGAGGGCGGCGGCAGAGCCGCATGCGGCTGACTCAGCGGCCGAGCGGCGCCAAGCCCTCGTGCCCGAGCCGCCTCGCCAAAAGTCGCTGCGAACCTCCATCCGACCTCCACGAAGAAGCATATCCTCTGCAGCCCCGTCTTCCCCCAGAGACACCACCGCCGCGATGATGTCCCAGTCGCTCAGAGCATCGGTGAGGACCTCCCCGGCCGATTTCCTATGCCATTGATGCCGCTGCTGACCCGGAACAGCGATCTCTCCTCTGCCGCGCCACCCGGCAGCAGGTCTCTGTCTCCCGCCGGACCTTCCTTACATCCGCCGCTCGTCAGGGTACGTGACCTTCCCATCATTTTAATTTGATGACCTGTTCGCCGACTGAGTTGATCGTCTGCAGCGGACCTCGTGCAGGAGCTGTACATTCGTGAGGTGCGTGGCTTCAAGCCCACTCCGACCAAGCCTGGCGAGGCCGAGGCCTATGTTCAGAAGTTCACCGTGCCCAAGCCTCCCCCATCCCCCGAGGAGGCCAACCTCGCCGAGCAGCTGAAGGCCTACGAGGCCCAGGAGGTTGAAGTCGAGGGCCGGGTCGCGACCGGAGAGGCTGCTGCGGTGGAGGAGAACTGGTTCGAGGAGGAGGAGGAGGAGGCCCCCGCGGCGCACTAGATCTGGGGGATGTTTGGAAAACCGGACGAGTCCGTCATATGACCGTGCATGGACCTCATATAGAGTTCCGAGGAAGTTTGTAAAATAAGACTACTGCGAACGTCTTGCAGCTTCCATGAAATATGATACTTTGCATGTTAAGACCTTGCTTGCTATGAAGACTACATATCTCAGAGCCCAGGGGCTCATGTTTACGGAGCACACCTATCTCCGAGCCTCTTCGATACTGGTGCAGTTACGTCCAAGAGTGCCGGGGTTGAGGTGTCAACAAATGCCACTGGGCAACAATAGACTCAGGTTCGGAAGGGAACACCCAATGCCTTTGTCTATACACCCTTGTCCATAACTACCGCCTCCGTAGCCTGCTAGAGTTGACCATTGCTGTGTGGCTCTTCATCGATAATCTAGATGCGTTTGAGATCTGTCTGGCCTGTTTGAAGACCAAAATATAATGTGCCTGTCAGTTTGCGGGAATGCCTTTCCCCTTGTACACAAGGATCTGGTCAGCGTTCTCACAAGCCTCTCGGGAAGAACCCTTGGGGTTTCGAAACAGCAGCGCTTATAAGCAGTACTCCGGTGAGCAAGGTATCTGGCACGATCCGCCATGCTATAGTCGTCCGTCAGAACTCCAATGGCCAGCGCCATATGAATCGAGTCCAGTGGCTGCACACTTTGGGACAAGGCATAATATGGTGGCTTCGCGGCCTTCTGGGACCCCTCCTCTTTTCCCCGCGGACGGCTGCAAGGATCAGTATGCCGTCGCCCCGGCTGTTGCGCTAGACAACTCGAGATGGAATCCCTTGCTGCTTCCGCACTGCCGACTTGCATGCCTCTAAGCTGCATGGTTCCGAGAAGTGTGCTGGCGGGTCAGCGCAGAGAATCTTCGATTGCGTGGAACGCTTTATCATCCCACGTCAACTGTGGCGGTGACGAGGAGGAGGCTGGGAGGCACATGGGAAGCGGGGAAGTCCTCAGCCGCATACATCATGCACGGGGCACGAAGCCAGGCTCCCCCCAGCTCGACGATATCGTCAGATGGGTTGATCAAGCATGCTGGCGTTGGTTGCAATTCTCAGATTATTATCATTATATTAAAGGACACCACGATGGAGATGTTCCCAAGGTGCTGACGGCAGGCCTGCCCCACGGACTTGGCGCGCAGAGCTGCTTCCGGAATCCGGAGGCTCCTGTCATCTCCCGTGTCCCATGGGTTCATTGTTCGCGAAGCGTCTCGAAGCTGTCAGGAAGAGGGCTCCGTCCAGAGGCCTGCGGTTCTTTGTGCAGGATGCCCTTTGATTATCATCGTCATCCATTCTCGGGAGCAGAGAACAGGAGGGCCTCCCAAAATAAAAGCACAGTGGACGCGTCGCGCTTGGCGGCGACGGCGTGCACAGATGCCGTCATGGCGAGCATGGTGAAGAAGCTCAGGGTTCACTTTAATTAACAACACGGTCTATCGGTCAGAGATTCTACTAGTGCTCCCGACCGTCCGCGATCATCATGATGACGGCATGCCCAGGGATCGCACGCCAACCGCCCGAGACAGGCCAGCGCAAATCCACAGACCATCCGATCGCCGAGCAGGCCGATTTGAGGCCCACCGTGGCGGAGCCTGCGGTCGCGGCGGTTTGGCGCCATGTTCGCCGCGTTGCCCTTCATGAACAAGTCCCACCTCGATCGTCTCCGCCGTCGAGAGAGCTCTCTGCTCCCTCTGCCGGTCGTGAGTGGCCCAAGAGCGTCTCCTCAAGTCTCCTCTGCCTGCTGGCCGGCTGCCGCGGACCCGGTGCGCTGCTGCGATGGTGATCCATCCCGCCGGACTGTCGATGATGACGGTCGTCCTTTGAGATACTCTGCTCCTCCTTGGGAACTTCCACGCTCGCTGCGATTCCTCTCGTTTCCCCCCTTCCCCTGTCCCCTGTTCTCCCCAGCTTCATGTTTCAAAGGCAACGGGCCGCCCTTCGTTATTCTCATTGTTGTTGACCCTGATCCATCAGCGGTGCCCTCGAGCTCGCGACCTTCGCTCCTCCCCGTTGCTCCGCCGTCGTCATCGTGCTTAAGCATTATACTTCCCATCGCATCCCGCCCTTCCCGCACACTGACAGCAACTCCACCCCCCCCCCCCCCCCCCCCCCGGCCACACGCCATTCCATCTCATCTCTCGCTGGCACGCTCGCTCTGAAACCTCACTCCCCTTGCATCTCCCTCCCACGCTTCTCCGACGTGCTGTTCACTTCACTGGCTCGCGTTCGGTGCAGACAAGCCCCCTCTGCTAGATGTATTGACACCTGTTCCGATCCTACCTGGTCCGCTCGTTCGCGGAGAGCTGGCCTCTCCATCGCCAATGGCTCACACCGCGGGAGACGTCCATGTCCCTCTCCCCCCGTCCGACCCTCTCCCTCGTCCTGCGTCCATGATCATGCCTTCTTCGACCGGCACGGCCGACTGTGACAATGTCCCCTCCCCCGTCCTTCACCGCGCCGCAAGCTACAACCACCTGCCCGACCTGGAGACCGAGCCCGGCTCCCCCGGGGTCAAGCGGACCTTTTCGGACGTCAACCTGGCTACCAGGTGCGAGCCGTCCACCGACGACGGCGTGGATGCGGCCAAAGACCGTGAACGACGGCCGTCCTCGCACGCGGATGGCCAGCCTCAGATCACCGTATCCCGCTGCACGGCGTCCACGGAGGAGGAATCCAACGATGCTGCCGGGACGAAGCCCGAGGATGCTTCCAACACACCGCAGGATGCCAAGCTTCCGGAACCAACGGCACGTCCCACGAAGACCCGTTCGATGTCGGGCAAGATAGCCACTCTGGCTCGGAAGCCATTCAGATCAACGTCGTCGTCAAGATCGCCGTCCCCGTCCGCCAAAGGTTCCCGGCGGAAAAGCGATCGCTCCAGGGAGCAGTCGCCGACAAGGACGAATGCTCCGTCGTCCGACCCCTCGCCCCAACCAGCGCCGGTGAGCGAACCGCCACCGGCGGAGCCTCCGGTCCGCAGGAGGAGTGTGCTCAGCAGGAAATCGAGACGCCTCAGTGCGTTTGTTGCGAAGAGCAGGCCTCCCAGCATCCCATCGAGCCCTTCGTTACCCTCCCTACGGAGCAAGGGCTCCCTCGAAAAGCTATCGCCGTCGGTGGCCCCGGTTCAGCCTCCGGCTCCCAAGGCAGTTGCCTTGCCCCGTCATGTGGAGCATCATCTTCGAAAGAAAGATGAGCTGTGGGGGGTGTTCAGAGGGCTCGAGGCGGACTATCACAAGTAAGTGTTGCGGGCATTTGAGGCGCTGAGAGCTCCCGTCGCTGACCTTCCCTAGATTTCAATCCAAGTCGAGCACCCTCAAGATCAACGTCATCCGATCCGCGCTCCTCCCGTTCCTGACACGTTACAAGTCCCATCCGTCCTACAGGACGTTAAGACCCGAGGACCTGGATCGAAGGGTAAACATTCTGAACAAATGGTGGACGGGCCTGCTCGAGATGCTCAATGGCAAGAACCATCAGTCGATATCCGGGACCGATCGGCCCGTCTATCTCGAAGCGGTTGTGGGCATCATGACGCGGCCGGAGTGGAGGATACCCTTTCCTTCGTCCCAGTCATACGCTTACTATCCGTCGAAACCGAGTTCTGCGTCCACGTCCAAGTCGGACAGTTCGCGGGATTCGGGCGGCTCGGATTTCGTGATCGAATCGATCTATCACAACATTCGAAATACCTTCGTGCAGAACCTGATGTCCCAGATGGCTTTCGTCGTCGAGCGGATGTCGATGAGGCACGCGCCTGCCAGTCTGGTAGCGTTCTGTGGGAAAGCGTGCGCATATGCGTTCTTCTTCTGTCCGGGTGTTGCGGATATCCTGGTCCGGCTGTGGAACACTCCGGCGGACATCCTTCGACGCGTCCTCGCCGAGTCTGCGGTTTACAGAGGCACGGACACCCGGTTGATCGCTCAGGAGCTTGCCCTCCACTTTCCGCTGCCGGTGAGGTCGCTGGCTTTCAGCTCGCACGCCGCCCTGGTTCGCTACCTACGCCAGAAGCCGAACGTCCCCGTCAATCTATCGCAGATAGCGTGGCATGGTCCTTGGCTCCCGCGGTGGTGTGGCCGCGATACGGATCTGTTTTTTGTGTTCGTCAAATACTTTCATGTGCTCTTCTCTGAATTTCTCCCGGAGAATACGGAAAAGGCCAAGAGGATTCTGGCTCCAGGCTTATTGTCGGTCCATGGCCAGCTCCTGGTGGTCCTGGAAGATACTCTCTACCGCCAGTCGGTACCACGCCCACCGGACAACCCACACGCAGTGAGTTCGATCACCTTCGACGACTTCATCGAGAGCGCCGATGCCTCGGTTTCGGCACTCTCCCTCGGACCCGGCAACTTCCATCGCCCCATGGCCGAAAATCGGTTGATCATTCTGCTGAGAGATCTGTTGTCAGAATCCTCCGTTGAACCAAGCTTTGCTCGACAGCTGTACGCAGAATCGTTCTGCGGCATCATGAAGGCCGCGGCCCGGAAAACATCTCTCTTCGATCACAACGCGTGCTTCGTCCTGTGCGACTTCATCGAGGAAGCTCTCACCATCATCACTCGCTACTCCCAAGCCACTCAGACAGAGCTCTTTGACTGGAAATTCTGGCTCGAGGTCTGCAGCAGGATGACTCAGAGCCATAATTCTCTCACGGAAGTTCGCGTGTTCTCCTTTTTCTTCTGCGTGTGGAACACCTTGACCAGCGTCGAGGAAAGGAAGGAGGATCTCTGTCTGGGGCTTCTATTACGGGAAGACTTTTTCTACCACTACTTTAGTCATTGGAGCCCTATGGTCCGCGCCTACTTTCATCGGCTCTTGTGTTGGAGGCTGGCTCGATACAACGGCGATCCGTCGCCCGTCGACACGTAAGTGATTTTTTTTTGTCGGGTCGTTAGATTGTTGTGGCTGCATTCTCTAATGTCCTTTTTTTTTGTTTAGGGCCATATACGAAACCCTTTCCGATAGGCTGGGACAGGTCTGGGCATATTATACCACATTTCAATGGAGGGCGGAGAAGGAGCTCCGACCTCTACTGTCGTCTGCCCCTTGCAGTCCAGCTCCGGGACGCAGAATAATCATCATAAGAAGTGACAATCAACCCTCTCCGAAGAATCTTTTCGTGTCGTTCGATCGTGTTGTCCCCGCCACTTCTTTGTCCGGACAAGCCACGGCGTACCGGAATCATGGTTCCCTGAAGATCGATGCGAACGGATTCCCTCCAGATTCGCAGCCACCTCAGAAAAGCAGATGGAACATCTTTAAGACAATATTTAGCGGATCTGCGAACCCCAAGCCAGGGGAAGTAACGCCTCCCGGCAGCACTTCTCCCGACCCGGATGCGACGAACGGGAATCACAGGACCAGTTTAGGCCCGGATGACCATGACCGGGGACGGTCGCGGTCGCGGTCACCGTCGCCGCATCAACCATTTTGCTTCAAATTCTCGCTTGAATGGCTGGACCGCCCGCAATGGCCCAGCAAGAACAAACGTCTGTTCACGCCTTGTCTTCCTGTTGCCACACAACTGTACCTTCAATCTCGTCGATCTTTCGCGATGGCCTCGTCGGGTTCCGAGTCGGGCTCAGCCTCAAGAAGTTCGGCATCTGGTTCCGACACGGACCTGGAGGAACAGTCGAAAGGCGACGATAAAAACGACAGTCAGGCCACCGATGGTGAACAGAAAAGTCCGACCCTTGATGCAAAAGCCTCTGCAAAAACGTCCGGATCTGAAATGCCGATCCCGCCGCGGAATGAGCGGTTAGTTGCCAGCAAGTACGCCGGTCGAGCTCTTGCGGAGTGGGCGCACGTGGTATCCGAGTGTGACAGCTTCTTTGAACGGAGACGCGACGAAGGCGTTCCCTGCAATCGCTTGGTGGAAACCCCGATGCTGGGCGTTGAGAGCTTCAGGAAGTGAGGACCGGACTTCACCTGATATTTTTTTTGTTGTATTTCCCGTGCATGACCTGATTCCCGGGGAGGTTGGATCCAGCGTGCAAAGACAAGAAAAACTCGGAAGTGCGAATATATCATATAGGGGACCTTTGGGGAGGAGCCCTTTCATGCTCTTTTCAATTTTTTTTTCTCACGATCACGGTCATTTCAGGCATAGATTTTTGATATCTTTTTGGGAGTGCTGCCATACGGCTATTTTCCTTTCCTTTTCTTCACTGTTTTTTTTATTTTCTTTCGTTTCTTTTTTTTTCATATCGTGGCGGGTATAAAAGGATGGGGCAAGCAAGCATAATACCGCACTTTCTAATGTTCCTGTACATATAATTAGCGGTGGGCGTTATGGCTTTTTGTTTGGGAATGGCCTGGTGTTGGCTTGATCTGCAATCCCATCTTGCATTCGGACCCTCGTGTATGTGGTCCGCCCCCTAATTTTTGCGCTTCTCTGTTATGTGTTTTTGCATGTCGACACTCGTTGTTGGAGCTTCATGAGAGCACTTTAATAATAATGCATCGAGGCAATTTGACTGTCTCTGGAAAACCTAGCAGCCTTTTTTTTCCTGCATCTTTACTGCGGTGTTGCACTGGTACCTCGGCTGCGCCTGCGGCAAACTGACGCCTGTTCCTAAGCAACGAGAAAGCCCCATTCATTGATCGTAGAGCCATTCCCCTTTGGCCTAGTCGATGCAAGAGGAAGACAGCCCCGGTAAATAAACCTTAGTTATGTGGGGAGTCCCCTGTGATATCATAGCGCAGAATAATATCATCCGCCTTGTCCGCGCGCGTCCTGTACTGTAGATCCCCCGAGACCCGAGCACCCTTCACCGCTCCCTCGGCGCCGCGCTGGTGCGCAGATCCCTCCAGCCCATCAGGGCCAATTATTGATTCGCGGATAAAGTTTTAAAACTGCCCTCGACGACCAGCTGGCAGCTGCGCCCTGATTGATTGATTATTATTGACCGGGGAGACGCTCAAAGTACTGTACCACGGACAACACGTTCCGCGCGTGGGCGGTGTTTCTACCGTAGGAAAAGCAGCGGCGGGGAAGAAGAATGAGAATGGCACCGACAAGAGCAGCAATGACAGTGCCGGCGGAGGCGATGGTGGTGATACCACTAGTAGTAGTACTACTACCACCGCCCTGAACGACGCTATACTCATAATTAACGATGACAATAAAAAATAACAATAATGACGATGGCGAGAGCAGAAGCAGCACAGACAGAGCTCGAGCTCTCCCCAGGCGCAGGAGGAGACGCAGGAGAAGACGAGTTTCTCGTCCTGTTCTCTTCTCTTCTTTTCTCTCTCGGCAGGCAGAGGGATGCGGGACGCGGGATGGACTGTCCTGCACGGCGGCGTCCTTCCTATTCCCAGGAAGGCTGTCGTCTCATGTCATGTTTGACGAGACGAGATGAGGTCTTGGGGACTTTTTGGCTGCGGGGGTCATGGTTGCTGTGGCGTCGTCGTCGTTGTCGTCGTCGTTCGTTGCGGAAGCAGAAGCAGAAACACAGCTGCTGCAGGCTTCTATGTACAACTACTGATACCTGATACTACCTTCTCTTCTCAAACGCAGGATGGGATCCAGAGCCAAGACCGGAACCAACCCCAGAACCGGTCAAATAATAATAATGATGATGATGCTGGTGATGAAGATGAAGATCCAGACTGTCCGGACACCCATCTACCGTACACCAATCTTCATACACCGTACACCGTACACCGTCTCGATGACGATGACGATGACGGTCATGATCTATCCGGTTCCCGGAGCCCCTGCCGCTGACTACCACGCCCGGGTTCGGGTTCGTGCTAGTGTCAATGCGGATGCGGATAGGACAAGCAAAAAGCACGCTAGGGCAGAGGAAGAAAAGGTTGAGGGTCCAGGGAGTTTTGGAGGACGGACCCGGGGGAGATGTGTTTGCGGAGGCGGAGGCGGTGTTATATTGATAGTGATGTCGATGTTGATGTTGAGGAGAGAGGTTGAGAAGAGGAGGGTGCGGGTGATGGCGAAGTCGTATGTAGATGGTCAACTTCAAGAAAGGTTTCCTGGAATTGAGTTGATTAGGAATGAAATTTTTTGTGGATATATGTATGTATGCAACATGCCCAATTATTTGTTAAAACATTTGATTATTTTGATCTTATTCTATCTATATTAGATTGGCTGGCGGGCCACCTACCTAGTGTCCTGCTGGAATTGTACACGGCTTTGGGAAACTTCATGCTTAGACTTAATTAAACTGTACTGGGAGGGAGGTATATACACGAGGTAGTACCAAACTAACATAGCAAGCTGCAGTTAAGAGGGCTACCTTCGGTCACAGGTGAAATCTGAGGGAACCGTTTTAGGCTGGAGTGTGGTGAAAACAGACAACAACAAATCCGGTATGGTGTAGTGGCTAACATCGCTGTCTCTCACACAGCAGCCGGGGGTTCGATTCCCCCTACCGGAGAAAAGAGGATCCGAGCAGAACAACTCGAACTTCGAAAGTTCTCTTTTTGCCACCGCCCGGATCTTTCTTGCTGACTAAGCGTCTTGTGTATCTTCTAACCAATCAGAGTCAAGGGCGACGCTATTCAATTCCCTTATATTACACTGCAAGTGCCTTCGGGCATTTGGTCAATTTGAAACGATACAGAGAAGATTAGCATGGCCCCTGCACTAAGGATGACACGCTCAATCAAAGAGAAGCTACCAGTTTTTTTTTCCACCCATTACCGGGTCGATTTGGAGGTAGGGGTGTCAGGCGTTTTATTGCGATCATCAAGCGGTCTCAGTTCGAGACGGGGCCCGGTGGGTTTTTTTCTGGTTGATTTTTTTTGGGGCCCCCGCTGCACCATCAGTTACACCTCCTCTGCTCCTTTGAATTTTATGCCTATCCTTTTTCCCCCCTCCTACGATCATATTGGAAAGCTTTACAGTATGACACCATAATTGCATTCCATGAGGGAAGCGCGTATGTTTGTTTTGTCTACTTTTCGAGCTCTTGGATATTATCGCATTGACACCAACAAATGTAATATTAATAATGTGCTCGGGAAGGAAAACAAAACACGGACTGTCTGTGTTCCACAAGTTGATATGCATGAACTGGACATTAGGTACTGTACATACTGACAAGCAGCACACCTTGAGCTTCAAGATCCACATGGATAAGGTCTTTTACTATCCAGGTCCTTTCTAATTGCGATGGAGAGCCAGATGACCCAATAGTCCCTGACAGCTACTTATCGAGAATGCTCCGATGATAAACCTCAATGTGTCTTGATTACTCATAGAAAGTAGGTTGAACAGAAAGGTGCCCAATGATCAGTCACTGTTCAGGTTGTTCCTTTTCAAATTTCCATTTTACGACATCCAGTCGTGGTCTACAGACGTCGTCTTAAGGGAAATTCATCGTCGGATGAGTTTAGCGTTTCTTGATCACAGCATTCATTGAGAATCCGCATATCATTTTCACGTGCCGTCTATCGATGCTGACTGTTTCAGCGGACTTCCATAAACTTCGATTATCTGAATACCAAGCTGCTTGCGAGTAACAGTATTCAAGGCATTGAAACTAACCATGGTGGTGTCCAGCCACGAAACATCACAAAACACCAACGAAACACCAAGAGATCATAGAAAGGGAGTTGGAAAAAATGAAGTCTATAACTGTGTCAGCACATACCAGCATCAGTCGAACAGCCGGCATATACTCACAGATCAGAACGATCACGGTATCCGCCAGAGTCCACAGATAGCCGTTTTCACAGCCATTTTCTGCATAGACTTCTGTTTCATGATACCGACAGCGTCCCTTGTGGCATCGTTATATGAATCAAGATGGGAGGACACGGACCTTACATGGATGAGTGTGTAAGGCGTCGATAATTATTCACAGGGAATATAGATGACCCCTGTTAATTAGATCCTCCTGTTAGCAGTCCGACAAGGATCTCAGAGCAAGCCCAAACAATCAACGTATATTTATCTCGCAAACAATAGTTCCCCGCCCTTCCTTCTTTCAGTTTCCCGCCTACGCGACCCCCCTTTGCTCGCGCGAAACAAGTCGAGCCGAGAAATCGACTTTCTTATCTTAACCGGAGTCAGGCCGCAGTGCCTCCTGCTCGGGACCGCCCGTGTCTTGAACGGGCGGTAGGGCAGCCGCATGCCTGACCACACAACTCGAATGAACATCAGGACCTTGCTGGGTTCCTTCTATTGGCCTTGTCAGGCGAGCATGTGCCTTCCTCGTCTTCTCCTCCTCTTGCCTCGCCTGATCGAGTCCTTTCGCCCACTCATACCTCCCCATGATGATTGGACTTGCCACGATTCCAATGGCCGAGCTGCCTGAGGCTTGGTAGGAATCTCCGTGCGCGAGAGAAAAGAAAAAGATGTGAACGCCATTTTTAAGAATATAAGAATATATTATAGATATATGTGGGGAGGGGAAGAGAAAGAGAAAAAAAAAGCAAACCTAAGAGAACAGCATTCGCTCCTTCATTCAACAATGTCCATTCATGAAGCTTGGTGGTGGGGAGGAGAGAAGGAGAAAAAAAAAAAGAAAGGCCAGAAAACCGAGTTCATTCACGAAACTGGGTTCGTTCGAAAGTGGAAGGTACAACTTGGATGTTCTTGGAGGTCGGAGCGAAAAGGGAAGCTGCTTCTTCCGGACCGGAGTAGGTAGTAGGTGGGCGTATTGCTACCTAATTTACTGTGTTCGATTCTGCGTTTGTGACAGATCGTCATCGTAGGTCTGTCATGGGAGGATGTGCAGAAGCTATTGCATCGCCAGCTTTAATTGCCATCTCACGTCGGCTGTGATCTGCCTGACGGTAGGGAGGGAGAGAGGGCTCCAAAACCCGCGAGAAGAAGACATGGAAAGACGGGTTGAATTTATTTATAGAGGATTAGAAATCAGTAAGCTATCAGGACAGAATCTGGAGAGTGTTGGTGATGTGTACAAAAGAAAAAGGGAAAAGCAAACCCTAAAAGAACAGCACTTCCATCTTATTTATCTTAATAAAGGGACAACTTACTTCAAACAATGCATGTTTGTACTGGAGCGGTACTCTTCCTAAACAAAAAGGGGAGAGGGCTGGGGGGATTTTTTTTTCTCTTATTATTCTCTTATCGAGGTACGTTTAGAAAATTAACGTGACAGACTAACCACCGCTACATCATCTAGATCCCGGAGCCCTATTCGCTAACAGCCTATGTCTAGCATGATGATGATGATGATGATGCTCATATCCCAATGAAATCGATCTACCCCTCTCTCTCTGATGAACTCAACCCAGATGGCCACCACTTTTGTACTGTACCTAGTCCATCCTGCCCAGGGTACAACAACCGGCTACTGTAACTGTACCAAGGTTATATCAGTGCATACCTAACTTTCTAGCTGATCAACTCGAATTACTAGTAAGAACGATCAAAGTCCGGCCCGATTAGGTTTCCCAATAGAAGTTGACTTGGCCTGGAGAGGCAAGCAATTACTGGGTACCTGTATAATTGCAAAAAAGCTACCAAATAGTGCTGTAACTCATTAATTACTTCAAGTTGACAAATGAACAACTTCCCTCTGATATTCCCTTTATTTTTACATCACTCTGATACACAGAACACAGTTCGACAAGAAAAAAAAAGAAGGGTAAAAAAAATCTGTCTTCCAGAAAGAAAGAAAAATCCAAAATCTGATTATTCCTCAAAAAATCACCCAATACAACCTGAAGAAATAAACAAGATCGGTCCATTTTTTTTCTTTCCCTATCTCCCCAAGAGAGCAAGTAAGTAGAAGTACTCCACAAGAGCCTACCTGTCCCTGCCCCTGCAAATCCCCTACCTACTTTTCCTTGCAAAACCGAACAAAAAGGACTTATTAACATAACCATACATCCAGAAATAAAACAAAAAGAAAACAAAACAAAAGAAACGAAAGAAACGACAGGAACAAAAGAAAAAAATGGCCCCCAGCCCCGTCCCCAAAGAACTCCGCCTCCTCCGCTGGCTCCTCCTCTGCCTGCACGTCTCCGTGCTCTCGAGCAACCTCCTCGGCGTCTACGGCGTCTACGGATCGAACCGGGTCCGGCACCGGCTCGACGACATCGACGCCGCGTTGGGCATGAACAAGAAGAACAAGAAAGACAAGAGGAAGGGGATGGGGAAGGGGATGGAGTGGAGGACAGAGGGCGAGGCCGGGATCGAATCGCGTGGTGATGATGCGGAAGGAGAAACGCGAGAGTTATCCGCAGCGGAGTCGAGGAGGTCGTCGTTGTTGTCAAGGGGTTACTTTTCACGGTGGTTGTGGTCCGGGAATAAGAATGATGATGATAACGAGTAACTGGTATTTATTTATTTTGACGTTCTGCTCTGTCTTTGGTGTTGGTGGTCTCGATCAGATAAAAAGTGTTTGGGATCCTAAGAGGACTTGGTCCGTTGTCTGGGTAGTCATTAAGAGAAGGAAGCTCGCCGTGAATTAGCTTCAACATCTCGAGCGAAGGAAGAGGGGGTGGATTGCTGGAAGGGAGAGGATGAAAATTACTAAGTTGAGCTTGAATGAATCTTCTGAATCCACACGCAGACCTAAGACATCAACAAGTCGAATTACTTCGGCGGTAGTAACTCAAGGGACTGAATTGAATCTGACTCTCTAAACTGCTATTCAAAACTAAAAACTGCACAATTGTCTCCCGCTCGCTACAATGATCGAAAATGCAAAGTCAAAACCAATTCACCAAGAAATCCGATTAAATATACGATACGATTAACTCCGGGCGGCATCTCCTCTAACCCAATGACTGGTAACCCCAGCGAAGAATACAACAACTAACACAATGGGACAAGATTAAATATCAAATCGATCGACAAGCTGAGTGTGCACAGAGGTATCATGAAGACACCGTGAAAAGCAGGACAGCCCCGTCTTCTCCTCACATGCCTGTGAAACGACAGTCTTCACGCATCAGCATCGACAGTGCCGTCCGAGGCTCTCTTGTCGTCAGCAGATCCTGCCACAGTCTCAAGATCCTTCTCTGCCGCTTCCTCCGTAGAAGAGGGCGTAGAGGACTTGGTCTCCGCGGCTGTTTCTGCGGCCACAGGAGACGCTGCCCCAGACTCATCCCGCTCCGTCGATGGCTCGACTGCCGGCTCCGCTTCGGTTTGGACCTGATCTTCCGTACTGGAAGTCGAAGGGGTGGCTTCCGCGATGGCGGATGGGGATGAGGTAGCATCACGAGCAACAGACTCTGGAGCGGGCGAGGGCTTGCTCTCCATAGCATCTTCAGCGGCAGGGGCGTCCTGCTGCGGCTCAGAGACGGATTTCTGATCCGCTGATTCACCTGCCACGTTTTGCGCAATCGGCGCTATTGTGCCCTCAGCAGACTCTGACGCATCGGGGGCCGTGGGCGTGGGCTCCGCCTTGTCGATCTTCTTCTCTTCCCCGACGACCAATCTTCCGTCTTCACCCACCTGCCACACACTCCATACCTCCGTGATGCGGATCTCCGGTATTGTTGGCAGCTTGGTCTCTGTGGTGGAAGTGACGGCCGAAGTTCCAGGCTTTCTCCGTGCTGGACCACGAGCTCTTCCTTTCCGGGCATCACTCAGCGGTACTTTCTCCGCTGGAGCTTCCTTTTCCTCCTTCTCCTGCGGTTTCGGCGGCCCCTGCTGCAGACGGGCGTTCAAGTCGGACAGAAAGCCAGCTCTCAAAGCAGCGATCTTGCCCACGGGTCGAGCTGGCACTGTTGGCTTGGGCTTGGGGGCAGGCGGCTCGGTTGCTTCTTTCGACGTTTCCGAGCTCCCCGTGGCGCCGGCGGACGGTGCCTTGGATGATGAATTATCTGACAATCCGCGAGACAAGGGTTTCGAGGGCCGAGCGGGAATCTGTGGCTTTGGTCGGTCAGGGATGGCGGGCGCTTTCTTTTCCTCAGTTGGTGACGAGGTCTTTTCGGGACTGGGATCTTTGGCTGACAGAGCCGGCTTGGTTGAAGGATCTACCGCTGGAGGCGTCTTCTTCTGAGGTCGAGGTGGAATAACCGGCTTCGAGGGAATCTCCGGTGGTGGTGGTGGGCTCTTTGCCTCCGCTTCTTCGGAGGGCTCTATCGTCGTCACGAGCTGCTGGCTATCAGGGGCATCTTCCCAGATATCTTGACTGGGAAAACGCTGCTTGACAGTATCTGGGCGCGAAGGCGCCCCTCCGTGGTGAGAGCCCTCCAGGGTGTGAGAGGCCACCTTGTGGGAGTCGATCTGATCCGTCTGCTTCCTGCGAGCCTCTTCCTGCTCTGGGGTTTCAAATAAACGGGCCGAGTCTTGCTTCGGCAGATCCGGAGTCGTCACAGTAGCCTGCAGTTGTAGGCTGTTGGGTGTGTCCTCCCAGAGGTCTTCGCTTGGGAACCTGTGCTTCGCAAACTCAGGGCGTTGCTTGAAGCGGTCTGCGGCAGAAATCGGCTTGTTGTCTGCCGCGTCGTCATCAGGGAAGAGAGGCTCGTACTCTTCGACGTCCTCAAGCGGTGTGTGGGTGTCGTCGACTTCCTCACCGCGCGAGTTGTATTTTGCCAAATTGGGAACAGCGCCGTGTAGACTGGTGGGCCTGCTGCTGGCGCGGCTGTGCGCAGCGCTAGGCGTCCGGCTTCGGTTGGCCGGATCAGGGGCAGGACTCGCTCTTCTCTCGAACGTGGGAGAGATGGCGGGATGCAGGAATGCAGAGTCCGGGCGGACTTCATCCGCCGCGAGAATGGGTTCGTCGTACTCCGGATCGCCTTCTCCAGGCGTGCGTGATCGATCCTCCGGAGCCGGAGTCTGACAGTAGCCATCGGGGTGGTGCAGAGGATGGTACGGATCGTCAACATGGATCACGCCCGTGCCCTCACCGTTGGTTGAATGGACGCTCTTACGCTTCCCAGCATCATCCTGGGCCTCACCCTGGGAGTCCTGGGAAGTCGTCTTGCGCAGAGGCGACTCGACAGCAGGTTGTGTATCACGGTGTGCACCTGGTGCTGGAGAGTTCAAACGTGAGATGTACTCATCGGAAGCGACATATGCCAGCTCCTCCTCCGGGGTGCCCGTGACACCTGGCGAAGTGCCTTTGATTGATTGACGGTTAGCTCCAGCAAGATACATTTTTCTTTTTCTTTTCCCCCATAAAGGCGATAAGAGGTTACTCACCAAGAACAGAGGCCTTGGCAGCATAGTTTCGGACGAGCTTGTTAAGATCCTCGCTACTCAATGCCCAGTCCGGTCGAAGGTTACCGATTCCTGACCCATACTGGCCCTCTTCGCGCGCAAGTTCATCGGGATGTTTCTCATACCATTCCTTTTCAAACCTGTCGTTTGAATGCACGCCATGTCCGTGAAGGCCATAACTGCCCGGGGGGAGGGAAGCCTCGCGGCCACTGCGAGTGCGCTGATGGCGTCCTGGACGCTCAGATCCGTTGGCGGAGAGGAAGGGGCTGGGTGACGGTGCCTGCACGTCACCGGCGTTTGGATACATGGGGACCCTCTGCCCGATCTCTGGGATACCTTGTTCGTCACCGAAGTGACCGGACCGGCGACGGTCGGAGGAAGCTGTTGACCCCGCGCGCGAGGGGGTCTTGGAGTGCAGCGAGCGACTGCGGCGCTCCGACTCTTCATGGCTGGGGGAGACGGCCTTGCCAAATCCCGCCGCAGCAGCCTGGTGCGAATCTGTGCAAGTGACGGCCTGCACCTTCGCTTTGGCGCTGGATGTGGGCAGGGAAGGCTTGGGCGCATGGAGCTTGAGATCACTGCTCACGCTCCTCATCTCCGCGGGTGTTTGGGTGTGAGTGTCCAACGATGAGTTCTGATAGTCTAGATCCGCGTATTCTATCCCCTCCTCGCCCAGGGACGGTATCGTCACGCTCGGGGGGCGGTGCGGGAGATGTGAGGCCTCATTGGAGGCCGTGCGACTCATACCCGAACCGTTCGGCAACTCATTCAATGGGGAAGGTGCGTAGCTATCGCGTATCGGCGATACGGACCGGTCTGGGCGTCGGTTGACAGGACGAGGAGGGATCTTAGGGAGGTCTGAGGATGCTGCCGCGAGGCCGTGTGGATGCGGAGACCGTGACGGTCGAGGGGGCATGACCGGGGCAGCCTGTGTCGACATTCTGATGGTGCTGAGAGGGAGGGGTGTTGGAAACAAAGGCTGCTGGATCTGTTAGTCCTCTGTTCCAGGCTGGTGAGTCAATCGATCACCACATAAAGGTCCTGCCTGTCTCTGCACCGGGGGAGTTGATGAGCAACAGAGCAGCGGAAGGGGGGCTCCTTGGATCTATCTCCGCAACACCCGTACTGTCAATCAATAACGCTGGTGCTTCCACCGCTCCAGGGTGAGAAGGTGGTTTGTGCTCCTTTTTCAAGAGAGGCTTTCTGGTGATTGAGACTCGCACAGACCACGTACTGTCTACATGCAATTGTGATGGAGGGGGGAAAAAAAGGTCGACACGCAGGATGCAGGATGCAGGAGCGTGTGCCGGGGGATGTTAGAGATAGAGAGCAGCCAGCTCACCGCCTTCTGGGAGCGGCGCTCAAGAGCTCAATGACGTCCGCAGAGAGAAGCGGCAGGGAGCTGTGTTGGAGCAATGGCATGTAGGCTATGCCACGGGGGAAGCTGATAACAGCATTGTTGCGTGTCCTTGCTTACCTGGTGATAAGTGGTCACAGCAGCAGCAGAGCTCCGACCGAGGCTTGGGTACCAGCTCCAATTGGCGGACGGGGACTTTTAGGAGGGGAATGAAGAGACGGCAGTGGGGAGGGGGGGAAGAGAGGATAGGGCGATGTAGGAGATGCAATGCTAAGACAACAGCGGGACGACTGCTGCGTCAGAGAGGAGCATGTCCGGTATATACTGTACCTGTCCGTGACTCAGGCCGATGGAGATGGCCGTGATGTATATGAGAGCAGCCGGACTGCGGAGGACGAGAGGGGCGCGCCTTGCGGCCACGGCCCACCCCCCGTCGTGTGACGCCCTCTGACGGCCTTCCCCGACGTTCCGCCACCGGGCGCAGCCATACCGAGACGGTACCGTGACCGTATGCGGTGAGTAAGCCAACGATCTGCGCCCGTCGCATTAAGAGCCCGGCGCCCATTGGCCGGCCCCGGCAGCCCTGTGGATGTGCGCCCGAAGCAGCTGGCAGCATCTCGATTCGATCTGCCAAGAGCAGCCAGGGCCTGCGACGCTTTTCCCATTCACGGTGATCGATTACGAGAACAAGGTTCCCAGCGTGCCAAAGAACGCAGAAAGGGCGAACCTTGAGTCCCAAAACCACGCACACCGCGATGCTCCTGACACGTAGGATAGATTAAAAAAAAAGCCTCGGCGGATGCTAAGGTTTTCACCTCCAGCGCCGGCCGCTGTGTCGGTCCTCTCGACTGGGGCAACGTAGGTACCTCGACAGGCGGCTGCAGGCCAGACCGTGGCCCAGCCACGGCCAGCGGAACAAGGTCAAGAAAAGACAGAAAAATCAAACCTCTCACGTGGCAGTGCAGGATTGCAGGTTCTGCTACTGACGTGCTCGAAGGACCCGTGGATGTCCCCGACTCACTCAGGTCCTTGCAGCCGGTGACCTGGCCCTCTGTATCGGCATGTTCCTGCTTGTACCACCCTGTATGGCTGCTAGACGTGTCTGGGTCTCCGCAAGGTTATCATCGAACCGTCTGCATGCAGACCGTGCAAGGTTGCCTGCCTGCCACAGGCATCATTCCTTGTCGGCCACCTTCCGGGAAAGACAAAGCGAATTTTTGCGTCTTTCTTTCCCACCCGTTCCAGGTCCGCTTGTTTCCAATATTACTCACTCGAAAAAAGCCCTCCACTCAAACCGCAGGCCTGCCATGTCGTTGCTGGGGTCGAGCCACAACGTTGAGCACTCACTGGCCGCGGCGTCACCGCTCCCCACACGGCCCACCAGGCCCTCGAGCGACGCCGCCACACCTGTGGCCTCCAAGTTGCGACGATAGCCGCCACACCCTGCGGGGCCCAGGGCTCGGGAAGAGAAGGCAGACCGGTCTGCCTCTTCCGCCTCTTTCGACGATGGTGATGTCGAGTTCAGACGGACAAACTGCGAGCGTCATCTTCTGGACGGATCCGGAAAGCTCTGTAGAACCGAGGCATCTCCAGTTCCCACTGCACGGCCAGACGTAGGTACGAGTACGATAGACAGCAACCTGCTGGCCGGGGGCTGCCATTCTACCCCCCATTTATACCCCAGTCATGCAGAGGAATAATGATAATGATAATGATAATAACAATAATAACACTACTGGAATTGGTCTTGGTAAGCTTTATCTGAGCGGTCTGTGCAGCTAATGCAGAGTGCGGGGTACTCTGTACCACCTCTTCATGCATCGGCCACAAGGCTGGCCGAGAAACGCAGGTGCCTACCATAGATCTAGATCTCCTGCTCTCCCAGATCCATATGATAAGTGATATCATCGATGATCTGGAACAGAGCCTCCACTGCACTATCTGGTTATCTCTTGGGTTTCTATGGCTAGGCACATACGCGCCACCATCAGCTGCCGATCAGTCGTATAAGAATAATAATGATAATAATAATAATAATAATAATAATAATAATAATAATAATAATAATAAT
>ENA-UOXB01000075-UOXB01000075.1-bioreactor-metagenome-genome-assembly--contig:-NODE-75-length-113856-cov-13.015993_pt1 | contig 113856 bp, 75 predicted proteins | sample MGYA00238158_ERZ761615 | MGnify/ENA primary metagenome ERZ761615 (study PRJEB28904, sample SAMN06267902) | bioreactor metagenome | isolation source: Joint BioEnergy Institute, California, USA...
GACCACGAGGGTCGAAATCTGTCTGAAAGGAGCGTCATTATATACATGCCGTTTCTCTGAGTCCTGGTGATCATAGTGATCGTGGTGATCATGGTCAGTCACGTGCCAATTAGTTCCTTCCCTCGGTCCTATAATTATCCGGCCTTTGTATGGCAAGGTCCATAACAAGTACCTACTGTTTATTTCAGCTTTCTTGTCTATCTTATGGTCGAGTTAGAGTAGATGCCAAGGTCATAAAACATATTTTCAACTGATTTCTAGCGAACTTGTCACATTGCTAGAAACAAAACAGATCACGCATGATCTAAGCTGGGATGGCTGTGTGTCTTTGGCCCCAACTGTGTTCATTTTCGCGCCTGAGGTGGGCTCCAGAGGAGTGGGTGGGTGGTAGCAGATGAGGAGGAGGAGGACCTTGTGATGCTTTCTGCCAGACGCTTTGGTTCAACCTGATTATTTTTTTTCTTAAAAAATTTCTTTTCTGTGCTTTGTTAAGCAATATGTCAATATGAGCGACGATTTGCTTGTGGATCGTGCTATATGGGAGGTAAAGTCAACCTAATGTGAAGAGGTCTAGAGATATATGATGAGGGCAACTCAGCCCTGGCCCTGAGCCCTGAGCCCTAGGAGGCGTCAGCCCAACGGTTGGAACCTCCATGCCCGAGAGTACTAGCAGACCCTTGGGATTATATTACATGCCCTTGAAGCCCAGACTGTGGCAGTTGTATTTTGAGAAAAAAAAATGCTGTAGCCTGCAGGCTCGCTTAGGTAGATAAGAATCTAGTAATAATAATCTTTACTCCGTAGTTGTGACTTGGCATTATATCATCGCCTAGAAGATATAACTACTGGTGCCAAGGGCAGTTTTAAACTAAACCACAGAGGTCATCCACAGTTGGACTGACAGATTACTACATGACCAATCTGAAAGTGGCAGAATGTTTGGGCAGCAAAAGAAAAAAAATGTATTCTATTACAGGATAAGGTACTTTGCAGATACAGTACCTATTCCGCTTTGTCTGTCTATGGACAATAATATGTATAATATGCATGTGTATCGCGACAAAATAGGATAAGACAAAAAGACAAAGGACAAAACAAAGCAAACCAAAACTGCCCATCTAAGTAAGTAGGTATATATGCAATCAGCAAAAAAAGGACAAAAAAATACAGCTTAGAAAGAACAACAAGGAGCCCGCGGGGACTAAGTGTGCGCGGAATCTCTATCCGAATATCTTGTTGTGCAGGAAGAGACCAACATGTATCAGATATCCAGAACTGAACAACCAAGATGAGACTGAACCCAGTGATGAAGAAGCAGATATCCGCTAGTTACCCAGTAAGTAGTCAGTCCATGCACCTGGTTGGTAAGAACGGGTAGAGATAAAAGAGGAATAATCTGTCGAATGCTCTTTGGTATTTCTTTTTTTTTTCTCTTTATTTAAACTTGGCCCCTTATTTCTTCGCACCCTTGGGCACCCGGGCGAGCCAGTAAATGAACACGGCGCCGGCGATGTTGAAGACAATGTACACCCACATGAGGCCGAAGTTGCGCCACGCGTCGCTGAAGTGGCTCGACACGGACGCCAAGAAAGTGTCGGTGCTCGACATGGGGCAGAAGCCGCAGTCGCGCGTGGCGTCCGGGTTAGTGAGGTAGCCGCCGGCCATCTTGATGTACGGGTCCATGTACTGCTGGCAGGTCAGGTTGCGGGGCGGGTCGAAGTGGAGGAGCTCGACGTCCTCGCAGACGACGTTGGTGCCCGACACGCCGGTGGAGAGCATCGCGGAGACGAGGTACGTGAAGGGGGAGACGCGGTACATGAAGATCCAGAATCGGGGCATGGCGTCGGGGGTGGCAAGGACACCGCAGAAGATCAGGCAGAGCGAGAAGAGCAGGTTGGCGAGGTTACCACCAGTCTCCGCGACTTCGATACCGGCAATGATCATGTGCGCAAAGGTCGATGTGAACATCAAAAATGCCCAGATGAGAAGGAACATCAGGCCACCACGCTCCGCCACAGCATGAGTCGGCTCCGCGTTCCGGTAGAGCCCGACCGGGTAGTACCAGCAGACGAAGATGAAGACCGCCATGAGCGTGTTCCACGGGAGTTCAACGATTATGTTCGCGGTCATAAAGGCCTGCCACGAGTACGTCTTCGAGGGCCGCTCGCGAGCCTCGTAAAGAGCACGCTGGGTGACGAAGTTGGGCATAATCTGCTGAACCAGATTGCCGAAGATCGTCATGAGCATGAAGATACTAAACATCTGGTTCTGAAGACCCTGCATGCTGTTCTCGGCCTTGAAGAAAGAGAACCCGATGTAGAGTGCGGTGAGGATCGAGAGAGCGGACTTGGAGTAGATGTACGTCGGTGTACGCCAGTACTGGGAGAAAACTCGGATCAGGCATTCCCACAGCTGTACCTTGAACGGGGCAGCGAACTCCCTGTAGTCATCAGGGTTGGACGAAGCCGTAGATTCCTTCTGAGAGAGCGTCGATTTCAGCTCAGCCAGGTGCTCGCGGACAGCCTTGCGCTCGGGGCTATTCCGCCAGACAGCGGGCCAGTCAATATCAGTGTGGGATCCGGGAGCCGCGCCAATAACTTCAAGCATCCACTCTGCAGGATTGGCGTCGGGAGGCAGTGGCGGAGCACCGTTTCTTTCAAAATAGCTGGCGAGGGTGGACGACTTTTCTCCGATCTCTCCAAAGTAGACGGTCTTGCCACCGGCCGCGAGGAACAACAGACGATCAAATCGCTGGAAGAGCATAGCTGATGGCTGGTGGATGGTGCAGAGAATAGCCTGGCCGTGCTTCGTGAGGGTGTCGATGAGGTCGAGGATAGACCATGAGGTTTGACTGTCAAGACCAGAGGTGGGTTCGTCAAGGAACAGCAACAGTTGGGGTTTAGCGGCGAGCTCGACTCCAATAGTGAGGCGTTTACGTTGTTCGACATTCAGACCTGTAAAATGATTAGATCTGGCTTTCTGACCAGCATGCTCCGATATTTCCTACCTTCACCGGGCACACCCACAACAGCGTCCGCGTATGACTCCATTCCCAGCAGTTTAATGACCTCTTCGACGTAATCGAGTTTTTCCTTGCGGCTCACGCTAGCAGGCTGCCTGAGGATGGCACTAAACTGCAGAGCCTCTCTGACTGTAGTTGTCGCAAGGTGAAGGTCTTGTTGCTGGACATAACCCGTCTTGCGCTGGAAGGATTGATCGCGAGGCCGACCATCAACCAGCATCTCACCTGTCACAACGCCCATGGTGACACGATCGGCAAGCACGTCCAAAAGCGTCGTTTTTCCAGCACCGGAAACACCCTATTTAAGTAAGCATCAAGTCCAAAAAAAATTTGAAGAAAAATGGTCAAGTCAAGGCACGTACCATCAGAGCAGTGCAAGTGCCAGGTTTGACCCAACCATCCACATGGTCCAGAATGCGTCGAGTTTCTCCCTTGATCTTGATATCGTAGCACACATCCTGCCAATGGAAGATGGCCGTCTGACGCTGGATCCCTGCAGTGGCACTTGAATTGCTAGTCGTGTCCTCTGTCTTCTCCGCGGGGACCGGCTCGCTGCGCTTCTCAACATCATCCGAGCCGTTGCGGAGCGCAGGCGGCTGATGACCACGACGGAAGAGTAGCACTTCACCCTTGGACTTCGCTTCGGTGATGTACTCGCTAGCGAGCAAGTACGTGCACATGAAGAACATCATGAACCCAAACAGGATACCCAGATTCCTCCACAGGTGGCTCTTGTAGTAGCGGAAGCTCTCGCTGAGATATCGGGTTCCCTCGACCACACTTGATCCGGCCGTAGCCCCTACCGTCGAACAAATTCTGTTCTCCGGAGCGACATTTTCATAACCGGGGCCCGCTGGGACGAACTGCTGTGGTGCACAGGGGAAGGTCCTGCCGTGGAACTCGTTGACCATGAAACTCTCAAATGCGTACGAAATAGGATCGATGTAATTCATCCACCGAGACCAGCCCAGCATGTTTCTGGTGGGAATGGTGAAACCGGTATAGATGACCAAACCTAAGATGAGAATGGCAGCAGGTACCAGCGCCTGAGCGAGAGTCCGAGACGTAGCCGCTATCGTACGGAAAACCATGGACATCGTCAGGGTCGTCACGATCGAAAAGAGATAGAAGGTGAAAAATGCTCCAGGCTCCCGGCGAAGATTTGTCATAAAATAAAGCGTTATGTTGAATGTAATCGCATTGGTGAACTTGTAGGGCAGGTCACAAATCATGGACGCGGCAGCTTCCGCAAAAGGATGGTACAAGGCATAACGAGCATGTTTTTCGACAATCGGACGTTGAGCATACAAAGTTAAGATCTGTGGATAACATTAATATCCATGTTGGGAGCACACAAAGGGCGGGCATTGGGCATACCTCGAGGGCACTGGCGAACGCGTTCAGCAGCACGGCGAAGAAAAGCAGAGCACCGCGTCCGTAAAAGCTGGACGTGTCCTCGGGGAGGTTGTAGAAAACACTGCCAATAATTAAAGCCATAATAGTGTTTCCGATCAGCTGTGTCAGTGTCAGACTCATATCGTTCCTCAAACGCTTGAAACCACGACGCATGCAGAGATCAATTTGTTGCCACACAGATATCGTATACGGGGACTTGATTCGCCTAATCACTGTTAGTACAGCGTGTTCAGGACATCTGAAGTAACAGACACTTACATATTTTTCGCCTGTTGCGCTCGCCGAGCCTCCACGAATTTGTCGAGAGATTCGCCGCCAAGAGGATATTTTCGCTCGTACTCGTCGATTTCCCTCATCAGCTTGGCATAAGCCTCACTCTTCTTCCAGGCAGCGGCAAACTCATCAGGAGTCCGTGGGACTTTGTTCTCGTATCCGGGTTTGACAATACGCTCGGACGGGCTGGTGAGAGACGTGAGGAAATCAGCCGTCGTCTGGCGTTCCGGACACTCAAATCCCATGGATGTGAAGAATTCCTTTGCCTCTTTCGTTGGACCAAAGTATATCTGTCTCCCTTCGTAAAGAACAGTGACTTTGTCAAAGACCTAGACATATATAGTTAGAGTACGAAGTATCAAGGCAACGCCCAAGGGGATCGCTTACATCATAGGCACTCTGCGAAGCTTGATAGATGGCGACGCAAGCGGTTGTGCCGGCATATTTGGCAGTCAACCTCAGGTTCTTACAAAACTCGAGGGCGTTTGCGCTGTCCAAGCCTCGGGTACTGTTGTCCCAGCATTGCAGAGGGCTCTGGCTGAGGGTCGCCTCGGCGATACTGACACGCTTGCGCTCTCCACCGCTAACACCCCGGACATAGTCGTTGCCGACCCTGGTGTTTATCGTGTGCCTGAGACCGAGCATTGCCATCACAACATCCCTCATGTGCTCCGCGTACTGCTGCCTCGTGACCCCTGGCAGGCGGTTTCGCGGGGTTCGGGCCAAGGCGGCGAACGTGAGCGTATCTCCAACGGTCAGCTGGGGGAAATGAACATCGGTCTCCGCACTATAGATGGCTTCACCGCGGAACTGGGTATGCATTTGCTTGGCAGAGATGCCTGCAGACGTCAGCTTGGTTCTGATCACTCAACCGGGTAGAGCACTTACCCTGGTAATTCATGTAAGACCCCTCCTCCAGGTAAATGCCGTTCATCTCACCCGCAATTGTCTTTAGGAGCGTCGTGCAGCCACTGGAAACGAAGTTAGCTTGCTGCTGTCATCCATCTTGCGGATCCTCGATTTCGACATACCTTCCTGGCCGTCCAAGCACCAGAAGCATCTCTCCAGTGTTGATCAGACCATCGAAATCCCGCAGGATGCGAATCTTCTGCTTCCCCGTGCCGGTCAGGTAACGGAAGAGCGTTCCAATCTCCAGAATGCTGTTGGCCACATCCTTCTGATAGTCTGTCGGGGAGCCGTATCCGTGCACGTTGAGGTTCTTGAACGCGAGTCCAGCCGTCCGCTGAGGATATCTCTCGGGATCGCGCGATTGGATTGCGAACAACGCTTTCATCCAGTTCTTGGGCTTGAAGTGCTCGCTGTTCGGGTCCAGGGTCGGGTCCTTCTCAGCGCCCAGGAACGGATTCACCACCTCCCCGGTGGTCGAGTACCGGGTTGACTGGCGGGTCAACTGACGGGCCAGGCGGCCGACCTCCTCCTCGATCGCTCGTTCATCGCCAACCTCCGTCTTCTCCAGCACGGTCTCGCCCGTGGACAGACTGGGCGGCTTCCCGTCCTCATTGTTCTGCTCGTGCCACTGGCGGCCGGTTCCCCTGACCGAGTGCTCCGGGTTGATGCTAGGGTTTATTGTCCCCAGGAGAGACATGTTGACTGGCAGCACAACACCGAAACTACCATAGGAACGAGGGGCTCGAGCCTGGAGGGGGGTGCGAGAGGTTAAATGTAGGAACCGCAGCACACGACAGAAGCTACGACACTACTGAGATATGGGCGGGTAGATAAAAAGGTCTGGGCGAGAGATCTAGATCGGCGAATCGGGTGGCCAGAGGCTCGCTTCCCGGGACAGGGTATCAAGCTTCAAGCTGCTCCCGGGGCACATGGCCGGGTCGATCCTGTTTCAGGCGCCCGATCAGGCATGTTTAGGACTCCCAGGGCATGGCTTCGGGACCTTGGAAGGCCGGCGAAGGCTCGACGCAGGCAGGGTGGAGCGGCAAGGGCATCCAAGGGCTCCGGGCCGCAGCTGGTTGGCGGCGCGAGGCCCGGACGGAGGAGTCCCCGCCTGGGGAAGCACGCACAGCGTTGGATAAACCCCTATCAGCATCCAGCACGCGCCCGGGACGGTGGACGAGGGCGATCCGAGCGACGCGCGCGCCGTCCTGATTTCAGTTCAATACCGTCTCGGAATCGGGAACGCCGCGCCATCCGAACGGGCGCGGGCGGGTGGGGGCTAGGCGCGCGCCGGATGCCAAGGCCCCCGAGCACCCGAGTGCACAAGTCCCTTATGCCCGCGCGGAGACGCCGCCCTGTGCTGACTCAGCAGGCCGCTTATGCCTGGCATAAGAAAACCATGACGTTTCCGTCATTTTTCCAAGGGTTCAAGAATGTTCTTTGCGGAGCACTCTGATTCGTCGGACAGTCTAGCAGCATCCAATCTCGTCGAGGTCCCGCCTTCTCGGCTTCTCGATCACCGCGTCGTGCTCCTCTACCCGTTCCAGCGGATGCGCTCCTGGCCTGCATTGGATCCCCGTCAGCCCTATCCCGCGGCCCTCGTTCGTCCGCTCGTCCGCCTGCTCGTCCGAAAAGATGTCGATGATACCGTGTATCCTGAAGCTCCGCCCGTTGCTTGTTTCAAAACGTGACGAATGATAAGTTCCGCTCTATTGCAGCCTTTATTGTACATGCACAGTTCCTTGGTGCAGTGCATGTGAATCAGTACTGTCTCCGTAATATGCTATTTCATACTATACTTTTTTTCAGTCATCCTTCGATCTATGGATCTGAGATGAGAGGGATGTTCTTCCATGCCGGCCCTACTCCTACTACACTCAGGAGGATACTCCACGTGCGAGTTTAAACGATCCCTACCCCTTATGGTAATATGCTAGTCCGGAGAACTCTGCATAATGAGAAAGGAAGTCTGCCTTTTCTAGTATGGATTTAGGGCCAGTTGGGTGCCAATGGGAAATTGGCAACAGTGTCAACCGACTCAGCCCTAGCTCTCGACCAACCATAGTAGGTAGTACTCCGTGAAGGTCTGAACTGCTGGAATCGTATCTCCGCGGTTGATGTCCTGTAACTCGGAAGCCCCTCGACAGGGATTCGCTGTCTTGGATCCAAGCACCAACTATCATCTCGTAGCTCCTAATCTATGTAGCGCCTCCGGAGCCTTGGGATGTTTGGTCCGGAATCCCACGGACCCGGGAGACCTATCATCTGCGAGATAACCATGTTATTAATAGCTTTTAGGATTGCGTCAATGCGCACGGATCTGACTTCTCCGCCGCTCCGCGCCCCGTTTTCTTCTGATAGTTTCGGGAGTTGATGTGCATTATTAGCATAAGTGACTGTGCGGATCGAAAGTCTATTTTATTCATCCATGTTCTCCATTCACGGTACTCCGTACATAGTGACTTCACAGATCTTTCCTTACCCCTCCTCGACCCTTCGACCGAAGGACTTCTCTCCAAGTTCAGAGAATCTCATCCGCTTTCCTACTACTTACTGCCTACTTTCTATCTACATTAGGAGGTACTGGAGAATGCCGCGAGACTTTAATCCAGGTTCTCTCTTCTAGTCCTACACATTCTATATACGCACTTAATAACCGTGGAGTCATATATATATCCACAGGATGCATCACCTCCTTGATCGTCAAGATACCCCATGATATAGATAAAAAGTCTGCGCCCATCGTACCAGATCGGAGCAAGAAGAGAATTGCAATACAGCATGCAATCTGAACCCTTGCTCTGCAAAAATCGTTCTTCTCGTCATCAGCCATCATCCAGCTTCTTGACCTGCCTCACCGATACTCCCGTAATCCACCGTTCGTTTTTGCCCAGCACTGCCTATTTGAAGCAGGATATATGTAAAGCTATATTTTATCAGGAATTTTTACTTTCGAGAACGGTTTTTATTTTTAAAAATTTCCCCATTGTATCTATATACTAAAGAACCTCCAATGAAGAGATCAGTGAATGAGAATATAGCTTCCATTTGGAAGATTAACATCTAAAGACTACACCCGGGGTAGATGTTAGTCCCTTTCTCTTCGACTCCCCCCCCCCCCAAAAGACCCCTGGAGGAATCTATGAATTTGGGACTAGCGCCCATTCCTGAGATCTTCTCCAATAAGCCCTACGGCTGCATCACAGCTGCGGGGTTTTCTGTTGATGAGAGCTCAAAGGATTTATATAATGCCGTGACGGATTACATTACATATAAGGCATCTATCAGCTAACTCAAGACGAGATCGAGCAAGCAAAATGGCTGAGTCAGATTCGCTCCGATCTCAAGAATGTGATCCCACAGAGCCCCGGCAAGACGCATCCAAGGTCAGACCGCGCCCGATTGATGATGAGTACTTCAGCAACAGACGGAATGACATCCTGAATTCAGGTCAAGCCTTCTACTTCGCTCACCTCGAGCGTCGCTTCTTTGAGCGGAAGAATAGGCCCTTCGATTGCCCTATGCCGATTCACCAGCCAGAAGTAGGCACCCAGAAACTCGCCGAAATGCTTCTGATTCCGGTCGGAATCACAACTGATCGTCTGGAGCCACGGTTTAGCGGTAATGTCGCGGTCCTACGGGCCGGTAAACCTGCATATCTCGGCGCTGTCGCTGTGGGCAAATCACAGTCGCTAAAGTAGTAGCTTATCGACACCACCGGCGCCCTCATCGACGATTCAGTCGTCTGGTTCAGCCGCGCTTACACCCAGAGAGATTTTGATAGTATGGCGGAGGAATATATATAACGAGATTGTCGTGTTGCGGTCGCTGTAAATGACAGATGCATGTCTCTAGCTGGAAAACACAGACGGAGCAGTCACATTTGTTCTTCTCATCTTCATTGACACTTGGGCAATGGCTTTGTAGTACAAATCATCTGGTTTGACCATTGATATCTCTGAGAATAAACCTGATCGCAAATGCAGAATCAATAGGGAATGCGTCAAAGCCGTTCAGAGGCTTCTGCCTAAAATGTCTCGTTCTAACGACATATTTTATTGCACTGGATCCCACCACCTTCGGAGGATTGAGAGTGAGTCATTTAACCTTCGACCACTCGATGACGAGCACCTCTGCTCTACTTTCGTTTGGGAAAAGATGCGATACAAAAAGAGCAACTCACAGAGACGGTGAAATCGTTTATCTTGAGTTGAAGCAGGCTATCTTTGACAGTCATCAAGGGAGTGCGGCATCCGAAGATATAAGAGAATGGCGACACTGCAGTCACATATAGTATTCAAATCCATTAAAAATACAATACCCTATGCGAATGTCACTATTTGATACCCATCTTTAGCCGAATGACAGTCAGGGAAGCTGATTGAGCGTTGGATCACACTCATCCGCAATAGTGACCAAGTACACAGGCATGACGCACACTACTTTCAACATCTGTCAACCAAAAGAGATATCCCAAATAAGCCGAGAGAGGTATAAGATACTAAGATGTGGAACTAACAGACTAGATTACTTGAGGACATGGGCCTGCTCAATTTCCGTGTATCAAGCCATATGAATATCATCCTATTGTGCTGCCTGTGCCGTGCAGCTTTCGATGATTTCTTTAACCCCGGTGTCGTCTTCTCCCCAAAGGATTTGGACTACTTCATACGGTTTGAGTTCATCGATCGTCAAAGGATATTGTTGCCACCTGCTCCTGGGAAGTTCCCACAGCCGAGATGTATCTGAGCATTAATCATTTTGTGAGGCTGGATCATGATCCAAAATGAGGACACCCTGGAACAAGCTTTTCAGTGACGGGCTGCAACTTTCTCCTCCACACATGGCGATGATGATGTGCCTGCGTCGCAAGGGGGATTATCCACTTACTATCCGTGACATCTCGTGCCTCATGAACTGCTATCATGTTTCTACTGCAGCACTTTTAGCGGTTATCGTTCTGGGATGCGCCGACCCAGCCGGGCTCCTTGAAACGATCAACTGGACCAATAATTCTCGGCCCTCTGGATTTTGATGCGGTAAAGAAATAACGAAATATCTCAGTGTCAATTTCCGTACCCCTACTGGAATATCAGTATCATTCGTGTGCAAAAAAGGCTACAATTGTGGGAAAGGGGACACAGAATAACTTCTTCGAATTCTGTCCCCCTCACGGCATCGGTTCCAACCCTACCTCGCTCAGGAATAAGCTTCTTGCTGCATATCTGCATATAATTAACATGAAGTGACACCTGAGTCAGACAAAATATTCTTAAAGAAATGCTGGCAGCAATGCATGCCTTATTAGTACGAGGAGTACACCAATCTACTTATACGGAGCTTTGCCACTGAACATAGATCCATGCTGACTCCAAAATATTACTACTCCATCAACTAGCTTCTGCAGCAATGTACCTGACCTCGTCGATGAAATCCGTCTTGAAGTATTTTTTCAAGGGTCAACTGTCCTACTTTTAAGGATCCAGATATCATCTGGACTTATCTACTAACAAATTCTGTTGCATGATTATCTTCTTTGTTGACACCACCTTCAGATCCACTAAGTGGCACATCTATAGATCCAACAAAGCCTCTAAATGAAGCAGTGGCACTAAAGGCGTTTGAGATGTTTCCCAGATCAGTGGCAATTCCCATATTTCTCGACAGGATTTTCCTTGTCATGCATCCAGAGGATACACAGACTGTTTGTGACCACTATCCCAACCATATTTATAGCACGTTGCAGGTCACAAGTCAGCATGACTACAGACAAGATTACATCCCGCTCTCAGCCATTAGAGTCTGTAGCAGTCTATAGAGTTTGATGTTCAGTGCCTTTTCAAAGGGCCACAGGGAGTTGAATTGTATCCCGGAAGTCGGCTAGTGCTCTAAGGACTCTTATTCAGTCGGAAACCTCAGACAGTGTCAAGAAAAAAATAACACTCAAAATCACACACTTGATTCCATACATCTTTGATGCATCACGAATGCGGTTCTATTGATACTGGAAAAGAAAATGTTGTGCTGACGACTGTGAGCCACATGCTGCTTCTACACCAGAGCTATGTGAAGAAGGCAGGAAAAGACGTTTTCTCTCGAATTGAATCAGGGGAAGGATGCATCTTTCAGAGGCCTTGGAGCATGAGACATATACGTTCAATTGTACTTTTCTACCCCTGCTCCTGTCTACTTCTCTTTTTTATTCTTCTCTTCTACTACCCTTGTTTGAGCCACCCCCCCCTCCCCAACCTTCTCTTGTGCCCCCAATCCCAACGCCAACTGGGAACCGGATAGCGAACATCACCTACTTAATGCATATGCCTTGCATAAGCTAACAGAGCCCAGGTCGCCATCAAGTCAGGGAAAGCTAGGAGAAATGGTGAATAAACACAGATAAAGCATGCCCTAAGCACATGCTAACAGATTCCCACGGCTCCTGATATCTCCGCTGAGGAGAATGCCATAAGACTCAACCTGTTCTACAGTATAGACGGACAACCTGGGCACATGCTGATTATATTCAGCCGCGCCTAACTCTGCTTCCCGTTTATCCTCCATTGAACGGACTTGTGTAAGTGTTCCTTGCACATGCAGGAGCATATGCTGATCAATCGCAGATGCGATATCGACGTCAACGGGGGACAGATGTGTGGAACTCTGTTTACAAACCCCCTCCCCCCTGCCCCGTTCTTCTCCTCCTGTGTCTCTATCTCCTTTTCTGCCCTCCTTTCATCATGGATCCCGGGAGTCCCACTGGCATGTTGATCCAGCACGTCATATAAAGCAAATAAAAAAAATCAAGACACTAAAAAAAATCATAAACATGGAATCAGAACACCTTGCACTGTTTTCTTGTACACTCTGAGTCCGTGCGGTCAAGAGAAGGAGAAGGACTCGAACGACTCCATCTAACGATATACGGAGGAGGAAGAGGAGAGACACACATCTACCTACAAGTACTCTTACGTCCAGGACTGCAGTCGTCATCTCGAAAATTAGCTTTTATTGAGTCTCCACGAGAATGATACTACTTTCACGTCTGAATAGACAACGTATGTGTACATTCCAAGGTCATTTGTATGTACTGTACCGCTTAGGTAAACATACTTCGCGTCATGAGAGAATCCAAAGTCAATTTAGACCGTAAAGTCCGATTTTTTGTCACAAGAACGTGCATGTGATTATGAAACATTAGGCAAGAACTCTATCCATTGCCTCTTGTCTGGGCCAGGCACGCTTAATTAAGTAGGATAATAATGTTTCTCACATCTTCATTACGACTGCGCCTCCTGTTCATTCTCGTCTTCATCATCATCATCGATGGGCTCCACGAGGAGATTGCCTCCACGGCCAATCCGCTCGCGGACAGATCCACCTGCTTCCACCTCGTACACAGCCCTGGGCATCGGCGACACGAGCCGGAATCCATATTTATGTTCGAATCCCTCGGGCTTTTCAACGCCGGATACAGCGCCCGACTCTCCAGCCTCCTGTAGAACATCGTAGCATTCAACAAATGCGTACAGCTCCTCGATGCTCGAGTCCGCTGCGAACCTGCGGATCACCCTCTCCCCAGAGGGGAGTAGAATGCTGACCCGGACAGCATCTTTGACATCAGGCCCTGGCTCGCTGTGCAGAAACTGGGCACGCCATCGTTTCCACTGCTGGAGGTCTTTGGCTCGTTTCTCTGCGGCGGCCTTCCTTTCTGCGGCAGCCTGCTCCGCGCGCTGTCTTGCCGCCTCCGCTTCCCGTCTCTGTCGAGCCCGTTCTCTATCCTGGGCCAAGGATCGTTGATAAGCAGAGTCCTGTTCCTCCCTAAGGGTGCGCGCGGCCTGCTGTTCCGCACGCCTCGCGCGGACCCGGTCCAGAGGTTCCTTGTTCTGCGCGATGGCTGTTCGAAGTTTGCTGACGAATTCGGATGGCGACGTGTTACCAGCTATCCTAGTGATCACCGACATCGCAGTGGAGGAGACGTTGGGAGTGTGGGCGATTACAGACGCAAAAGGAAATTTAGTACATCGTAGAGAGTTGGCCACCTGATAGGCTTCTGAGTCTTGGACATTTCCTCCCCAGAGAAGTAGGTCGTTCTGTGAATCGTTGATAAAGTCTGACACTTCCCGGGAGAGCAGAGTGTCTCTGACCCAGGGGCTTGTGTCGTCGTGCTCAGGAGACAGAAGCACCACCAGAAGAAATTTCAACTCTCGGTGAGCCTTCTCGAGGGCCATATTATATCCATTTTCGAGGAATGGCAAGGAATGGGGTCCGTATTCTTCCTCGAATTCTCTAATAAATCTCGCTGCCGTGTCTTTAGGGCCAAGAGGTCTCCTCCCGCTAGCATTTCTGCTGACACCCTGGAGTGCTGTGTTTGTGCCGAAACTGAGGAAACGCGGCAGGAAAGGAAACAAGGTCCCGAAGAGACGAAATGAGCTGTAAAGTAGCCGGTACAGGAGGTTGAACGGGGTGAAAAGAAGGGTCACCAGAAATGAGGGTCGATAGGGCGGCTGATCTTCGGGCTGGGTGACGATTCGGGGTGCAGGCTCAACACCACGAGAAGCTAAGGAGGAAGGTCGAGTCAGGTCATCTCTCATAAGGTTCTGAGTCTGGCGGATTGGTCGTGGCGGAGGCGGGTTATGAAGGGCCGCGCGGGCTTCCTCGACGGGGTCCGGGCCCTCTCCGTCGAAGAACTTTGAAACGGCAATCTGCATAAAACTGGCTATCAGAACTCTGGGCCAAGAAGGATACAGGGGTCCCGGAACAGACCTGAACGTTCCACTGTGAGCGGCGCAGCAGAGGTATGGCTGCCGCGGGTTCCTGGCCGGTGATGGTGGTGTATGTCTGGAGGGCAGCCTGCTCGCTCTCAGAGAGCTGCGCAATATCGATCTCGTCTGCAGGCATGATGGATCAAGGAAAAATTCTCCATAAATAGAACCTGTCAAGAAGCACTGGCCTGGCTAACAGCCGCTCTCCATGAAGATAGGTGGTCTCTTGACAGCGGAGGCAACCGACGAGAGAGCTGCTGTCACCAAGGCGTGCGGCGCTGTCTGGAGAACCCGTGCTGCGCGGAAAGGTCAACGATCAAAGGACAGCTCAGCACGCTCTATCAAGACACGGTTGGTCGGGGAGGAGAGGTCTGTCGAGCTGCCGGCCTGGGGAAGCTCCGTCATCGCCGCCTCTGACGGGAGCCGCGCGCGTCGGAGCCGCGAGCCCGTGCAGCCCGAGCGCCGTACGTCGTCTGCCTCTCGAGTCTCACGCCCCCTCCTCCTCCGTGGGCCTGACCCCCTTCCATCGCCTGCTTTTTCTGGACGTATTCTTAGCTGCCTGGATATCGTTCTTGGACACATCCGCATCCATCTTAGGCCCTTGGATTCTTCCTCAGCCGTGTGCGCCCCGGCTGCGTGTGCGCTTCGCGGAGCGTACGTGGTTCCTGCGTCTTGGATAGCCCGACTCAGCCCCCCGCCTTGGGTGGAGGAATGTGGTTTCCTCTGGATACTCTCGGTCGCCCGGTTTTCCTCTGTCTCGAATCAATGGGGATCCTTCTGCGCTGATCCGCGCCGCTGATTGTGGATATCATGGCTTCCCCCGGGAAGCCCAACCTGGACGACTCCCGTCGCAGCACGGGGTCGCCCAAGCTGAAGGGGCGAGGTTAGTTGGTCATGCTGCTGCTGCTTTCTTCTGTCCTGGAGATGATAGCGCGCCGTTTCTTTCACGCGCGCAGGGACAGCGTTGCTGGGCTCGCTGGGTTGCTAACGGCGTATCTGATAGAGAACGCGAAAGATACTTTATGTCGCAATATTACCATCTATGGCCGATGTCGATATGAAGATAAAGGTGCTGCGATTGCCCCTCACCTGCATATATCCCATCCAGTTTCCAGCATAATCTGACCGTGGGATCTGTCTTTAAGGCTGCGCCTTTAACCATGACCCGCAAAAAGTCAACGCGGCACATCAAACGGACAGGTTGGATACCCAGGCGGCTGTCTCTTCTGTAGTCGAAGAAGTCAGCTGGAAAATGTAGATGATCTGGTGGCTTACATGGGCATACCAGTAATAATGGCGGTAGTAAGAAGCGGTTAAACGTCGAATCCCCCAGTTTCACGCCGTCGCATCTGTCTGCCAACGGCTCGTCTGCGGCAAAGAAGACGACAACGATCTCCCCGAAGGCTGCAAGTGCTGCTCCATTCCTCCCCAAGAGTATGACATCACGTATGGCATCTCTGCCCTCTCGCTCGGTATCCCAGGCCCTTGCGCTCACGGAGATCAGGATCCAATACCAGCACGCCGTCCACCCGGCAAGAATCGACCACTCCAGATTGGTCTGTCGCAGAGGTGCCGGACTTTGTGCCGCAGGGGTTTGATGCTTCTCATGTGGTAAGGATAGCTCTTTCCTACAGTAACCAGAGCCCCTGCCCGGTTCGATAGACCTCCATTCCTGCTCTCCGCGTACATGTACATCCTTGAATGTCCACACGCCAGAGATTTCCCTTAAACTCCCCCGTCAACGAACCACCCCTGGCCCGGGGATAGGACATGGTCTGCTGTGCTTGCTGCAAACATTGTTTGTGACCTAACGTGGGCTCTCCACGACTCTACCGCAGGCTGTGGCTTTCTGGCAGACTGCGGGTCATACCGCACGCGGCTGAGTATGGATGCGGCTGGAGCACCCCAGGGCCCCTATCTTCAACAGCGCCGAAGCCTTAATGCGCTCGCCGACGCGTTTGAGCCCCGCGGTCTTCGATCCATATCCCTTCCCGTCTCACTTCTCCACACTTCTCTGCCCCCTTCTCCCGAGTCTAGCACCATGAGGCCCATCAGACATGCTTCTGTTCCCGGCCAGGGATCTGGCCGCAGGAAACGTATTCCCTATTTGATTTCTTCTGAAGCTGACGCGGCTCCTCAGGTCTCTCTTCAAAACGGCAATGGCATCGTTGCCTCGGCAGCCGCCTTTGATCCATTTGTGACCGCTTCGGCACCCCTGGCGGCTGCCACCGCTGTCGGTCCAGTTCAAGCCAATCCGTATGTGCACGACGGCACTGCACTTGGCGGAGCCACTTTTTATGCTGGCCAGACTGGCTTCCAGCAGCCGGTAAGGTGTTTGGACTTGCCTTTTTGCTTTTCATGTGTCTGATGTGTGATAGTTGCAATATCATCTGTACGCTCCCATTGGTCCGCACAACCAGAACACCCTAGGGTACCAGCGTAACGTCCATGATCTCTTTCTGCCTAATGACTTCCGAGAAGAACTGCAAAAGAAAGCGGCAGCGTCACTACAGACCTTGCCCAGTAAGTTTGCTTCATGATAACCCCCACGCATTGTTTGACTGACAAAATCTGTCGAGACTCCCAATTACCGGCTCAGGTTGAACACTTTCACTCCCTTGTTCCATTGGATCTCAATCATCAGAAGAATGCCGCCATCTTTGGTTACCCCAGCTGGGTGTACAAAGCGCAGTCAAGCAAAGACGGGAACTTCTACGCACTCCGGAGGCTCGAAGGTACAACTGCATTCTCCGCCGAGTATTTGATTATGCGGCTCTAACTTCCTCGCAGGATTCCGCCTTACCAATGAAAAGGCCATTCGATCTGTTCAGGCTTGGAAGCGTGTGTGCAATGGCAGTGTCGTGACGGTCCACGACGCGTTCACGAACCGAAGCTTCCAGGACAGCTCCTTGATATTCGTCTACGATTATCACCCCCTGTCCAAAACTCTTGCAGAGCAACACCTGGGGGCTGGGAATAGATTTCAGGGCCGCCACAATACTCACATTCCTGAGCAGATACTTTGGAGCTACATGACTCAAATTGCCAACGCTCTGAAAGCAATTCACAGCAATGGTCTTGCGGCTAGAATCATCGAGCCGAGTAAGATCCTTCTCACTGGCAAGAACCGGATCCGTCTGAATGCGTGCGCCATCATGGATGTAGTGCAGCACGATACGCAGCGGTCGATCGCAGATTTACAGCGTCAAGATCTGGTCAATTTTGGACAGCTGATATTGACCTTGGGTACGAACAACCCTAACGTGATGCACAACCCTACGAATGCCATGGAGCACTTTACGCGCGCATATAGCCCGCAGCTGAAGAACTCGGTCGTCTGGCTCCTGAATGCCGCGCAGACCGACCAGGAGAGAAACATTGACCTCTTCGTCGCCGGCATATCCTCGCAGCTGATATCCACCTTTGATTCTGCACTCCATCTGGATGACCAGCTCACATACGATCTCAGTCGGGAACTTGAAAATGGCCGGCTCGTGCGACTGATGGCGAAATTAAACTTCGTGAACGAGCGGCCCGAGTACGAACACGACAGACAATGGTCGGAAAATGGAGAGCGATACTTCCTGAAGCTTTTCCGGGACTATGTCTTCCATCAGGTGGACGCGCAGAACAACCCGGTTGTGGATCTAGCACACGTGTTGACATGTCTCAACAAGTTGGACGCCGGCATCGAAGAGAAGATTACTCTGATCAGCAGGGATGAGCAGAGTTGCTTCGTTGTCAGCTACAAGGAGCTGAAGAAGGCTCTTGAGTCGTCGTTCCAGGCGCTGATGAAGCCTACAAGGAGACTCCATTAGGTGTCCCCTTGGAAGGAGGATCTCGAAGCCCTTGATTAGGAAATATTTGATTATATGACGATTGACGCCTTTGAAGTGCACTTGTCCTTGCAGCTAAATCTGCTGAAGAACGAAAGGACGAATGAGGTGTCTGTGGACTTTGAAAAATCAAAAGGAGTATGAACGTCGTGACGGCGCGACAAACTACTTGAAAGGGGGACTATCTCGATGCATATTTTCTTTTCCGCACTTTTATGAAGGTGCTTCCAGGGCTTCGCGATTCTTTTACGAACTCGACCGTCATCTTGGGAAGGTTACCTCCCGAGTTCTCCGAACTGGCAACGGGAGGGGTGACCGGGACAATGATGGTTCGAGGATTGAAGACGAAAAATGTCAATCTCGCCTTGGGGTATAGCGAGGGTTATCTAGTTATCGGCGTCGTTTAACGCCTGGTTATGTGCATGAGGACATGGGACAAGTTGGGGAACAGTTGACGAATACAACATACGATCATACGACAGGTCGGCTAGCTAGATTATCCGTGCAAAGTCAGAACAAAAAACATGCATGTTATGGACAGTTCGTCTGTAGGTAGCTATGTAGGATTGCAAATTTCATTTGGACTTTTCAAATCCCTACTTGGTCGTCATCTCCTTGCATGTACCGTAGCCACCTCGCGAGCAGATGTTGCCAATGGCGACGGGGAGTGGCGGGGCGGAGCGGAGAGGAGAGGAGAGGGGAGGGGAGGGGAGGGGAGGAGGGCTCGGGACGAGACCGGAGCGTAAGCGAAACGGGAAACAGGCTCACGGCGAAGGGGCCTTGGCATCTTGACGAGGCACCGTGAGAAGATGGATCATGTGCTCGAACCTGTTTATTCTCTCTTATATATTCCTCCATAGAAGACCGATGGATTTTATCGAACTGGCCCTGGCCTTAATATTACAATTATGTACTGTACAGTACATCGCGACCTGAGATCACCTGTTGCATCACACCTCTCCCGCCCGGACGGATGCCGGATGTGGGATGTCTGCTTGGACTTGGACGTGACGTATGCACACATACATATGGAATACAAGGTTGGTAGTCGAGACATTGAAATTTTCAATACCTTTCCTGTTCTGTGTGTTGTTTTATTGGTTGTTATTATTGTTACGTTCTGATCAGGATTGTATCCGTGCGCAAGGACGAGCGCGACCCATACTGTACATATACTCTGTATTTATGTCGTAGTTCTGTACCTGTTCTGTATTTTTTTTTTCGAATGTTCAGGTACTGTATGTAAAGTACGTATGTCCCTACTACTTACTAAGTGTACCTTATCTCGATCTTGATCCTTGATGCTATCATGTATCGTTGCTATCTATACTACTATCTTTAGATAGGTATAGGTTAGGTGTCTATCGTATGTCCAGTACACGTCTGAATATGACTGACTGGCCGGAAGATACCATTCACTCATCATCATCTCTCCATCTAACAAAAATAATGACGTATGTTCTTGTGTTGCTTTCCTTTTCTCTCTCTTCTTCCTTCATAAACCCCTCTCTCTTTTTGTCTTATGTTTTAGAATTCTAGCTAGCTAGAGATGATCGAAGATGTTTTTTTTTGTTTGCGGGATCCATCTTGTCTTGCTCGTCGATACATAACTTCACTGCTCTCTTCAGTGGGAATTAAAACCATCCAAATGTCGTGACTGGATGGGTAAATGGGTTGGTTGGTTGGTGTGCTCCGTCCCATTTGAGGAAGAGGAACAGGACGGTTTCTTCTTTTTCGTGATCTTCTCCATTACACTTCCACTACATACATTATACATTATGTATGTAGAAGTGGAGATGAGAGATGATGCTATATTACAATGGTGAATAGGTAGTTTACTCCTCTTGCTGGACGAACGGGTTGGCGATCTCCTCGCTGCCGTCGACCGGGGAGATGAGCACGAGCAGGGTGCCCCGCGCGACGATCAGGCCGAGGGAGCGGGTGGTCTCGTTGCCGTTGTCATCTATGTGGGAAAGCTAGTTAGAAGGGCAAAAAGGAGGGTTCTAGGACGGCATGACTTACCGCGCATGATCTCCTTGACGTCGTCGAGGACGAGGTTCATGAGCTGGTCATAGCCTTTGAGGGTTCCGGTGACTGTAGATGAAAGGGGTTAGTTATGTTTGAGACTTATGGCTTGATAAATTTGGACAAGAGAAAAGTAGAAAAAAATGACAATATGCTTGATGCATAGAAATCTATAACAAAGATAATGAAGATGACGTCGATGATAGGAACTTAGATATGGAAACACAGAACGACAAAAGAGACGAAAATGGACCTTGCAGACAAGGACAGGAACTCACTTTCTCTTCCACCGTTGAACTTGACGTTGACCTCCTTGTCCATGTACTTGGTCAGGTCGAGGATGTTCTCCTTGCGCGGCTTCTCCTGCTGCTGCTGGGCTGCACCGCCACCGCCCGCACCGCCACCCTTCTGATGGGTGGGGTGGGCGCCACGGCCGCCTGCCCTGCTGTCGAAGCCGCCTCCGCCGCGGCCTCGGGCACCCCCTCGGACTCGTTCGGACATGGCTTGGCTCGATGTGTGTCAGGGGGCGTGCTGGAAAATGTCTGCTGCTCCGATCGGGCCTGATGATGCGCAGTGCGCGGGTCGGGTCCGATCCAGGCCGGTCAAGTCGAGAAGAGAGGGAGGGGGTCTGGGGTGGGAAAATCTTGAGGGCGAGGTGGATGAGCGATTTTTGGGAGGGGTTGTGGTGAGTGGTGGAAGGGAGAGAGAGGGTGCGGATGGGATTACCTAAGGGAGGGAAAGGGTCTGCTGCTCCGGGGAAGCGCGCGCGACGGAGAAAAGCAGGAGCTGGCAGGTGAATGGTGGAGAGAAAGCAGCAGCGAGACTGCGGTGTGCGGTGGCCGGGCGAGGGGCCTGTCGCGTGGGCGCGAGGGTGGTACGTATCGGTATGTAACGGTCACGGATGGAGCGGAGCGCACGGCGCATCTCCGACGGGCAGCAGGCGATGCTCGAAGGTTCTGCCGGCGGCCCAGGGTCTGGGGCGTCGATTATTGGCGAGGTGCGCGGTGGGTTACACGCCGGACGACGGCTGGCGCTGGAGACGTGGCCGTGGACGTGGACATGGACTCATGGAGGGGAGGGAGAGGCCTGGGAGGGCCGCGTCGGGCGGGTCTCGGTCCAGACGCTCCGGGCGAGCATCGCGTCGTCTCAGGCCGGGTCGCGCGTTCCGGCGCCGGCAGCCCAGGCATTGCCCGCCCGTCAGGCCATCATCAGCCTTGTCTGGCGTCAACCCCCTTCCCCTCCCCATCCACCAACGGCGGCCCAAGCTGCACCCTGTCAACCTGGACGATGGCCCCTCTGCGAACCTGCGGTACCTGCACAACATCATCTGCTGCGCGGCACTGCGGCTCCTCCTCGCCATGAGTGGCGGTCAGCTCGTCTCCGCCGGCACGGGACGCAGGCCTCTGCTTGCACACACGAGTCCGTAGCGTGCGCTGGCTGGTATCCTCGCTGTACCGTACCGCAGGGGCCCCCAAGCACCACGACGTCCGCAGTCCGGACCACCCCGTACACAGCAGCCCCCAGCGGAAAAGACCGGCGGGACGACTCCGCTCCCCCAAGGCCTCGAGTGCGACCTCGCATCGCAGGACTGTCCCTTTCTTTTTTTTTCTTTTTTTTCTTTTTCTTTTTTCCTTTTTTTTTCTCTCCTCTCTCCTCTCCCTCCACGGCAGACGCCCTGCCAGATGGTGGTCTCGCGGTGGTCGTCGGCCCTCCGACCCGCGCCCTCCAGCTACGCCCGACCGAGTAAGCCCAGGTGCGCTGCCCGTCCAGCCGCGTCTCGCCTGGACCGTCCCGTGACTCCGTGGGTGCGTTCCTGCTGCCAGAGCGTCCCGTCCGCCTCTCCACCTGCCGGCCTCCTCGCCCTCGCCCTCCCCCTCTGTCCCCGACGCTTCCCTCGCTTCCTCCACCGCTCTCCCTCTCCTCCTCCTCCTCTCCTCTCCTCTCCTCTCCTCTCCCTCTCCCTCTCCCTTTCCCCTCTCCTCTCCTCTCCTCCCTCTCTCGCCCTCCATCGCTTCCCTTCTCCCCCGCGGGCCTGTTCTGCTTCCCTCTCCACCGCTCCTCCTTGCGCGTCGCACCCGCGTCTGCTTCTGAGCTGCGCTGCGCCTATGCTCCGCTCCCGGTGACACATCCGTACATTCGCGACCTGCTTGCCTGACCTCCCACCCGTGCATCGAGCCTTGCGGCTCATCTGCGCGATCCTGCTCTTCGCTTTTCTACTGTCTATTTTTTACCTCCGCCTCCTAGTCTCCGTTTCCCCTGTCCCTGCGTCGTGATGGAGTCGAGAACCACGACGGCGGAGCCGTCCACAAAGCGGCCCCGATCGCCCTCTGGCGACTACCCGCCTCTGGCGTCCAAAGTCCCCAAGACGCATTCGAACCACGTCCAGATCAACTACCTCGCGCGCCAGTATCCCGAGAACCTTCCCCTCGTCTCCACGGAAGACAATATGCCGCAGATCCTGCGTCTCATTGGCGAGTACGACGGCGTGCTGCACCGCCACGAGAGTATCGCCGGGAACCTGGGCGCATGCCCCTTGGGGCCGATCCTGGTCAAGCGCTTCGAGCGACTCTTCGACGGGCCGCCTCGCGTCATCAAGTCGAACGGCAAGGAGGGTAACAACGTGACATGGCTGGACATCGTCGAGTTCGCCAAGAACAAGCCGGAGCAGTTCACCCTGGAAAAGACCCGCAACGGCACGCGAGTCTGCCAGATCTACACCAAACAGAGTCGGGTCGAGATCTCCGAGGAGGACTATGTCCTGATCGCGTCGGGACTGCCGCAGAAGATGATCCCCCCGCAGCCGATTGTCGAGGATGAGGAGAAGGAGCTTGGCGCGCTGGAGATTCTGGAAAAGAACCTGCAGCAGATCATCCAGATGGCCGATCAAGGTGAGTTCGCCTCCGCGGCATTGTCGGACTAGTATTTTGTCTTCCGAGTGCTGACTCCGCTGGTCTAGTGTCTGCACGTGCCAGACAGCTCAACCACCGCCTTAAGAACCGGAGGACCGCGATCCTCGCCAGACGGGAGAATGACGCAACTCTGCAGCAGCAACAGCAGCAACAACAGCAGCAGCAGCAGCAGCAGCAGCAGCAGCCGCGCTCTCATAGCCCGTCCTGGCGCGACGCCAACGGAAATGGGCAGGCACCCCTCAGTGCCAACGGTCACACCAATCCGCAGTCTCCGCCATCTGGCTTTGTCGCTGTCAACACGAACCGCCCTGCGCCTGCCGAGTCTACCAGTGCTGAGGACAATGCCCTGGCTGGACAGTTCATGTTCTCTCATCCCAACGCCGAAAATATCACAATCATCAATGGCACCAACGTCAAGGGTGCCTCTCCGACCACCCGTGCTGAGTTGATGAAGAAGTTCTTCACCACGGCTGACCGTCAAGCTCGCGGGTATGAGGACGATGCGCATATGGGACGCCAGTCCTCGCGCCCCAGACCCAGAGCATCCGATGCAGGTGAATATACCGGCATGTACGGGGGGTCGGCTGGAACAGTCCCAATACCGAACACGCCATCCTCTCTACTGCCCCCGCCAAAATCCTCCAGCCACTACGAGAGGGACGATGGCGGTCCTTTCAAGATGGAGATGGTTAGCCGGATGGAGGAACTGCAGCGCGGCGAGCGGGTGCTGCCGCCCTGTGACCGGTGCCGTCGCCTACACATGGACTGCCTGAAGAACCTGACGGCCTGCATGGGCTGCACCAAGAAGCATGCCAAGTGCTCGTGGAAGGATGTTAAAGAGGAAGAACTGCGGCAGTATCCGCCACCCAGCCGCGCCCGTGAACGCGCCGCAGAGTCCCAGCACGAAGCCGCTCCAGCGCCGGCCCCCGCTCCCGCCGCACAGGACCGAGAGCGAGAACAGGAGCGGGAGACCGGAGTGTCCAACGGCACGGGCGCGGAGCCCGCCCCGGGCACGCGTCCGGCTTCGGAGCCCCAGCAAGCACCCAAGGAGCCACAACCCCGACGCGCTGCGAGTGAGATCCAAGGAAGTGCAGTCTCGAGCCACGAAAGGCGGATCAGCATCAACCGCAACAACGAGAACATCAACGACGATGACGACCCGGACGCAAATCAGCGGCTGATGCAGGCCATCATGGACACCGTTGACAACCATGCCAGAGCCGCTGCGGCCGCTGCGGGGAAGGACAGAGAGAACGACCTGAGCAGTGAGCGGGAGCGGGATCGAAGGATGGCAAAGGCGTAGCTCGCGGCCTGACCCTTGCCTGCTTTTGCCATCATTCCTTTCCGCTGTTATAATGCTCATAATACCCTTCTCTCACGTCTTTTTTTTGGAGGATACCTTTTGTTTTTACGGGTTCTCGTGGGATCTCCGACTGTCATCTTTTACCTTTGGCCACGTCGCGGGTGGTTTGGACGGAACGCTTTTCTTTTATGCACCTTTAACTTGCCCTTTCTCTCGTATGTGTTAGCATATGCGGCCGCTGTGGCGGGCCCCCCTTGTCATCACCATCTGAGCGAGTTTAGCGATCTTGACGACCTGTCTTTGGCGCTCGAATCTGTGTAGTTGTTGTACCGTGGCCATGTGTTTGGTTTTTTTTCTTGTGTTACGGACTTGCTGTCTGTGCTTTGGTACTTGTTTGTCTGCATCTCTTTGACAGCCGCTGCTCCCAGCGTGGTGGACGGGGAACGGGTGGTGGAGTTTGACGGGTTGTGTCCTGCGCTGTATTCTCGACTGCCTTTACTAGTTGTAATTTCGTCCAGGGGAGCTATGTATCTCCAGCTTTCCGCCAATGAACCAGAAGGATCGAATGGCTTCTTCTGACTGTCCCGTCCGTCGCCGTAGATGGTGCACGTATAGATACCCGATGTACGAGATGCACACGTGATCTCGCGAGTGAGCTAGAACTGAAGAGTCTGATGACGAAGAGAGCAAGAGGAACAGCTTATCTACGGAGTATCTGTACAGCAGCGCCAACAGACACGGGACGGAGCTCCCAGCTAGGCAATTCCTGGGGTAACCTATGGAGTGGACGGCAAAACGTCCTCCCCGCAGTGGAAGAGCACATATCCGGGCGTCCTGGCGGGATCTTCTGGTGCATGCGACACCGGGACCGGATACGCAACGGAGCACTCTCGAATCAAGGGACGTGTTTTGTCAGTCGCGATCTCCGTAGATGAAGAGAGACAGCGGAATAGATTCCTCGCTGCTTTGTCATCAGCGCTGGACACATCCGGGCACCAGATCCGATCCGACGGGGACGCGCTGGCGAGCCCTCGGGCTGAGTCCCTCTCCGGCGCGGATTGGCCCGTTTCAACCCCAGGCCCCGGCAGATCGCCCCGCGCCGTCGATGTTGTCCAGACGGATCAGGACATGCTCGTCGGGGAGGAGATGGTGATGGCGGGGTTGAGGTTCCGGGGAGGGGCAGAGAAGTCGCGGGCTACATATATATTTAATACATGTGTTTAATTCTCACACAGCGGGAGCTCTGCTGTGCAGTCTGCGAACTCAACTCCCGCGTCCTCTGCCGACTGCGGACTGGCTGTACGCCGAGGACTGGTTAGCTGTTGATATTTTCTGTTATTTATATATCGTTCATTGCTGATATTGTTCCTGCTGTTGCTACTGCTGCTGCCACCGTCCCTTTGAAGAGTCACAAGATGGACACCTCCCAGAACAAGATCCCCGACCTCAAGGACCTCACCATCGACAACATCACCGAGAACGTCATCCGCATCAACTCGCAGTGCGAGGACGCCCGCCTGCGGTACGTGCTGGAGCGGCTCGTCACCCACCTACACGACTTTGCGCGCGAGACGCGCCTCAGCACGAAGGAGTGGATGGCCGGCCTGCAGTTCCTGACCGAGGTCGGCAAGATATGCAGTGACGTGCGGCAGGTAGAGTCGTCTATCCTGACCGATCAGTCGGTCTGCAGAGCTGACCAGTCTCTCAGGAATTCATCCTCCTCTCCGACATTCTCGGCCTCTCCCTCCTCGTCGACTCCATCGACCACCCCAAGCCCGCCGGCTCCACCGAGGGCACCGTCCTGGGGCCCTTCCACACGCACGACGCGCGCGTCCTGCCCCCGGGGAGCCAGATGTCGCGCGACCCGCAGGGCGAACCTCTCCTCGTCCTCTGCACGATCAAGGACACGGCAGGGAACCCGATCGAGGGCGTCAAAGTCGACATCTGGGAGACCGACTCGACGGGCCGCTACGACGTGCAGTACCCGGACCGAGACACGACGAGGGGCGGGCCCGACGGCCGCTGCGTCATGTACAGCGATAAAGACGGCTTCTTCTGGTTCCGCGCCATCAAGCCCGTGCCGTACCCGATCCCGCACGACGGCCCCGTGGGGAAGTTGTTGCAGAAGCTCCGCCGGCACCCGTACCGGCCGTCGCATATGCACTTCATGTTCGAGAAGGAGGGGTATGATCATTTGATCACGTACGTCTCCTTCCCTTCTTTTTTTTTCCCCTATCATTTAAGTCACCCGACTAACTGGTGGATTGATCGATAGGGCCCTCTACCTCCGCAACGACCCCTACGAGACCTCCGACGCCGTCTTCGGCGTCAAAAACACCCTCGTTGTCGATTTGGGTCAAGTCGACGCCGCCCTGTCTGCCAGGTACGGCGTCCCCAAGGGCACCGCGCTGCTGACGTACGACTTTGTCCTCGTCTCCGCGGCCGACTCGGCCGCGCTGCGCGACAGGAACTCCAAGGAGGCGCTGGATAAGTTGGGCAGGAAGGTCAAGATCGTGGATGGGTTGCCGGTGCCGGATGTGGATTAATTATTATTCATATTTATATGTATATGAGGATTGATATATATATATATATATATATATATATATATATATATATGTGCTTCACTTTGGGTTATTTTTTTTCATGTCTGTGAATTAACTAATAATTCACTGCGCATAGATATACAGACCTCCCATACGTATATATGACTGGCGATGTGTATTGCATACAAATGCATGTGAATGATGCGATTGCAATAGCAGGTATATCCTATATACAAAATTATTTATGAACTGTGTTAGTCCTTTCCATCTATCTGTTCCTGGTTGCCCTGGAAAGGATCGTCAAAAGTAGACTTTTTTTTTAAAAGCAGTCTTTTCTATGGCGTTTATAGATATATTTCTATGTACCATGCGACAAAGGTATATGTATATACACCTGTTTTCTTCATAAACCCCCGACACGCCTTGTATGGATGGGGAACAACAAAGGCATCAGATAAGATATCATGGTCGTAACAGAGAGGAGCAGAGAACGGAGAAACAACGGCAATCAACCGACAAAATCAGCAGTAATTGCTGCGATGTGAAGAGCTTAGCCCCCGTGAAGAGAATGTGTCAGATATCCTCAATCATCGATCAACTCCTTGAATCTGCTCGCCCGGGTTCCGTGACGAGCACCCTGGCTACCACCACCACCAGTAGTAGCATTACTAGTAGTAGTTGTACCACCCTTCTCACCTCCCGGTCCGCCTCCACCTCCGCCTGTACCTCCACCACCGCCCTTCAACCCCCTCACCCCCTCCCCGTCCTCGATCCATCCCCCGATCTTCTCCACCCCCTCCAGATACTCCGCCCCGACCCGCAGATTCAGACTCGCGCTCAGCGCCCTCTGCACCCGCACCTCCCGCGCCTGCGCCACCAGGTCGCGGAACACGTGCACCAGGAACCCGCTCAGGATGTCGACGCTCCACTCGTCCGGGACGAGCGCCAGGACCTCGCGCACGTCGAACCACGACGCGAATCTGGCCAAAAGGTCGCTGGTGCGGTCGATGCGGTCGGAGGGGTCGGATATCTGGAGGAATTCGTGGAGGAGGTGCTTGAAGAGCTTGCGTTGTTCGGGGAAGGGGGCGAGTCTTGTCTCCCCTGCTGCTGCGGCGGCAGCTGATGAGGGTGAGGGCCCCCCGAAGAGACAGTAGCGGATGGCGGAGTCGTAGTCGCCCAGGCCGTGGGTCAGGAGGCCGAGGGCTTCGCGATGGCGGCCCTGCCGGCCGTCGAGGATGATGCATTCGGAGACGAGCTCGTTCCGGAAGGGCTCGATCCGGGCCAGGACGGTGGGGATGGAGTAGGAGAGGTTTGATGGCGTAGGCGTGGATGTGAATTGCGTGCCGGAGCCGCCGCCGAGGAGCTGGAGGAGTCGGAGGCGGGCTTGCCACCAGGGCTCCGGGAGTGCGTTTTCGGTGATGAAGTGTAGGTAGGTGGGTTTGGGGGGGCGGAGGGCGCGGTAGGTGGAATAGGACTCGGAGAGGGATGAGCGGGCGGCAGGGGAGGACTGGAGGACCGATAGCACGGTGTCCAGGTAGTACGCGATGAGGTCGTCGGCGTATTGGGAATACTGAATGAGTTAGTTTCATGTTTCCAATGTATCAAGACAACATATGTATACTCACGTTCTTCGTGAAGACCAGGTGCTCCAGGTAGGACTGCACAGCGTTCGGCGCTCGCTGCTTCAGCAACGCAACCACCTCGGCCGGCTCCAACTTGACTCTGCTGCTGTCGTCTGCAAAGACTTGCACCCCGAGAACTGGATTGCGCGCTGCTAGCCACGACCCATACTCCTCGACAAGCTGGACATCCTTGATCTTCACAAGATACCGTCGCATTTGCACCTCCACACCCGCAGGCGTGACCTCATCGCCGAGATCCTTCTCCCCTTCGGCTATCCGTCGCCAGGTCTTCAGGACGTTTCCGGAGATTTTCCGGCTCTGGTAGAGACGACTCAGCACGAACAGTCTGTTGTACTCCTCCAGGAGAATCACCGCCCGGTCGAAATTGCCCTTCCAGTTGTCGACCAGCCTGTTCAGCTCCGCCCGGACGGTAGCAGAGGGACGCGACGCGCGGAGCCCCTGAGCATCCTGCTCCAACAGCAGATGCAAAAGCGCTGCATCGACGCTGTCGAAGACATACGTCTCATCCGTGATGCTGCCATACCCCCGCTTGCGTTGCCATGAAAACAAGTACCGTTTGACCATATCCAAGACGACGCCGTCCACCAGGCTAGAGGTCCGGGTCTTGTCACCTGCATCTCCGGATTGCTGGATGTAGGACTCGGCAATTTTAGCAAGGCCCCCGTGTACCCAGATACCCTGTGGCCCCTGCAGAACTTCCACTCTCAACAGAGGGATCAGCAATAGAACGACGCGCGGATCTAGACCGCCGGTCACCAAGGCTTCTTCAGTGCTCCTGATCGTCACCTCATTCCGGGCAGAAGGGGGCGTAGAAATGAGATTTACGAAGAGGAGCAGACTCGCCTTCTGCCTCACATAGTTCAGACCCAGATATTCAGCTTCGGTGTTCGGTTCTGCGTCCCGAATGGATCGAATTAGGTTGACAATAGACTCCCTGTCAATAGACTTGTAGCCGCGGTCCTCCGGTGCCTGCGCCTTTTGAAGGATATGATCAAGTTGAAGGGTCAATGGATTTCTCAAGACACGCCAGATGCGATTGCCAGACCACATGATAAGACTACTTCTGATACTTCCAAGACTCCGGACGAACGCAGCTTCTTCTTTGTTTCTCTCCGCTTCCCAACCAGCCTGCGACGTCGCGGCGGGCCCTTTCACTGCCATCTCCTGGGCTTCGAATAATTCATTCTCCTTCTGCAGCCGCTCTATAGAGGCCTGCGTTCGGGGATCGTTTTCCGTAGGATTTAACGGAGGGGTCCTCAACCGGACCATTCGCAGGCGCTCTTGGAGCTCATGAAACTCGACCTGGCTTGGACTAACTGTATGGCGAACGCCTACTTGAGCTTTCAGCATCTCCTCTGTGACAGGTATCTCTACCCATGCCTTTTGTCCCTCATTCTCTCCAGGGTCGACATCCCAGCGTTGTACTTCGAGGAATTTGCGGGTCTTGCCGTCATCATCGACTGCTACGACTGCAAGGACATACCCCTCTCGGGTTTTATCACTCGGTCGCAGCTGCTGATTCGTCTCCTCCGATCCATCGATAATGACAGCTTCCGGGTATCTCTGAAATTCCATGGTGCCACGGACCACATCACCATCGATGTTAACAAACATACCGACCCCGGGCTCTGAAGGCTCGGTTCCAGTGACCAATAAGAACTCAGTAGGGGTTGGGGATGCAATGTGTGGTTTAAGCGGCGAGGGAGGCGGCTTGGGTGTAGGCGGAAGAGGCTTCTGCTTGGCCGAAGCGGCAGGCTCTGATTCACGAGCTGGTGGCTCAGGCAGATCTTTTGACGTGTTCGTCCTATTTCGTTCCTGCGAAGTCGATCGCCTTGGGGTTCCCGTAGCCGGGAAAGGGTCTGGAGTTCGAGAACTTGACCTATCAGGGCGGCGCGGCTGAGGACTGGGCTGCCGCGAGGCATTCAGGCTGGTGTTGCGGCTGTGACTACCGGCTTCTCCCGATTCTGAGCTCTGGAACGATGCAGAGGATAATCTCTTGGTCGAAGGGTCTGAGCTGGGAGGGATAGCCTCCACATGGCCGGAGTCGAAGACCTCGTTCGACGATGATATCGGGAAAAGAGGTATCTTCTGTTGATACTCCACGTCAAGTAACGCGTATGAGTGCGAGTCCGCGACACAAGCAATCGAATCTCTCCGTGATGCGATCAGACAGCCTGGGAATTCAATATTCCTGACACGACGCGCCTCCTCGCCGATCCTGACCAGCATGATCCTGCTCTGGAGGGCAATCATGATAACTGGGTCCTCAGGCGCCGACTGATCTGCGGGAATATTTAGATCCAGTCCTCCAATCCACAGACAATTCCCGACCTTGGTGTTCCCAAAGGCTGGACTGAGTTCCGGTAATGTGTAGAAGGTGACGACGCCATTACAGAGGACGCATGCTTTATGTGCGCTAGGAAGCAGAACGATCTGTTGAACTCCATGGCGGTTGCCAGCAGACGAAGCATTTTGGGAGACCGTGATTGGTAATCTGGATGCCAGAATAAAGTTTGGCTCATTCGACTCGTCGGAGGGGTCTGGGGGGAGGGAGACGAAATGAAGTATCTCCGCAGCGGAGGTGCCGATGTAGAGGTTCTCGTCTGTCGCGCCGCATATCAGTTAATAAATCAACTGCGATGCTCCTCCGGGATTCTCAATTATAATTCCGAAGACTCACTCCAGTACTCCACGCAGGTGATGTGTACGTCCGAGGGGGTGCCTTCGCCCGTCAGCGGTACCTTATCGAGAAGCAGGCGGAGGACATAGGGAGCGGCTGCCGGGGGAATAATCCTCCTTCTCTTGCGCGGGCTGACTCTGCCATCTTCCGGGCCCATTATAAAACAAGGGCCACGATCCGGGCCTATGAAGGTGAGCTCCTGGTAATCAGCACATAGAGCGAAAGGCGCCCTGTCCCAAGCATCTGGAAAGTCGCCGGCGCTGATCGTAGTCCAGATGCAATGGCCGGGGGCGGAGCTCCAGCTGCGGAGCCCTATGCTGCTTAGTCATATCCAGGGCGGAGCGCAACGCAATCATACGGTGCAAGGACATGTCTGCTTTGAGCACCCCAGGCACTATGAACAATAGTCTGATAATAAGCAAGTGAACAATAACAACTTCTCACGTGCATAATGCGATGCATGAGATTTCGACATCATCCCAGTTGACTGCCAGTAAACCTGTCAACTAAGACAGGAACTTTATCTCCTGACCCCCGCAACCATCAGGCAAGTGTATATAAATAGTATGAAAAAATAATACAATCATATTGCAAGGATTATCTCAGTGAAGACAGAACGCATCCTGTTAGGGGCAGCAGAATGCGTTTATTGATTCTCGATGTGTTCAAAGCTCCCAAGCCGGCCATTCCGGAGAAATATTGGGCCGAACCGCCGCGTGTCGAGCTCCCTCCGCATTGAGGGTGAGGCCGCGTAGTATCGCAGCCAGGTTCTCAAGTGGTAGGCATTTGGACCTTGTCTGCCTCTTGTTCCATATTCTTTGGCCTCCGAGCTAAGGATGCTGGATCTGTTGCATTGATCCAGACACAGCGTCAAAGAAATGGACTCCTTCGCGGTCACAGAGGGCATGATCCCGGAACATAACCGGCATGATGGGCGTAACGAAGAGGATGCCAAATCGGGCAAGCAGACTGAGGAGACGAACAAGTTCCAGCGTGCAATTTCAGCATGGAGAGGTGTGCAAGGCTCCAATCGATCATCACATTTAATGCTTATGGCTGATACTTATCACTCTGTTTCTATACAGGTATTGACTTGACCAACACCATACCGAAACTAGACAGCACCGCCTCGGAAATCGTTGCCCATCAGCGAGATGCTCTTGTGCAAAGGAAGGAGCTTGCTCAGAAGACGAAAGATTTTAGAAAGCTGGATGACGCGACGAAGCTTGCGGAGTACAAGGGTCTATTGAAAGGTCGGTCCCGTTAATTCCGGTGTATACATTATCAGTTGTCTGACATGATTCTGATAGCCTACCAAAGCTTCATCGATCTCCTAACCAATCAGGGGAAAGTCGCGTCGTCGGCATTTCTTCAGCTTTATTCTTCTCTGTCAGAGGCTCCTGATCCCTACCCCCTTCTTGAAGCCTCTGTTGAATCCCTAGTGCTCTCCGAAGACACCGTCCCCAAGTTGACTTCGGAGAAGGAACACCTACAGAAAACCGTGGACCGTCTTACGACTCAGTTGGAGAATACCGAAAAACGGCTCGAGGAAGAGCGGGCTGCGCGACGGAAGCTTGAAGAAAATCAGGAAGCGAAGATCAAAGAAATCGAAGCGTCCTGGTCTGCGGTGTTGGAGGAGAAGTCTAATAACTGGGCGGCCAAGGAGAAAAGCCTGGAAGCAAAAGTCGAAAACCAGGAGCGTCTTCTCAAAGAGATCAGGGCTAGCTACGAGGTATCTCAAAGGCTCGGTCGAGAAGATGATAGGGAGGGGTCACGGAACACCGCTACTGCTGCAGAGCTAGAGTTGGTTGCCTCAGATCTGGAGAAGGCTACCTTGCGGCTGGCGGAGGTCGAAGCGCGAAACGAGCAGCTTAGGCTCGAGTTGGCGCAAGCCGTATCGCACTCCCAAGGAGGCCAGAAGACGTCTGTTGAAGATGACCCCGCATACCTGCGACTCCAGTCCGAGAATTCATCGCTGCTACGAAAGCTTGATGCGGCACGATTCGAAAGGGAATCGGAGAGGCATTCATGGGAGAGCAAACTTCGCCAGGCGGAAAGGCTAAGTGCAAAAATCGCCTCCGAGAGGGACGAGCTGCGAGCGAAGTTGGAGAAGTGTGCCGATTATGATGATATTCGACGGGAGCTCGAAGTGATGAAGGTAAGCATATATCTTGCAACCCTCGCCGTAAGCTTTCATACAGACTAATCTTCCTAGTCGATCGAATTTTCTACTGGCGACGACGAGGACACTGGGGTTGTCACGGAAGATGTCACCGCGACTGCGGCTGCAAATGGTGCTCCAGTGAAATCCAAAGAGGGTACACTGGAGCAGCTTCTATTAGCCAGAAACAAGAAGCTTTCAAACGAGCTTACCGTTTTGCGGGTATCCCACCGCGATCTTCAGGGCCAGCTTGAAAGCCTCCGAGAGGAGCTCTCCAAGACCAAGGAGGAGCTCCAAAAATCCCAAGACCTCTCAGCGACGCTGGAGAATGATCTCCTGCGGATGCAAAAGGAGGCAGCTAATGCTCTCCCTTCGTCTGCAATGTCCGTTGCGGGCACCTACACCTCAAGATACCACCATTCCTCTCAGCGAAGAACCTCGCCCACATCGTCCATTATATCTGGCTTCGACCAAGCAGCCGCTTCCGCTAACACGATGGATGCGATCCGCGCGGGAGAGCCTGTTGGAGGCGGCTCGGGGATTTTGCCCATGGTCCAGGCCCAGCGGGACCGTTTCAAAAAGAGGAACGCAGAGTTGGAGGAGGAGTTGTCGAAGATGTACAACACAGTGAAATCTCTGAGGCAAGAGGTTGCCGCCCTCCAGAAGGACAACCTCAACCTCTACGAGAAGACACGCTACGTCTCGGCCTACAGCCGCGGCCAAGCGGCATCCACCTCAGCATCTGCATACGGCAACAAGCCAAGCTCCACCTCCGTCCTCCCTTCTAACGACACACCTTCTTTCGACCGTTACCAGTCAGCGTATGAAGCCCAGATATCACCTTTCGCTGCCTTCCGCGGCCGCGAGTCGGTGCGCGCCTACAAGCGCATGAGCTTCCCCGAACGCATCATCTTCTCCATCACGCGGATAGTCCTCGCGAACCGGACGAGCAGGAACCTCTTCGCGGGGTACTGCTTCGCACTGCATATCCTTGTTTTCGTCATGCTGTACGTGATGAGTACCATGGAGATGGAGAAGCATAGCAGTGCGTCCCTCAGCAGCGCGGTAGGTGGAGCTGCGGCTGCCGCTGCGGCCGGAGGCGGGGGCGGAAGTGGTGCAGGTGCTGGGAAGCTTCATGGGGATGATTGGCAGCAGGAAGCCTTCAATCATTAATCATGTCGGCTAGCTAGACTAGCTTCGCCTAACTACGGATATAGATGGATATGGAAAATGGTGTTTGTTCTTTGTCAATCGTGGGATCCGTTGTACCCACCTCATGTCCTGTTTCTGGTCATGATTTCTGAATTCCCGTGTTTTAATATGTGGCGTGTATCATTGACATTGCTGATACCTTAATAGTACCTAGTGACATGAGATGACATTGTATGTCATCCATTTCTGTGCTGTCTGCTTGGGTATTAGCGGTTAGCATGACGCTCAGATGTGACTGGTATTAATCAATTCCTTTATAATGGCTTGTAGTATACTGTAGTATGATTTTCCCATAGATCCGAAACTCATGACCAAAGGGCACATGCCTGTCTATCATAAACATAGTCTTTAGATCGACAGAGCATTCCAAAATTCATCAAAACCCGGACCGGGCCACGAGAAATATCCGGGGAGAGTACTCCGCAATTTCCAAAAAGATCACTGAACGCCGTCAAAGACGCTATGCCAATAGTTCATAGCCTTCTCACAGATCCCCCACTTGTTCTTCCAGCTCTTGAACTTGAACTCCAGGTCACACGCGACCCACTTGAAATCCTCCCAGAAATGGATCTCCACGTCATATCCGACGCTGTAGATCGTCTCCTCGGGCGCCGTCCACGCGCGGGTGTTCTTTCCATCCGGACCGCGTGTCGGCGACTCGGTCTCATTTTCAGACGGGTCGAAGATGGTGGCCGGGTTGAATTTCGGGTTGTGAGCGTGGATGAAGAACGCCCGGGGCAAGGGTGCAACGGATTCATTTTTCATCCGCCATTTACCCTGACTAGTCAGCTGGTGGTCGCGGATCGGGTCGAACTGGACCACGGCCGAGCCGGCGATATTATTAATCTTGTTGCTGCCGTTGTTGTTTGCTGCGTTTGCTTTGCGGTGCCCGATCGGGCGGATGCGTTCGGTAGTCGCGTAGAACGGCGCTCCTAGGGCTGAGGCGGCGGCGAGGAATGTCTCCTTTTCTCCTCTCTCGTCGGGGTCGACTTGCGAGAGGAGCGGGTAGTAGTGCGATGGGCCGTAGTGGTTGTAGTAGCTCATCAGGAGCAGGGTGAGATGGTGTCTCTTCTTCGAAATGAAGATTTGGCCGGCTTCCGTGGAGGCACGCTCCGTGAGGTAGGGTACTCGTCCCTGGGACGAAATCTCGTAATACAGTGGAGAGGCCGTCGACGCCGAAGAATCCGGCCAGGTGATCAGCCCCGTGGATCTGTAGAGGTTGGATCTGAAGATCTGTGCAGGATCGTGGAGGGCGAAACAGTCTGAGTCGAGCCAGAGGATATCTTCGAATGAAGAGAAAAGTATGGCAAGTGACTTTAGCTGGTGTTGTTTGATCTTAGACGCCTCTTCAGCACCGAGAATATCGGTCAGGACGATACATCGGGCGTTCAAGGATGGCAAAACGTCTTTGCAGATTGCCTCTTCGTATTCCTCCCCAGGCATCAAAAAGACTTCCATTGGGAGAGTTGTGTCCGTTCGTCGGACCATTCGCAGAGATATTACTAATACAGGAAGATCTGAGCTTCCTGTCGCCGTCACAATGCCCTGAGTTCCTGGCTTGTAGACGAGGTCTAGCTCTGGATCTCCAGCCTTGATACCATTGATGAAGTCGTAGTGAGCCTTTTGAAGTTTCTTCACATCCTCTTTGGATATCCATATCAGATCCGGCTGATGGATTTCATGTTTCGAGTCAAAATCGATGGTCTTTCTGTGCCCGAACATTGCAGGCGAAGGCGTTGCCGGAGCCGTGTCCTTAAGGAGCGTCTGCAGCGCCCGCCAGAACCGGGTCTGGGCTTCGAAATCGTGCGCTCCACCGCTGTTTGTCGCAACAATAGAATAGGAGGAGACCCCAGGAGGCTGCGGATACTGCCAGTGTGAGGTGAAGAGCAAAAAGATGCACAGCAGTCCTATCGCTATCAGCAGGTCGCGAGGACGAACCCGCGGAGGAAATGAAGTGCAAGCCATCTGAGGCCTTGAAGGAGATTGCAGCCAGATGATTCAAATCCAGGATATGATGCTTTAAAGGTATATTTCGATAATATAAAGTCAGAATCACAGTTTCCTAGATTCCGTAAGTTCCCATTGTGTCCATGCAAGCGACGAACGTCGAGCTCAATCTGATATTGATGACATTGCTCTCTTTTCCTAACAAGTATGCCGGTATCAAGGTTCAGGTGTTTGGCAGGAGAACAATGAAAGAAGAAAGAGACAAAAGACAAGAACAAAATGGAGCTGTTAGATCGATCTTAACGTTGCACCCAGGGCAAACCAGCGCCCCCGGTCCATGGGCGGCGGGAGTCGAGACCTCCGCATTTCTGCGGCGCAGAGCAGCCACAGGTCCGGCGGCTATGATGAGTCAGGCAGGGATCGCACCGCAATGAGAGGAGCAGGCTTCGCTCTCTAGCCCCAGCTCTTCACACATCATCATTTCTGTTTTCGACGATGCCCTCTGGTGATGCTTGAAGTGGGTTATCGTCTGCAGCTCGCGATGGGGACGGCCGCTACGATCGCCTGTTTCCCCGCGCTCCACCGCGTGGGCCTTCCGCGGCCCGTGCTTGTCGCAGCTCTTGACCTATATTCTTTATCAGATGAAAGAGCATCTGCACAGGTCTTGCTGCAGGCGAACGACATAATCTCCTACTACTTTCTCCTCAATGCTACGAAATACCCAAGTTGGATATAGAGACTTAACGTTTGAGCCTACGAGGATGCAGAATTCGCAACTCCGCCCTGTCTCCAGGATGCTCATACCCCCACGGGCCAGATAGAAAGCACGCGGAGTACAAATACGAGCTCACCTTTGAGATCCGCTAAAATTTTAACAATTTTACACCAGACACCGGATCCTATACCGGCGTCTACTGAGTAACCCGTTGCAGATGAACGACAGGGAATATCCACGTGGCGATGGCGGCTTTACACCTCCTCGCCGTACGATCCTATTTGCCTATTTCAGCAGTACTGTCTTGCCTCCATTTCCATATCGTATTTTTAATAAATACATAGTGTATTTTGGGAACCTCTATTTACGATTGGAAGTTCTGGTGGCATCCGTAGGTGGGCTTTTGGTGTTTCGTGTAGTCGACGGCTTATTGTGGATTATGTGCGCTGATAGTAATTCATACAAGTCTCAGAAGTTCCGCCCTACTGCTTCTAGGAAATCAAACCAGTCGCATGGCCGCTGTCTACGGTGAGATTCATCTTGCTGGAACGACAAAACGTGCATGGCGACCGAGGCCAGGCCAGATCTATTTTTGACACCTGCGCCAGAATGCCAAGCTCATCCGGGCCGCTTCAGATTCCCGTCGCCTGGTCGCATCTGTTGGACGCCGCGATCCCGCGGATTTGCAATCTCTGCCAGAGATTTGAGTTAGCGCCAGCCATGCGATTGCCTGCAGTAGCGGGTGGGCCTGCTCTAACAGCAGTGACCTCCCAAAAGCAGAAGGCGGCCTACTCAGCCTAGACCTGGAACGAGCTCTTGCTTGCCGAAGTCCCTCGTGGCCTAGAGCGATACGACGTTGTTCAGTTCTCCGTATGTACTACGGAGTTAATGCTTTCCACCGTCTCCACTGCGCTTTCTCCGGCGTCGTCTGGACAGACCTGTAGCGCTGGGCGGATCCTCGGATCCCGTCAAGGCTCTTGGAGACCGGAGGCTTCAAGCAAGGCCACTGATTTCTGTTACCCCAATAGGATAATAAGAGCTTGAGATGACTAGTGACTTCTGGATCAAGGTCGTTGTCAGGTACCGGCCCAGAACCACAATCTGTCCCGTTGGCCAATAACCATCGATGTGGGCTAACACGTTTCTATAGATAAAGATAAGAAGACGGTTCAGCTACTAGAAGAATTCCCCTTACGGATATGAACCTGAGCTGCGACTTTCATTATCACACCCGCCTAGTGGCCCGTGAATCCAGGTCTAGTGCTGGGCCTTTTGCTTTCTTGCAGAAGCCATCCTAGAGATCAATACCGTCTAGAGTCGAAAACAATTGGGTCTCTATATTGGGCTGACACTGCATTCGTTTAGTGGGAACTGACAAAATAATACGCGCATTGACCGAAAGCCGCTTGCTGATGCTACCCGCCTAGCATCGGCACTTTCAGAGGGTATGTCTCGTATACTTTCCATCAAATGAAAGGAGTGTCCATGGCGCTACAATTCAAGGTACACCTCCGAGCATGAATGGCATATTGCTATGCACGAAGGTTATTGGGCGCAATTGCCCCAATGTCTTGGCCTCATAAAATGGATTCCTACACGGTAATGACAGGATACTAGCATGCTGGAGCGCAATTGAAGGCCTCTGTTTTGGAGACAACTTGTTGCCCGCAGGACACGCCCTCTGGTCATGTGCTCACTATCTTCTGCTGAACCGGCGTAGTTCCTGTGGCAAAGCTAGTTGAAAGCGCTCCTGCGACCAAGGCCTAACAGTCAACCTGGCTTTAGACGGCTGGGTTCAGTCAAGGAACATCTTGTAGGGAATAGTGCCGCCAGGTATTCGTAATCAACACCATTTGCGAATTTACTGAAATTGTTAAGACTCGAATCACGCGCTCGCCCGGCCAACATACGAAGTCGGTCCATACTAGCAAACGGGAAGGCTTAGAGCTTTCGTGGATTCTGTATGTTAGCTTTCTGAATAGTAATTCCCCAGGAACTGACATACTCTTTGCAGAGAATGCTCTAAGACCATACGTCATCAAGCGCCCCATCCGATCCATGGATCGCCCAGATATATGCCGAAAATAGACAGGGGCCCCAGGAAAGGAAGGGGGACCAATCTCTTACGGGAAGTGCAGAATTTCGTGCAGCACACAGCCGCCCACTGAAGAATTCATGTTTCGACTTGGCGCGACCGGATCTCACATAATCCCTGACGATTCGGGGGGAGGCTGGTCAGAGTGACTGTTAGTGGCCCTTAGCGGCTGCTCCTCCAACCAGGGTCGCGCTCTGTGCGCCAACCACCATCCTGGATGATTACACAGCGATGTTGGGCGCATAGCGCTGCCAATGATAATTCACCGTCCGACAGGATGCTACGTGCTTAGCTCCAGTTGCAGCCGTTAATAGATCTCACTGTTTTGAGTTAGAATTTAGCCGTTTCTATTCTTTGCTCGATCGCGCATCCTACGAAGTACATATGAAGATGCACGTCAGACCCGGCCCATGGCTCCAAGTCTCTTGACTTTGTATATCAATATCTCTCCGCATACTGGGTATGCATCTCTTGTGATACGAACTTTTCCTTTGTTTTTCCTTTTATCTTTCTTTATTTCCTTGATCCCAGTACTATTGACTATCTTGCCGCTACCGATTTGCGTACCTTGCTTTTCAGCTTAAGATATACATTCCACTTGCCTTGTCGATTTATTTATTCTTCGGTTTTTCTCCTCAATTAATCTCCGATGCGTCCCACTCTTCTGCTCGTTACATTTCTCGCAGCGACTGGTCTCGCAGCCCCTACCAGTGGAATCCTCGATGATGTTTACGGATTCTCCGCCGAACTAGCAGAGTTCTACGCAAGAGTGGGAAAACACATCAGTGATCTCAAGCGGGCTGGGAATCCTTCCCCAACATGCGATTTATCGAAGGCTGCATTGCCCGCTCAAGCGTCGGGACTCCCTGCTCCTCCTGCTGGCCAGAAACTCCTTCATGTCGCGGTTGGCCGAGGCACACAGGTATGTATACTTTCGTCCCGTCCTCATGTTTACTCAGACTCCACCCTGCTGTTTTACAGAGAGCTAACGACAACCCTCAGAACTACACCTGCTCACTCGCATCATCCGATGTTAAACCAGTGGCCGTAGGGGCCGTCGCGACCCTTTACAACGCCTCATGTCTGGCAGCGAATTATGCGGATCTCATAGCAATCGCTCCCAACGTTGCTATCAACATCCCGCTGCCCGCTGACCCCTCCGCGCCCCTTCCGCCGGCCAACCTCGGGCTGCTAGGCCACCACTACTTCCGCGACGCAACCACACCGGTCTTCAACCTCGACACCACACCCGAGCACCAGTACGGAATCGCCATCTCCAAGAAGAAAGCTCAGATGGATGCCCCTGCGGACGCGGTCAAGGGCCAGAATGGTGTCGGCAACGGCGCAGTCCCCTGGCTCTACCTTGAGACGATCAACGGCACCGTTGGCGGTTACAAGAGCGTCTACCGGGTAAATACGGCTGGGGGTCAACCGCCGGCGACGTGTGAGAATATGCCAAGCGTCTTTACGGTCCAGTACTCGGCGGACTATTACTTTTATGGTGAATGATGTCGATGTAATGTGATGTACTGTGCTTACTGTACATAACCTTGGACTTTGGTTCCTTGTTTTTTGAAGAATTGGAATCCCTAGCAGCCTACAAACGGGAATTTACCTTTTGTGAAAGAAACGGGCAGAATGTCGGCAAAGGATAATTTGGAACGAATGGGGTCTCATGATGATGATGATGATGAGTTGGGGACCTATCTGTTTTAACACTTATGCTGTTATTTTTTCTTCTTTGTTTTTCTTGCTTGAGATTGAATTGTATCGCATCGTCGTTCTCTAGATTAAGTCACACACTTGCTTAGCATCATACGTACCTAATATGGTCAGTCTGTTTTGATTGCGGTTTCTACTCTCTCTGTTCGATCGTTTGATCCATCTCCGTCTGAAATGCAATCATCTTTTTTGCCTTTTCTACGATGGACTATGTGATCTTGCCCATGTAAGTAGGTAGTGATTCTTGTATGCACTATGCTGTATGTACTGTATCTGTTGAGTCCCGAGAACCCGATGCATACCTATCTAAGGTACATACATACCTAGGTAGGTACGCAAAGGAGACAGATATACGAATCCATCCATCTGTCCATCCAATGAAAGAGGCTAACAGCATGCGATTGGATCATTCGGGTTGTTGAATGAATAGACTGTACTACAATGAATTAGGTACTATACTAGCAATTCTCCCATTGATCGTGGGTTAACTTGGGCTCCATAGAGACCAGCTTTGTCTATCTGCTAACCTACTTGCGAAAGGAAAGGCTTACCAATGAGGTAGGGACCGGTGCACTTCCATGAACTCTGTCACGACCAAAGAGAAGTAACTTGAGTAGGCCCTCGTCGTAACCTAGTATATAGGTAGTTCTCTAAACCTGGGAGCGCCTTCCACTGCAGGGCCTTTGTACCGTATTCGGAGATGCTTCTTCGCCAATTCACCGTGTTTCCGCAATGTTATGGGCATTAGCAGCCGAGTAGGTTACTAGGTACTTTATCTTTTCTGCGGTTTCGCCCGTCGAGCAAGGCGTACGTGTTATAGTAGGGTAGTCGACTCCAGAATGTATCAGATATGTACAGTAGTACATTTATAATTCTTTGATGGGATCTTACCGACATAATACAGTGCCAATGCCAGTGCGAGCAATAAATAACTAATAGAATACTGCGTTCCATCTAAAAAAAAAAATCGGGGCGGGAGAGGAAGAGAGAAACTTCCGGGTCAGGAGTTAAACGTTAAATTTCCTGCTTAAAGGGGATTATGTACGAAGTTTAGGAGGTAGTATAGTATGTGAACGGCTTGGCCGCTCCTGGCAGAACTCCAGGTCATCAACTCAATTGTGGCCGAAAGGAAGGAGACATCAAAAAAAAAAGGACCTCAATACTATATACCCGCGCGAATGCGTTTGTACCGACACCACGACGGTGGGGATCCGCACTGCTACTGGATATCGATCACATCGTCCGTCGTTGCGCGCTAATCTGTCCATGAGGATCGATAGATCTGTACATATCTACCGTGAGCCGTGTGAAGGAGGACTAGTTAAGAATCGAAGTGTTCATACCAGGTCAGGATTCCACTCCAGAACCCCGTCTACGATCCCAGTGTCATCCTTCTGAAGCCCTCGGGCTGATAAGTAAACGCTAATCTTCTGAGGGGTACTGTATAGTAAGTACATTGGAAGTCTCTAGCTCTTATATTATTTCGGCCGCACCTCCTGCGACGTCAGCGGAGGACTGAAACTAGACCTCCTTAGGTTGCCATTCCCCAATACCGCTGAAACCTTGGAACTCTGCCCTTACACAACTTGGAGACATTACAGCCTTCGGCATCATAGACGTGGACACAAGGTGCTAAGCGTAATGCTTGCATGCTGTCATGTCTTGCAGACTCTATTCTGACCAATCAAGAGTGAAGCATACCCCTCCACTGTCACGGACGTGGTAGGGCTCGGAGATCCCGTGATCTCGCTATCGGCAGGCGCCTTGGTCACGTGATGATAGTGCTTCCCACACAGGCCCGACATGGTCGAGAGGGGCGCTAGCCGGTTCAGTACTAGCGCCCTTGATTTTCGAGAGACCCCAAAAGCTCGGAAGTCTGAAAAACTCGATCGCGGGCAACGACGAGCACCAGCAACAGCTTCGACCGACACCTGTTGGCCTTTGCGTGCGACAGTCGAGGGACGTCGGGTTTTTCGATCCCTGAGACGCTCGCGATTCGCGATTCCGTCCACGTCGAACAGATCAATCCGATTTTTTTTCGTGTGGTCGGTCGTTGCGAAACGATTCTACAGCGGTAGCCTTTTCAGAAAAACCACTTGAACCTTTTCTTTTTCTTTGCGAACAGCTACGACTCTGCTTTTTGATTCATACCGATCGACTGTTGTCGAGATATTCTAATACAAGGCTACAATGGCGCCGGTTGGAGCTCGAGGACGTGGTGGTGGAGCAGCTGGAAGAGGCGGTCGTGGTGGTGCCCCTAGAGGTGGTGGTCGAGGTGGTAAAGGTTTGTGTCCTTGACATTTTCCTCGTTGGAGCCACAAACTGCTTCGCATATATATATGTGAAACAACTGGCTACGGATGCTATGGTCGCGTTCTCTACTTGTGAGGGAGACGTGCGTCCTGGCTATCCGAACGTCTGTTCGACCATGATACACTCAGCCCATGGTCATAAGACTGCGAGGCTAACTCAAAGGCCGCTTTTGCTTTTAGCTGGTGGTAATGCCCGTGGCGGTCGTGGTGGAGGCCGCGGTGGTAAGGCCGCACGTGGTCGTGGTGGAAAGAAGGGCGGCAAGGCCGGCATCAAGGGTGGTGCCAAGGTCATCATTGTACGCTCTCTCCTTGCCCTTTTCTGGGATACGCGGGAAGTCAGGGTTTCATTTACTCACATTTTGCCTGCCTAGGAACCCCACCGTCACCCCGGTGTCTTCGTCGCTCGCGGCGCTAAGGAAGACCTGCTCGTCACCAAGAACCTGACCCCCGGAGAGTCTGTCTACGGCGAGAAGCGCATCTCCGTCGAATCGCCTCCCACTGACGGCGAAGGTGCCCCTGTCAAGACCGAATACCGTGTCTGGAACCCCTTCCGCAGCAAGCTTGCTGCCGGTATCCTGGGTGGTCTGGATGATATCTACATGCGCCCCGGCTCCAAGGTCTTGTATCTCGGTGCCGCCAGCGGTACCTCGGTCAGCCACGTTGCGGACATTGTCGGGCCTACTGGAACCGTCTACGCCGTCGAGTTCTCCCACCGTTCCGGCCGTGACCTGATCGGCATGGCGACTCACCGCACCAACGTCATCCCCATCGTCGAGGATGCCAGACACCCGTTGCGCTACCGCATGCTGGTCGGCATGGTCGATGTCATCTTCGCCGACGTTGCGCAGCCCGACCAGGCGCGTATCGTGGGTCTTAACGCCCACCTGTTCCTGAAGACGGAGGGTGGTGTGATTGTCAGTATCAAGGCCAACTGTATCGACAGCACGGCCAAGCCCGAGGTTGTGTTCGCCCGGGAAGTCCAGAAGCTGAGGGAGGAGAGAATAAAACCGAAGGAGCAGCTGACGCTTGGTAAGTACTGCCCATAACCATCATCCGCATACTGTCGTAGTTGCAGCAGCCGCTGACACCGCATCCACAGAGCCTTTTGAGCGTGATCACTGTATCGTGACGGGTATCTACAAGAGGTCTCAATAAATACAATAAATAGGCGGTTAGGTCTTTTTGTTTGTCTCCGGTTTTTAGTATCTTTTTTCATGTCTGGTCGTATATGTGTTTTCTGTTTTGCTGGCGTCCAGTGTCGTGTGCGTGTTGAAATCTTCTGATGTATGCCAAGGTTGCAACGTCGTGTACTTTTGAAAGTCGCAGAGAAAAGAAGAATCTTAGGTTCTTGGCTTTCTTTTCTTTCTTTCCGCCCCATTTTGCTGAATTCCCAGTCTTTCGACACGGCAGAGCTCGGAAAAAGGACGGTGAAACCCGGGGCGCGGGTTGTGTGAGGTCGCTAACATGGATAGGCAGATAGATGCCGTGTGGGGCATTCCGATGAAAGCCAAAAGCTACAGGAGGATATTATTATTATGAGATTAGAAGGAAAAGGAAGAAAAACAGATGGGATGGAATGACTTCATCGGCGGGCTGGTTGACGCCTGGAACCTCTGCGATCTGGCGCAGCTCGACACCGATTCCTTGACTGACTGCCAGGCACTGGGTGCACGTGCACTCGCGAGCTGGAGACGGATGTCTGTTGCACAGGGCTGCACTTGGATGTTGTAAAACTGCCATTACGTATGTACCCGTGGAGAAGTGAGCCGTGGAGAAGTGAGCTGCAAGAGGTTGAGCTGACCTGAGCTCGGTCATGCCACCGGCGCAGGACGACCCCGGGGGAACGTGCAGCGTGTGCATGGAGGCTGATGATGGAGCCGTCCGTACGGTGCTGCTCCCACGCACTACTGCCAGTATAATCCCTAGTCCCTCCCAGCGGCGTAGCTGGGGTGTCTAGCACGACCCAAGGGGCCTGGAGAGCTGCCGCAGCGGGGATGGACGACGTGCTGGCGTGCTGCCGGGGAAGAGGCTACGCTGGCGGTGTAGAACGCTGTACAACGGGCGGTGCACGGCGTGCAGCGGGAGCGGCGGAACTCCGAGCCAGCACGCCACCGGCGTTGGGGCCGACTCGCCGGCCGTGGGCAGGAGATTTCTCGGCGCGCGGCGGCCGACCAGGCAGCGACGGCGGCCTCCCGTTGGCCCCTGGCGCTCCCCGCGGCCCACCGCTGCACCTTTTCCACGGCCGCGCCAAAACTCTCCGCCCCGAACCCCGCAACGCCTCGCCTATTTGAACGCGCCCAGCGCCCTCCTCCGGCCGCCAGCGAGACACCGCGATGGCCAGAAGGAAAAGACGAAGATAGCCCTGGAGGACGCCTGAGCCTGGTCCCTCTCTCGTCTGCTCGCCCCCTTCCTGCTCCCCCCCGTCCCCTCGCTGCCTCCTCGAAGAACCGCTGCAAGAAGAAGCCCTCCGCGTGCGCTCGAAACAACACGAGACATGTCCATCCTCATCACGGGCGCCGGCGGCTACGTCGGGCAGGAGCTGACGGCCGCCCTCCTCCATGCCACGCCGCCCGAGACCATCATCACCATCACCGACGTCGTCGCGCCCAGCGTGCCCCCCTCGGCCGCCCAGCATGCCTCGCGCGTGCGCAGCATCCAGGCCGACCTCACCCTGCCGCAGGTCGTCGACGCGCTCATCAAGGACTCCAGCCCCTACGACACCGTCTACATCCTGCACGGCATCATGTCCAGCGGCGCAGAGGCCAACTTCGAGCTCGGTATCCACGTCAACCTCGATGCCACCCGCTACATCCTCGACCGCCTGCGCGCCACCATGCCGGGCGTCAAGGTCATCTACACCTCGTCGCTCGCCGTCTACGGCCCCACGCCGCCGGGCTTCGTCATCGACGAGACGAACCTCCCGCCCGTGCCCGCCTCGTCCTACGGCTCGCAGAAACTCATCGTCGAGACCCTGATCAACGACTACTCGCGCAGGGGCTTCCTCGACGGCCGCTGCGTGCGGCTGCCCACGGTCACCGTCCGGGCCGGAAAGCCCACCCAGGCCGCGAGCAGCTTCGCCAGCGACATCATCCGCGAGCCCTTCAACGGGAGGAAGGCCATCCTCCCCGTCAGCAGGAACACTGAGATGTGGATCTGCTCCCCCTACACCGTGATCAAGAACCTGTTGCACGCCCGCGACATCCCCAAGGAGGCCTTTGGGGACTCGCGCTCGGTGAACCTCCCGGGACTCAAGGTCACCGTCCAGGAGATGCTCGATGCCCTGGAGCAGATCGGTGGCCCCGAGCGGCGCGCCCTGGTGGAGGAGCGGTACGACCCGGACGTCGACCGCATCGTGCAGTCCTGGTCGCCCAACTTCAACACGGAGCGCGCCAAGCGGCTGGGTTTCTCGGAGGACATGCCGTTCATCGAGAACGTCAAGCGGTATGCCAGCCAGATCATTGTGCGATAGAGAGAGAATTTAAAGTGTGATACCCTTTTGTTATAGATGGTATATAATATAATATTATTATATATCCTATTAGGATAGGAATTGAGATTCTGTCCAACCTGGCTGGAAAGAAAGAGATGCTGCTGTTCTTTGTGAGATGTGCTGCTCCAATAATATTAATTCTTTTGCCGATGAAAGACAAAGTGTGGGTTTCTTTATCCTGACTCGTAAACTACCGTATAGGAACAGTAGCTGGTGTGTTTGTACGGCAGGAGGTCCCTCATGTTGGACTATTATCCAGAATAGGTACTATTTCAAATCCAACGGCCTGGAGTAGCCAACGGGCGTTAGATCTTTAAAAATCAGGCCTTGGCGCATCCAGCTGGTCTTTGGAGGGTGTACCGGCAGCTGGATAGTCCACCGGGAGCTGAAGAGGGATTCGAAGGTCGGTGGAAAAGTGATCCGATGTGTCCGATCCCAAGAATATACATTGTGTGCTGCATCGAGTATGTATACGCCGGCCTCGGGTTAAAGGAAAGGGCTGGGACGTCGTCCCGCAGCAACGCAGATCCCGATCCGGGAGGGAGAAAAGAAAGAGATCGAGATGCTAGACATGTCTCTCTCTCACATACTCCGTCGAACCCAGGCCGTCTGCCCGGCGAACGTGGGCAAAGGCCGGCAAGGGAAGTGTCGGGATGGCCTGCTGGGTCGTTTGGAAAAGCAGGTCATGTGATTGGCTGGCGCCGCTGCGAACAATTTGACTTCCGTCTTCACCTCGCAACTCCAGGGCAGACAAGTCTCTCCTCGTCCGCCGCTGCAACCCTTTTGCCATTTCCCTCCCTCCCCCTCCCAACCTCCTCTTCACCCTTTCCAGTCATGGCTTCCCGGCGACTAGCTTTCAACCTCAACCAGGCTCTCCGGAGCCGCGCCGCTCTCAAGGCGGTCCAGCCGGTGAGACGAGGCTTTGCGTCGCCGGTGACCCTCCCGAGCCGCACCCAGTCCACCACCCTCTCCAATGGCTTGACGGTGCGCTCTCACCACCCCGTCAATGGCTGTGCGGTCCTGCTGACTCGTCTTAGATCGCGACCGAGCACCAGCCATGGGCTCAGACCTCGACCGTCGGCGTGTGGATCGACGCCGGAAGCAGGGCCGAAACCGACAAGACCAACGGCACGGCGCACTTCCTTGAGCACCTGGCCTTCAAGGTACATTCCACTTCCGATCAATGGCTTCAGGTCGACGCTGGCCAGGTACTGATGGGGTCGTAGGGCACCAACAAGAGAACCCAGCACCAATTGGAGCTGGAAATCGAGAACATGGGCGCCCACCTCAACGCCTACACGTCGGTACGGGATCCCGGAACGTCATGGAAGGATGCGATGCTCTGCAGCATATACTGATTGATCTCTACAGCGGGAGAACACCGTCTACTACGCCAAGTCCTTCAACGCGGACGTTCCGAAGACCGTTGACATCCTGGCCGACATCCTCCAGAACTCCAAGCTGGAGCCCGCCGCGATCGAGAGGGAGCGTGATGTGATCCTGCGTGAGCAGGAGGAGGTCGACAAGCAGCTCGAGGAGGTCGTCTTCGACCACCTGCACGCCACCGCGTTCCAGGGCCAGCCCCTCGGCCGCACCATCCTCGGACCCAAGGAGAACATCCAGAGCATCCAGCGCGAGAACCTGGTCGACTACATCAAGACCAACTACACCGCGGACCGCATGGTCCTCGTTGGCGCTGGTGGTGTGACCCACGAGCAGCTCGTGAAGCTGGCCGAGCAGCACTTCGGCAACCTTCCCAGCCAGCCGACCAGCTCTGCCGCCTCCGCGGTCGCCGCTGAGCAGAAGCGCAAGCCCGATTTCATCGGCTCCGAGGTCAGACTCCGTGACGACACCATCCCGACGGCGCACATTGCCATTGCCGTCGAGGGTGTCAGCTGGAAGGATGACGACTACTTCACTGCCCTGGTCACCCAGGCCATCGTTGGCAACTGGGACCGCGCCCTGGGCAACTCGCCATACCTCGGCAGCAAGCTCAGCACCTTCATCAGCAACCACGACCTGGCCAACAGCTTCATGAGCTTCTCCACCAGCTACAGCGACACTGGGTAAGTAGCCCCGGTTCCTGATCCTTCTTTATCGTGCAAATCGACTGACAATGCAATTCCAAAGTCTCTGGGGTATCTACCTCGTCAGCGAGAACCTGACCGCCCTTGATGACCTTGTCCACTTCACCCTCCGCGAGTGGAACCGCTTGTCCTTCAGCGTCACCGAGGCCGAGGTTGAGCGCGCCAAGGCCCAGCTGAAGGCCTCCATCCTCCTGTCCCTCGATGGCACCACCGCCGTCGCCGAGGACATCGGCCGCCAGATCATCACCACTGGCCGCCGTCTGAGCCCCGAGGACGTTGAGCGCGCCATCAACAAGATCACCGAGAAGGACGTCATGGACTTTGCCACGCGCAAGATCTGGGATCAGGACATCGCCATCAGCGCCGTCGGTAGCATCGAGGGTCTGCTGGACTACCAGAGAATCCGTAACGACATGAGCAGAAACGCTGCGTAAAGGTGATTAGGGAATTTGTCTGAGTCATCTTTTGCACTGTGTTTCGGTCTCATATCATATAAAAATTTTATGGCCACTACCTATTATGTTTCTTTGTTTTGCTCCTCCCACACCCGGTGATAGATAGAGATGAGATGAGAGATGTGGTTGTAGCAACAGCAGCAGCAGCAGCAGCAAGCAGCAACGCTTCTTGTACAGTACAGTAAAACTCGACTGTCCACGTGATCTGATATACTCGAAAAAAAAATCTCTTTCATTTTCGTTCGTTTCTTTGGCTATCTACCTATTTATCTTATCCATTGTGTTGGCTGGCGCCTTCAGCCTAGCAAGGCAAGGTAAGGCACGGACCAGTTACTTAAGTGCCTAGGCAGTTAAGCGCTGTTCTGCCTGTGATCTGTGCTTGCGCCCAATGCGGTGGTTCACTGGTTATGGCATGTGCTATCAGCTATCCTGCCCGGTGTCAATGTGAGTGAATACTGTACTGTACGGAGTAGAGACGCCAGTAGTACAGTAGTGGACGGCGAACGGAGGACATGATATGATCCATCATCATGGCTGGATCGAGTAGGTAGGTACCTAGGTATACAGGCCGGGACATCTCCATATCTATTGTATCGAATCTCCTTGTGCCTCTCTACCGGTAAGAGCATGTTCATTCATTTCTTCATGCATGCATGCATCCTTCTTCGGTTGTTGTTTTCTTCTTCTCTTCTGATGTGGGTAAGTAAGGTTAGGATTGACTGGTTTGGTCTGATATGGTCTTGTCTGGGTCTGACGTTCGGATGGATAGACAAAGTAAATGGGATGATGCCTCTTTATTTATTTATTTATTTATTTATTTATTAAAAGATAAGGTTAGATTAGGATGGGATGGGGGGTGCTGGGAGGGAGAAGAGAATGGCTGGCTGGGTACTTAGTTACTAATAATAATAATACCGCTGATCAAGACCAAACCAGGCCGGCAGTTAGGTAGGCAGTAGGCAGGGCGTGGATGAGGACCCAACCGAACTGAACAAGATATGATATGATATGATATAGGTTATTTGCTTCTAGTTGATTTTCTTAAATTTTAGTCGAAGTTGACAAGGGCAACGGCCGACGATGATGGCGCCAGTGATGTGATGGCACTGACTGACTGGGTCGTTGAGACGGGCAGACAAGCTGTACGTACTGCAGTTAGTCGCTCGCTCGCGATCAGCAACGGTGACAGCAGCGCCAAGTTCCATGGCGTAGGTGCGAGTTGAGGGAGTGGGAGTGCTTGGGTGACGCGGTTCCTAATCTGTTTCGAGGCCGCGCATGATGTGGTGGCCAAGAGTCCAGAGACCTGAGATACAATGGTGAAGAAGATGGGGCAGAGAGAAGCCCGCAGCGATCAGAGGAGCAATGCCCCATGATGTGGTAATCTGGGAGACAATAGGAGTTCTCCTCCAAGCTCCGTTTGACTTGGAGCTCCAAGTCAGCAGCAATGCCCACACCAATGAGGGGACAGATTATTGACTCTGTGGTCGAGACAGGGCACCCAAAATACGTGCAGACTGTTTCTGTCAACCTGCATTCAGCAGAAGCAGGTGTCTCGTGGTTAGCGCGGGGAACGACTTGGAATTTTGCATATACCACAGAGACCTGTTTGACGTTCGATGTTCCAACTTCAAAGACAACCATAAGCAGCCATGATCATGACACCGGGAGAGTCCTTGAAGCGGTTGATGGAGAAGAAAGATACCTTTTTTGGACGGTCTTGGTCACACCCTGACCGAGATCAATTGCATCGACAAACTCGGTTACAGCTTGCAGCAAGCCGGCTTGGATGAGCGCCCGGTAGCGGGAGCCTGACTAACGTTGCGTTGCGAAAGAGTTGGTAACGTCTTGTGGCCAGCATCAGCGTGGCTGTCGACGATGTATTATCAGATTAGGGAGGTATCTTATATAGACCAGGGGTTACATTCCGATGCCATCGGGGCGCTAAGAATTTTCTTCTGCAGACTTACAATTGCTCTTCTCCTAGGGGTGGGCATCGCGCGAGAGCAAGTTATCCACTGGCAGCATCCAGAGCACAAAGATCGGGAAAGTTGAATCTGATGCTGATAGTGTTCTGAAGCAGAGCTCCTGCACCCCACGTTTGTTAGGGCACGACATGACCCTACCACAACAGAGAGGCATTCAGGAACGTGCTGGGGAGCGGGCGCTCTGATGCGCCCAGGGAGGAATCCGCTCCCCCCGCGCGCTGCCAAGACTCCCCCTGCGGAGCGCCAAGCTCGCATGGGGCGGCGGGCGGGAGGGGGGGGGGAGCTCTAAGCGGTGCCAAGACCGTCTGAGGAGCGCGGGAGCGTGTACAAGCCTTGCAGAGCCTGCTCTGTCGTCTGCTCCACTGGGTGAGAATTGGGAGAGCGCATGAGAAGTTGTGTGAGTGATTCGGTCATCAGGAAACATGCAGCAAGACGTTCGGGGCTCGAATTGGCCATATTACTGCTGTACAGGCATATATGTTGTCAGGCTCACGAGTAGCGCTATGACGTGATAAGCATTGAGGCGACGGCGGCCTGCCATGTTGGTTAGACGTCTGTCTAGTCCTTCTTTGGAGAAAGCTAGCCATTTCAAGTGTCTTCTTTGCAGTGGAGCCCGGTCAACTTATGAAGATGTCCGCGCCCCATCTTCTTCGCGCGTATTGCTTAGGAGATGAACCGGGGAATGTGTGGGTAGCAATCACGCTCTCCTCGATGTCCGAGTCTCGCCCCGGAGAGCTACCATGCCGACTGTCTGCGAAGGAACTCCAAAGCATTCTCCCCTTCAGGTTCTAGACAGTAATAAAACTGCAAAGCCGGGGTGCTGTCTCTTCAATACAGCTCGTGAGGAAGCCTGATATGAGATATCCAGGAGTTCGACCAGCAAGGTTGAAGGTTGGGCTCAATGAAATTGGATGTACATACTGAAGTGGAGGTAGGCAGTAGGCACTTCGCATTTTGTCCTAATTGATATGTCAACGCTTGATGCCACAAAAGAAGAAGAAAATAGAAATATCCTCCAAAGAAGACCCCCAGCTGCTGGTCCAATTGCATAGGCTCGAAAGCTTCTTCTGCAGTCTATCTGGAGCCTGTCCCATAGGAGTCGACACGAGGAAGTAATGCGTCGACACCAAACCCTTTGATCATGCTGGATAATCTTCTAAGCAAATCCTTTTAAACCCTTCATATCTTTGTCAGATATCCGAGGCTTGGAACCTGAGCACTGGCATTTAGCTACTGTCATTTGTCGCAGAGACTATGTTCTTTGCAGTCTCAAACGTGACACAAAATCCAACTTACCTCAAGTACTACTTGCGTACTAAGACGTATTTCCTCTACTTCTATTAGCGTGGACTGCATCATCATCGTTTTTCTCAGCATGCTGATGCTCAAAGTCATGTATAAAATAGTGGATTTACACCAAGTTTTCTCCAAACTGAAGGCACGATGATTTAGAGATAAAGAGACTGGTGACGGAATCGGTAATTGACCTGTTGGCAAGACGTGGAAGATAAATGCTATGTCATTCGTTTCTCCCTGCGTATTTATATATTGCAGTCTGCAGATGAAAATCAATATTTCCAGGCTGTCCGCTGTCGATCAAGTGCTCTGTGCGCGCTATCCATGAATGGTCTGGCCTGTTTGGCCCCCACGCTCCCCCGCGCTGATCGTCATCTGTTTATCAAGCTATATCAATATCAGCACCCACGGCGCTAGAACGCTGACATGAAACTGGCTGCATAAAATTTCTTTATTCGATGCATTTTGCAGTTTCGAAAGCCCATAGAAGCAGATGGAACACATTCCTACTCAAGAACAAGGTCATCGCTCTTCGCCGGGCTCATGTGGAAATATCCCACGATTTACCAGATCAAACTCTTTCTCGCTCGAGATACCGACATGAATACTGATCTGCCTTGGTGTCGAAAAGGTTCTAACCTACCTACATACCTACTTCGTACAATACCTACCTGGAGGAGCCATCGCTGGGAACCGACTGAGAACCTGCGCTTTCAACAGCTATCAAGACCATAGTCACGATGGATTTGTCGCGACGACTCGCGCAGTTGTCAAGTCTTGGTTTCTCGAAGAGCAGTTGATTAACTGGAAGTCGGGTCAGTCAACAAGCTGTGGTTGCTCCGTTATGCCCATATTTATATGTGCAGAGCAGATCTTCCGACGGTGCCTCATCTTTGTATCAGTTTGTTCCCATTCCCAGACTCCACGACATCATGGAACATGTCGTGACTGCCGAATATCCTTAAGCCTCTGGGTTTGACAAACGACGATGTATCACTATCCTGCCACGTCGACCCCAACCATGGTGAACGCCCAGAATCGACTCGCATGCTGATTACTCCGTCGGCCAGACAAAGTTACCGTGCTCGAAGGCCCTTCTCATGCGGTGAACGGAAACCTACACCATATGCTAGTCGACGAGCACTCCGAGGTATCTTTCCGGTGGAGGTACCACTGCCAAATAGGCCACCGCACAAGTACAACCCAGAAAATTCAAAGAGGACCACCTGCAGGCTGTGCTAGCACCGAGGTACGCGGTACATCTCATGAATGCAGACATCTCCAAAATTATGCCCCGGGAGTGGGTAGATCTAACCTATCCATTTCGCAATGACCGGTGCCCCTTTAAGGCGACCGATTGCTTCGACCTTCATGCCAGTGAAATATAATGCAACATGGCCGTTGAAAGTGTCGGAAAGATTGGCGCAACGGCCGTTCTGGGCAGTTATACGGCTCGGAGATATTCCCTTTCTGCGGTTACTCTAGTGACAATGCAAAACGGAGTCCACATGCTTCTGTTGTATCGAAGCGGAGCAAAAGTCGTGTGGCGCCGCCATCGCTATGGCGGTATGGCCCCGCTGGTCCACACGGCTCCTGTGCCTCGGTATCATTGATGAATAAAGACATTCGGGTTTCAAACAAGATCTCCAGGACATATCTCAGCCCGGACTAGCCCTAGTTATAGTCAGTTTAGGATATACTGTCAAGCAGGATATCATATAAAAGTGCTTACTGAATATCAGTATTTACCGGATGCGGTAAATGTGGCGTGACGTCACGGCAGCGAACCACTCCTCGGCTGAAATTTTCATGGAGTATTAATAATCATCCACGCCGAGACATCCACTTCTTCGTTCCTTGCTGGCTCAGTAATAATGACAATCCTACCACTCGCCGTCCCGGAATGAGCTTGGCGTCGGCTGCAGGGGATATTAAACTATCCGGACGGTTCCATATTGCAAATACCTGGTAGACCCTTTGCGGACGTTGCCACAGCTGTGGTGCCTGTGCTTTGCTTCATTCCGTTCGTCATAGCTCGAGAAGCTTCGAACCAGCCATTGGATGGCTGGCCGCTCCATCGTGCTTTACAATGTATTTCGTGGACCTGTCCCGCTCCGGCGATCACCTTGGGCTTATGCTAGCTATATAATTTGTTGTACCCTCTCCTTTTCAATTCAGATTTCAGGCCACTTCAATTTCTCGCATTCATTTCCGATCCCATCTATACACACACCTTTCATACATTGACCACCATGAGTTCAGGGAACAAAGCTCTCATCTTCAAGAAGATCCCAACGGGATACCCAGTTCCCGGTGAGCATCTGACCGTCGAGCAAGTGCCGGGCGACGCCAATACACCAGCTCCTGAGAATGGAGTGACGCTGCAATCGCTCTATACTAGTTTCGACCCGTATATGCGTGGCCGCATGAGACCCGCGCATGTGAAGTCCTATGCGCCTCCTTTGCATCTCGGCAAGCCGGTTGACAGTACCTCTATCGCGAAGGTCCTTAAGTCAAACAATCCGAAGTACAAGGAGGGCGACCTCGTCATCGGTTGGCTTCCTATCCAGGAATACGTGACATTGAATGGCGATGAAATTGGAACCATTAAGCCGCTCGAGAACCCGTTGGGCATCGAAGACATCCGAGTCTTCCTGGGCGCCCTCGGTATGCCCGGACTTACTGCTTACTCCTCCCTCTATGAGATCGGAAAGCCGAAGGAGGGTGAGACTATCTTCGTCTCCGCTGCCAGCGGTGCCGTCGGCCAGCTCGTCGGCCAGCTCGCCAAGCACGAGGGGCTCAAAGTTATCGGCAGTGTCGGATCTGATGAGAAGCTGGACTTCATCATCAACGAACTGGGCTTCGACGGAGGATTCAACTACAAGAAGGAGAAGCCTGCGGACGCGCTGGCACGGCTCGCGCCGGAGGGCATTGACATCTACTACGAGAATGTCGGCGGCGAGCATCTCGAGGCTGCGCTCGATGCCATGAAGAACTATGGCCGTGTCGTTGTCTGCGGCCTCATCTCTCAGTACAACACCGACCCGTACCCCGTCAAGAACATCCACAATGTCCTGACCAAGCGCCTTACCATGCGTGGGTTCATTGTGCTAGACAAGGAGTTCTCCGACCCCTATGTCGCGGAGCACCAGGAGCGCGTGCAGAAGTGGATCAAGGAAGGCACCTTCAAGGCCAAGACCCACGAGACAGTTGGCATCGACAACGCTGCCGAGGGACTGGTGGGCATCTTCTACGGAAAGAACCTGGGCAAGGCTGTGCTCAAGTTCTAAAATGAAGGCCTGTTGTCTGGTCAAAAACGTGCGGTGGAGTGTATAGGTACCGATTCTTCATATGAGATGATGGAGTTCGTTGACCAGCGGTTATGTATGAATACCTCGGTGGTCCAAAATGACGTGATTAATGAAATAACTAATGTTCTGTTGACCTACATCATTTTATGCTGGGTCCATGTAAGTGTCAAGTAGTTGTAGAGCGAGGATCCGGCGTAGCCACTCGAAGAAAACCGGCCGGCCGGGCTTTCTCGGCTGGAGGGCATCGAACCGGCCAATCACATGACTTGTAATGTGATGACCGCATCCCGACTCGGTCTTCCGAGGGAACTTGCAACTTCAATCCGCGAACTCGCGGCCAGAGCAGCTTGACAGACAGAACGAGCGTTCGACAGCTTCAGCAACACCGCTCGCTTTGCTTTACGATCTTTCTCTCCACTCCCGCAATCTCCTGAAGCGACGCTCAACGGTTCAGAGTGCATCACCAAGCAGCAGATATGGCCTCGTTCATCCGCCCCTCCTCGATCTTGAGGCAGAGCTGCCTCTTCAAGGTTCCTGCTACCCGGACGGCGTTCTACTCGACCAAGGCGCCGCTCGCCTCTAGCATTGGTCTGCGGTCAGCGCAGGTTCAGAAGAAGGATGGTCCTATCTCATCGCAGGTTGCGGCCTTCCATGCGTCCACAAAGAAGGAGATCCTGCCCCCATTGCCTCGTGAGTGCCGAGCCCCGCCCAATCACTTCTGTGCTGTTGGATCTTATCGCAGGATGTATCGGAGAGGGCCATTAATTCAGAATTGATGCTAACTGAGCTTGATTCGAATTGCAGAGGTCATCCACGGAACCAGTATGTCTTTCCCACCAACTTCCGTTTGCCCGCGCGAGAAACACTAGATGTTTTGGTTTGCGTGTATCTGCAGCAGAGAGGGACATGAAATGAACAAGATGATACAGTGAACTCTCCTGGATGGAAGCTGACCTGGATGTAACAATTAGCGAACGATGCTGCCCCGCTTCCTCCTCCCTCGCCGACTCACGGTAGCTACCACTGGACTTTCGAGAGGTGTGTCACAACGTCCAGATAATATATTAAATGTTTGAAAATACGGGCTGATCGATTACGAATAGGCTGGTTTCCGCTGCCCTGATCCCTCTCACCATTGCTCCCTTCGCCGGTGGCTCCCTTAACCCGCTCCTTGACTCTGTGCTCTGTGCGACTTTGGTGATCCACTCGCACATCGGATTCCAGTAAGTTTTTGAGCTCTCTCTCTCTCTCTATATATATATGGAAACTTTTAGATTTTGATACTCACCGTTCATCCAGGGCCCTCATCATCGACTACCTTCCCGCTAGACGCGTTCCTAAGACCCGGGCGCTCTTCAAGTGGGGTCTCCGCGCTGCTACTCTGGCTGTGGCGGCCGGCCTTTATGAGTTCGAGACTAACGACGTTGGCTTGACGGAGGCTATCAAGAGGATCTGGAAGGCCTAATTGTGAAGAGATTACTGAGAATGATTCTTTCGTTTCCTCCCTTATTTTCTTGACACCCCTCCGTGTATATGCTATATTCTGCTGCGTTGTAGGCCGACGTGCGCCTCTCCGATGTTCCCGTTGTCTTGAATTATAGAAAATACATGTACCTGCCTGTGGAACTCTTTCACATCTGATGAGAAGTCCATGGACCATGCTCCTTTCCACCCTCTACCGAACGCCAGGTGCAGCCCAGATGTAAGACAGCAATTGCCCCAACATGGAATGTACTGTATGATCTCAAAGCGGGAATCGAAAAATTCTACTCATCCACCTCCTCCTCATCCGGAAGCTTGTCATCATCGTCCGCTTTCGACATAACCTTCTCGATCAACCTGAGTGTAGTCCTCAATGGCAGCCCGATCACATTATCGTAGCTTCCCTCGATCCGCTCAATAAGGATCGATCCCAATCCCTGCATGCCATACCCGCCAGCTTTATCAGCTCCTTCCCTGGTCCGTACGTACGCGGTGATCAAGTCGTCAGTCACATCACCATCGAACCGGACCAACGTCTCCTCCACTGCTGTCTCAAGAGCGTAGCCTGGCTGCCGCGCGCTAGCCAGGGGCACCATCACCGCGACAGCGGTGTAAACTTTATGCTCGCGTGCATCCCGCAGCGCCTTGAGCATCGCTATGTGCTGCGCCTCGGAACGCGGCTTCTCCAGGATCGTGCCCGTGGTCGTCTCGACGACGATAGTGTCCGCCGCCAGGATCAGGCCCGGCTCCCCCTTTTCCACGTTGTCGATCTCCTGCCGGTACACGGTCTGCGCCTTCTTCGTCGCCGTCGCGAGGACGTACTCGAACGGCGACATGGTCTTGGGTAGGTCCTCCGGGGCGTTGGACGGGATGACCTCCACGTTCTGAAGGCCCAGGTAGGAGATGATCTGTCTCCGTCGGGGCGACGCCGAGGCCAGGATCACCCGCTTGTTCCGGAGCTCATTGAGGGAGGCCAGCGAGAGGGGAGGCCGGCGTGGGAGCGGAGGGCGAGGAACGACTGCAGGAGCAGAGGCGGCGGCTTCGTATGCCGGTGGAGGGTCGATGAACTCGTCGTCGTCATTCGCCAGGAGGAGCTCCTTTTTCTCCGACATCTTCTTTGCGGTATCTCTTTTCCCTCCGAGTCTGTGATAGAAAAGGAAAAATGGGGAGAGGAGGACCAAAACAGCCGAGAATAGGAACAGAAAGGGTATCTGATTCAGGGTGCCGAGTTGCATCGTGTCTGTTTCAGTCTTGCGACGTTGATGTGAGAGGCGGTGAACGACGGCAGTTTTGATCGATATGCTGCATCCTGGCTCGGCGGAGGAGAGTAACAGTGACTAGTCTCAAAGCTCATTTTCCATAATAATAAGAGATATTATTCCCTACATACAGACGATGCCATACATATGTACGTCTCATTTGATACAATTGAGGCAAAGAAGACTTTGAGAAAAACTGAGTCCCGACTTCTCTGATTTAGCCGTTATAAACATCCGCAAAGCTGCCACTCAAGTTGTTTGGGGCTGATCATTTTTGCTTTTCTAATTCTAATCAGCAAAAGATCCGGCACAGAGAAATAGAGACTGGACTTTGACGCACGCTGATACATTTGAGTACTAGTTAGCAGCCATTACAACCACAGAATGCTTCTGGCAACCAGCTGACACTCAGTGATTCTAAAATATTAAGAATACTGTAAATAGGCATTTAACTTTTTATTTACTCGAAGTACTAGCACGTGTCAACATTTCGCCCTAACTCTCACACACAAAATATCTATAAACTCAGGATCTCGCATCGATTGAGAAATAATAGCATTACCTCTCTAGAAAAGAACATGGAAGATCGCCCCGATTCCCATTTATATATGCAGCTTCTTTTCGCCGCCTTCTCCTTGGGCAGCTCGTCGTCGAAGACAATAATGTGTGAACAACAAGCTTTAATTAAATCGGTTGACTGGCAAATCCTATTATGTTGCTGCATTTGTTTTTTTAGTCACTGCTACCAAGAAACCCTGTTGCCAACCTAGGAAATCCCCGCGACTGCTGGCAATTTCAGCTTGTACCCCGTAACCCACTCATAACACTATATATATATATAGTGGCATTTTTCGAGGATCCGTCCCCCAGCACTGAGGAATCGTCATACCTATCAGGTCTCCCAGAATCTTGCCCGTGATAAAAATGGTGGTAGATCCCTCCCGCTGATCTAGATACTGAAAATCCTTTAAATACTCTCTCTACAGTAGAGACAGAGGAGCCACTAAGGTACACGGTCCGGCCTCTCAATATATATATATATATGTCCAAACATGACCCACATACTTGTATTAATATACATATGTATATAACTCTCGCGGTCCTTTTCGAAAACATATAGAAACTAGAAGGCCTTGGTTATAGTAGACTAAACTGTGCAAATGGTTGGATGGAGACTAGGGAAGGGCCGGCTAGGATGACGAAAGAAACAACCTAGAGGATCTAATCTGACATTAATAGGTATGCGGAACAAAGATACCGCTCACTGAAGGCGATGGTGAGGAGATCCTACTGTCAAACACCTACAAAGCCGAATATAGATAATCAAACTGTCTACACGAAGTCGAATTGATATTTGTCATCTCCTAACAAGTTATTTATGTACATTTTTTCAGCAAATGCTGCAGACATTATCGTTATTCTTAGAAAAGCAACTCGTGTTTATCTACTTGGCAGCGAGTACTCTACACGGCTGACACAGGTTTTCTTTCAGCAGTTACATATTCTACATATAATATCCATGACGAGGAAGTTCTGTTATGGTCGACCAGATTGTATTTGCTATCTAAAATTAAAGAAGAAAAAGGAATAGCACTCAAACAAGAAACAAAGCAGGAAGAAGGAAAGACGCAAGTTGGAAGAAAAGTTTCCCGGGCGCTTCGCAGCAGTCGAATTTGTCCTCCATCACTTGGCTGTTAGAAAACCGGCATATCGGAACCCTCTTCGACGTTGAGACCTTGCAAGCGGTGGAATTGCCGCAACTTTCTAGTTGTGGTTGTGGTGAGGAGGAGCGGGCTTCTTCGGCTTTGGCTCTGGAGCAGGCGGAACCTCAGCACGCTCGTGGTGAGGAGGAGGAGCAGGCTTCTTCGGCTTTGGCTCTGGAGCAGGCGGAGGAACTTCATCGCGCTCGTGGTGAGGAGGAGGAACAGGATTCTTCGGCTTTGGCTCTGGAGGAGGAGGCGGAACCTCAGCACGCTCGTGGTGAGGAGGAGGAGCGGGCTTCTTCGGCTTTGGCTCTGGAGCAGGCGGAGGAACTTCATCGCGCTCGTGGTGAGGAGGAACAGGCTTCACAAGCTTCGGATCCTCAGGAGGGAGAGGCTTGTGAGCAGGTGGCGGAACTTCATCACGCGGGTGGTGAGGAGCGGGCTTTGGCTCTTCTGGAGGAAGAGGGTGAGCCGGTTTAGGAGCCGCCGCAACCGCGACATCCGCATCTTTGAGAGAATTAGAAGATATATCAAGGTCGCGGTTGAACATTGTGATACATACCGGCCTCAATATTAATTGCAGCAGCCGAGGCAAGGCTGGCAAGCATAATGCCCGAAACGAGAGTAGAGACCTTCATTTTGCAGGATCAGACAGGTAAAGATTATGAGAGAGATATTGTGGAAGAAAGATATTATTCAAAGAGCGTTGAGAGTGCTTTGATTGTTAGATGAGATGGGTGTAACCTGGTGAATGGAAACAGATGAATCGACCTGGGTTGCTCGCCCTCTTTATAGGCCACATCTCGAAAGCAACCAGAGTCTATTCCTTAATCCCGAGTACGAAGCACGGGCTCCTCTCGTCTTCGATTTCGAAGCCCGGCGACTAGATGGGGCTTGGTTGGGATGCTTCGTCATCCCATATTCGTCAATGCAGAGTAGTCGATGGAGCCAGAATAGCGCCATATTCTCCACGTTATTGGAAATCTTTCTTCCTGGATGTACGGAATACGGAGTTTGCAACCCTTTTCGTTGTATTCAGGCCGAGTTGGAAGCAATTGCTGTCAAGATGACGAAGCTGTGGATCGTAAATGCATCCAGACTCCATGGTGCTCCGCAGGACTGCAGATGGTCCTACTTCTGGGCCTAGTAATCTTCTCCCAAGTGGTCTCTGTCTATGATGTTGTCAGTCAATTGCTCTCGTAGCCAACCCTGGGTGACCAAATCGTGGATCAAAGAGCGTTTCAAATTGTAATTCATGCTGGCCCCAGAGCGGGATATCCAACTTCGACGTCGAATTATTCTTGTCCGCCAATATGTTTATCAGCTACTGCATATTGACATATACATCAAAATGTTAGCTTTCCATATGACATTTCCAGGGCAACCTCACTTCCCTCTATAATTTCCCAAGTTCTACTCGTTAGAGACAGCAACTCAGAATCCCGTGTATTCTGCCTGTCCTCACTTCTAGATACTGCTTGGGTAGCTGGAAACGAGGACTACTCCGTCTGTTAGGTACAGCCCTATTACGAGATAAACATAGCTTATTGTTGAATGATGGCATCTGGCCCTGTGGTGACGTTGCTGCACAGCCAGCGTGGAGCCACGGCAGTGGAGATGGCGTCTTATTAGAGTTGGGCGATCTTCCCGTCAGAAGCTTAGCTCTGCATCTCTGCACACGCGGCCGGCGCCGATCCTCGCCCGCCCCCTTGTCTCGGGCGTCTTCCGCTTCCCCGCTGATGTGCGAAGCCCTAAAGGGCTCAACAAACTCTGTTCCAGAAGCTCGAGTTATCAAACTATCCGTCGGGCAAATCCCGATCAGGCATGAGGCGGACAGCCTTCAATTGGTCGGCCACGGAACACGCTCTTCCCCGTACTCCTGACACCGCAAGTCAAGTTTCCCCGAAAGTCATACCATTGGTGGAGTCTTGGGACTGGTTGCTGATTGCTCTGGTCTGGACTACTCTAGACTGATACTTTCAGCTGGCATTGTACATGTACAATGTACATGCTGGAGAATGCAGATCCTTGTTGTCCTCTTGCGTTAATGCTACATGGCAGGGATGGGCCGGTAGAGGTTCTAAGCAATCAAGTTTCTACGTAGTAGTTCCGCATCTCTTCTCCGATTGAGCTTGAGGATAGTCCCAAAAGCAATGGAACGCGGAATATTATTTTCTGACCACTTGTTCCTCTTGTTCTCAAGATGTCTCTTGTATGAATGCACTGTAGAATTAGCGGTCAGTCTTTTTGAAGTCCTGGGACAGATCTGACGGTTGATAGATTACGTTACTGCTATGAAAAACGGTCATTAACACCTTCAATTGTTGAAGATGGTTTATGATATTATTTACTTCTTTAACTTGGCAACTTAGAAGTTCTTTATGTGATGGAAAATAAGTGTCAAAGTCCTGAGAATGCTCCGGCGAGAATAGCATCTGTGGGAGGTTTCTGCCAGTTGTCTCTTGAGAAAAACCAAGAGGAGCAAATATAGAAGAGTCCATGAACATAGAGAAAAGCCACTTAATGCCAGATACTGTTTGCTGCTTTCTCCTATTGGTTCACGCTACTTGTTGGTGCTGTTTGAAGCAATGTTCCTTTGTATATGTAGTTTTGTCTAGTTGTTAAATGAATAAATATACACATACACATAGGCCTGATGGTCTCAGGAAGCTCAGTTGACCAGTTCTGCAAACGGCCACAGCAAGTTGGAGAGGCAGCGATAGCCTGGGGGCAGCAGAATACAGTGCAATTTGATGAAGCAAAGACAGAGGCAGTACTCTTCATCCACAAGAAGGGCTGGGAATTGTAGGAGTGCATCAAGCAGGAACAGATCCAGGTAGGGGGTTACCAGGTCAGCTCACGGACGGCAGCTATCTGATGCCGTTTTCGCCAATTTAACAATTTGATTGTTCTCTACACTCACAAAGACTGCAGAATATCTGTGTGATGCAACCAAATAGCACGGGATTGATATCTCAAAGCCAGACGAAGGGAGCGACTATTCATTGCCTTTTCGAAGGATGCAAACTCGATCAATGCATGGAGCAATAAGGTGAACTACCTTACTTATCCATCCAGGTTCTACCTTACTGGTTTCTAGATTCTAACTTTCATATGCGCTCTATAGTGTTATATTTCCCCGAATATTCCAAAAGCCATCTCCTAGCAGGTCACACCATTTGTGTCAAGGATCATGCCTCTGTTGCCGGACTTCCTCTTACCGCTGGAACTGTTGCTTCGATTATTCCTCCGACCGAACAAGTATCCCATTTCCCCGACCGACGCGACCGTTGTTACCCGGGTTCTTCAATCTGATGCTGTCCTCAAAGAACAGCATCATGTGAAAACTTTTCTCTTTTCACTTTATCATGTACCAGTGATAACGGTGTCATTTATAACCCGCGGTTGCCGGGAACGGTCGGTGGCGGAAGCAGCTCAGAATGCGCTGCTCTTCTTGCCGTCACGCGGATAAAAGAAAGACATCAGGAACTAGGTAAAGTTGAAACCCTTCCTTTGGGTGAAGGCATCGGACTTGGCAATTAGTAGAGACTATGGAGGAAATATTCATCCAGGAAGCCCCTCAACGGTCACTTTTGCATTTAACATCGTTACAGGATGTTATGCTAAGATGTTTCTAATGGAAATCATGCGGCCAGCTGCCTATGCACGAGTCTGTGGACTGAAACCCACTTATAAATTAGTTCCATACAGGAATTGTCTCACTCTACACCATGATTGATCACTGTGAGTCAATGGCTAGAGGTGGTCGCATTATTGCTGTTCTTCTCTCCGTGATGGCAGGCTATGATGGGATTGATCCACGCATGACACCGAAATCGCCACTACGAATGCAAAGGATCACACTCAGATCTTGGATGACTGGAAAGCTGGAAAAAATTTTGACGGCATATGGACGTTGACATCGGGCTGCGTCAGGGCTCAGGGTGAGATTGGTGAAGGGAAGTAGCTGAATTCGACCCAGACGTTGCTCGTGTTGTCCGCGATCCAGCTCAATGGTTTGCCCCCCCCTTCGGAGCAACAGTCGAGAAGGTATCAATCCCGTTCTATGCAAAAGGCATAAGCATCTGGATCGCTGTGACACGACGAGGTCTTGGAGACTATTCCTGCAAGGCCTAACACTCAGATACACTTCCCTTCATCTTACCCCATGTCAACCCTCCCGTTCCATCGCAATCCCTCTACGAGACCAAGGCCAATTTCGCAATGACGAACGTCCTCTTCAACAGCACCTATCTTCAGTCACGGTATGGTTACGTCCATAGAGGGAAGGCCTAGCGTCTCGTCCGCAAGCTACGAGCCAAATGCGATCAAGCGCTGAGCAAGTACGACGTCCTTCTTACTCCAACAAACTCCTTCATTGACAAGACCTCACCCGCACCAGAGCGTCATGGAAAGGATGCAGAAGGCCGTCGGGGGGCACGAGTAACATGGCTCCGTTCAATGAGCATGCCAGTAGAATGGGCTGAGGTCCCCCATGATCCAGAGAAGATGCTGTCGGGAGGCGTAATGGCCTAGGAACTTTGCCAGTTGGGACTGGACTTGTAAATTTCGCGGCTAGTGCTGGATCAGTGTGTGCAACAAGGACGATAGCACCGAATAGACTAAACGAAAACACCGTTTTCGACTCCTATTCTTACCAAAGGGATACCGACAGTTCGAGTTCGAGTGCTTTTTGTACCCATCCAATTGTATTCTGAAAACAGAATAGGATGCAACCTTGCATCAGAGGCGAATCCAACAACTAAGCTTAGAAGGTCCTTGAGAAAGCATGTACAAAAAAGGTGCAATCAAATTCATTCATATTCGTCGCTCATATTCCTTTTCCCACGCCCAAGTGCCAATTGCACTAGGTGCTGGAACAGGCGGTCGTAATATCGTCATACTGAAATAAAAGAACAAACACCGATTAATTGCCTGACTTGAGGATTTTCTTCCACCTCGTCCCCACTCACTACCCACTGCGTACTGCGCTTGGCTGCCTCAGACGGTGGAAGGCATCTGGGTGAGAAGGCGCGAGCTTGCTGGACCTGTGGACGGTCCAAACCCTGGTTTCTGAGAGTACAATTCCTCCCGATGGTATGGTCCCGACCATGAGTAAGTCGAGGAATACGGTCGATTAGTCACGCAAACGCTCCTTTCGACCATCGAGCATGCCAGCTTTGCCATCCCCAGGGTAAAATCGCACAAAAATCTGGCGTCATGGTTGCCTTTGAGGATGAGAATACCCGAATATATTCAATCTTGCCCGAATGCGTTCAAAATTGTGATAACACGAAGAGCGCGTCGTTAAGATATCTATCATGTTCGAAAAGAGTCGTCCACTCGCCCACCCCTGCTCTCGATCTCAGCAATAAGCTCTCTCCTCTCCTGCAGTTTCATGCGCATGAATTCCACAGTCTTCCTCAAGACTATACATTCACTCCGCCCTTGGCCTTCGAGACCCGGAACAAGCTCTGTGAGGCGATCAAACCCCTCTCGGATGGCAGCACGCCGTTTCTGTTCGGACGCGATGTGATTGTTCTTCTTTTCTTGCTCTGTAAGACGCGGCCTTTCAGAACCAGTCCGTGCGAATGATGACGGTGCAGCCGTTGATGTCGAGGATGACGCGCTTAAGCTCGTGGTTGGGTGACCGTTGCCAGGGCCAGCGCTGGTTGTCGCAGGGGCGGTTACAGGAGAGGAGGACGAGTCAGAGGAGGCCGAAGAGAGAGACGGAGGCGCCTGTGCGGAAGGCATGTTAACTGTATAGTATTGAAGGGTAAAGTACTTGAGCCGTCGTGACTCGTGAGATCTTTGGTTTGCGTCTCTGTCAGGACATGGGTCAAACGGCGCAGTTTCAGGTGTCAAGCAGAACGCGCCTAGGTAAAAATCGTGAATTTCAGGCCTGCAAAGTGAGTAATGCGCATGCTCTTATAAATAACTTAGAAAGCTGTGCAGTGCTACTGCACCGATGTGATAGAGAAGACTATGTGCCTGGTCGTTGAACAGAGGATCCGGTTGCAGAATGTGGAGTAGTCTGTGCCTAGGGAACTGGGATTCCGCACGTTGCTTATGGAGGTCTCCGTAGACTGCAGATGCCAGATGCAGGAGTGTCCTTGACTATTCCCCATACAGTATTTCCGGAGTCCGGCCCGGGGCCCGGGGAGTGGTTGGGGACCGCGGACCGTTGCGAACCTGGAGGCTTGGTCCTTGGAAGCTGGAACTTACCGCTATGCACGTGATCCTCACTCCATTATATTGCTTAGTAAGCAAAGCACAGCTATGGCGGGATAACTTAGCTCCGACAACTTTTTTCTTCTCTCCACCAAACGACCTAGTGATACTTCCAGCAGAGCAGCTAGTAGCGCTCCTCTTGGACGGGTGAGAGTCTCTCTCAGTGATCTCGTCCCGATATTCTGTATCGACCCTCCGATAGCGTGCAAAATGGCCACCGAAACCTCTGCTGCCTGGCCTTTGGCCGATGCGGCTCTCGAGCAAGAACTTCGTACGTCGAGACCACTCTTCCCAATCTCCTAGTGAGGCAGATACTAACCTATATCTCTTTAGTCGACCTGGTCCAGCAAGCCTCCCACTATCGCCAGCTGAAGAAGGGTGCCAACGAGGTGACGAAGACGCTTAACCGTGGTGTTAGCGAGCTCGTTGTCCTCGCTGCGGATACGCAACCACTTGCTATCCTGCTACACCTTCCTCTTCTTTGTAAGTCTCTTTCCCCGCGGTCACTGATTTCTAGCCGCAAGAATTTGGCCGCCCTTCCTCGTATGCTGACTCTTGGTGTCTAGGCGAGGATAAGAACGTCCCGTACGTCTATGTCAACTCCAAGACCGCCCTTGGTCGCGCTTGTGGAGTCTCGCGGGCGGTGATCGCCGCGTCTATCACGACCAACCCTGTATGTGATTCACCCCCTTATTTCCCTATCTTGTTTATTTGCGGGCCGATTTCGCCCATTCAGACCTCTCCGAGGGCTTGAGTCCATGAACTAAAGTGACGACGGCTAACCGTGCTTTCTCGGTGCAGGCTTCCGATCTCATGAACCAGATTCGGGCAATGAAGGACAAGGTTGAACGTCTTATGATCTAAGGCTTTGTGCTTTACTTGCTATGTGAAAATGGCAATGTATCAAGGGAAAGGGCTATGATGGACGTTGACACGAAAAGAGTGTTGAGGCTTGTGAATTGGAGGTTCTCGGAGGGCTTTCCAGGGTGATTCAGCTGGGTCAGAGACGGGATTTGTCGCCTAAATCAGAGGACACCCGTTGTCGTTAGGGACTTACCTGCCGATTCAATCAATGATATCCCTGGAGTTTGCTTAACATATTCTTCCTGCTACAATGGCCTCATCTAACTTCTGGTAGACTGAACCGCTATTATTTGCTTAAAGATTTCCGCCCTCACGTAAGATGTTTTGATATAGTGACTATTCTCATTGCCTCGTCCCAGCTGCACCTGCTTCAATGAGCTAGGTCCTGTGAGACCCTAAATTCTGCTTCTCAAGTCCAGCATCTGCACGTCCCGGCAGAATCTTTGATTTTAAAATGACTTAGGTTCGCTCATGCTAAAGGTATTATTGTTATTTCAGCCTCGTAAGCTTCGTGGAGCTCTGATGACTAGGTAATCTTCTTATTGCTGTCAACCTCTCCATCTTTCTGCCCACACTGCGTGATCCCTGGAAACAGGGAATTCTGCTAGCAGTCACGGGCATTTTGAATCTGACAGCAACAGCGACTCTCGAGACTCGAGAACAGCAGTGAGGTTGATCGTTCCATTATTGCTATTAAGAGGACTCTATGAAGGTTGGCCACTTGGACTTCCCTGTTGGCGGAGTCTATGGCTGGATGTTTGGGGTTAGGGCAACGACCACTAGCGTAAGTATGACGACATAGCCTCTGTGTGAAGATGATAGACTGATAATTCTTTCTATAGACGCGTATAAATTGCCCGATTTAAAAAATTCTCTAATGGCCTGGGTATGTATCCAGTTGTCCCATATGTACCTAATGTACTACTACGACGTAGTTCGGAGCCCTAGGTGTACTGCATAGATCGACAAGAGTACAAACTTAGTTGCGGCGGGGAGGCGCCGGTGGACCCCGCGCCTGCACCTAATTTACTAGGTTCAAGGTCAGGATTCGACCTGGGGGAAGCAGGATGTCTTGGCACCTGCACGTCATCGCCCTACTGAAGATCCTGTATCTTCCGCTGTATCCCTTCATTCTCTTCCATCTTCTTTTCCGCGGCTGACACTGTTAGTTAATTCTAGCCTGGACAGAAGTCCCTAATTTTCGCAGAATTAAATACCATCTCTGTTCAATTGCTTGCTAAACTGTCACTAGATCATTGTACTTAATCTGAGTCCGAGGCTATTACAAACTGTCTTTGAATATGAACAGCTGCCGAACGTTGCATGGGAGCTGCTCCTGCGGCCGAAATCAGTATATGATAGCGATTCCTGAAAACGCTAGACATCAAGCGGAAGTATACTTTGACAGCGGCCGGGACCACCGTATGTTATTTCCGAGATTCTAAGTTCGATATCTTATGATCATCGCAGCTGACGCCCTGCTACTGTTCAACTCATGCAGGCCGCTCTCAAGGTGCTCCACTCACCGCATGGCTGAGAGTACCGTTGACCTGGTATCAGTCTAATACACGGTCCTACTATCCAGATGAAACTCCCTCATCCATCCGTCGGACCTTCACCCCTTTACATGATCCTCATAGCCAGCGCAACTTTTGTGGCTTCTGCGGCACTCCTCTGACATATTGGACTGAGTTACCGCGCGAGGAGGCCGATTATATGTCAGTTACGATTGGGAGTCTTTATAGCGATGCTCAAAGAGCGCTGGAGGATCTCAATCTCCTACCCGGGGATGTGACCGAGGAACCGCTAGAAGACCAGAGGGGTGTAGTGACTATTCCACCTTCTCCATCTGTGCAATCCTCTCCAGCTTCTCCAGGCTTTAGAAGGAGTTATAGAGGGGGTACCGTGTCTGGTATCCCCTGGTTTGAGGAACTGATCGAGGGGAGCCGACTAGGCCGTTTACTGAAAACCAGAAGAGGAATTGGCGTGAGTAATGATAAATCGACGACTATCGAATGGGAAATCAGTGAGTGGCATGACGATGCAGCCGGAGCAGAGACTGGCACAGATTCCTCATCTTCCTCTGTTGGTGGCGTCGGGAAGAGGAAGCGTGACCGAACTACCAGTAACCCGGAAGAGCTTAGATCCTCTCCAACGCGGACCGAGATTCCTTGACATATCCAATGACTATTTGAAATGGTTTGCCTTTTTGCCGCTACGTTTCCAGATGTCTGCCTTGTCGGCAGAAGCAGCGCTGAAGCAGCTCTCGAGCTATAAATATCCATGGGAGCCCAGCCAATTCTTATGATTGCTAATAATGCATGAAATTGCTACCTGCACTACGAGAACTAGTCCATCCCAAATATGTCTGGTTTGATGGCTACATTATAAGCGTTCTAGGAAGTGAGATCCTCTCTCCTTTCCCCAAGGTCTTTCCCTTAACGATTTTAATGTTCATCTGTACCATGTGTAATGTTCTTCTCATTTCCTTTTTTTCTGTGCTATCTGTACTTCTTGTTTTTATGAGATCTGTCAACGGATTTGTTGAGGGATTCAAATCTTGGTCGACAGCTGGATGTGGGCTTTCTTATCTGTCTACAACCATTGCTCTCACTAAAAGGGTGCCGAATACTTCTCCAAGGCCTTGTCATCCCAAATATCGAAGTCAGGCCTTTTCTTCACAGACTGTAATCAAACAAAGCTCAAAGACAGCAAAGAAAGAGCCATAGTGCTGGTCAGGGAGTAAAGCAAACAATCAAGCCTGGATTGGTACCTCCAGACCATTGTCACGTGTGTTTGCATAATGTGTGAAAGAATGTCTCCCAGCACTGCTTTTGCATTGATATCTCGCTTAAATTGCCTATATCTGCATTAAGGTAGTGAAGCCCTACCCAGGGAGCTCACCTCCAACACACTCCTACAGCAAGCAACTTCCATCTGTTTTCTTTATGGAGATAGCTCTGGCTATTCCTATCCTCTGTCCCCAGATTCTCACCATACTTACGACGTTGTGGCACTACCTAAGTGAGACATATTGCTGTTTGAGATATTCAACATCGGATAACGTGTCTTTCTTCAACAAGATCCTAATCGAACTCTCTGTTCATCTAAGCCTTAGATGAATGATTACAAATCTTTCTTTCCTTGTCCATGTCTCTTTCCTAGTGTCTGTGATTTGTTCTGCATTCCTTTTTTTCTCTGTCAAGATAGAATGAACAGTCAGATCACTTTCACCGCCCGAATGACGCGTTAGGAAAACAATATTCGACGCGTTTGACCAGGGACAGATTTGGTATCCAGCTCTTGAAAACGACAACTTGTCTCTTATATGAATCAACTAGTCGATCCAGAAGTTTTGAATCCTAGAACCATGGAGACCCCTAACAACGTCAGCAGAGATACGAACGATCCTTTTGTTCTTCCTCCTAACCAACCTCGCTCACAAACCTCTTCTGTCGCAAGTATGGGCCGTATTACAACTTCAGAAGACAGGGGGACAACCATCAAAAGGACCCTGAAGCCTAGAGATCCTGCGTTGATGTCGGCCAAAGCCGCTCCCTATAGAATCCTTCGGAAACAACCTCGACTACAGCGCAGCATTCCTAGGATTCCAACCATAGATGGTATAAATCCGAATGTTTTGGGGATTGAGCCAGTTCCTGCTGCAACAGACCTCACTGAAATCAATAATTTGCCTCCGAAGGTTGACAAAGGATGGAAAGCTGCGGCAAGACGTATGGTTGGATTCAGATCTTCCAGCAAACAAATAAAGCATCCGATGGTAGAGCGTGCAAATATCAAAAACCAGAAGCGCAGAAGGGAGGTCAGTTCCTTATAGTCCTTTGCGAGGTCGAGTTAGTATTAATTTCTGATTGTTTAACCTAAGGTGTCCACATACAAGTTCAAGGAAATCAAGAGGACTTCGATTGTATTTGAATCGACGCCCGTTCTGGACCCAAAGGCGAAAATCAATGTACGTGGCTGTCTGTTTTCCTAGTTCAGGCTTAGACTTACTCTTATTTCGAAAAGTCCGGAAACATCAGCAAAGCCAGGCGTGAAGGCTTTCTGACTCCGATTACTTTGAATAAAGCTCTCCCATCAGAAAAACCGCTGCCTGCTATTCCTCCAGGTGCCATCCCGGCAAATGACGTCCATGAAACGGCAGCTCATTCAATCATTGACGCTGAAGAGCTTCCATTGCGCCGTCCTGTGCCGGGGAACCCCAACATCCAAGAGGAATGGCCGGCACTGTTACCATTGAATGCAAACACCCTTAGCAGAGCTGAATCTAAGCAAGTCTCAACTGATTTTCAGAAATCACTTTTAGTCCCTGGTCCTTCACGGTCAGGTTCAACTTCCACAGTTTCATCATTAGTTAACTTTTATGAAAACGGTATCCGGGCAAGTTATCACTCTGCGTCCATAAACAACTGGAATTTTGGTTTACAGGATCACACGCGAAGAGCTTCTGCCACCTCTTCTACCTCTACCACTGAAAATCTCTGCTCTGGTTCAAGGCACACTATTCCCCCGTGTGCGGATTCTCAGAATCTAAATCCCTTTGCCAAGTTTGTTTCCTTAGAACACAAAGGCTTGGGCTTTCAGCGTGCTTCTGAACCTGTCCATTCAGTCACCCGTGCGGGTCTAGGTCAGTCCCACGTCTTTTCTGCTTCACTGAACACGTCCATCAGACCTCAGACACGTAACCCCTTCCTGGACCCGCAGACTTCACAACTTCTAGCCACGAACACATCTGTCCTTCTCCAACCCAACCCAGGAACGTGTCAGAGGCCAGCAGTTTCAGCTTTATCCTTGTCTCTTCCTTATTCTTTCAAGCCGAAAATGGATACCTCTCCAACAGAAAACATGGAGCTCCACCCGGATAACAGGAAGCCTCAAGATCTCAAAGATCAGATTCAGGCAGCACAAACTTCCCAGGACACACCCTCACACCAGCAAACGGCTAGAATTGTGGACTTGCCGGTTGAGCGTTCCTGTTCAGATAGCGCAGGCGTGTCTGCCGTTGGAAGTTTGACTGCATCTGTGGAACAAAATGACAATACTCAATCACGGGCGAGGCCTCACAGTGACAGAAGATCCTCTAGGATCCCTCGTGCTTCCCTGAGAGTGTCCCTTGTCCAAATCGAAAATCCTAGCAAGACACTGAAGAACAAGTATTCATCTCCGGAACGGCCAAGCTCAATTCCAGTTCCTATTCGCTCACTCTCCCTGCGAAACACACCTTCCAGAGACGAAGTGGTCAGTAGCCCCTCTGTTTCCAACAAGGGCAAAGAGACGGATATGCTTGCTGACCCTATTCCGGAGAATGAAAACGCCGCGTTGACTCCCCCTGTTCTACCCCAGAAAGCATATGAGCCGGCAGCTGCCCAGTCCGAAAGCAGTGACGAAGAAGGCTTTATGGGTGAAGATGAAGTCCCCGAGCTCGAGCGTCCTCCCACCGTTTATACGGGCGAATATCGAGTCAAGCGCCTTTCAAGAGTCAGACCCGATCAGGGACCGATTCTTCGTATCTCGGCAAGTGCAGAGGAAGTTATCATGGGAAAAGAGGAAAACGAAAGCCATACTGTTTCGAAACAGGAAGCTGGTCAACAGTCTCGAGCTTCGATAACTGAAAGCTTTCGCGCATCGATCGAGTCTCGTATGTCTAGTGTCAGCATGAAACGCGCAAGCCTTCGCTCGGCATCTTTAAATGCTCAGGAAGCAGCGAACTCGGGAACTCGATATGCGGTAGCAACAAACGGAGAGAAAACCAAGAGTCAGAATGCTGGGGAAAGCCCGTCTAGCCGCCGGCCTCGATCTCAGACTTCTCCAGAGCATGGTACAAAGCGTGATATTAGTGCCAAGGAGATGAACATCTTCCGCAGACTCGCAAACAATTCCAGCTTCTCCAGTCTCCGTGCAGAAACTCTAATTCCGGACGACGCGCCCCCAGTGCCCAAAATACCGGCTCACCTTGCGATGGCCAACAAGGTCAATTTGGTCCCTACTAACCAGAAAATCTTGAGCGGTGAAAGCAGTACCGTTATGACTACTCCTCAGAGCACGCCTCCAGGTGGTAGCTTCCATTACATGTCTGGTGCTCGAGGTGATCTCCCAAAGGGCAGTGCGAGAAACGTGACACCTGGATCGATCTCTGAACTAGGTCAATACAAAGACAGGACGACTGAGGCAGACAAAACACCAAGCAAGTTTCCTCCACGAACTACGTCCCATAAGTCGATTCCCAACCACGTCTTTGACGCCGAACCCAGGCCTGTTCATACGGCTGCCAGTGAACCAGATTTGAAGCATTCTAAAGCTTCTCTCCGTTCAAGAGGTAATATAAAATTCCCAAGCAAGCGCAAGGATACCTACCCTACAGGGACCGGAAACACCGTGAGCAGTCCTGTTGGATTGCGCCCCTCTGGCTTGAAGGGTTCACGCGTCTTGGAAAATCTGCGCGGTTTTTTCGGGAGACAAAAGGGGACTATGGAGAAAGGCACGGCAGCCAAGGATGACAACGCCAAAGTCCCTAAAATCAAGCAGGCCGATAAAAAGACAGATGACACTAAAGGTTTCAAAGGAACTCCCGGTGCTGAGAAGGTAAACCTCAGAAAAGGAGCGAGACATTTTCGATTCTCAAAGGGAGGGAGAAGTGATGATACTACTGAAAAGGCAGATGTCAACGGAGGTACTCCAGCAATGCCGAAACCAGTTCCTAGTTCCCGTGCTACTTCGGTTCCTGTCCCAGGTCCTGTTCGGGATCGTGCTCAGGGCCGTATCCCCTCCTTTGCAAGGCCGACACAGGCCACACTTACAAGAGCTGCTGCTAATGCCAGAACGCCAGCCACCCCTACTTCTACGACAACGTTTGGCGCTAGAGTCTCTCGAGCAACACGAGGTCCGACGGTCACTGCAACCGGGAGCCCACTGGGACTTCCTCGAGTCCAGCCTCGTACCCTGACTACTAATATGGGACAAATGAATAGGCCATTTCCGGAAAGCCAACCCTCTGTTTCCCCCAGTCCTCAATTTTTGGGTGCAACTGGCCGGAGCAGTGAGCCGTCTAGTAATAGTCCCTTCCTTCCATGCTCAGCAGCGGCGCCCTTGACTCCAGCCTCTCTAGAGACCCAAAATCTTGAAGAAATCAGAGTATTCATTTCAGAGGTCCAGAAGCGAGCTCAGGATGAAATCAATTTCGAGAAACGAGAAAAACTGCTTGGGGTAAGCAGATCATCCGCAGACTCAATACCTTTTCTGAGTTGTTTTCAGCAACCCACTAACGCGAGAATGCAGTTGGCTTCTTTCTTTATGGAAGCTCTGAGTTATTATAACGAAATGGAGAAAGACCTGCACGAAGCTTATCTCTTATTGCTCGAAAGGCAGGTGGATTTAGCCATCGCCAAGAAGAACATCTTCCAGTCCTTCAGGGACACGCAGAAGGAATGGGGCGTCAATGGACAACAGGAAGATCCAGCAACTCCTAGCCCGACATTTGTTTAACTGGAGAGAAATTATCACAGCATTTTCTCTCATGATATTTTCCATTCCGGTTCCATTGTCCTTATTACCGGTTTCCCCCTTATCTTTGACTGACTCCCAATATCTCTGCTATCAGTCCCTTCAGCAACACTCTGTACCCGGTAGAAAGGGTCCCTTCAAGACCAGACTGCGACCAGGTAGATCTGAGGTTTCAAGCTGCCTACCTATCCACTTTATGTACTTTTTTTTCTTTTTCACATATGTTCGAGTTTCCTTATCTTGTTCTATCGATCTTCATGCGCTGCGTTCCCAGATTCCTTCCCCCATTCATTTCATTCCCCTAGCCCCCTTCTTCCCCGATGTCCAGCCTTTGATTTTACTCGCGCTGTATGAAAGCGCTCTCACTACCAGTGAGCATTCTCCCCGGTTCAGCATCCTCTTTCGAGCTCTGAAAAGAACCAGAAACTGAATGAACAAGCCTGTTTAAGTAATGCTTTATGCTTTTGTCCCTTAATGATAGCAAGTGATAATCAATGATATTCTGATAATAATTTGGAGCATGCATTTGAAGTTTTCAAAATAACCATTATCACCGCACAAAATCCATTCTCATTGAAAGGGTCTCACAAACAACAGAAGAGTAGTAAACAAAGCCCGCCCGTCTGCTACTCCCATATTTGAAAGTATATCTGCAGACTCTATATGCAGCTAATATTCTTTGCTCAAGCATTGGAAGCAGCATACATTGTGCGGACCTACACTTTCTGGGTAATGGCCGATAGACTCCTTTGTCTGCGACTGAATTGTTTGCTCCGCCTTGCATAAAAAGATCAATATTGCCATTATGTACATGCCTACTTAATAAACTATGCATCTGAAAGGCTCCAAGTCCATCCCGACGGCTTTCTCTGTTCCAGCAGTGCGCTGTGCCTAGGCGGTGAATGGCGTGACCTCCGGCTACTACCTTCTGATGCTTCTGCCTTCTTGTGTTATATGCAGAACCAGGATAGTTGCGACTCTGATGGCAGCAATAGCAACGGAGCTTGCTAATGTGACAGATGATCGCATCAATTGCCCCTGTTTCTGAGTGAGACATTCACTGTATGAGCCAAAGTGTCTTTGAAGCGGCAGGTTCTTCGCACATACACACCTTCTCTGCTGATTCTCTCTTCATCAGATTCCATCTCTTGCTGTGCCAGTTCTGCTGTTTATCTCCTTGCAATAATCATCAGTTGTGCTCTTCATCCTTGTCTCCATTATCTTAATCCTGAATCCAGAGTGGACGTCTGTCCCTTCCATAATGGCGAAGAACCGCAAGAACCAGAAAGCCAAGGTAAAATCTGATGTTTCCATCCCTCTCTCATCCTTTTCAGACGCATCCTATCCCGCTTCAGCTAGATCTCAACTCACCACGAGAAATGATCGACAGCGCGACCTCGCCGGCGCCGCAGCCAGAGCTTCTGGCAGAGAGAAGGGCAGGAGAAACAACTCATTCCGGGGTGTCCGGGTCGAAGACAAGGCTCAGAATGACAACCTCTTTGCGGTTGCTCAGCCAAATCCGTTGTTCGGCAACTTCTATTACCCTGTAACGTTCCACAGCTACCAGAACACCAGCGGGAACGGCACGCCAGGATATGTGGGATACTACATCCTGAACCAGCCGTGTCCCGCTGCACCGTATCCTGCTCAGCTAGCCGCGTGGTGGAACCGCGACTTTCAATTCTTCGACAGGTTTGCTGGACTTCAGCAGGTGAGTTAGATGGATACTTCTTTTATGTACCCACATACGTAGCTATGGACTCTAGTCATTCCAGGCTCCGGAGAAAGTGCTGTTGTTCTGTACTAATAAGACATGGTATCGTTGCCAGCCGTCCCAGGATGATGCGAAAACCAACGAGCCGGTTCAGGGAACCCAAACATCGAAGGCGACGGAGAAGAATATTCCAATCGTCGTTGCCTCCGGGAATCGCAAGCTTCGTCCCGAGGCTCCTGAATTCATTCTGAAGAAGAAGAAGACCAGCGACTCTGAGAATTCTGGCAGTCCTGTCAAGGAAAACGTTTTCAAGTTACCGTCCAGTCCGATGAAGACAGGTCTCGCTGCTGAGAAGATGCTGAAGCCGAAGCTGTAAGTGTGGATCTGAAAATGAAAGAGATGATGACTGTGCGGTCTGTGAGGAATATTGCAAGATTCAGTTCACGTTGTTTGTTCAGCGGTGATGATGAGTTGTTTTCGTGCTTGAGTCTTTTTTTTTAAAAAAAAAAAGTCTTTATGCTCGATGTACCGGGGAAGGAGTTGATTTCGTTGTCCGACTGTTATGTGCGCCCCTGTAGCCGTTGAAATTGCTCGATTCCTTAAGATAGTGGAGTAATGAAAAATCGATTATTCTTTAATTTAGGAAGTTTGTAGCATATACCGCTGGAGATTCTGAATGATTCGGTGTTTTCTCACAAAGGCCATATACCTGGTGGAAAGACAAGTGACATGGAAGATTCAAAAATAGGAATTCTAGAACATCTGCTCTATACTACTTGGAAGACTAAAACGAAACGGATGTATATATGCAGCAAAGAGGTCAAACTGAACGAGTGGAGATAATAGAGATGAGTAGTAATTTCTTATTAAACGAAAGAAACGAAGTCCATGGAACTCCATCGGTTTATCCTCTTATAACGCGGTGAGTATTTTCTTTTTAGGCTCATCGGAATCCCATGGACAGTAAGTTAATGCGGAAAGCCTTGAGAAAGATAAATAATTCTTTAGACAACGCAATTATGATGCACCTTTCTGTAGAAAATTCAGTATAAACCTGACGGTACTCCGCGTCGTGTCCTTGAACATGGCATTGGCCGCCCAAAGAGGAAGCACCCCTATCAAAATTGCGAACACGAAGATCTTGTCCTGAGCAAATGTTACCGTATCTCCTTCAGGTTTCGATCGTGTTTATATACATACCTATCCAAACAGCGCCATATCTCAGGAAGAGCTGCATGAGTGAAAAGGTGAGGTCCGACCGCTCGCACTGCATACCGGATACGGGCTAGCGTCACAACCGGGGACCTCCAGGGCTCCACCTGGGCAGGGCTACTATCAACTTAGTGCTGGATCCAGCCGTAGTCGTAAGGCCTCCAAGGCTCAGCCTCGTGCTGAACGGGGGGCCTTCGACGATCGGCTTTGGCTGTTCTGACGACTCTGGGCCTCCCTGATTCTGGGATGAGCAGAAAAGGCCCTGGAGATTGCTGGAGATTCTCCGTGAGCGCATTCTCTCGGCATCACTACAACGATTACCAGATCTAGATACGAGGTTGATGCTGTCAGTATGGTCTACTGCGGTAAACCGAGCCAAGGCTGCGGAGAATGCCGCTCGAGGAAGATCAGAGTACGTCCGAGAACCTACTAGCTTGTCGGCTCCGCTTATTTTTTTTTTTTTTTTTTTTTTTTTTTTTTGTGGTGCTGTCCCTTTGCCTCGCAGCTTTTACTGATTTCGAACTGCAGTGTGACCAGGTGAAACCAGTGTGTTCCCAGTGTATCAGGGCCAACCGCATCTGTCCTGGGTATCGTGATCAACTATCCCTTTTATTCCGGGACGAGAGCCAAGAGGTTATCCGTAAGGCCAGAGCTGCAAGCTCATCTGGTAAGCAGACCAGAGGCACACGGAGAAGACAACATGCGAGGAATGATGCAAAAGAACCCGCGACAGGCGATTTCTCCTCAGATGGCAGTGACCGGCGGCAGCTGCGGTATAGTCCGCTTGTGGAACAGCCCGTCTCGACCTCTGCCAAGGATCAAGCCACGTGCTTGTTCTTCAGGAACTTTGGATGGATGGGCGCCTCTTTCTTAGCTCGAGCCGATTCACGTTACTCACACTCACAGACGGTAGAAGCCCCAGTCAGTAACAAGGCCATGCTGGCGAGCATTGCTGCTGTCGGGATGGCTGCGCTCGCCGGAATCAAGAACTCTCCACCCTTGAGACTAGCCGCGAGGAGCGAGTATGTACAAGCTTTACGGTATACAAACGCCGCTCTTTCAGACCCAACCCAGGCCACATCAGATGCGACGCTCACCTCTGTATCTCTGCTCGCGATATTTGAAGTAAGAGGTACCTAGCTCTCCTCAGCGGTTCGAGGCTGACTGCAACCCGAGGTCTTCACTTCTAGAGTTCCCCAAAGCATAGAAAACTGGACCAAGCACGTCCACGGTGCAACTACGCTCCTTGAACTTCGTGGACTACGCCAGCTTGAGAGTGATATCGGACTTCTCTTGTTCACCCAACTGAGAAATAAAATAGTCGTTCACTCATTCCCAGATCATCTGTTAAACTTGGCTAACAATTCGGTAGCTTATCAGCTGTCTCCAAAGACAAGCCCACGTCCCTCCTACAATTGCCGAATTCTCCAAGATAGTAGCATCAATGCGGTCAGACGCGTATCGTCATGCCGACACGCTAGTAGAAATACTTATCAAGTTAAATAATCTACGTGCGGATATTAACTCCAAAGTTATCGTCGATAATGTTGAAATTCTCTCCGCGGCTCAGGCCATCGAATCGGAACTGAAGGCATGGGTAGTCAGCCTTCCGCAAGAATGGGCTTATTGTACTGTTAAGGTGACAGAAGGAAACTTCGTCCGGGCGACTGGTCAAGAGGGATTATACCCGTACAACAGTCGCTATCATCTCTACACTGATTTATATATAAGCCATGCCTGGAATCACTACCGCGCTGCCGCCATCCTTGTGAACGAGATCATCGTGGTTCAGTTATACCGCCTGTCTACCGAGTCCGTTACGCTATCATTCTCCAGCGAATTCCGAGTTCGCTGCCACGGCATTCGAGCCATTCAGCAACAATTGGCAGCAGATATATGTTACAGTGTACCATACCACCTAGGCCTCGGCGATACGGAGGGCATGCAAATATCGAGATCTATAAGTTCTGTTGGTGGCTTCCTCCTCCTCTGGCCGCTGTTCCTGGCCGGATCTGTTTACGGATCTTCACACCCGCTCCGCAAATGGACTATCGATTGTTATAAACTGATCGGGCGCACTCTTGGGATTGATCAGGCACTGGCACTGGCTGATATGCTAAACGGAACGCAGGAGTATGAGAGTCTGGATATCGTCGAACAGAGCGCTATCAGTGGGGCAAAAGTGACAGAAGTGGTTGACGCTTCAGCAGACTTGACTGGGATATAATATGTCATGGTGCAGTCAAGCTTCACGCTTTTAATTTTTGGGTCTTGAAGTGCCTTTCCATCACTTGCTGTAATTCAATATCTCGGCTGGGATGCCATATTCCGAAAATGTGTGGGAGTCTTGCGCGCGCTATATCACGGCTATACAAATTGATGATACACATACAAATACAATGTACAGTGCAATACGTGCATACCTAGGTGCATACCTCCACGTCTGCCTTTCTGGCTATTTTCAATGTTCGCCCTCAGCCTCCGTTCTAGACCGGAAAGCAGTACAAGAGTGACTAAAACGCATCATATGAAATTTAGCTCAAGTCCTAACATCACTGTCAGGCTGAGATCGGAAGGCAGTGCATTTCCCACTGACTGGCGGACAGGGGAGCAAATGCCCTTTTTGTTGCATACATCCTGTAGAATGCATTCCGACTTGGATCAAGGAGGGAATCATCAGGAAGACAACATGTAGTACTGACCCAGTTTCGTGGGAACACGCACATTGTTTATGAGCACCCCAAATAATTCCGATTCGATTCTGCGCTCCGACAGATGAAAACCATTCAGTGAGTGGTACAGGATATGCAAAGCATAATGCATGGCTAGATGCGGCGTGCACCGTAAGCCTCTGGGGCTGTGCCCACCCCTGCATCGTGAATGATCGCAAGGCAGAACTTGACTTTGGAACAATTCACCTATCCTAGGATGGAATGATATCATTCACAAGCACGGCATATTATTTGTGCCCGTTGGTTCCATGGATATTCGAGAGATGTTCCCGAAGAAAAGGTTGTCACGCAGCCAAAAGTTCTGCCCTGCAAGGCAACTTCATGTTGAATTCTTGACCTACATGTGATATCAATACTGCGTCTGGTCAGAGACTATTGAATGTGTAGTAGGTATGTATGTATGAATGCTGGATGGATGAAGGATGCCCAGGAATTGTAGGGGTCTGGATAGACAATGTCTCCCCCCTGTCAGTCAGCCTGGATGACAACAAGCTCCGCAGTGTTGGTTCATCAATTGTGCGTATAAAGATGTCGACAAATACCGCCTGATGGTGGTCTTTGTTTGATACCTCTTCTGGAGGCAAACAACCCTCATAACTCTCTTCTTTGTTGATTCTTCCCGCCGGGTTCACCTGATGCAACATTTGGAAGTTCCATCAAGTTTTTTTCTGCAATTCCGTCTTCTATTAACAGGGGAACCTTCCGTCACTACCTAGAGACCTAGACAGATTTCCTGGACGTTCATATTTTAGGCAGGAAATTCACCCGAGGTCCTCTCACTCGTTACTTTATTCCTACAGATATTACACAACACGATTACACAGCACGCACAACCATCCAACATGTCTCTGCCTTTTGGCCTAGGAAAGGGGAAGAAGTCCCCAAAGCTTCTCTCCGGGAACAGCAGCTCGCTCAGAAACCTGTTCTCATCCAAGAGATCGCCCGTTCACTCTCCAACTCCAGACTCTGACCACTACAATGTGGGAAACGACCATTCAAGTACACGACGCTCTGATATGGGCTTTTCCCGCAACCCTTTTCGAAGTCTTGGAAGCCAGGACCAGAGCGACAGCCTCTGGGCGCCCCCGCCTTACTCTGAAGCTCCTCCTCCTCCTCCAGCGCCAGCCGCGTCTTCCTCTGCCAATCAGTCGCGCTCCAGCGGCGATTCGCCCTACGCCTTCCTCGCAGAATTCGACACCGTCTTCGTGGTCGACGATAGCCTGAGCATGGAGGGACCGCGGTGGAAGGAGGCCGAAGACGCGATCGCCGCCATCACGCCCATCTGCGTCCAGTACGACCCCGACGGCATCGACATCTACTTTCTGAACCATCGAAGCCGCTACGGCGATTCCGGGGCCTACACGAACGTCACCACGGCCGCGGCCGTCCAGGAGATCTTCCGGAGCGTCCGCCCGTCCGGCTGCACGCCCTTCGGGAAGCGCCTGCACCAGATCCTGCGGCCCTACCTGCAACGCGTCGAGGCCATGGCCGCCGCGACAGATGAAGACGGCGAGCTCCGCGACCCGCCCCTCGCCGTGCGCCCGCTCAACATCATCGCCATCACGGACGGTGAGTTCTCCGACGACGCGGAGAGCGTCATCGTGGCTGCCGCCAAGCGGCTCGACAGCGACAGGTGCAAGGCCGTCCCCTGGCAGGTCGGGATCCAGTTCTTCCAGATCGGCAACGACGAGGACGCCCGGCAGTTCCTGCAGGAGCTGGACGACGGGCTCGCGGCGAAGGTGCGGGACCATAACCTGCGGGATATCGTCGACACGGTGCCGTGGAGGGGGGAGTCGGGACAGACGTTGACCGGGGAGGGGATCCTAAAGGTGGTGCTGGGGGCGGTGCATAAGAGGTATGATAAGCGCGAGGCGGTCCATGGGTGATTTAACTTGAAGTAGCGCGGTCAGGTGGACTTCTTGGTACTTTTCTTTTTCTTTATTTCTTCCCAGATTGGTGATATGCTCACCACGGCCTTTTTTTTTCCACTTTGGGCAGGGCAGGTCCCGAGGGCGGCTCGACAGCACGGTAGTTATTCTTCAAGTACAGGAACTGGATTTCCTTTTTCTGGCCAGAACGAGAATGTCCTCTTTCTCCTTTCTCCCTTCTTGCGAGACTGAAATACGCTTTCTTTCTCTCTTGCTCGAGTCTATTTCCCTGTTTTCCTATGTCAGAAGTATTCTCCACGGCGTACTGGAGAATGCAATCGAATTCGTAATTGCGTAACGACATACAACCTAGAGCTTTATCCTTGTCACAAGGGACCAGGTTAGTGTAAGCAGCAACTGCCTGGAATAAAGCAGACGCAAAGAACGCAGAGAGAGAGAGAGAAGGCGTATAGGGTATATATATATATATCAGCAAAACAATCTGCCTCTCACGCTTCTTTCCCAGCAGCCTTCTCCAGCTGCAACTGCATCCACTCCCGGTGCGTCGTCGGCTTCCTCCCGATCAGCCACTCCAGCACGTTCGGGTTCCCGATCAGCCCGCGGTGGTTGTAGAACAGCAGCATGCGCTGCGCCGCGTCCACCGTCCGCTGGTTGATCTCCTCGACCTCCTCCCCGCCGAACAGCACCTTCAGGAGCGCGCGCACCGCCTCGTCCAGCGGCCGCGTCTCGATCCGGATCTCCCGCCCCAGCAGCTCGCTCGCGATCGCGACGACCTCCGTGTATGACACCGGCCGCGCCGTCGAGACCAGCGGGTACTGCACGTAGAAGTGCCGCTCGCGCTGGTCGAGCACGACGGCGGCCGCTTCAGCCAGATCACGCAGGGCGAGGAAGGAGAAGGGGATGGTCGGGTTGAAGTTTGCCGTGTAGACGAGCTGCTCCTGGCCCTGCTGCTTCTGCGCCAGGAGCGCGGCGAAGGGGAACATGTCCATGAAATGGGTCGGCTGGAGGATGGTGTACGGCAGGCCGTGACTCCATCAGGTACTCCTCGACGTAGCGCTTGCAGTCGTGGTTGAGCATCTTGCGCAGCTGCGTGTTCAGCACGGATGAGTAGACAAAGTGTTTCACTCCGGGCCCAGATCCTCGACCACGTTGTAGCCCGATCTCCGTCTCGTGCGGGTGGAAGGACGGCCCGACGTGGTACACGGCCGTCGCGCCCGCCGGCTGCGCCAGGTCCGCCCGCACCACCTCCGCGTCCGGGTACTGCTGCTTTGAGGCGCGCCTCGGACGCGGCCGAGTGCACGGCCAGCCGCAGGCGCTTCCAGCCGGCGCGCTGCAGGAGCGGCATCAGGTGCGCGCCCTGCTTGCCGCTGGCGCCGGTGACGAGGAGGAGGTCGTGGTCGCGGTCGGCGGGCATGGGAGGTGGTCTGGACTGTACAGCAGGTCGTTGGTGTTTTGGTTCGGAGGTGGACTATGTATGTACGGTGCGTGTACCGCACCTGCTCAGTGTTTCAAGTCGCGAGGTGGATGGTTCGGTTTGGAATTATCATTATCTGGGGTCCCGCTCTATCGGGCTGATGAATTATCGACCGTGGGAGATTTCAAAGTTCCAACAATCCGTCAGCTGCAAGATCCTTGCATCGTGGGCATGTTGGTGATCTTTAATCAATTGCAAGGCGGGGTAGACTCTGACGTCACGGGACCAGGTTCAGGCCCCCCCGCGCCGGTCAAGGTCGGAGTCAAGACTGTAGCACGATCGAATGCAGTCCGTAGGTGTCTTTGGGAGTTCCGCGTTGGGGACTACCGTGGATTATTATGTCCACTCGATCGCCGGTTCTGAGCAGCCTGGAGTTCATATTGTTGTGGGGGCCTGGGAGGGGCAGGGCTGAAGGAAAGATTGGATGAACTAAAACAGCTTTTCTTTTTCCGTCCTGTTTCGGTTGTGCTAGGGAGTGTAGAAAGATACCGGTTAAAAAAGAAAAGAACGTATGCCTCGAAGAATTTGCTATTTCTCGCTGCCCTGTCTATCGAATCCGGCGGGGTCGCCCAGTCCGGCATGTCCGGGCTCCGGCCGGATGTGGAAGCGGGCTGGTGGGACACACGCACCCCTTTTTACTATTGCAGTGCACGTACCGTGGACATCCTACCGGCGTCGTGCTAGGAAGTCAGGGAGGGAAAAGGGGACGCTGGGGAGACTGGATAGGATGTCTCCGATGATTGAGAACTTCAGCAGGAAACTTGACGATCGCTGAGAGGGGCTCGAGGGCGGTGCTCGTTCCCTCCCGCGCGGCGCTCCGGGAGACGAGCCGGGAAGACAGCCACGGGCATCGTGTTCGTCCTCTTCCGGCTGCCTGGGACGCTGATTCGACTGCCCCTGGCGACAGTGCGCGATCGTCGAGTCCGGGGCTGTGTCTATCGGGCTAACGAGAGATCCAGCATCCGGGGATCAGCGTCGAACCCGATTGGGAATCTCGAGGTTGTCCAGGGGCGGGCTGCCCGGAGCAAAACTCACGCAGGCCTCGTCGCAGACAGCCAGCACGTCCACGTTCTCGAGTCTGCCCTGCCAGAACGTCCTGCGGCCACAGAACCCCTGGCCAGGGCGTCGTCCGGAGCGTCGAGGGCGACGCGCAGGGCTGATGCAGACGAGGGCTGCTCCACCCGATCTGGAGATCCTGTTCGCTGTGATTTGCGGAGGCTTCGGTCCCTGGCGCCGTCTGCTGCAATCATCATCTCAAATCGCCATGGCTCCGGCCCGCCCTCGATCTGCTCTCATCGGCGCATCCAGCCTGAGAGACTTTCGGGTCCCGCCCCGCTGAGACTTGGGACGGGCCCGCGGCGGGTATTATTTCCTGCCCGCCCTCCTCCAGGTCCTCCGAGAGAGATGCTTCTGGACCATCGCCCCCCTCATACTCCTTCGTGAAACCCGTGGCCTGAAGATTCTGCCCTGCCTTGTCGGCTGCCTCAGTAGCCGCCGTCCAGATCCGCATCCAATCCCGTTCGCTGACGGAGCACGGCGCAGAAGGGGAACGGACGCCTGGCTCCCCTCAGCAAGCGCCGACGTCCCAGAGCATAAACTTCACCGACGCAGCTCACAGCGCTTCGAGCTTGCTGTATACCAGCATCATTGGTCCCCGCCGCCTCGGGCACCGCGCTCACCCAGACACGTCCAGACTTTTAACCCTGCGGCGCGGCTGCTGAAGCATCGAACTCGCAACAGCCGTCTTGCCTCGGCATCTGAATGCGTGATGGCGCAGTTGTTGCGGTGGATCTGACCTCCTACTAACCGGTATATCGCGCCGTTAGCTCTGCGCGACGTGGGTGGTGAACAGTGAGAAGACTCCAGACCCGTTGGAAGAGCAGACCCTCCTTGGGCGCCCGTGGTGGTTTATCTTGTATTAATAGCAACAACTTCTCTGACACCGAATAAACCGTTCCCAAGCTGGGCCTTGGACCATTGACCGTTCTGATATAAGAGGAGGTGGTGATTCGCCTTGACCAGCGTGGCCTGGTTGATATCGATCCTTGCTTGATCTCGTGCACAGTGGCCGCGCCGTCGCATTCGTTCCCGGGTTAGGAATTTATTTTATCTGATACTGGCGTTCTCTGCTCTACATATTTCGTCTCTCCTTGCATCGTTTCGTCACAATAGTCACTCGGAACAATCCTGCCAACATGACCTCCACCACGTTGATGACATTTCTGCTGTGAGTTTCCCCGTGAAGCGGATATAACGAAAGTCAACTGACCGCTTGCGGATAGTCGCACTTCCCCCGACGTTAGATCGGTGCAGCTGCTGGGATCATGGGACAATTTCACGCGACCGTACCCGATGGAGAAGGACAGTCGGGTTGGTGAAGGCCATTGGAGGGGGTGTCATACGTTTACGGATATTGTCTGCGATGGGCCGACGAATAATCCCTCTCCCGCGCGCTCCGGTGGCCTCAAGATGGGTGGAACGTATTGGTATTATGTCGGTGACCCTGGACAGATCCCCATCTGAAGGTGCGCAAGTCTGACTCCGGGAACAGTATATCTTGGACGGTAACATCGAGCATTACAACGAGGCCGAGCCCGTCACAACAAAGTGTCCTCTCCTTCCCGGGTAGCCCGTTAATGTGCTCAATGTTCCCATCATTCTTCCAGACACGAGGAGGGGCCACAGCCGCGAAAGCAGCGTCAGCTCGCTGAAGTCGGAGCATCGAACGATGAATCCCGAGGACAAGTACCTAAACCCGAGGACTCCCCCAAAGCCGAAACTCCCACGTCTGAAGACCTCTCCACCGCTGTGCCAGCAAGCAAACTCGTCGTGGTCCTCCCTCCTCCCCTCGACGTTCGATGCCATTCACCATCGAAGTGTCTCTCAGCCAGCGAGCGCAACCAGCCCCCAAGTCCGCATTATACAGAAAGAGACAGGAAAAGCCGCTCGATCTGTTTCTCCTCCGCGGTCCAGGGGATTTCGGGCTGCGCTCCTGAACCTGACTGCGTCTCACCCGCCTGGCGTCGATTCTAGGGATCACTGGGACCGCAGCACGGCAAGACGGGCGGACGGATATGACTGTTCTGCGCCACAGATGGCACGTCAGCCTGATGGCCCTCGTCATTGCATCCCGCAGTCGAATTCAAGCTCCAACTATAGTCCTAGGCCGACACCACCGGCAGGGGGCGTGGCAGAAAGTCCGGCAAGTGAGAGGCCCCCGTTTCGGCGGCCAGGCTTGGATCGGAAGGATAGCGGCCCTCCACCGTCTATTCAGAATCGCAGGGCGTCGAGGTCGAGTTCCAGGGATCCGTCGCCCCTCCGGAACTACCTCACTCTCAATTTTCTTTCCGGCAAAAGCGATTGCAGCGAGCTTTCGAATCCCGCAACAACAACAACAACAACAACAACAACAACAACAACAAGGCGCCTAGAGACACTTCAAGAAGCATCGTCCCAACAGAACTCACCTATGTTGATGGTCAACGGTAGGACATCTCCCACCGTTGATGACTCGGTAACGCCTAGGCCTTCGCATGTCGATCCCAGGGACAAAAGACTCCCCACTCTACCGAACTCTCCGTCTTCCGTCATGGATGAGGTGTTGCGTGCCTTGGATGAGCAAGACAGGGAGTTGGATATAGAAGTCCTACGCAGCCATTTCTCTGACTACACATCCACTGATGGGTCTTGCGCCAATTCGCCACTCGAGAGAAGCCGCTTTTCGGAATGGAGCACGGACACGGAAATGATTTCTCCTGCCTCCATGACATCCTCGTCGACCTTCAACAATGAAAAGCAGACCTCTCCCACCCTAGGTTTTGAGCTGGACGTGCCTCCATCCTCAAAGCCACGCAGCCACGCCCCATCTAGCGGTCCCACGACACCTACGATTCCCGAAACCCTTTCTCCCACCACCGTCGCTGATCCCTCTCCTCCCTTGCACCCGACGGCTCCATCAATAGCCCTTTCACAGTACGACCGACACGTTTCTGGTCTGGGCATCGAGAGCCTCGACCAGGTTAAAGACAACCCCAAGCGCCATGCGGCGATATTTGACTGTTTGGACGCGATGAAAGACTTGGCTTTATCACCGACTACTAGCCGTTGTTCCACCACAGGAGTCGATTCAGAGCAAGCAGACGGTGCTCTGAATACTCCGCATGCCACCGACATGACGGGTCGCAGGCGCTCTTCGGTTATGCAGGACTTGGTGGACGAATTGAGTTATCTTGGGGATATAATACAGGCGAACCCAGGTGATGGCCGTTTATGATGTTCCGAGCATGGATCGGAGTTATCTTGGGCATGGTCACGGTGTTTATAGCTACTTTGGATATTTAGACTTCTTGGAGAGGTTTTCTGCTGGAGCATAGCGCCTGTCAGCAATATTTATGCACTGTATGGGTAGATAGAACTGGCATTGGAAAATGTGAATTTGAATACGAAATCAAGTAAATATTTGCTCAGTAACTGGATTGGATTTGTACCTGAAAAGAGTTACTGTGAAATTGATCTCGGAGGTTCGTCGTTGACCCGACCAGCACCTCTCCGCAAAGATGATTCGCGAAAAATGCCACCTGCACCACCCAATACGGTAAACAGCCTGGCGCCAAGCGTCGCCAAACCCACCTCTCAGAACGAACCGCGGACACCTGCATGCTATAGAACGCAAGCAATGGACCGAACACTTTAGATCGCCAAGCATGCAATAAGAGAGCACCCCATGGAACAACATGGCTGAAAGGGATAATCCAGGAGCCCCGCGGCACCAGCCGCAGCTCACCGCCGTCGCGGAGAAGACGCTGCAGCCGACGAAATGCAAGCCCGGCGGCAGTGGCACGCTGGCTTACTGCCCCACGATGGACCTCATCGCGCTGGCCGCGGAGGACGAGCAGCTGCATGTCTTCCGGCTGAATGGACAGCGCGTGTTTGGGGGTTCGTTTGGTGGGGATCCGTATCTTGATGAGGATGCGAAGGAGAAAGGGGAGATCAGGGCGATGAAATGGAAGAATAATGGTATGCTTCGTTTGCTTCTTTTTTTATACTTTTTCCTTTTCGGTTTGCATTGATTTTTTTTAATTTCCCAGTTTTTTTTTTGGATTTCCATTTGTCCCTTGATGATTCCTTGCTTAACCCCCCTCCAGGCCACCTTCTAGCTGTTGCCTGCGGAGATGGCAGCATCCGCCTCATCAGCTCCTACAGTGGCAAGACAGTCCACCATTACCCGGCCGGTCAGCAGGAGGGCGATGCGTCCAGCCAAGAAGGGAAGCCGCCTGCAAAGATTACGTGCCTGGGATGGGGCGTCAACTTCACCGACAGCAAAGCCGCACAGCGGCATCTGCAGAGTGCGGGCGGACAGCTTTCCGTGGAGGATCTGCTGTCGCCGGATATGCAGCCCTCCAAGGCGGCCGCCTATATGAAGGCGGATTTGCCGCGGGAGCTGGCGCTGTTGGATATCGAGAGCTCGTTGCCGAAGCTGAGTACGCTGCCTGGTACGGGGAGTGAGTAAGTATTTTCCATGTTGGTTTCGTCCTCCTCAACTTGCTCCTGACGGCTTCTTCTACAGTGACGATGTGTTCAGCTCCCGGGCGTCCATTGACGCCATCTTCCACTCGAATAACAAAAACACCAGCGACACCGTGGACGTGCTCTTCGTAGGATTTGACGATGGCACGATCCATCTACGGATCTTCGACTGCTTCGAGATTGGCTCTCTTCAGGTCGGAAGCTCCGCTGGGGGCTCCAGCTCCTGCAGGGCTCTCCGTCACGCCTCGCACCCCATGAGCTCGACACATGCGTTGCTGGTGTCAGCGCCGGCGTCTGAAGAGCGGCAGAAATCCCTGTCCCTGTTGACCCTCGATCTTCGATTCATTACGAAATCGGGACTCTACCTGTCCCTCCTCGCCTCCAAGACGACTCAGCTGCAGAATCTCCTGAGGTACATCAACCAGGTGCAGCGGCAGATCCAGGTCGAGTGGAAGAACGCGCTGGATCTGCCGACAAGGTACATGCGGAATATCAATGAGGATCTGCAGGAGAAGTGTCACTGTGATTTTGTGACTGCGGCGTACCATCTGGCGGTCACTGGCCACTGCTTCGATCCGTTGAAGGAATTTCTGGTTGATATTGTCGGGGAGAGGGTATGCTACTTATTTTACCTCAATGTGGTCTTTACTCAGCCGCTGATGAAAGGAACAGGGTCATAAGCGCTGGGAAAAGGCGGTCTCGACTGGCTACGAGAACGTCCGCAGATTGACTCATGAATGCCTTCTTCCAGCCTTGGAGAGAGCCGAAGTAATCCTCAGCCGGCTGGTGGGACTGTCCAAGTTCCACAAGCTCAGCGGCGTGCTGGGCCTGGAGACGCGGGATCTCAAGGCGATTGTCGACACCGCCGACTGCCTCCATCTCCTCTGTCATATGATTATAATATACACGAACCAAGAGTTGGCCCAGTTCCTCGCCTTCTCCAAGTGGCTCCGCCACGAGATCGACATCCAGAGCGCGGAACCCATGTCGCAGACTCTGGAGGAGCTGATGGAGAAGACCGACATGATCGATCACCCCCAGACGCTGAAGTACATGCGGGGCCCCATGACGAACAGCGCCCTGCAGGATTTCATCCAGCCGCTTTCGGGAATATTCGCCAAACCTCAGGTCTCGGACCCTGAGAAATGGTGGCCTTCCGACGATAGCGCCTTCTTCGACACGTACAAGAAGCTGCTGAAGCAGCAAAAGGAAAAGGAGAAAGAGAAACAGAAACCATACGGACAGGGGGATGTCGGCCCGGTTGACATGCCGAAGCTGAGCGACTTCGTGGCGCGTATGGAGCGGCAATGTGATAAGGTGTTTGGTCAGATCGCCCTGACGCAACGGAGGGGGATTCTGCATCGATCGTCTCTCGTTCTACAATCGGATTGCGATGAGGCTGTTATTGATATCACTATGCGCTATGAGGTGCGTTTCGCTCGATCAAGATTTCGCCATGGATGGCGCTGACAGTCCTTCCAGGATGCCGGGGAAGATAGATACTGTTCCGTCTACATTGCGGCGAAGTCTGTGAAGTCCAAACACAAATGTATGTTTTCGAAGCTTATATTCTACAGCATGCTCATACTGACTACGTCAAACAGTCTACATCTACCGCATCGCCCTTGACTCCGTCAACGGCGTAAGCTCGACGAAGAGCACCGCGATCGCAACCCTCAGCTTGCGGGAGGGAGAGATCCGCCAGATCCAGTTCGTCGAGGATGACACCATCATGCTCCTCTGGACGGACGGAGGTATGTAACCCGTGTGTCCCTTTCCCGCTGTACTCGGTTCGTCGTCTGTGCACTGACCTCCATCGCAGCGGGATCCTCCTACCTCCTCAACTTCCCCTTCAGGTCATCCACAGCAACCCAAACCGACTCCTCCGCCGCCTTCGTGCCGACCTATTTCGATATCGACCCTACCACCTCGACCGCCACCCCTGCGCCAGATACGCCCACAACCAGCCTCGACATGTCCGACGACTCAATCTACGCCAGCCTCGTCAAACACGTCTTCCCGGCCTCCGGGCCCAAGGCGAAACCCGTCCGGATGGACGTCAACGGACGCAAGGGGCGGAGGGCGGTCTGCGTGCTGTACGCGGACAGGGCAAGGTACGACGTTTTGGATATCGACGGCGGGGTTCAGGAGGAGGAAGAGGAAGAGAAGCAGGAGAAAGAAGGTGGGAATGACGAGGAGGAGATCGATCAAAGTATGTTTGAATAAAAAAAAGTGTTTCTTCGAGGCCGGTAGGTGGATGGGTGATGGCGTAAAGGGAAAAGAAAAACAATTTGTTTTCTGTGGGACAGGGGACTCGTCTGCGTGACTTTGCATAGACTTTACGGCTGCATATCTTCGATAGATCTTCTACATAGGCATTATTTGAACGGTCTCTTCTCCTTTTACAAAAAAAAAATATAATACATGAACGGCCGTTGGAAGAACATGTAACATATCAGACCTCCCAAATAAATAATGAGAATAATCATCAAGCAGGCCGGAATCCGGCCCACATCATAGGCCGGGAGCGACGGAGGTCCCATCCTTCTAAAGTGTTCGACCGCTGTTCCATACATGTGTTTTTTTCACCTGTGTGTGCCGGGGTTGGTCGGAGCGGGCGCCGCGACCCGCCCGTCGCCCCGGCCGCAGGTAGTGCTGCGGGCGGTGGGCTGCAAGGAGCAAAACCAAAACAAAGAAAAGAAAATACACAGTAGAGAGAGGGAGGGGAGGGGTTGTCTGTCTTGAACGGGCGGGGAGGGACGACAGGACGGGTCAGGCGGTTGGCGGTTGGTGCCGTCTATGTCCTGACCCGATAGACCATGGAGGATGGGAGATGGATCTGAGGGAGGATGGTATCTTTTAAGAGTCCATGTAAACAACTGTGTACGGCAGGGATGCGAGTGCTGCGATATGTTTTATTGTACATCTGGGGCCGTCGTGGCTCACGTGCCACGGTGTGGGCGGCAGACAGAGGCGACCGCCGCCAGCGCCGCCAGAGAGGAGGCTCCGCGGCCGCAGCACAGCGCCAACCCGACCCTGCCCTCACCACTCACGGCCCTCGACTTCCCCCCCCCCCCCCCCTCCTCCAGTGTCAACAGCTCTCCCTGCGCTCTTCCACCGTCTTCGTGGTCGTCCCTCTCCCTGTAATATTATCCAGCTCCTCTTCGGGACCACCCCTCTCTTTCCTTCTCCCTGTCGTGGCCTGCTCCCCACGCGCGCTTTTCCTCTTCCTTTCCCCGGAACGACCTGGCGCACGCCTCGTCATATCCACAAGCACTGTCCTTTCCACCATACCCTCCTGCGTCGGCCCTGGAAAAATATTCCCCGGTCCACACCCACACTCTTTTCGCCCTGGACAACCGCTCCGGCCTGGTCTTGATCTGATCTGATCGGTCTCGCTCGTCTGGAGCTTCCGCGTGTCTTGGTCCTGCCTGCCTCTCAGACCCGGTTTGTTTTCGCATAGGCAACATGGACGTCACCCAGGTGTTGGCGGGCACGCTGTCGCCAGGTACATCACACCTTAAACAAGACCACCGGCCCCCTTCCCTTTTCTTTTCCCCGCCCTGCTTCTGCGGTCCTCCCTCAAAAGTCTTATTTATTAAGAGAAGCTCGAGCTGACTCGATCCTCTTCTTCTTCCTCTGCAGATGCGGCGACGCGTCAGAATGCGGAACAGCAGCTGATCCATGCGGCGGAGGTGGACTTTGTACGTGCTCGCTTTTTTCTTACAACCCCTCCCCTCCCCCTCCACTGCCCGCGTCCTGGGATATACCGGGTCTGGTTTATGGCTGACATCAGCTCTCCGTTTTTTTTCCCCCTTCCTCCTCTAGGCCGCCTACCTTACAACGCTCGCTCAAGAACTGGCGAATGAAGCCTCTCCGTCACATATCCGTACCGCCGCTGGTATCGCTCTGAAGAACGCGTTCACCTTCCGAGATCTTGCCAGGCTGCGCGAGGTGCAGGCACGATGGGTGCAGCAGATCCCCCTCCCGGTCAAGAACCAGGTCAAGGAGCTGGCGCTCAAGACATTGGCCTCGAACGATGCCCGGGCTGGCCAGTCCGCCGCCCAGTTCATCGTCTCGATAGCGGCCATCGAGCTGCCCCGCAACGAGTGGCCAGAGTTGATGGGCACCCTCGTCCAGAATGTCGGGACCGGCTCGGACCACCTGAAGCAGGCCTCGCTGACCACCATCGGCTTCATCTGCGAATCCGATGACCCCGAACTGCGGGAGAGCCTGTCCGCGCACTCCAACGCCATCCTGACCGCCGTCGTCCAGGGCGCCCGGCGCGAGGAGCCGAACAACGATGTCCGCAACGCGGCCATCACGGCGCTGAGCGACGCTATTGACTTTGTACGGTCCAACATGGAGAACGAGGGCGAGCGGAATTACATCATGCAGGTTGTCTGCGAAGCCACACAGGCCGAGGACACTCGGATACAGGCGGGAGCATTTGGCTGCCTGAACCGCATCATGGGCGCCTACTACGACAAGATGCGCTTCTACATGGAGAAGGCGCTGTTCGGCCTCACGATCATGGGCATGAAGAATGAGGAGGAGGATGTGGCCAAGCTCGCCATTGAATTCTGGTGTACCGTCTGTGAGGAGGAGATTGCCATCGAGGACGATAATGCAGCCGTATGTACCTCCTGATGATGCTCTCTTATTCTGGCCTTTTCTGACCCCATGTGACAGGCGCAAGCGGAGGGCTCCACGGAGCTTCGTCCATTCTTCAACTTCGCGCGCATCGCGTGCAGAGAGGTTGTTCCAGTTCTCTTGAATGTCATGTGCAAGCAGGATGAGGATGCCGGTGATGACGAATATAACGTCTCCCGCGCCGCCTACCAGGCTCTGCAGCTGTACTCGCAGTGTGTCCAGGGAGACATCATCCAGCCCGTTCTCACCTTTGTGGAAGAGAACATCCGCAGTGAGGACTGGCATCGTCGGGATGCTGCCGTGGCGGCCTTTGGTGCCATCATGGACGGGCCGGATGTCAAGGTGCTGGAGCCGCTCGTTAAGCAGGCTCTGCCTGTCCTTGTGGGCATGATGAACGACTCCTCGGTCATGGTGAAGGACTCCACTGCTTACGCTCTGGGCCGCATCTGTGACTTCTGTTCCGAGGCGATCGACCCCGAGGTGCACCTGGCGCCCCTCATCTCGTGCCTCTTCAACGGCCTTGCCTCCACCCCCAAGATCGCCAGTTCCTGCTGCTGGGCGCTGATGAACCTGGCCGATCGATTCGCCGGCGAGGGAGGTGCCCAGACGAACCCTCTGTCGAAGCACTTCCAGGACAGTGTCAAGTCGCTGCTTACTGTCACCGAGAGAGGCGATGCCGACAACCAGCTTCGCACCGCTGCCTACGAGGTCCTGAATGCCTTTGTTACCAATGCCGCGAACGACAGCCTTCCCATGGTTGCCACCCTGTCCGATGTGATCATTCAGCGTCTCGAGCAGACCGTGCCTATGCAGCAGCAGGTTGTCAGCGTGGAGGACCGTATCACCCTTGAGGAGATGCAAACCAGCTTGACTAGCGTGCTCTTGGTAAGTGGCACTGTCTTTTCTTCACGACTTCCACAGCTTTATGCTAATCCGTTTCAGGCTATTGTTCAACGCCTTGAGGCGGAGATCAAGCCCCAGGCAGACCGTATCATGCATGTGCTGCTGCAGGTCCTGTCTACTGTGCCTGCCAAGTCGAGTGTGCCGGATACCGTGTTCGCTACCGTCGGTGCAGTTGCCAGCGCGCTGGAGGAGGAGTTCATCAAGTATATGGACTCGTTCATTCCGTTCCTGTACAACGCCCTGGGCAACCAGGAGGAGCCTGGTCTCTGTGCCATGGCCATTGGCCTCGTCAGCGACATTGTGCGGTCGTTGAACGAGAAGGCTCAGCCGTGGTGCGACCCGTTCATGAACTATCTGCTGAATAACCTGAGGGTAAGAATCTTCTAATTCGAAGCGATATGATAAATATGCTAAGTATCGTACAGAGCACGACCCTCAGCAATCAGCTCAAGCCTTCGATCCTCGAGACTTTCGGTGACATTGCCCAGGCCATTGGAACACACTTCGACACGTACCTGTCGGTGGTCGCACAGGTGCTGCAGCAGGCCTCGGGCGTCACGGCAAGCCCTGATGTGTCTTTTGACATGCTCGAATACATTGTCTCTCTGCGCGAAGGTATCATGGATGCCTGGGGAGGTATCCTCATTGCCTACAAGGGGACGCCGCAGGGTAAGCAATATCCCTCGATGCGGCAATCGGCCAAACTGACGATGGTATAGTTGCCCAGTTGCAGCCCTACGTCGACTCGATCTTCCAGCTCCTTCATCTCATCTCGCAAGATCCGAGTCGGAGTGAAGGACTGATGCGAGCATCAATGGGTGTCCTTGGGTATGTCCATTACCCTGTGTGCTTTTTTTTTGATATATACATAGACTCGGTTGGCTGACTGTTCCCAGTGACCTTGCTGATGCTTTCCCCAATGGCGAGTTCGCCGCTTACTTCCGCAACGACTGGGTCACCTCTCTGGTTAGAGAAACGAGGACGAACAGGGAGTACAGCTCACGCACCATCGATACCGCCCGTTGGACTCGAGAGCAGGTCAAGCGCCAGATCAACCTGGCGACCGCTGCTGCCATGTCGTAATAATACGTCGCTCAGCATACTCCCGGCCACAGATATCTCGTCTAGAGACAGATCTGTTGGTACCCCCCTGCAGCAAGCCACAGTCGATCGTGTGGTGAGGGAAGTAGCGTCGTGACTGGGGCGCTCGATTCCACAGCGGAGCGATCTTCGCATCATGTGGGAACATCTGAGACGTCCAGTCACGTCCGTCGACCCTATCGCAGAACCTAACCCACCGTTCAAGCATTGCATATCGGCATCAAGAGAATCGAGCCCCCTGCACTAGCCCCGCACGATCAGTCCCCTTCGATATAAGCACTGCTCACCACCGACCTACCTCCCTCTTCTCCCCTTCCCCCTGCCTTATCCTGGCAAGCATCGTCTGGACGCCCCCCCCCCCCCCCCCCCCCCCTTTCCCCCTTTGATTTCCGAACCCCCTCTTTAACCTTCATGTTTTCCGAATGAATGCTGTCGTCGATGCTTGTCGCTGGTTTCCTTTCCCATTATCTAAATCGGCTTACCCGTTTTTTAATTAGACAAAGACCCCGGTTTAAATACCATTTCCCTTAAAAGTCATGTATGCCCAAGACGTCATGTAACCCTTCATGAGGGAAGAATCATCGCAACGAAATGAATCGTGTTCCTTTTTTTTTCCCCCATCAGCCCTAGCACAGAAGGCAGAGAGGTGGAGTCAGAGCGTTGTAAAGAAGAGGACATGCGCGTACGAAATTCGGAGTCGACACGACATAGTCTAGTACGCTGGGATTTTTGATTTAGAAAACAGCGCAGGGCGCTGGCGCGGGTGGGCCCAGCTGACCGGATTGATCTGGTCGGCTTGGCTGGTGTCGTGTCTCCGTCTTAGGTGTTTGAATGTGAAGTTTCCGGTCTTTTAAAAATCAATGGTGCTCTATCAAGTCGTAGATCATGCTGCTCCGGTTTGAAGTCTTAGGCTCTAGATCATATGCGGCTACATCTGTAGACATTATTTTGCACACATGACAGATCTGTATCTGATAACTCGAGATTATGAACAGGACAGAAAAGGCTTAGACTTGCTTCGATGAGGCCTAGGTAGTCACGATAGCTATCTCAGCGGTCTGTCGAGGACATTCTACAGATGCAGAGACTCCATTATTTCAGGCGTTCTCCCATACCCAGGCGTATTTTCTTCTCTGTCAATTCCAGATCACTCTTTCTCTCTATTACTACAAGGCTAAAGTATGCCTAGGTACCTGGGTCTATCCCTCAGAATGCGCTTGACGGTGAGGTGGCCGGCTGGTGGGATTTTGGAGGGGCAGGAGTACTCTGGCATCCTTATCTATCACGTGATGCAGATAAGGGCTTCGGCTGTGGAAACCCTAAGTGCGCCCACGGGCCCACCAGGAAAATAGCCTAACCGCCTCGACCGTCTCGCGATCCTCTTTTTTCCTACACGACAAGCAGCAGTCGACGTCGACCCGTCCCAGCGTCCCATTGAGGTATGTATCCCTCGCGCCTCTTTCCGTCCTTTCAGCCCTCCAGCTAGCCTGGGGGAAGCAATCATCCTCGTCTGCGACACGACCGGCGTTTGTTACCCACGGGTTCGGTCACGGAGCGCAGGATGATACGCTTCTCTCGTTGCGGCACGGGCTTAAGAACCCTTTTCCATCCAAAAGGGCACTCTTTGCGCTCGAAAAGGCTACTGGTGGCTGACTCTTTGACTCCCTCTTTCTCATTAACCAATCACCCCACATTGGTGGTGGTGGCTGGTTTGATGAGGAAAATTTCGAAAACAAATATTTTAGATACCTCACTTCCTTCTCCAAACGGATTTGAGAATCTCAGTTAACCTCCAACAACCGCCAAAATGGTCCGCACCTCCGTCCTCAACGACGCGCTGAACGCCATCAACAACGCCGAGAAGGCCGGCAAGCGCCAGGTCCTGATCCGGCCGAGCTCCAAGGTCATTGTCAAGTTCCTGCGTGTCATGCAGAAGCATGGTATGTCTGTTTTGCGTCATCCGTTTGTTGTTGTCGGTGCAGGAGGAGTGTCCAGGCAATCAATCTCCAACATTTTTCTGCTCCGTTATGGGGAACAAAATTCGGGTTGATAACTAGGCGGCGCTCTCGATTTCTTCACGACGTCTGCCTTTTAAGTGCCCGAGATATCAAACAACGTTTTTGTTTGGCGGAGATCTTACAAGTTTCCTGGACGACTCCTTCTCTGTGCTTGGCAACTTTTAAGTCTTCGCTACATCACTGACATTGTCTTTCTTTTAGGCTACATCGGCGAGTTTGAGGAGGTCGACGACCACCGCTCCGGCAAGATCGTCATCCAGCTCAACGGACGGTCAGTAGACTCTTGCTTCACTCTTTCCATCAAAAATTGCAAGGGCTGACGATCGGAACAGCCTGAACAAGTGCGGTGTTATCAACCCCCGCTACAACGTCCAGCTCCGTGAGCTCGAGAAGTGGGTCACCCAGCTGTTGCCCTCTCGTCAGTTCGGCTACGTCGTCCTGACCACCTCCGCTGGTATCATGGACCACGAGGAGGCCAGGCGCAAGCACGTCGCCGGCAAGATCCTTGGCTTCTTCTACTAGATTACCCATTTGCGAAGCCGTTTCTCTGCCACAACTCCAAAACTAAAAAAAAGTGTTATATGTCGGGATTGCATGATATGGTCATGAAACGAAGAACGGGTTTCTGATGGGCTTGTATGATGGCTTCTTGGCGGAAAAAAAAAGCGGTTGAAAGAGAAGATTCCCCGGCGGAAAACGCCCTAGATAGCTTGAAGAGTCATTTACTCGTTCATATTTCATAGCCAATATCATGTGTGTCTCGAACAAAAACAACCTGTATAGTATGTTTCTAAGCTCCCTAGCACTGCGTGCAGCCTTTGCCCCGTGCCGAAGGCGGACCGAGGCTTATTGTTCACCGCCCGCGGACTCTGCCGCCCTTTGCAAGTGGAGGTCTTCCCCGCAGTGTAAGTAGCGCAGGCTTAGTATTGTTGTAGCATTGACTCCTGGAGGCATCCTGACTACCAGTCTACAATAATACAATGCCTCTAGATACGATATACCTGACCCGCCACGGTGTAGGTACCTACTACCCCTCCTCCTTCCCATTTACCTTCCAATCCCTCTCTGCCCAAAAGTTGATCGCTAGACTGACATCCCTGGAACCGCAGCACCGTCTCAACTGGACCATCGACTTCAAGACGGGCCGCTACCACGCCCAGTTCCCCACCCCGACGGGCAACCCGGCCGACCCGACCCTGACCTCCCACGGCGTGCGCCAGTCGCACGAGCTCGCCGCGCACCTGGCCAGTCCGGCGTTCGGACCCAAGCCGTGCCGGGTGTACTGCAGTCCGTTCTATCGGTGTCTGCAGACGATACGGCCGGCTGTGGAGGCGCTGAAGAAGCAGAAGAAGGAGGTTGCCGGGAGTGATGGGGATGATGGGGTTGATTTGGATGTGAGGGTTGAGAATGGGTTGGGGTGAGTATATACCTCTTGTTCCAGGAGCTGTCGAGAGGCAGGCAGCTCTCCTGTAAATCAGGGACACTGACTGACTCTTTACAATAAAACACTCTAGAGAATGGTTCGGCGCAACCACCTTCTTCGACCACCCCTCCCCGGCCTCCGCCCACACCCTCCGCGCCCACTTCCCCACCATCCTCCACCCCGATCCCGAGCGGCACTACACCCCGCTCCTCATCCCCTCCCCCCGCGGCGAGACCATCGCCCAGCTGCACGACCGCGTCGCCACCACACTCGCGGGCATCATAGCCGACGTCGACGCCGAGATCGACGCCCTCGAGGCGGCGCTGCCCCCCGATTCTCCGGAGCGGTTCTCCAGCAAGGCGATCCTCATCTGCTCGCATGCGGCGCCGCTCATCGCGATGGGGCGGGTCCTCACGGGCCACATGCCTGATGACTCCGGGGAGGAGGATTTCAAGGTCTACACGGCGGGGTTGAGTACGTTTGTTCGGCGGAGAAGATCGGGATCGGGACCCGGATCGAGGTCGGGGTCTTCGACGACCTGTATCTCTGATCGTAGTCCTACTGCTGCGGACAGTGGTAGGCTTGGGCTGCTGGCTCCCGGGACGAAGGTCCTCCGTCCGGGCACGACGGTGCCGGACTGGAAGGGAGGGAAGGGGGTCGGGGGCGGGTGGGACTGCGTCGTGAATGGGGATTGTAGCTTTTTGAGCGGGGGAGCGGAGAGGGGGTGGTAAGTCCATTACTCCTTACTTCACATTGCGGCTTTATTTTGACTTGATCCTGGCTTTTCCTTTTTTTTTTACTATATTGCAACTGGGCTAATTAGGAGTTCTGCAGGCACTTCAACGGCGAGGAATCGTTCGATACGGGCCCCATGGCTCCGCCGTCCGCGACGCCGACCTCGAGCGAGGAGTCCTCGACTGCTGGTGGGTCGACGAAGTTATGAGCGTATATACTACAAATAGAATACATAGGTACCTAATTATACATATGATGACGTATATATGCATTATCCGGTCATAATACATCTAGAGATCATGCATGACCGGCGGAGCTTGGGGGATAGTACGTTAGCCTAAATCGTACAGTACAACAGCGACCCCAACTGCCCGGCATCTGGACCTCGTCTGTAGCCGTAAACCTATCCCTTGTGGCATTACTTACCAGACCTTAGGCTTGGCATGGCCTTGAACATCTCAGACTGCCTTTGTCCTGACGATCGACCCCGTGGGGAGCGGAGCGGAGCGAAGTTCCCTGGGCGCCAATCTGCTTAGTCAGCAACCCGGCGCCCTGGACGTCTGCCCGGAGCAAAGGTCGGCCCGCGTGGCGATCCTACCGCCCGGACTCTCTGGCCACGAGGTCCATCCAGCAGCAAACAAACATCCACGAGCTCTCGAGCTCTGCGATCTCTCTCCCTGCCGCCATCTCACATTACTTGCACTGCACCGCTGGGTGCAGCAGTTAGCCCATCATGGGTGGCGATCTCAACCTCAAGAAGTAAGTATTTCATCCGTTTACATTCCTTAACTACGACGGTTGCTAACGCTCAGCTAGATCATGGCACCCCTCGCTGATCCGGAACCAGGAGCGCGTGTGGGCCGAGGAGAAGCGAGCCCTCGAGGAGCGCAAGCGCATCGAGCAGCTCCGCCGCGAGCGCGAGGAGGAGCGCCAGATCCAGGAGCTCGAGCGCCTCCAGGAAGCGGCCGGTAAAAGACCCCGTCCGCAGCGCGTCGAATGGATGTACCAGGCGCCCGCGGGCGCCGGAGGCGGCGCCCCCGGCTCCGCCGAGGAGATGGAGGCCTACCTTCTCGGCAAGCGCCGGATCGATTCCATCCTGCTCAAGAAGGACGAGGAGAGCAAGAAGCTCGAGAAGGGCGTGGATCAGGTGGTCAATGGGGTGTCGCAGCAGGGGCAGACACAGCAGAGCAGTGCCGAGGTCGCGCGGGACACGATGAATAAGATCCGCGCGGATCCGCTGCTCGAGGTGAAGAAGCGCGAGCAGGCCGCGTATGAGGCGATGGTGCAGGAGCAGATCCGGAAGAGTCGGATCGAGAAGCGGCTCAGGGAGCGGGAGGAGAGGAAGAAACGCAGGAGGGAGAGAGATGAGAGCGATGATGATCGTGAACATCGTCGGCATCGGCATCACCATAGACATCATCATCATCATTCGCACCGTCACAGATCGGATTCTCCGTCGTCGGTGTCTCCGGAACGCTCGCGGCGCAGAAGGGATGAGGAGCGTGACGAGCGGGATGGTCGGGATGGTCGAGATCGGGATGATAGGGATTACCACCGTTCCAGCAGACGCGATGAAGATCGCGATTATGATCGCGATCGAGACCGAGACCGAGATCGTGATCGTGATTACGACCGTGACGACAGATACAGACGTCATCGAGACGAACACCGCAGACGGTCGCGGTCGCCGGCTTCTGCTTCCCCGGAAAGACGCAGAAGAGACGAGGATATCGATGACCGTCGTGACAGACGGCGTGACGAGGACAAGGACATCGATGGCTACCGCGAGAGACGCCGGGACCGCGACCGCAGCCGCGAGCGCGAGCGGGAGAGCGGAATCTCCTCCCACCGCGACTACGACTATGATAGGAAGGATAGGAGGGACAGGTCGCGGTCACGGGACCGCTACTACGATGATCGCGACCGTGACCGTGACCGTGATCGGAGATCCTCTCCCGCCAGAAGATCCTCGTACCATGACCGTGATGGTGCACAAGCCGAAGGTGACCGCCGTCACGGTTACAGCGACTCAAGAAGAGACTACTCTTACCGGAGAAATAACAGAGATAACAGAGACAGCAACAACCTCAACAACCCTCCTCCAAACGGAGTCTCCTCCTCCAGCGAAACCCCCGCAGACGGAACCAACAACACCGACACAGCCAACAACGGAGGCAGAGACCTTGACGAGGACCGCCGCCGCCGCCTCGCCGAGATGCAGGCCGCCGCCGCGGAGCTCGAGGCCAAGCGGCGCCAGCGCGTCGCCGAGATCGACGCCGCCGAGGCCCGCGAGCGCGCCGAGGACGAGAGGCACCGCTCCGAGCGCGGGCGCTTCGTGGCGCAGCTGCACCGCCGGCTGCAGGAGGACAGCCTGGACGAGCGGCTGCGGCGGAGCCGTGGCGGGTTGGCGCGGTTGGAGCGGGAGGATTAGTGTGGTATCCTCTCCAGGAGGTGTGTCTGGTGTGGATATTGGAAGAACAACGGGAGAATGGATATCTGCCTACCTACTCCTTCCTTGGGTAGGGTAGTGGAGGAGAAGGTTGAGTGAGGTCCCGTTAGAACAGGAGGAGCTGGGAGAGATCCATTTTACCACTTACCTAAGTGACGATGAGTCTGTTCAGTTTGATTCCCAGGCTATGTTTTCGGTACCTAATGATGGGTTTTTTTTCCCCCTGTTTCTATTTGGACGGCATTCAATTTGTATGTATCAGACTCGACCTGCAGGCTGGTCCTGCACGATTTCCTTAATTAATTCATTGATAAATTCATTGGGTCCTTTCAACTGTGTAGTTTCATCACAGTGAACGAACAAGGTAGATAGCGCAATCCTGACTTGACCGTAGAGACTCGGAGAGTTCTGTATTACCAAAGGCTGTATGAGTCTATCTAAGTACATGCGTGCTAATATATTTACAGAATACAGTAAAGTCTACTGGCGTTGACCACTCGATTAGCTTATGTATGCTGACCTGACATTGTTCATAGGAAAACAGGTGAGGCTATACAGGAAGCTATCTGAGCAGTGCAGGTGGGAAAACTTCCAAACTGTGCAGCACGTCTCGACGGTATGGACTTTCTAGGAAGAAAACAAAAAAAGGAAAAGAGGTGACAGCGGTCAGAAAATACAAATGCTATTCCAAACACCTTCCTTCACCGTTCAACTCCATCTCCCTGGGGTATCGTTGTGTCGTTTCCATCTGCATGATTCTGTTCAGGCGAGCCTCCACGCGGAGATTGTGCTCCTGATGGCTCACTAGTGTTTGCGGTTTGCTGAGCAGCTTGCTCCGCCTCCTGACGTCTTCTGCGTATTTCCTCTTCAGAGCGCCCCCGCTCCGCAGCGGCCTGGGCTGCGTTTCTCGCTTCCACGTGCCTCTCCCCGACACCGGGAACCAGGCTGGCAAAGAACAGCGCCAAGGACCGCTCCAACCTCCTCAGACTCTGCTGTAGCCCTGCGCGCCGCTGATCCGCTCCTCCTGCCGCTACAGGTGCAGTTTGAGCATTCCCTGCAGCGTCAGGCGGCACATTCGCACCGACACCGCCGTGGGGAACTGGCTGCACCTGCTCATCGGCCCCAACGTGGACCAGACTCTCAAGATGTCGCTGAACGGGGGCAATCACCATCCTGTGAAACTGCTGGGGAAGGCCAGTTTCGGAGAGGAGCGAGATCAGCACTGCCAGCGAGACAAAGATGACCCTTGACCAGGTACCGGATTCGCTGAACAGATAGCAGAAGAAGTATAGCCGGACGAACAGCCATATCCGCCGCAGGTTCCGAGCGAGGGCAGCCTGGCGATTGTTTTCTATCCGTCGCTGGTTGAGTAGTGCCTGCCGGACAGCATTCTCCATCACCACTGCGCCAGGATTCAGAGGTGCCCCTTGAGCCTGGTCTTGCCGCAAAGCTGGCCCTGACGCTGGCGCCTGTTGGGTTCGGAGAAGACCAAACGCTGACTGAATCATTGCAGTCCCACTGGGAGATGCTATTAGAGCTTCATGCCCAGCTGGGGATGAGAGCAGATACACCGGGGCGTGAGCTGCGTCCGCAGGGGTCGCCTGATTCGCGGCATTGTCTTGGCGTTCAGCGTTAGATCTGGCCTGCAAGACGCGAAGCTGATCCGCGCGGACATAGAGGTTCAGGACGCGCGCGAGTAATGCTTCTATGCGACCGTCCCGTGGAGCGAGCGGGTTCCGAGATTGATCATCGAGCAGTCTATACAACTCATTTCTGATGTGAGCTATACTATCGAGAGGAGGGGCGATGCCCCGACTAAGCTGATTTTCACCGAGGCTGATATTATTCTGCAGCTGGCGGAGTCTCAATTGCCTATCCTCGACCTCCCCAGAGCGCTCGGCTCCAGTTGCATGGCCGTCCGCAGTCTGGTCAGCATTGATATTGGACCCCGCTGGAACCCCGGGGACTGCGGAATCCGGCATGGTGGGCGTGGATGAGGAACTGTCCCTCGATGTAGCCTGTGCGAGACTGGACGGTGTTTGCGGCGTCCCGCTTGGCGATGGTGCAAACGGCGAAGCAACAGATTGAAATGTGGGTAGATGATAAGAACGGCCAGAGGAGACAGTTGCCTCTGAGCCTTGTTGCCGCTGGTGCGCTCTAGCTTGCTCTTCAATCTGGCGACGAAGAGCTTCGATATTGCGTCGCAAAGCGAGTTCGATCTCCGACTCGTTTGGTCCCGGAGAAGGACGAGGGACAATGCCTCGGAATCGGACCTGTTGATTCGCCTGGATATAGCCGCGGAGAGGATAGGGACCTGAGACTCGAAGGGGGTCAGTTTGCCCGGTCGGAGCATCTTGAACCGGAGTGCTGGAACCGGCAGGAGCGCTCGCAGAGCCGGACGGGGTCTGGTCAGGGGGGAGGACGAGATGCATCGAGTGGACAGGAGCCTAGGGAGGTCGACCGTTAGCATGCCATCTCCAGACACAGCAGCGACCTTGCCCGACAGCTTACGCTGTTTTGGAAGGGGGGGGGGGGGAGCACTTACGTCTGACGGCTCCAGTATGTTCTGCAGCGTGACGCTGCCATCCAAAAGAGGCTTCCCACGGTAGATCAATCTCTGCTGTTCTGCTGTAGGCCTGCTCGGTATGGACTGTGAGATCCGCTCCTTGAGCTCCGCCACCGTAGTTGTAAGAGGGAGGTCATTGAAGGTGAGGCGATTGGGTGCCTCCAGGGAAGGAGAGAGGACATGGAAAACCATCGTTCGCGGCGCTTGGCCTGAGTCTGCCGTTGAGGCATTCTCAGAAGCTACACCTTCTGAAGCCATGCTGGTAGAGATGGCAGGGAGAGTGCCTGAGTATCAGATGCTTTGCTCTTAGTCAGGAACGCATAGTTAGGGTATGTGCGACTAGACGTGTGCCAGAATAGAGACGGCGGGGTGCTCCAACGTGAGATAGGCAATGAACAAAAGAGAAAAGGAGTGTTATTCAGATGCGGTGACAGTTCTTATCTTTTGAGGACAGGAGGATCAGCTGGAGGATCGCTGTGGTTAGCCCTGGGGATGGCTGCATATAAGCCACGCTCCGCGCAAAGGTAGATGTGTCCTTTTGGCTCCATGCGCGGTCCTGTCGGATGCCGGCAGCAGCCCGTTCATATGCGCTGCCTGGAGCACTCTGCAAACCAGACCACGACGCGTCTCACAAGCAGCGAGCAGCCAGCACGGCGGGCATGTGCCATCTGGTCTGGTCAGGAGAGAGGCCGTTGGACGGCGGAGTTGGGATGTTTGACGTCGCCCCGGAACATCGAAACGCCGGCGGCCGGCGATCTGCCGGGCGGTAAGGCGGTGACCTCACCCTGCGCCGCCGTCGGTTCCTTTCTCCGCATCCCCTCGACGGCCTCCCCTCTTCCCCTATATATCGCCTCGCAGGACGTGTGGATGGAGTAAAGCCGGAAATCATGGCCCTGCGCCTGACCGGCCGTTCGGCGCTCTTCCGCAGCAACGTCCTCGCTGGTGGCCTGGAGGGAACCCTGCTGTCGCAGGCTGCGCCATACCGAAGAAGAACCACAAGCGGCAGACACTTTCTATACCCCACCACCCGTCGCAGGCAGTTCTCGTCGTCCCGGTGCTGGAGAACGGGACAGCAGGAGGATAAAGGCGGCAGTCAGAGCGGAAAGGAATCGTTCGGGTCCAGGCTGAGGTCCGCGTTGAAGAACACCAAGGTGGAGTGGCGCCCGATCCCCGTCGGGCTCGGCATAGCTCTTCTGGGGCTGCTGCAATTCTACCGATCACAGCGGGCAGAGCGGAAGCGTCTCGAGCAGCAAGCCAAGGCGGACGGCTACGAAGATGGGATCCCCCCTTCTCCTCGCAAGAGGATCCGGCCCAGCGGGCCGTGGCAGGTCCAGATCATGTCGACGTTGCCGCTGAAGGCCATATCGCGACTCTGGGGCCGCTTCAACGAGCTGGAGCTCCCCTACGTCCTCCGGGTCCCCGGCTTCAAGCTCTACTCCTGGATCTTCGGGGTCAACCTCGATGAGATATCGGAACCGGATCTGCACAACTACCCGAACCTGGCCTCGTTCTTCTACCGGTCGCTCAAACCGGGCGTGAGACCAATTGACCCCGATCCCCGCGCCATCGTGTCGCCCGCGGACGGTCGCATCCTGCAATTCGGCCTCGTCGAACGGGGAGAGGTCGAGCAAGTGAAGGGCATGACGTACAGTCTGGAGGCGCTGCTGGGTCGAGCAACCCCGTCCCACGCAGACACCGCGAAGAAATTCTCCGACTACGAGGGCGAAATCTCACAGAAGGACGCGGAGAACATGGCGGCCGACGAGGAATTCGCCCGGATCAACGGCATCTCCTACACCTTACCGACGCTGCTATCCGGGGACCCCGGGGCGGAGGGCAAAAGCAAACAGGAATCGTCACTCGACGCCTCGACGACGTCGCAGCTGGGCTCCGAGGTCAAGGTCCGCGCGGACCTCGCCCTCGGCGACGGCAGCGCATGGTACTCCCCGCGCAAGGCGAACCACGCGCTCTACTACGTCGTCATCTACCTCGCCCCCGGCGACTACCACCGCTTTCATTCCCCCGTGTCCTGGGTCGTCGAGAGCCGGCGCCACTTCGCGGGCGAGCTCTTCTCCGTGTCGCCGTACCTGCAGCGCACGCTGCCGGGGCTGTTCACGCTCAACGAGCGCGTCGTGCTCCTGGGCCGCTGGCGCTGGGGCTTCTTCAGCCTCACCCCCGTCGGCGCGACCAACGTCGGCTCGATCAAGATCAACTTCGACTCGGAGCTGCGCACCAACAGCCTGACGGCCGACACGGCTGCGGCGCGCGCGGCCGCCCTGGCCGCCCAGCGCGGCGAGCCGTACTCGGGCTTCGTCGAGGCGACCTACCGCCAGGCGAGCCGCACGCTGGGCGGCCACCCGCTGCAGCGCGGCGAGGAGATGGGCGGCTTCCAGCTGGGCAGCTCTATCGTGCTCGTCTTCGAGGCGCCCATGGGCACGCGCCGGAGCTTCGACGCCGGCTGGGGCGGCGGCGAGCGCGAAGGCGGGTGGACCTGGACGATCGAGAAGGGCCAGCGCGTCAAAGTTGGCGAGAAGCTGGGGTTTGTGCATAGATAATAATTTTTTTATTAAAAAAGAAAACATATAGACGGTTGGCTTTTGTGCTGGTTGGTGTTGTTGATCTACTGGGCGATGTGGGATGGCCCTATATCTCCCCGTTCTGTTGAACGCCAAGGATAAAGAGAAAATGGCAGATCCTGCTATCTTCTCGATGTATATACATAGATATGACCTAATTTTGCTTAAGCCTTGGCTGCTGACAAAAAAAAATAAAAAGAGTCAACTGCATCATGGCAGACTCTCCTTTTCCTTCCATCTATGTGAATACATACTGCAGTGATATCCCGTTTCCCCTCCTCATTCGAAAAAAAAGGATAGATATGAAAAGTGCCAGGTCCCTGGGACAAGTCTGTACTACTATGTAGGTCATATGCATGTGTACAAGTACCTCTCCACAAAGGTACTGTAAGCGTACACCCACAGGAGCCAGAAGGATCTCCCATTCTGGAGATTCCGACACAAACGCACCGAGACCTGCTTCTTCCGCATGCCATGCGCGCGAAAAGAACACAGGCCCGCGGGCGAGCGCGGAGGGCCGCGGGGTTCTCGACAGTCTTGGCGCCGACGCCGCCAAGCCCGGCCTGCTTCCCCGACCACCGCGATGCACCCGTGCAGCGATACAAGCATCCCGTCGTGTCCCGCAGACGAGAGTTGGGGGCATGTCCGACATCATCCTGTACATGCATCGTGCCGCTCGCAGGAATCCTGGCCCCGTCCCTCACGGCCTCACCCCATCAACTCGCAAGGCCTTATCGGCGCGGCCAGATGGGCCGTGTTCCGCCGAGATGCCAAGGCTCCCGCCAAGTCTCGCCTCTGCCTATCCGGATGTTTCTCTTGCCGGGATCCCCCACCGCCGCTGGCCATGGCAATCCTCCGCCATCCGCCTCAGGCGCTTGGCGGTGATCAGGTATTGTACAGACGGCGTGGGTCGCAGGACATGTGCTCAGCTGCCGAGAAGCGATTCGACGGGCGTAGCCATCGTCGGATTATTCACTGTCGTCAGGCCCAGACTCACCGAATCTTTCTTTGACGCTCCACCCCGAGACTTTTATATTTATAAGGCGCGCCCCCTCCCCCCCCCTCCGCGCGTTCAACATTGGCTACCACACGTCTCGTATCCCAGCAAGTGCTTTCGTCTCTCGAACGTCTGCTGGTACTGCCTGGTTTTTAACTTCCCTCAGCCATAGTTGCGTGCCATGGGCAAGATTAAGAATCACGACCCCGGCCGTGAGAAGCCGGACTACAGTCCGCTATCACAACCTGCCCACTGTCTCCCATACGACGTCGTTCTCAGAGAACTGTCCACCAAGGTGGACTATGGTCTGACAACCGAGGAAGCCCATCGCCGCCTCCAGCTGTACGGCCCCAACCAGCTGGACGAGGGCGAGGGAGTCTCGGTGATCAAGATTCTCATCCGCCAGGTGGCCAACGCAATGATGCTAGTTAAGCGACCCATAATATACTCCCTTTGCGTCCCCCCTTTCAATGGAACTCTGGTAGTCTGATCCAATTCTGTGTGTAGGTCTTGATCCTAGCCATGGCAGTGAGCTTCGGGATCCAGTCGTGGATCGAAGGCGGAGTCATCGCAGCCGTCATCGTTCTGAACATCATCGTCGGGTTCTTCCAGGAATACGCGGCTGAGAAGACCATGGATTCGCTCCGCTCGCTCAGTTCCCCCACGGGGACCGTATCCCGGAACGGCACGACGACCGTCATCCCGTCGACGGACATTGTGCCCGGCGACATGGTCGAGCTCAAGACCGGAGACACCGTTCCCGCAGACATCAGGTTCGTCGTGCTCCACCACCTAGACGTGTCACGGAAGTGTTCTGACTTCGGAGAAAAGATTGGTCGAAGCAGTCAACTTCGAAACGGATGAAGCCCTCCTGACTGGCGAGTCCCTTCCGGTCCACAAAGACTGCGACGCCACATTCAAGGAGGATGTTGGTCCTGGAGATCGGCTGAACATGGCCTACAGCTCGAGCACCGTCACGAGAGGCCGAGCTCGCGGTGTGGTCGTCGCTACGGGCATGAGAACCGAGATCGGGTCCATTGCGGCCGCCCTCCGTGCCAGCAACTCCAAGCCTCGACCCGTCAAGCGCGGGCCCAACGGAGAGACAAAGAAGCGTTGGTACATCCAGGCTTGGACGCTCACCACGACCGATGCTGTGGGCCGTTTCCTTGGCGTCAATGTCGGGACTCCTCTGCAGAGGAAGCTCTCCAAGTTGGCCATCCTACTCTTCGGAGTGGCTGTCCTGTTTGCAATCATCGTCATGTCCGCGAACCACTTCAGCAACAACAACGAGGTTATTCTGTACGCCGTGGGTACCGGCCTGAGTATGATTCCTGCCTGTCTCGTCGTCGTCTTGACCATCACGATGGCCGTTGGCACGAAACGGATGGTCGAGAGGAACGTCATTGTCCGAAAGCTGGACTCGTTGGAAGCTCTCGGTGCTGTAACGAACATCTGCTCCGACAAAACCGGAACCCTTACTCAGGGAAAGATGGTCGCCAAAAAGGCTTGGATTCCTTCCCGCGGCACATACTCTGTCGGAATGTCCAATGAGCCGTTCAACCCCACTGTCGGCGACCTCAGCTTTTCCACGGCTGCCCCTGTCGACATGGACGAGGAGAAGGATGGTGAGCTCGTCTCAGCTGAAGAGGCGCTAAAGAACAACGCGGCGCTCGAAGACTTCCTCAACGTCGCATCGATGGCCAATCTCGCGCACGTTTGGAAATCCGATGAAGGCCAGTGGCACGCCCGCGGCGAGCCTACCGAGATTGCCATCCAGGTGTTTGCCTCTCGTTTCAACTGGAACCGCGACCGCTGGACGAAAGGTGAAGGTGCCATCTGGCATCAGAAGGCGGAATTCCCTTTCGACTCCGACGTTAAGAAGATGTCTGTCATCTTCACGAAGATCACCCAGCAAGAGGAACGCTCCATGGTCTTCACCAAGGGTGCGGTCGAGCGTATCATTGATGCCTGCACGTCGGTTGTCTGGGAACAAGGTTCGGAGCCTGTTCCGATGACTGAGAACCACCGCCGCGAGATTCTCAAGAACATGGAGGCACTTGCCAAGCTCGGGCTTCGAGTTCTGGCACTGGCAAGCAAGCTCTACGTGTCAAAGAACATCCTGCTCGAGGACTCCGATCTCAACCGTGAGGATATCGAGAAGGACCTCTGCTTCCTGGGACTCATCGGTCTCTATGACCCACCCCGTCCGGAGACCGCAGGAGCCATCGAGTCGTGCCATCGCGCCGGTATCACCGTCCATATGGTCACTGGTGATCACCCGGGTACGGCCAAGGCCATTGCCCAACAGGTCGGAATCATCCCGGCTGACATCAATACCCTGTCCGCTGACGTTGCGGAAGCCATGGTGATGACGGCCAGCCAGTTCGACAGGCTCACGGACGAGGAGATTGATGCCCTGCCAACCCTTCCGCTGGTCATCGCTCGTTGCGCTCCCCAGACAAAGGTCCGCATGATCGAAGCGCTCCACCGACGAGGATGCTTTGCCGCCATGACCGGTGATGGTGTCAACGACTCCCCGTCGCTGAAGCGCGCTGATGTGGGCATTGCAATGGGTCAGTCCGGTTCCGACGTCGCCAAGGACGCCTCCGACATTGTCCTGACCGATGACAACTTTGCGTCCATTCTCAACGCGGTCGAAGAAGGCCGTCGGATTTTTGACAACATCCAGAAGTTTGTCCTGCATCTGCTGGCCGAAAACATCGCCCAGGCTTGCACGCTCCTTATCGGCTTGGCGTTCAAGGACAAGGATGGCCAGTCGGTTTTCCCGCTCGCTCCCGTTGAGATTCTTTGGATCATCATGATCACGTCTGGTATGCCCGACATGGGCCTCGGAATGGAAGTGGCTGCACCGGACATCATGGACCGTCCTCCACAGAGTGTACGAAGAAGCCCTAACCCTATTGAAGGTACGATATGCTAACTCGCCGCGCACAGAAACAGGGTATCTTCACCTGGGAGATCATCATCGACATCCTCGTCTACGGCATCTGGACAGCCGCGCTCTGCCTCGCGTCCTTCTCCCTGGTGATGTGGGGCTTTGGCGACGGCAACCTCGGTCGAGGCTGCAACAGAAACTACACGCCGGAGTGTGACCTGGTATTCCGCGCGCGCGCGACGACCTTCGTCTGTCTCACCTGGTTCGCGCTCTTCCTCGCCTGGGAGATGGTCAACATGCGCCGCTCCTTCTTCCGCATGCAGCCCAAGTCCAAGCGGTACTTCACGCAGTGGATGTACGACGCCTGGCGCAACCAGTTCCTCTTCTGGGCGATCATCGCCGGCTTCGTCACCATCTTCCCGATCCTGTACATCCCGGTCATCAACCACGTCGTGTTCAAGCACACCGGGATCTCGTGGGAGTGGGGCATCGTCTTCGTCGAGGCGGCCCTGTTCTTCGGCGGCGTCGAGGCCTGGAAGTGGGCCAAGCGCATCTACTTCCGTCGCCAGAGGAGGGCGGAGCTCAAGGCGCGCGCGGAGGCACACAACGGCGTGCAGGCCTGACAATATGGTCGGTGCGTCCGGCTCTCCGACAATAACAATCACAAATGGATGCGGGTGTCTGTCCGATGCGAAGGCACCTGTGGCAAGACCAAGACATCGCGGTGGACGTGGTTTATCTGTTTGGCAATGTCAAACAGCACGACGACAGGTAAGTGTCCATGTACAAGGGCAAGATGGATGCCGCATATCACCGCCATCTTGCACCTTCTTTTGCGGGGAGTGTGCGTATTCCCACGGCTATTTGGGTTGCTGCCATGTCAATTGTTTGCAGCACTGATCTCCCACTTTGCTACCCGAATCTCTGTGGACATAGAGGCAGTAGATAGATTTGATAGATTTAGGCATAGGACCAACGGGAAAAGAGCCAAGTTGCGAAAGGGCCTTCATTTTCCTCTCAAAGGGGCCAGGCTTCCTGTCCATTAAAAGTAATAGAGAAGACAGAAAAGTAATATCAATTGTAAAACCGTTGATCATTTTTTTTGCCCATATCCCCCTTGCCATCATCAGGAAAGGGATCCATGTAGTCGAAGCACGGGTGATCGGCGGCGTGATACGTCAGCCCACGTGACCTTCCCAGATCTCAGAATGCGGAGCTTAGTCAACTGAAGCATCGTAAACACCGAGTACCTGTATCCGTACCTAGTACGGGCTTTACCTGTACTCAGACCCGTACCCTAAGGTATCCTACAGCTCCAACGGGCCTCAATTGAGAGAGAGAGAGGGGCATTGAGAGGAAAGACGCCGCAACAGCTGCCCGGGTTAACGGGGACCTACATTAGAACCCACGAAGGAAAGACAGAAACAGAGAAAGCACAAAAGCGCAAAGAGAACAAAGAGAACAAAGAGAACAAAGAAAGAAAGAAAGAAAGAAAGACATGCCCCGACTCCGACGTCCTCCTCGGGAGCCCTCTCCCCCTCCTCCACAACAGCAGCAGCAACCGCAACCGCAACCACCAGCGGGGGGAACCGCGCGAGCCGTCGACCCAACCCAGCTCCAGACCCCGCCCCAGCGGGTCATGTCCGCGACGACTCCCCCGCAATTGAATCCCTTTCCGACGGGCGCGATGATGATGGATCCTCGTCGCGCTCCTGCGCGGGCGGCCGCGGCGGCTGGTGTTCCTCGGTTCAATCCTGCTGCTGGTTCTCGTGCGGCGATGGATACGGATTCGGATACGCATGAGGAGGGGGAAGAGGAGGAGG
>ENA-UOXB01000077-UOXB01000077.1-bioreactor-metagenome-genome-assembly--contig:-NODE-77-length-113065-cov-13.156818_pt1 | contig 113065 bp, 80 predicted proteins | sample MGYA00238158_ERZ761615 | MGnify/ENA primary metagenome ERZ761615 (study PRJEB28904, sample SAMN06267902) | bioreactor metagenome | isolation source: Joint BioEnergy Institute, California, USA...
CAGCAGCGACGCAGACGGGGTGCGGATGACGTCTACCGGCGATGGAGCGCGGCCGGCGCGCGTCCAGGCGGCGCCGGCGACGACGGGGAAGGGCGGAGCGGCGGCGCCAGAGGGCGACTATTTGGCCTGGTGGATACGGTGGATATCTTCTGGAAGCCCTCGATAGACGCGGAGGTCCTGTCTGCCGGTGCTGCTGCGCCTGTGCTGCAGCGCTGGCGACGAACCGGCGATGCTGGCCGCGATGCTCCTCGGAATCTCTGCAGCGCTGCGATCTGCCTCGCGATCTGCTCTGATCTGCTCGCTGACGGCTCCCGGCAACATCCGCCCGAGCACAAGGTGAAACGTTCAGCAGAAGCCGGGGTCGTGCTCGTCTCTTCTTCCCCACCCGAAAAGGAGAACCCCTACGAACCTCCCGCATCCGTGCCGACGTCATCCCATGTCACTGCATCCCCAAGCATCCTGGAGAGACGAGACTCGTTCAGCCACGGCCACGGCAGCCACAGATCGATCGCGGTGGCGTCGAGGCTCGCGGTTGTCCGCCCTTCCGCACACGGAGCGCCAGCGATGGCCGCCCGTCCCCACCGCCCGGATGGCCCGCTGCCCGCCGGGCGGCCGGCTGTTGCGCGCTGGTGCTACCGGCAGGCCCGTGTCTGCATTCCACCACGAGCCCACGACACTACTGCGGCCCCGGCACGGCGGACGACGCCTGTCTCCTGCAGACGGCGGTGCAGCGCCATGTTCTGCAGCGGGAGAGGGCAGAAACAGAGGCCTGAGGAGAGCAATCCCACGGCGTCCAGTCTTGGCCTCCGCACTCCGCACAAATGGGCGGGGATGATATCATGGGAGCCGGCCGGCAAGTCCCTCGGTGTGGCAGCATGTGTAACAGCGGGAAAACCGGCAAAGCCCACTGATCCCCTCGAAGGGCCTCCGATACTCGAGCGACGGATGGGAAACAGTGCCCGACTGGGCAGTCCCTCAGAACTGTTGAACTACGCAGCAAACGTGGATGGCTTTCAGGAACCGCTGGACACTTAAATAGGCACTGAGGGGCTGCTGAAGTGATGCCTCCCCATGCGTGTGGAAATTACGATTGATTGGCAGTGGCATAAGCCCCGGCCGCTGGAATTGACTATCGTCCCACTTAACAACGCAACCTCAGGGTTCAAGGTCGGGCTAGCTCCGGGGATCGAAAGACTTGAAACTCGCTCTGGACGTAAGGGCATCATGTTGGTACTTCAGCTGGGCTCTCTTGGCGCCCCTGGTATGGAAGTATGCTACATGAAAAGACCTGCCTGGCCCAATGCAACCTCCATCTCACGACGCGGAAGGTTGGGTAACGGGCACATCGATGCCATACGCCTGCTTAATTCTCTCCCGACGGCGCTCTGCATAGCCCGGTGCGTAGATGCCTGAACGGTCAGTCAGCGTGGAACGGTTCGTATGTGTCTGATGCGACGACGTACCTCTGCCCTCTCCAAGTTCGGCAATGGTCTCCTCAGCCGGCGTCCTGTAGGCCTTCCTCAACTTCTCCAGGCGCTCAAATTTGTCTTCGTCCTTCTCCTTGCCGTATCCCCACAGAGCACCGGTGTACTCAAAGGCGCCCAGAGTCGTCGCCAGGGCGGCGCCGTAGCCCAGAACGGCAGGGAAAGTCCGGACTGTCGTGTCCGTCAGCAAAATGGCATCGCGCATATCAACTGAAGATGGGAACAAACCTCGGAGACCCAGGATCGAGCCAGAGAAGAAGCCCGCCAGGGTGACATTCCAGTGATCCTCCTTCTCCCGCAGGTTGGCAGACGCGGTCTTCACGAACTCATAGGTACCACCCATGGCCGCTGGACGATGATGGTCAGCCTCAGGCAAGCTCCTCGAAGAACAAGTCGAGGGAGCGACGTACCGAAAATACCAATGGTGCTGCCGCTTCTGACAAACACACCCCACGGTCCGACATTCTCCTTGACCAGAGTGTTCTGCACAGCCGACGCGAAGAGACCAATGCCTCCGGTAAGCATGGTCGTCTTCAGCGCCGCTGCAATCGCATCTTTTGGTTGATAGACCTTCTCCTCCGTTTTCGAGGCCATGGTGGCTGGTCGAGGCGGGGATGCGCTGCTTCTGGGGGAGGGCTGTCGTCGTCGGTTAACCTGGAGTTCGCTACGGGGTTGGTTCTGCCGCGGGACACCGCTTTTCTTGGCATCAACATGGGAAGCTCGGTGGCAGGTCTGGGGGCCGCGGGACAAGGGCCTGACGTGACGAGACACCCTTCTGTGCGGTGAAGCCCATTGTTTTTCTTTTCTTCTATTGATAGATAGGCAGTCTCCGCATCAGAGAGTGCTGCAGGTGGTGGAAGCTGGGCGTTGCGAGTCTGCCAGCCAATTGCCTAGTGCTTTGCCCCTCCGCCCACCTCGGGCACCGTGTTTTCGCCTTCAGACGCGAACTCCTTCGTTTTTCGTTCTCCTTTCAGCTTCCCGTCACAACTGTCTCGTTGTGGACGCAGGTCGCTGAGGTCGCGCCCAGCAGATTCGCCTTTTGGCGTCGACGTCCCCGGTACATGCCCTAGATACAAGGCCATTCCGCGGCCCCTCACAAAGCCCCCCGCCGTGACGTCGGCCAGCGCTCTGGCAGCGCCATCTTCACCCGATCCTGTTTTTCCTTTTTTGGCTTGTTCCTCTGGCGGCCCTGAGATCGCCAATTGCCACATATGTCTACTTCACAGAGGGCAGGTCTGTAACAGAACTGTCGCTTGAACTTGGCACACACTTCCTTCCGCTGACAGACATGGATATTTGCAGGCAAGACTGCTCCGCGGCTCGTGCATGACATCGCGTTATACGACCCAGAACATCCACCCAGCTCAGGTCGGAACCTCCTCTCAGAGGTTCCCCCCGTGTTTGCTGAACCCTACGATGGATCGCAGCAATGGCTTTCGCCAGCCGCATGCCAGCATGTCTATGTCACCAAGACAAACCAGAGCTTCCTCCCCCCGCCAGACCAGAGACGTGGCCCTGGGACCACATACAAGGTGGCGGCTGTCTGCTCCAGATGCCGGTACCATCTGCAGGTCCTGGTGACCTACACAGCTGCAACAGGTCAACACAGCCAGAATCAGCCAGATCACATCCACCACTTGGTGTATAGGTCTGGGAGACAGCGCGGTGGACCGTCTGGGGAAGAGATAACCCCCAAGGGACAGAGGGCGGAGACGTTCCACTATGAATGCTCCTACCTGACATGCTCTGCAGTCGTCTCTTTGCGCGTCGTCTCGCCGCTGCTTGATGCGGAGTGGGTGCGGCTTCTGACGGATCCAGAGCTGCTCAAGCAGCGGACAGAGGAGGCAATTGCGACTTATCCTGACCGACTAGAGGGCATCGCACGGCCCCTCCCTATCAATGTCCTGGCAAATCTGCGGACGTACATCAGCAATGCCCTCCATGACGGACAAAGGAATCGATCAATCTCCGCTGTTAACAAAAGATTCGTGGTCTGTTTTGGCGTTGAAGGGAAGCCCTGTAAGGACTTGTTGGAATTCTTGGGATTCCGCACCAAGGTTGGTGCTATATTCCTGCTGCTGAAATACTAGTCCAAAAGGTCGTCAAGAGGCGTGTTTCTGATATTCTCTTAGGACGATGGTTCCTGGCAACCACCTCAGCCAGGCTCCCCTGCTCCTCTGCCTTACCAAGACCCACTCAACATCTTCCTTGATGACGTCGTCCACGAGCTGTCGGTGCTTATAGACCAACGCCCCTCGGCTGAAAGGAAGGGGCAGCAGATAGATCAACCAACTGCCGTTCCTGCTTATGACGATATCTACTACGCGCTTGGAGTTTTAGACTGTTAGTGTTGCCTGCCCGTTCCTTTAGATTCCAAGCTGACGTCTGGCAGATGCCAAGTCACCCAGGTCGAGCGAGTTTGAAATGCCAGGAGCTCCGTTAGTCGTCCTATCCACGCCGTAATATGTGGCAAACGCGCAAATTCTAACTAAGCACGTAGATGCTACGAAGATTTGGGAGCTGTCGAAGATATGTCCACCCCTCTGATCATTGAAGCCTATAATCGGCAGGTGTCTGTCGACCCGTCCAGAGCGCCACATTACTTGCAATGCCTGAAGTCGATAGGGAGCTGGAGAGGTGGAGCAGATGGCGAGGCCATTGAGCAAGCTGTCATGGTGGCTTATGCCGAAGGGAAGTACACGGAAGAGGATGTAGTCAATGCGTACAAGTACTTTGGGCTCAACCATCAAGACCCGAACCTCACCGAAGACAGCATAATCGGAAAGTTTCATGCTTTTCTGAGCGCCACGACACAGGAAACGGAGGCCCGCCAGCAATTGTGGAGGATAGGAGACAGTAGACGGAGCGAGCGCATCAAGTCTGCTGCAGAAGACAGTAAGTTTGGGCTGGAGAAACATGCGCTATGACGTTTCTGACCATAGAACAGGGGTTACTACAGCCGAGCAGGCTTTCGTATTCCTCGGTGTTGAGGAGAGTACATCTGATGATTTCATCATCACCATGTATACTGCGAAGGTACGGCCCCGGTCCTACTTGTGGCAGCATCTTGGACATTTTTTGCCGTCATCGATGCTGTCTCAAGTGACAACATGGACGAGGGGCTAACACGGGTACTTCCCATGACCAGGTCAATGACAGTCCGTCAAGCAAAGACCTCGCACGGCGTGCTGTTGAACTTATCGCCGAAGCTCGAAAATCGGACACTTTGAAGCATTTCCTCAAAACCGGTGAGACAGGGGTGGGTGAAATGGATGTCGGCGATGCCTACCGTCTCCTTCAGATACCCGACCGGACCGTCGACGATGCTGCCATACTAGCAGCGTACACGATCTGCGTAGATGAGGCTCCGGGACAAATCGACACATACAACCGGGCTCTGAGCATCATTGCGAAAGAAAAGAATAGTCCGATGCTGAGCAGCTATGTTTCCGGCGGCTCCACATCGCAGTCTGATCGCAAGTTGTCAGAATGGCCGGTCGGTCTGCACAACATAGGCAATACTTGCTATCTTAACAGCCTGCTGCAATTTTACTTCACCGTGCGCCCTTATCGCGAGATGGTCCTCGACTTCGAAAGCCACAAGATGGATCTGGATGATGAAAGTCTGAGTCGCAAGCAGGTTGGATCCCGCAAAGTCTCCAGGAAGGAGGTTGAGCGTTCTCAGAAGTGTAAGCGGCTTCGAATTCTTGAGTATATGGATTCCCTGGCTGACGATCTCCAGTCCTCAGAGAGCTTCGCACTCTGTTTCACAACATGATCACCTCACCATACCCTGCTGTTATGCCTGAACGGGAATTGGCCAGGTTGACGTTGATCAGTTCAACCAATGAAGCAGCTATCCGTCGGAAATCAACGGTATCAGGGAATCAACCGGGAGGACTGGGTGAGATAAATGGCATGCCCGTCATGGGACCGCTAGGTCCTCCGCAGACTACGGCGGAGCATGATGGTGTCCAAGAGAGGGAGGCGGTCTTGAACGTCACTGAGGAACAAAAGGCCGCGAAGGGATCAGTAAGCGACGCAGATAGCGAGGCGACGCTTGTCTCCGATGGCCTCAGGGACGAGCTGGAAGTGCCTCCAGCAGACAACAAAGAAAATCAACCACCTCCTCCCTTTGAGGAAGTAGTGGCAGAATCAAAGCCTGAGGTGACCTCGCAGGTCGACGATTCTACTCTACCTCCGAGTTCGCAAGCCGTCGTTGAACCCATCGGACCACCTAATCGGCCACCTCCTGTTCCGCCACGGCCTTCTCCGCAAGTCGATCATCAACGACAGCTCATTGAAGAAGTAGAGATAGGGGCGCAGCAGGATGTAACCGAGGTGATAAATAATGTTCTCTTCCAGAGTCAGTGTGCCATCAAACCGCGAGCGATCGCTCCGGACGGTGAGCAGCTTGACCAAATCAAAGAGTAAGTGATGCGGGGTGTTTTAAAGGCGTACTGGATAAGGCTAATCCTTTTTCCTCAGCCTGTTCTACGGGAGAACCATATCCTATATCACATCAAAAGAGGGAGTTCGATCGAAGGAAGAGCTGTGGTCCGATATAAAAGTAGACGTTGCAACGGGATCTCGCGACATATATGCTGCCATGGACGGTGCCTTCGACGTGCAGAAGGTTGACGTGGGAGGTGAAACGGCAGAGCAGTTTGGCTCGATCAGCAAGCTGCCGCCAGTCCTCCAGATTCAGATCCAACGTGTCCAGTTCGACCCGGTCAGGAAGACGTCATTTAAGTCGACCCACCATCTCGAATTGAGGGAAACCATCTATCTCGACCGATATATGGATACACAGCAGGAGGAACTCATGCGTCGTCGACGGCAGTGCTGGAAGTGGAAGGACGATCTAAGGGTACTAGAAGCCCGCAGAGAGGAACTGCTGCGTCGCGGTGTATGCGCAACGATCCTTGAATACTGACAGATTGCATGGAGACTGACAATTGTTGCAGGAGAGAGATGGTCAAGACATGCCCACCCTCTTCAATAGCGCCAAACAAGTGCTCGAGGAACTGCAAGCGATGAAAGATGATCCTGAGAGTGCGGAAGAGGCAATCGATATAGACTCGCAGACTATCTCTGAACTGGAACAGCTCTCTCAGATAACAAAGACGGAGCTAGCGTGTAAGCATCCTCCTGACACTTCTTTACTCCTCTCGCATGTGATATTGACTCCTCTCAAAAGACGTGGAGCAGGAGATCAAGGACATACAGACCATGATTTCCACTCAGTTTGCTGATTACAAGCACCTCCCCTATCGTCTGTACGCTGTTTTTGTTCACCACGGATCCGTCGAGTTCGGCCATTACTATATCTACATCTATGACTTCAAAAAGGGCATCTGGCGCAAGTACAATGATGACGTTGTCACCGAAGTCAAGAACACGGCGGAGATATTCGAGAGCCAAGGTCGTCAGAACCCTCCGACGCCGTACTTCCTAGTTTACGTGAACGACGCCATAAAGGACCGACTTGTTGACCCAGTCTGCCGGGATGTCGTCGAGGTCCCACCCGCAACAGTGGAAGGCGGAGTTGGCCTGACCATGAATACGTCAACGACTATGGATGGTGTCACTACCGCGGCAGCACCCGAGGATGTGGACATGGATCCACCGTCGTACTATGAAGCGTGGACTGATGGTGGCCCAGCAGGTACGCGAGATGGCCCCAACCCGGATGATGAGAAAGGAAGTGCCTACATGGGAGGCAATGCCGCAGCTGGATCGTGGATATCTAATTACGATGCTGACATGCGTGATGTGCAATGGTAGGCTTCTCGACCGACCCACCGGCGGCATCCCCAACTTCAATTCCATTGAAGCGTAAGGGCGTCGACGATGCGCTGGATGTCGGACATGCCCACCCGAACTCTGTCTAAAATCTCTGTCTTTTAGATGGCTTTGGGTCGCTGGTATTTCAAGTCCTCTTTGTTCCGGTTTGCTCCGTCTGCTGTGGACCGTTCGCGTCCACATTGTAGAACTTTTTTGCGGATTTGTGTTGGGCTTTCTTTTTTCTCCAGTGCGAGAGGAATGGGGCGGGAAGGAAATGAAAAAGCGAGATTGTGGGATACCCACCTGACATGGTTGTCTCTTATTTAATACCTTTTTTTCTCTCTCATGTCCTTCTTAGCCAGCTTTGTCTGCTTATCATCTCATGTTGGGTATTATGTACGCATTTAGCATTGTGATACCATTAGCTATCGCAAGCATCGTGGGAGGAGTCTGTTTTTGGCATTTGTTGTTCATACCTCACATGTATTTTCATCTTCGATCCTGGCCCTTTTTGCCATGTGGGAATCGATGGACGAGAAATACATACATAGCATGTCTACATGAATACAGGAGAACCAGCTCGGCTTGCATGGGCAGGTAAATAGTGACTATCTCCGAAGGAGTGTGCAGTGACGCTCGATTCCTCGGGTTGTTCAATCATCGAGTAGACGGAGTAGTTTCTATAGGCATTCTGCGTGGAATAACCTCTGGCATATCGAGTAGAATGCAGGCGAAATGGATGTCTGAGTCAGAGGTCGTCTCGTAGCAAACGCAGTAAATTAAAAAAAATCTCTACTAGAAACAAAGGATTGTTGGAAATAATAGATTTTACCCTACAATAAAATAAATGTCCCATCGTTCCTCCGTGGAATTACTGTAGTAGATCTAAACCGCACCCACTGACAAAATGAGAATAAATAGCTGCCTGAGGGTTGCGTACCACAATAGGATTCAGCCGGGCTAGCTCAATCGGTAGAGCGTGAGACTCTTACCAAGTATATAAGCGCCCGATCACTGATTCAAAGCAGTGATCAAGCGAAGTGGATCTTGGGATCTCAAGGCTGCGGGTTCGACCCCCGCGTTCGGCTTGGTCTTTTTCCTTTCTTTTCCCACCATTCATTCATTATTGATTGTCCTATGTTGGGGCTAATCTTTGAATGGGGTGAATTTTTTGCCACTCAGGACGAGGTTAGGTACCGGAGTTTTTGTGTGTGTGTGTGTGTGTGTTGTGCGGGAAAAAGGCTGTGCACGGACCATGGCAGGCAGTGTGAGAGAGAGCGAGGGAAGGGAAGTGAGTGCGAGATGCGATGAGATAAACCTTGTGCTGCAAATTACCCTCTTTTTGGGATGTGTACATTATATTATATATATATATATGTTATGTTATGCGGGGATCGAGGCGTTTATAGGGATAAAGGCCACGTGGACGCGCGGTATTCAACCTTGGAATACTATACGTACGTAGACAAAGTGTTATGCAAGGGGCATAGGAGAGTGCTCCCTTCGTTAGGTACATGTACATTGCACAGTGCCACTGAACGGTACAAGAGTGTTGTGATGGGAAGAAACTGCCTTTACGGTGTAGTCCGGTGCATTTTTTTAAATGTAAATTTAGATTACTTGGATAGGCGGAAGCAAATTATAATTATAACAATAGAAAGACTCTCTGAATGTACGGTGCTTTTGAGGTTGGAGGATTTATTACCCCGCCTGCGAGGGAGAGGAGGGGTCTTGTGCGTTGTCCATCATCATAAAGTCCACGAGCGGGATAGATCTAGCACTGTGTTTTCAAAGGTTTAGAGAGCCCTAAAGGGAATTTCATGATGTCCCCAAAATTCGGGTCTTGATTTAATTAATTATTATCTCTTTCCAACTGTTCGATTGCGAATAATAATGATGATTCTGCATGTCAGACGGTCAGCATGTCCCCCTTCCGGGACTCGGACCGCTCATCGGAAAGGGAGGGGTAATCGCTTTGCCGGAGGAAGTCGGAAGATTGAACACTCCTTATCAAGATTCCTTACAGGACTCCGTAAACTGGAGAAACATGCATGGTGCTCTTCCGCGCATCCCGTGCGGAAGATGTCTCTCGCTGCTTCGAGACTGCTGGTTCTGTTTCTCTGCGGAGAATCGAAAGTCCGGAGCATTACCCATGGAGTATGATGACTCAAGACCTGATGACACAATCCGCGCCTAGAGCGGACTGGCCTGAGCTGCAAGACACATTGACAGGAAACAGTTGTCCGAGACCTGAGCTCTTGCTTGACTACTCCGATCATCGCTGAAGAGGAAGAACACGAACGGCGGCAGAGGGCTCCATGTTCCTGAACACCGACCGAGCCGATGAACTGCTCCGTCCTCGGCGCGATCTGGTCTGACTTCGTCGGACCGTCTGCCGTGGCTGAACCCTGCTGCCTGCGTGCTCTTGTCTGAGAGATGACTACGCAGTAGCATGACTCCTTTCCCCTCAGCCTTGCTGGCTTAGGTCCCGGGCCTCTCAGCGACTGCTTATATGCTTCGTTCCCCGGCGTCATAGTGCTCCGTCGATTCGTGCGGAGAGACCCTGGCCTAGAGCGGTTGGACGCGGCTGCTGGTGGCACTGGTGCGGGGAAATCGCCGGGGTAAACGAGAAGCCGAGATACTGTTCCTGCAACGGCAAGTATATGTACGTTCTCCATTTATCTCTTATTATTATTATTATTCAGCAGGAATATCTTTTTCTGTTGGCAGAAACAGGCCGCGGAATAGTATCCGCGCAATTCCGAGATTTTTTGTTCGTTCTTGAGATATTGACTGCTCGGTCCGAATTCCGCGGCCTTGCAAGGGCAACGGAACAAGCACCGCGCTTTATACAGTATACAGTCTACTACTAAACCGGAAATCAAGGATATTAACAAGAGGATACACGGGCTCTACGGTGAGCAAATCCGGACACCATGCCTTCACAATTAAGGTCGTGCCTGCGGCTCGCAAGGCAATTTTCGTCAGACCCGGCCAAGGTAAGAGAAGATATACATTCGTTCACATCTTCGCCATCATAACGTTGCATCTATGTACTGAAAGTTACCTTGCCTTAGCACCAGCGGTTCCTTGCCCGTGCGTTCTCGAGCACCGTCCGCCGGAATGAGATCAACAAGATCTTTCCCTCCGCCGCGGAAGCTATCAAGGACATGAAGTCCGACTCTGTTCTGCTGGCGGGCGGCTTCGGTCTATGCGGCGTGCCTGACACCCTGATCAACGCCGTTCGCGCGAACCCTTCGATCCGGGGCCTGACGGCTGTCAGCAACAATGCGGGCGTGGATGGATCGGGTCTGGGTCTCCTTCTCGAGAGCGGGCAGATCAAGAAGATGATCGCCAGCTACGTTGGGGAGAACAAGACCTTCGAGCGCATGTACCTGTCCGGCCAGATCGAGCTGGAATTGACCCCCCAGGGTACGCTGGCTGAGCGATGCCGCGCCGGCGGTGCTGGCATCCCTGCCTTCTACACTCCGGCTGCGTTTGGCACGGTTGTCCAGACCGGTGAGCTGCCTCTGAAACACAACCCCGATGGCACCGTGGCCAAGTACGGCCAGCCACGGGATGTCAAGGTCTTTGACGGCAAGAGCTATGTGATGGAGGAGGCGATCAAGGGCGACTACGCCTTCATCAAGGCGTGGAAGGCAGACAAGCTGGGTAACTGCCAGTTCCGCTATGCCGCGGCCAACTTTAACGGCGTAATGGGCCGCAACGCGAAGATGACCATCGTCGAGGCGGAGCACATCGTCGAGGTGGGTGAGATCGAGCCCGCTGCCGTGCACCTGCCGGGCATCTATGTCAAGCGCGTGGTCCAAAGCACCGAAGAGAAGAAGATTGAGAAGTACACTTTCGCCAAGGAGGGCGAGGGCGCGGACATGTCAGCGCTAGGCAAGGGCGACACCGCGAGCAAGCGTGAGCGCATCGTCCGTCGCGCCGCCAAGGAGTTCAAGGACGGCATGTATGCCAACCTGGGCATCGGGATGCCCATGCTGGCGCCCAACTTCGTCGACCCCTCGATCCAGGTGATGCTGCAGTCGGAGAACGGCATCCTGGGCCTGGGGCCCTACCCGAAACGGGGCCAGGAGGACCCTGACCTGATCAACGCCGGGAAGGAGACGGTCACGCTGCTCCCGGGCGCTGCGTGCTTCGGCAGCGAGGAGTCGTTCGGCATGATCCGCTCGGGACGCATCGATCTGACCATCCTGGGAGCGATGCAGGTCAGCGCCACAGGTGACCTTGCCAACTGTAAGTGATATTGCCCACCATAATAGTCTCCTGATAACATGCATGTATACCTGACCGTCATCCAGGGATGCTCCCCGGCAAGATCAAGGGCTTCGGCGGCGCCATGGATCTCGTCTCGAACCCGAGCGCGACCAGGGTCGTCGTGACGATGGAGCACACGGACAAGCATGGCAGGCCGAAGATCGTCAAGCAGTGCGAGTTCCCGCTGACGGGCAAGGCCTGCGTCAGCCGCATCATCACGGAGTTGTGCGTCTTCGACGTCGACTTCAAGGAGGGTCTGACCCTGGTCGAGCTTGCCGAGGGCGTCACCGTCGACGAGGTGAGGGCCAAGACGGACGCGCCGTTCAAGGTTGCGGACGACTTGAAGCCGATGCTGTGAGAGCGGATGTGAAGATGATCCCGGGCGCTAGCCCGTCATACGCCGGATACAGTATGGACACATGATATTTTGACATGTCTTTTCTGTATATATATGTATTCATCAGTGTTTCCATTTTGCAGAGCGGATGACAAAATATCCATCTATTTGGTATCTATAATTTTTGATCATCTGATTCGTATCTTCCCATCAAGTCCTTTTTTTTAAGCCCATCAGTAGTGGTACAGCAGATACATAGTGTACAGGATAAACGGAACCCAACCGACCAAGAACGAGAAGAGGATAGCTATACATGCGCAGGACGAGTCATAAGCCGAATTTCCTCCGGCGCAAAAAGTTCGTCTCTTATCATCGTTAAAAAAATCCGTACGTTCCCCCTCCGATAAGAGAATTTTCGTCCCTACTTAAATCGGAACAACCCAGTTATCCTCTTCTTTAACCGTCCCAGCCAGTTCCTGTTGGGGGCCTCCTCGAACTCCCTCACCACCTTGTCGTAGTGGTCCGGATCGCTTGCCGGGTGCCGCAGCTTCTGCGGCAGCGGGTACCGTTTCGCGTATCTGTCCTCGAGGAGGGAGAAGAGCGCGTTGACGGAGGCTTCAGAGATTTGCTGCGCCGGCTTTCCTTCTCCTCCGCCTTCCTGCTGTTGTTGTGGTTTTTGTTGGGATTGCGGGTCGCTGGGAGGGAGTCGGCTTTGCAGGTAGTTCTGGACGGAGACGGAGGCGGGGCGGACGGGGTCGGCGGGCCAGTGCTTGATGAGGTGGGAGATGCGCGCGTGGAGGGTTTTTGGGCGGACGAGCTGGCAGCTTTGTTAATTGTTTATTTTTCTTATGGGATGAAGCACTTAAATTGAGAGGGGAGGCGTGGGGATTGATCTTACCGGTGGCTTGGACATGATGTTTTTTAACGGGTTAATATGGCGGGGCGGTTTCTTTCTGGGACCTGGACTGTAGACGGGAGTGGTTGAGAGGAGCCTTCAGACTGATTGAAGCAGTGAAAGAACCCTGCAGCGGCCTGGACCGGTCCTGCGTTGCGAGGCGTTGATGCGGAGTTATTCAATAATATAATAATCTACTGCAGAGATACATCATCCGCACGGAGCTGGCGGAGCGCCGAGCGCACGGCTGCTGCCTGAGGCGGCAAGGCGCGCAGCCGCGACCTCCGCTTGGCGTCTCAGGCTCAACCTCGCCATCTCCACAGTCCATCCCCTTCCATCTGCATCCAGCTGGCTGTCCGCCTCCACCAGCTCCATCTCCAGCCCGCTCGTTCTTTCTTATTCTTCCCCTGCTTCTGCTCCCCGAGTCTTCCTACTCCTGCACTCTCTTTCCTGGTTTTCCTATCTCCTTCCTCCGCGCTCAGCTCATCATGAGCTCGCAGCGTTATCAGCGGGTAAGGCAGCCGACGATATCCCTTCCGTCATCTGCCGTTGCCGCGCACGGCATTGCATCTGATGGGCTCGTGTACGCGAAAGCGCATCTCGGATGGAGACTGACGTATCCTTCCCCAGGTTAACGCCCACGACCCTGATGAAGAACCCGAATCATTCCCTCGCTCGGCCGACGCCCAATCCATCCCCTCCTCGCCTCCACCTTCCTTCCACTCCCGTGCCTCTTCTCCTGAGTCGCGACGGCTCCTCCACGATGACCCCCTGCGGAACGAGGCAGAGCAGACCCTCGCGGATGCGTTCGACGGGGGTAACGAGTCGGACGCGGACGACGAACCCGACGACAGGCAGCGCTTGATGCGGGGGAACCCCGAGCCGCAGACACAGACACAGACGCAGACTTCTGGCAATAGCAGCAGCAGCAGCAGCAGTAGCAGTAGCAGTAGCGCAGGCGCAGGCGCAGGCTCGTCCGAATCTGCGCAGAACGGACAGGATGGTGAGAGGGGTCCCTCGACTCAGGGGAGAGCGCCGCCCTCGTATACACCACCAACGCCGACACCACGTCGAGTCATCCGATCGGCGAATGACGGCGTCTTTTCCAACCTGTCTGCCAAGCCGGACAGGGGGGAGAAGAACGAGGACCTGCCTCCGGTATGCGACCATATAACAGGTTGTATCGACGGTATGTTTCTGGTTGCTGATGGTTTGCCAGTCCTACGAACAAGCCGCTGCGGATGCCACTCCACCCTACTGGGAGACGACCATCATGGCGCCTGGCATGTCTTCGGATGAAGTCTACGTCGACGGCCTTCCCGTTGGATCGGTATTCTCGTTTGTGTGGAACGGCATGATCTCCATGTCGTTCCAGCTTGTCGGTTTCCTCCTGACCTATCTCCTGCACACCACCCACGCCGCCAAGAACGGTAGCAGAGCTGGTCTCGGCCTCACCCTCGTCCAGTACGGCTTCTACATGAAGGGCAGCAGCGACTCCCACGGGCCAGATCCCGGCACGGACCAATTCATCACACCCCCGGACCCCAACAGTCATGATTTTAACCCGGACTCGGTGGGCGATAATGCTGCCGCGGCTGAGCAGGGCGGCGGAGGCGGTGCGCTCTCCGCCATCACGACGAGCGACTGGATATCATACATTCTCATGATCATCGGGTGGTTTATTTTGATCCGAGCAGTCAGTGATTTTGTGCGCGCGCGGCGACACGAGCAGCTTATACTGCAGAGCCCGGACCGGGGCCTCAGCGTGCCGGTGGTCGCGGAAGGCGAGAGGGCGGAGACGGTTGTCTAGACGCCACGTCCGCGGATATTCTTCTTTTTTTGGGAATGGAACACGGTTGGGGCTTGGAGTTTCTGTCTGATTCATGCTTGATTTTGCTTTATCTTTATCTGTGCATTTATCATCTGGCTGGGGCGATCGATAGCCCTTTTTTTTTCTTTGTAGTAGTTTGAACACCCTACTGCGCTGCGCCTAGAACTGTATCTATCTATTTCCTTGGAGATACCAAATATACACACCGCGCTCTTGCGTGCTTCTCTGCCTGTGCCCTGCATGTGCGTAGATCCGATCGGCTGGTCCTGGGCGCGGCCACGACAGCCAAGCCGCGGTGTACGTGTGTATGCCTGCCAGCTCCACTCCGCTTGCGTCGTCTCCGTGGCACAAACACTGAAGAAGAGGCGGTGCAACGCGTGGAGTTCTTTTTTATCTCACAACCCACCGGCTCTGCGACCTCCACACCATTATTATTCTGCTGCCATTTTCACCGCGGTGGCCGGTTCCTGAGCTCGCCGCAGGCATGAAAATCTGGAGCCCTCCCGGACACGATAGGATGGGGCAGGCAGCAGAATACTGTACAGAGTACTCGTCAGGCCCAGCGCGCTCCCGTCTCGCATTATTGAATTTATTATTTTCTTGGCGCGAACAAAGAGGACGGCGGAGGTCGATCTGCGCCATTATTTGCCCTTTGTCTGTCGTGTGAGTGACAGTTCTGACCCTTTACCTTAACCCGCCTTTTCAGCCTTTCACTACTGTTCGGCTTCTCCGCCCTGCGAGTCTCCATCATGCTTAAACCGTTTCCCCACCGCTGTTGTTGTTTATCCCCGATTAACTAGTGTAAACAGAACCTTTGCTTGTCTGACAGTCTGTCCGTCTCCTGCACAACATTTCGCTCGGTGACACTCGACTAATTTTGGTCCTTGTTCTAAAAACACGAACGGACGGGGCCGAGGAGAGGAGAGGGGATTGAGGCTCAAATAAAATTAATCTACTATCCCTCCCCCCATTCACATTTAAATGAAGCCGGGTTCGGGATCCATGCCCCAGGCCCAGGGCCCGGTCGAAGCGCGATCCCTCTCGTCCATCACGGCCCTCGCCGCCAACCCGCCCGCGTATCCGCGCAATCCGACGCAGACACCGCTCGAGCCGCTCGTGCTGTATATCGTGAGGGTGCCGGGGAGTAGAGGTATGTATCTATTTTCTTTGCTTTTTTTGTATGCCTAGTAATGTGTATTAGAATGAATAGAACGATGCTCTTTACTGCTTTCTTATTTTTTGTTAAATTTATCGATTGAATTGATTTCTGAATGAAGCGCATATAATACCAACCAATTCACTAACTTGATTTCTGTTTGCTGCCGCAGACGTCGTCCTCACCCCCCTCAAACCCCCCACCAAGTCCAGCGTCTCCGCCGAAGCCATCAACTCGTCGCTGTACTATCTGCACGTCGCGACCCGGGACGATGAAGCCGTGCTGCAGACCATCGAGCAGGAGAGGAGGGAGTGGGAGAGGCAGCAGCAGCAGAAGCTTTCCTCCGCTGGTGCTGGCGCGAACTCTGCGCTCCCGCCGGAGTTTGCGCGGTTGAATGTTTTCCGGAGGAAGCCTGTTGGTGAAGGGAGAAGAGAGAGTCCGTCGAGGCCTGCGTGTTCGACTAGGACTTCTCCCCCGCCGCCGCCGCCTCCGCCGCCTCCGCATCGGGAGCAGCAGCAGGAGCGGCGAGAGCAGGAACAACAGCAGCAGGAGAAAAAGCAGGGGCAGTCCACGGCGGCAGATCCAGAGCCGCCGCCTCCTCCGCTGCCACCGCGGCCTGGGTCTCTGCTTGAAAGCAAGGGCGTAGGATTCGAGGATTCGAAGAATACCACCATCGTCGATACGACTCCTCCCGCTTTACCTCCTCGACCGCTTCCTCCACTGCCGCAGCAAGAGAACAGCTCCTCGTTGAACACAGCCGGCGTTGGCGAGACGCCCAGGCCTCGGAAACGATGGAGTGCGCAGCCGGAACTCCTCAGCAGCCGGGGCTTAGGAGACTGGAGGGACCAATACCAAGATGCGCCACGGAGCGGCCGATTTAGTTTTGACCTTTCTAGCAGTGCCAGACAGCCGCAATTGCAGAGACCCAGCTCTTCTTCATCCCATTTGAATGCGCCGCTGAACAATCTGAACGGGCGTCAAGCGTCCCCTTCAGGTCCGCCTCTTCCTCCAAGGAGAGCAAGACAGTCTCCAACGAGAGACGGTCACGACGGCGCGCGGGACGACACGGACTCCGGCTTCACCGTCACGCTTATCCGACGTGATCCCACGAGCGGGAGCCAGTGGAACGTGGGGACCATCTCGAGCGCCAGCGCGGACGTGGATCGTTCGATCGATATCGAGATCTTGACGCCCGGGTATAACAAGTTCACGGGGCGCAATGAGCCCCTGGATCTGGCTAGTTTGGGGATCAATCTTCCATTGGCCCTGAAGGGCCAAGATGGCGGGAGCTCTTCTTCGCGACCAGCTTCTTTTTCTTCTGCCGCTGGACATGTGCAGAACGGGAATAATGGCAATAATAATAATAAAAATAAAAATAAAAATAATGTGGACCACGGGCCCAAGACCTTCCGTCGCAAAGTCCAGGTCTCTGCGCCCCCTGCCAAACATCATCACCACCGCGACGACTCGCGCGCCTCCACCGATCTACAATTCGCGGACGGCAACAGCAGCAGCCCCATCAAATCAACCTTCGGGTTCGGAACCTCCTCCTCCTCCTCCTTCTCTTCATCACCAAAGATGAAAAGCGGCTACTACACATTTACCTCCCCCTGGAACGGGACCTGCACCTTCGTCACGAGCATCAACGGACGCAGCCTGAAATGCAAGCACACGATCCCGGGCCCTGCCAAGACCAACACCAGCATCACCAACTTCTACAGCAACGACAACGATAACTCGACGGCAACGGTCGCAGAGATCCGGTTCAACATACCTTTCGCGCCGGGGCACCCCAATCACCATCACCATAGCCACCTCTCGCCCTTCTCACTCAGTCAGACCGGCATCGGCCTAGGCACATCGTCATCCTCCTCATCATCCAACAACAAGGAGCAACAACACGGACACGGGAGCAAACGCTCCTCGCTCGCCCTCCTCCTCAACCCGAACACGTATCACCGCCCGCACTCGTCCTCGAATCCAGAGCCATCCACCTCATCCTCGTCATCCTCTTTCACCTCCAATTTCCCTTCCTTCCGTCCACGCGCGCGCTCGCGGTCCAACACGCGCACGCGCAGCCACTCGGGTAGCAGCAACAGCGATGACGTCGCAGCGGACGAGAACGTTCCTCCTCCCCCGCCGCCGACGGGGGGAGACAATAATCACAATCACAATAATGTCGAATACGACGACGACGACTACGACGACGACGACGAAGAGCGTTTGGATCTGTCCCTCGCGCGGGAGCGGGCCGGCGGCGGCCTGCGCGGCAAGAGCGCCAAGCTGGGCAAGCTGATCGTCGAGGACGAAGGGATCAAGATGCTAGATCTGGTCGTCGCGGCGTGCATGGGGGTCTGGTGGCGTTGTTATTATCATTACTGACTAACTCAGTTCGTGAGTTAAAATTCAATTCGATTGAATCTAGCTGGATTGAGTTGAGTTGAGATGAGGTGGCTTTTGCGGTGTGCTTGGATGGATGCATGCATGGAATATCTATCCAACGTCAACTGAACTAACTACCTGACTAATTTACCTATATTTTGCATCTACGATGCATACAGTCTGGTCATGATGTGTGTGGGCATTATATGGACCTATATATGGCCCAACCTAGTTATTCTATTAGATAGGTAGGTTCCCAGGGTTTTTCTTTAACCTAGTCACGCGCCGTGACTCCGCCGGAATAAATGATATGTGATATGATGAATCAAGTCATATAAGAACGAGACCAGATCCAGAACCTGTCGGATTTATTTAGTAATGGGGTATGGGGTAGGTAAATAAAATAAAATAAATCCTAGAGAAATTAAATACGAGCAAAATAATGAAAAAAAGATAATAATAATAATAATACTAATAATCAAGCGTCATCTCTGAAAGTTTCTTTTTTTCTTAAAAAAAACATGTACCTGCTGTATTCTCCGTACGGGTAGGGTAGCGGTAGGCTAAGAGGTAATCAAGTTGGAAAGAGGGGCCCGCTCGGACCGCTTCCCGCTTCCGCCTCCGTCCCCGCCTCCACTCACTCTCCGCCTCCGCGCGCCTCCGCTTCCGCTTTGATTCGCATCTGCTTCCCGTTTCCGTTCCGATAGTCATCGTCCCGCTAACCTAGAGAGAGCCTACTACTAGGCGGGATCGGCCCGCGCGCCTCCAAGCCCAACCATAGCTGCCCTACTCCGTACTATATGTGTACGGAGTATAGCAGACGACCGACAGACCATAATAATACTATTATTGCATTCATCTGATCCTACGTGCTATATCTAGCTGCTGTAGGTAGGTGGCTTCCGCACATCTTGAATGCACTAGCATAACATCATATTTCGCATCTGGCTTTCATCTGGGTTTACTGCTTATGGCTATCCAAAATAAATCCTCCGCACTCATCTCATCCCATGGCATGGCATGGCTTGGTCGATGGTGCCATCAAATATATTACGCTCATTCCAACGTAGGCAAAAGAGTTTCTCTCTCTCTCTAGTCCATTCAAAGCAATTACACATGTCCGGGATCTGAGCAGAGCCAGTCTCTCATCAAAGGTCAAAGGTCAAAAGGCAAAAGAAGTAGAGTGGGAATCAGCCAAATGAACCGACATGTATAAATATAGGACGCGGAGAAGAGGGAGACAAGACACCGGACAGGTGAAACAGGACAACTGGCGCATCGGATCAGTGGACGTCCATTCCCTGATGCAGCGAGGCCTCCAGGTCGTTCGCATGCTGGCCGCCCGCGGCAAGTGCCTCCTGTGGTCTTGGCTCCTCCTGCTTCCACGCGCCGTTGGTGTTCTCGGGAATGGGGACGTTCTGCTGCATCTGTTGCTGTTGACCAGCAACAGCGGCGGCCTGCGCCTGCGATTCCTGCCGGACAAGCGCACGGAACCGCATCACCTCGTCGAGGATCATCTTCCGCATCTCCTGCACGTCGTCGATGACCTCAAAATGGAAGTCGAAGGTCGTCGGACATGTGGGCTCGTCCGACGCGTCGTGCCAGATCTGCAGGTAGGGGTGCTCAAGGGCCTCCTCGACGGAGATACGCTTAGAGGGGTCAAAAGCGAGCATGCGGTCAAGAAGATCGAGGGCTTGCGGGTTGGCGTTGGGGAATAGACGTTCGAAAGGGATCTTGGGCATGTACGGAAGGTTGCGGACGTACTCCTGCGCACGCGGAGAACCAATCCGGGACAGCGTCTCTTCGCTGGGGGTTCCGAGGTAGTGCAAGATCTGGTTGAGTTGGTCGACGTAGTCGCGACCTTTGAAGAATGGACGGCCTCCGAGGAGTTCGGCCAGGATACAGCCAACGGACCACACGTCAACTGCAAAGCAGTCAGCAAGGGTGAAAAGGGGACTGTGGGATAGGAAAGAAGACACATACTTGCTTTGGTGTAGTTCTGGAAGCTTAGCATAATCTCGGGAGCGCGGTACCATCTGGTCGCGACGTATTCGGTCATGTACCCCGCATTCTCCTCGGGGTCGATGGAGAATCCTCGGGCTAGCCCAAAATCACAGATTTTGAGCTCACAGTCAGCGTTGACGAGCAGGTTTCCCGGCTTCAAGTCTCGATGCAAGACGTTGGCGGAGTGAATGTACTTCAGGCCGCAGAGAATCTGGTAGATGAAGGACTGGAAGTGGGCATCCGTCAATGGCTGGCCCGAGCGAATGATGGCCGCCAAGTCACACTCCATGAGTTCTATCCAGCAATTAGCATGAACACCATCCCACAGCCACTCCGGTCGCCTCCTCACCTTCATACAGGTATGTTTCGTTGAAGTTGTCGGGTCTGGGAATGTCCATGTCGTAGAGGCATGTGATCTGCAGAGCGTCCGTCAGCCCTATCAGCCCTACAGGGACGGCTGATTACGTGGCCCATACATTGCGGTGGCCTCGAAAGTGCTGCAGCAGCTTGATCTCTCTCAGGGCCCGTTTGGCCAAGATCTTCTTGCTGAACACATTGGTGACCTTTTTGATGGCGACGCCCTCGCCCGTTATATTATTGGTGGCCGCACTGGGTAGTTCATTGCCGGGTCAGCCTCAGCATCCGCGGAGCGCGCAATCTCGACGCTAACTGTAGATGCGAGAGACCCCCGCGAAAACACGACACGGGGTTATCATCGCAGAGGAGAAACGACAAAGAAGCGTAGACAAAGGCCAGACGTACCAGACAATACCGTATGCCCCCTGACCTAATTCCTTGGTGACGGTGTACCGCTCGTCGACGATGAAATCCTGGTTGAACACCTTGAAGACCTTGCGTCCCTGTAGCTCACCCATGGCGGCAGTATGCCTTCTATCTCTGCTGTTTGCACCGTGAAGGAAGAGGGAAACGATAGACTGGAGGACGGCGGAATGAGCGCTCTGGACGAGGAGACGCAGGAGAGGAAGGGCGCGACCAGGAGATAACCCGGCCGTTCAGGAGACGACTTCTGGTCTCTGTGTCGATCGCGACGGGCTGAGATGGGGCGACCGTGGAGACAATGCGCGTCGTGGGTCGATCAGCCGATGGAAGGGCTCAAAGAACGAGTGCCCCCGACCCGTTGGGACAGACCGTTTTACCGTTCTACGGCGCTATCGAGAAGTGGGATGTGGACGTCGCTCTGCGCGCACACGAGAGGGACGGAGGTGGAGCAGAGCAGCCGCCAAAGCGGTGGGCGGAGGCTGCCAGGAGGACAACGAGGGGCCCGGAGCAGATACGGCAATTGGGCTGACTGCAGGACTAGACGAGAGCGAGAGGATCGTGCTAGACGCCGGGCTGCACGACGTGGAGAAGGGCAGATCAGGAGGAGCGAGGCCGTCTGCCGGAAGCAGAAGCAAAAAAGACGCCGGCGGGGGTGCGAAAAAAAAAGGGAAAAAAAGACAAAACAGCAACGGGACGAGGTCGGGGGGCAGAGACGGTGAAAGAACGACATGAAACCGCAACGCTGCGATCCCATGCTGCGAGAGGGGCTGGAGGGGCGGTGGAGTCGCGGCACGCACCGCTGCTCGTCTGCGCCCTCTCTGATCGCTCCCTGCCCTTCACTCTCTCTCTCCCACGCCAGAGTCTAGGCCATCTACCGTCTGTCCGCCACGACGCGTGCAGACGGCTCTCCTCCCCGTTCATTCTAATTTCAAGTTGCCCATCAATTCAAAATTCGAGTTGCTCTGTATCATCTGCCGGCCCAGGACCTCTGTCCCCAGGGTCCACCCCGTGGGCGCCGTCACACGCCCGGGACCCTCAACAGCGCGTGCAGCACGGCGGAACAGTGCCCAGATGGACGACGATGGGCGTCGAGACGCAGCCACAGGCGCTTCACGCTGGAGCTTTGCGCGCGTGGTTGGCCTCTGGACGCCTCCACCTCCTCGCCGCTCAGGGACCGCCTTGGCGCCAGCTGAAACACCACGCCTGCTGAGCGTTTGTGTGCTTGCAAGCAGTCCCCATGCCCCCTTTCATTGTCTTGTCCCGCTCTACAGCGTGCTCCGGACTAACTCGCCGCCTAAGTTCTACCCAGCTCTCACCGCCTAAACGCGTGTGATAGGGGAAAAGGGAAATTAGCCCCTCCCGCCAGAGTCGCCGTGATCGACAAGCCATGCGCGCAAGTCACCACTTTCGCGTCTGCCATCCTGCATGTACGGAGTACTCCGTATGCACAGTGTACATCGCCCTCAGATCTGGGTCCTGTCAGAGCACGGAGAACTCCGTAGCCAGAGACAGCCAACTCACAACAGGCGCAGTGTTCTTATCCCCAACACGCCAGAGGCCCTTCCTCTCAACCGAGTTCTGTATATTGACCGGCAAATAAAGTATATGCAGGGCCTCGCTAGTTCTACCCCATACCTCGGGGCAGCTTGTGCTGCGACACTGGTTGGCGGGACGTGCCGCATATTAGGGACAATGTTAATGCCCAATTCGGCCTCATCTGACCTCGACTGTAGACATCGCATGTCCCGGGCCTTGGCGTTTTCCCCTTCAATTTCTTGGTCATCATCACATCATCAGATCATCGCTGATGAACGGAGTACTCAGTCAAACCAATTGAGCTACAGATCTAGAAGTAGGATGATAGTGAAGGTGGATCGCCAAACAAGGGACGGAGCTATGGATACTAGGAGTCTTAAATCAGAATTGGCTATACACAACTCACACCTCTCAAGTGCATGTTACTTACTACCTATTCATGGAGCATGATCTTCTGCTCAACTAGCCTTCCTTCCTCGCTCTCAAATAGAGTAATTGAGATTCTCATGACTTGGATCGGATAACCGACATGCATACAAGACAGGAAGAATGGTCGATGAAGGAGCAGCGATAGAAAGATCAAAGATTTAGTACCTATATATAATCCTAATCCTTTTGCACATAACTCCCCATTCCCTTATATGCATTCGGAGCTTATAATTTATCCGCAGGCTTTTGGACAGGATACTCAATTAGCCTGCTCGTTCTTTAGACAAAATGCCGGGTATTATTGGTCCCGTATATCAAGTTGGTCACCCTGTAATAATGAGACCAATTCTTGATCCTGAACTCTTTAGTGATGAACCGGGACCTATTACTTCCATATCGTGATTCAGCTGACGGGCCTATATGTGAATATGCATTTAAAATAAGAAAAAAAAAAATTCCGTTCGGCAATGTTTCAAAGCCCCAACGCTGACTGTTGTACAGTACAGTACATACATGGAGACCCAGAGCCTGTTTGTTTACCTTTCACCCAATCCATTAGGTCCAACAGAATCCACGGGACTCCCGTTGTGCGTCGAGATCAAGATCTTTTTTTTTGCAGGACCAAGATAAGTAAATCTCTAATGTTTTATTTTTTTTGTTAAAAAGGTTTATTAAATTATTAATATAAAGACGAACTATCTTTGCAAGTTGCTACCTGACCCTACTAGGTAGGTTTGGAAGAAGTAATTCCCTCGAGGATTGTTCCCTTTTTTTGTTCATTGATAACAGAGTTAAGCCTTTCCAAAAAAAAATATACAGGTCAATCACGGGCTACTTTCTTTCTATTCTATTCCAATCTAAATAGGTACATAGTAAATACTGTCTACCCTGATTTGCGCTCCCTTCGGGTGCCGAAAACGACGAGTAGACACACAGATACACAAGGTCTGCAATTGACCTCTCTGACATCCAATTCAGACAATGCCCTCTCTCTATACATATGCAAGTATAGAGTGACTACTATAGTTGTGCAGGGACTTCGCAGCATCTGATCTGCGTTTGCATTTCTGCGACGCTGGGCGGGTCCATAGACCAGACGTCATATCGCGGGACTCCCCTCCACGCGGGGTTTCAAGATCTCAAGGGCGACAAAGGGAGATCTCAGCAGCTCACCCCGCGGAACTTTTTTTTTTTCTTCAACCAGCCGCGAAATGAGGCAGATCATAGCGATCGGAGCGTGCTATCTCGATGTCATCCTCAGGTATGTTCTGCGCAGTACGCTGCTGTTGGTTATCGTCGAAGTATTTGCTTGTTGACCCGTCGTCCGAAGCGTCGACCACTATCCCGCCGAGGACGAGAAGCTCCGCGCCGCGAGCCTCGTGCGCCGCCGCGGGGGGAACTGTCCCAACACGCTCGAGGTGCTGCAGCAGCTGATTATCGAGAGCAAGAAAAAGCGGCAGCAGCAGCAGAAGATACTAGCATTTCCAGACCTCGTCCTCATCGCCGTCCTGCCCGCCGCATCGTCCCCCGCGTCGCAGTTCATCAGGGACTCCCTCGCACCGGCCGTGGACCTGACGCACTGCATCTACCGGGAGGAATTCACCGAGCCGGCGTCGAGCTACATTATCAAGAGCCGCACGACGGGGAGCCGCACGATCGTCAACTACAATGAGCTGCCGGAGCTCACTGCGGCCGAGTTTGGCGCCGCGGCGGAGCGACTGGACCTGGGCGACGGGAGCGCGCGGTGGTTCCATTTCGAGGTGTGCAGTTCAACCCTTGCTCCTTTGTATCTCCGTAAAGGAGGCTGTGAGATGTTTGTTCCCGGAGGATATCTAACTACCCCGCTCAGGGCCGCATCCCCGACGTGAACCTGCGCAACATCCAGCACGTCCGCCAGCGCTTCCCGGCCGCAAAGGTCAGCGTCGAGGCCGAGAAACCGGGCCGCCCGGGCCTGCAGGAGATGGCTGCGGAGGCGGACGTTGTGTTCTTCTCCAAGAGCTGGGCTCAGGTATGTAGACTGCCTAGATTGCGTCATTTGAATATCTATTATCAGAGGTTGTCGCTGACGGCGATCTGTTTTTGGAAATAGAACAAAGGCTACACCGATCCAGAGGAGTTCCTGCGAGCGCAAGCTCCTCTCACTCCAAAAGCGTAAGGGCTTCTATCCTTCGCCTTTTTTTTGACTTCCATTGACACAGTCTAATAAACCACCACAGTTCCCTCCTCTGCTGTACCTGGGGCGAAGGAGGCGCCGCGGCCCTCGAACTGCCCAGCCAGACCTACACGCACTGTCCGGCATACAAACTGCCTTCGGGCGCAGAAGTTGTCGAGTACGTTACATGACGAAAGCCATATCGGACCCCCTCTTTTCCTTTCCCTTTCCGTCTCTCTCTTCTTTACTTTCTTTCCTTCCTGGAATCTAAATCTAACCACACCCACAGCTCCATCGGCGCAGGCGACACCTTCATTGCGGGCATGCTCTACGCCCTGATCTGCCACGGCACCGACGCTGCTGACGCCTGGCCGCTGGACAGAGCAGTGAGCTTCGCGACCGAGCTGGCGGGCCGGAAGGTCGCGCAGGAGGGCTTTGAAGGGTTGGGGGAGAAGATGGGCGAGAGGCTGTAGCTAACTTCCTCGTAATATAGTTCTGTGCATATAGATATGATATTGATAGATAGTGGATATACCAGAGACATAGAAGTCTAGGAATTTACATACCTAAGTAGGTAGGTAATGTGTTGCTAATGCTTTCTTCTATTATTATTGTTATTATTATATTAACTAAAAGAGACAAATATCTGAGTTGCCTTTCCCTTTCTTTTCTTGCTAAGAGTTCTCTGAATTATTAAACAGGTGTTGAATCCTACGGCGCCTAGTACTGGCTAGTATACAACAGAGAGGTCCAATGTCTGAATCTATCTAGGGTAACAAGCAACTTATATACATCCAGGTTCGTGTGTATAGGACTAATCAGATAAAATAGGCAAGAATAAGTGAAGAGTAATTGAAGAATAGTTGAAGGGGGTATGTTTATCATCTCTCAGAGCATATATCCTTATTGAGTGCTGTCTAATTCATATATGGATGGTGGTAATATATGGCTGACAATAGGTTAGGTACTGTACATAGCACATACATAGCTACGTATGTATGATACCTAAGTACAGTACCTACCTATTCGCTATCTCAAGCTGAGGAGACGGCAATTCAAAATTCCCTTGAGCAATGATAATCACAAGCGGGTAGGGCTACATGTTGAGCTCTGGGTTGTGATAAAAAAGCAAGCTCATGACCATATAAGTACACTACGTATCTAATACAGAAAATTGAATACCTAGGAACCTAAGGCAAGGAAGCGACGGGAGTCCTCTCCCTAGTTGCGGGAAAACTGACTGCTATGAGGGTCGCTATGTCAAGAGATGATAACATGATGTTTTCTGCATGCTAGATAGGAAATTGAAGAATAATACAAAGTGAATTAACCCAGTGACTTTGGGAGCAACAATCGAGTTTTAATTGAACTATCTGCCCTATACGAAGGGACAAGGATCGGTGAGGAATAGAATGCTTCATGAAGACTGAAAAAAAAAGGCTTGCCCGTAGTTATCATAACATTTCTTAGTTACGCTCCGTCCATTTCTCCAGTCATCTTCCAGAGTTCGTATCCAAAGCATGGGATGTCCGAGGCGATCTGGGACAATTCAGGGTCTTTAGTGAGTTTCTCAATCCTCTCCTTGCACCGCGTGATGCCATACAAGACGGCGTCGCGAAGAGCTCTGTCCGAGTCAGGCGTCGCAGTGTACGCTGCTAATACGCTTTCTGCAAGCCTGCTGCCTTCTTGGTCGGAAACCGTGTCTCTGAAGCGTTTGCTGGCGTAAGCTTTCAGGTCCTGAATGAGGTATTTGTCTCCCACATGTACATTTGAGCGTGGATCACGCCGTGATTCTCCCCTGCCGTGTCGCTGGCGGATTGCTCATCTTCCTCCGTCGAAATGGCTTTCAGGGGGTATCTTTGGGTGACTTGCTCTCGATGGACGAGGGGCATGACGGCTCGATAGCGTATTCAGAGTAGAGGTAGTCGAGCATGCGTTTCACATTTTCGGGATCTTCGTCTTGTAGTTTGATCGTGGCTTCTTTGTTTTCCTACACAATAGATTCATTGGTTAGCCACAGAGAGAAAATGGCAAGTTCAAGAGGCTGGGAGGAGCCATACGAAAAGTTACCACTGCAAGCCTTGTCGAAATATTCCGACCTCGAGCATATGATGACCTTGTGGACGGGAAACTTGATGTCTCCGCCGCAGTCGATGACGAAGTCACAGTATTTTTGTTCACTGCGCAATTTTGCCACCGCATTGACGAGCGCACGTAGTCCCGGTTTCTTTGATGTAGCAGATTTGGTCACTTTCTCTGATTTTGTGGAGTTGGAGTAGCAAATATGTTCATTGTGGTTGATGGTGGACGTGGTCAACGATGGGTATTGATAGGTGTTAGACGGACCTGTCTGGGCAGTGACATCGGCTGCCAGGTATCAAGCAGCTGAGTATCCTTGTTGACTGCTCAAGACTGAGTGAATAGGGGTCAGTGAATGGCAAGTTGGATAATGCTCGATGGGGGATCTCAGGATTCCTCCTATATAGTCCAAGTGCGAGGTCTCCTGTACTTCTTTCTGGGAATTGTTCCATCCCGGCAAATGCTGGGATCAGGGAACGGTAAATCAACTACCTAGCAGGCGGCTACAGAAGCTCTATAGTAGAGGGTAGGGACAGCATGGAAGCACTACTGATCTATTACCATTGCCTCCTACTCATAGTGGTCGCTGGATGTGTAACAACCGATAGGTGAGGTTTGTCTAAAGGCAACACTTTTCAATAGGAGACGGCAGTATGGGCAGAACTTTAGTCAACGTGTTATGTCTCCAAAACAGTGGTCGAGCCTTTTCGCAACTGTGATTCTATGGCTGTAGAAGAATGGTTCCCTTTTGATTTCCTGGATCCAGCATTTGCCGGGATGGCTACTACTATGCACTATTTATGCAATATGGATCCGTTCGACTTCGCACATATGCTACAAGAAAATCAAATCGATTTTAATGCCATTTTTCTCTCCTATGATCATCATCTTCACATAACTACATCACTCATTTCAAAAATCGCTGCATTTCACCTTGCCCTCTCTAGATTCTCTGCCGTTTCAACTCCTTCATGAAATGAAATACCTACCAGAACGACGCATTACTCTTCTACCGGGTAACATATCCCGAAAGAGGCCCGTCCGAAGAGAAGAGGACAAGCAAGCTAGTTCACAGGGCGTTCACGAGTCTCCGCTCCTTCCTCAATCTTCGCAACTTTTCACGTGCCTCGTCCAGAGGGACCATGACACCCTTAGCATGAGTAGAGGGATCGTCGCGGTTGCGGATGTTCACAGAGCGAGTTTCCTTCTCTTGAGCACCCACGACTATTTGGAAAGTTAGCGCTTGACACGCACTCAGAGCAAGCAAGGGGGAAACGAAGGGACCACTGACCAAAGATGAAGTTGTACTGCGCCAATTGTCCGGTACGGATCTTCTTTTGCAGAGTGTTGCCGCTGAGGTCGATATCGACATTCAGCTTGTCATCGAGCAGAATCTTCTGCAGTTCCTCAACATAATCGTTGACAGCCGGCATGACGGGCACAATCAAGATCTGCCGTGGACTTATCCAGAAAGGCCACTTGCCACCGAAGTGCTCAGTCAGAATTCCCAGGAAGCGCTCGAAACTGCCGATGATGGCACGGTGGATGACAACTGGACGCGCACGACCGGGGCCAGGCTCATCGGGCTTGGCTTCGCCTTCCTTTCTGGCCTCTGGAGCTGCCTTGCCCTTCTCGTTCGTCATATATTCGAGCTTGAAGTTAATGGGTGCCTGATAATCGAGCTGGATGGTGGCACACTGGAACTCTCGCTTCAGAGCGTCGGCAATGGTGATATCAATCTTCGGGCCATAGAAGGCACCATCACCCTCGTTGAGTTCCCAGTCATCACCTTTAAACTTGGTCATCGCTTTGCGCAGCTGAGCCTCAGCGTAGTTCCACGTCTCGATGTCGCCAAGGAACTTCTCTGGCCGAGTGGACAGCTTGAGCTTAAAGGTAAAGCCGAAAAGGCCGTAAATGGATTGCAAGAAGTCGAAGAGGCCTTCGATTTCCGAAGCGATCTTTCAAAAAATGTTAAGCCTAGCTTCCAGAAGGATGGAACGAAGCTTTCCAATGGGCACATACCTGATCCGGAGTACAGAAAATGTGGGTATCATCTTGCTGAAACTTTCGCACACGGGTGAGTCCACTCAACGCGCCTGACGCCTCATTTCTGTGCAGGACTCCGAAGTCTGCTATTCTCAGTGGGAGCTCTCTGTAGCTCCTTTCTCGGTGGTTGAAGATAACGAAGTGACCAGGGCAGTTCATCGGTTTGAGGGCCCATTCTCTCTTCTCGACATCAAGTTTGAACATGTCGTCCTTGTAGTGATACCAATGGCCAGAAGTCTTCCAAATGCTCACGTCATACATGTTCGGCGTCTGAACCTCCTGGTACCCGCGCTTTCGGTACTCTGAACGCAGCAGCTTTTGCAGTGCGTTGAAGATCTTAGTACCATTAGGGAGAAGGAAAGGTGATCCCGGGGACACTTCATCAAAGAAGAATAGCTCCTGCTCCTTGCCAATCCTCAGATGGTTCCGCTTCTCCGCCTCTTCCAAGAACTTCAGGTGCTCCTGCATCTGCTTCTTATCAGGGAACGCAACACCACGGATACGCTGCAGAGAGTCGTTGTTCTGGTCGCCAAGGAAGTAGGCCGAGGAATTCTTTCCAGTACGTCAGTATATGAGGCTTTCCCGGAGATTCTATCAATACATACCTGCATTATCTTGAACGCCTTGATCTTGCCAGTGTTCTGGATGTGCGGGCCCCTGCACAGGTCGACCAGTGTACCGCAGCGGTAAACAGTGCTCTTCTCACCCTCCACCAGATTGTTAATATAGTGTAGCTTGTACTTGCTGTATGCAAACATTTTCTTGAGGTTCTCCTTCGTGACCTCCAACCGGTCAAAGTTCTGCTTTTCCTTGAATATGCGGGCCGCTCTCGCATCCAGAGAAGGCCAATCGGACTCCTTGACAACGCGGCTGAAAGAAATTTAGCATATTACCTGACATTCAACATGATCAGAGAATAGTCAAATATCTTACCCTCCTGGGATTGCCATATCGTAGAAGAAGCCCTGAGGAGTGGGCGGTCCGTGAGAAAGGAGACATCCGAACTCGCATTCGCAAGCTTCACCGAGACAGTGCGCGCTTGAATGCCAGAAGACCTCCCTACCCTCTGGAGAATCAAACGGCACGTAAGAGACCTTACAGTCCTTTTCCAGCGGCCGGTTCAGATCCCAGAGCTCCCCGTCCACTTTGGCGACAACGACGTTAGCGCTGAAATCCTTCGGTACATCCTTGAGAAACGAAGCAGGAGTGGACTCCCAGGCCTTCGCAGTGATGGTGGTGGGGTTGCCATTGCCAACATCGAGCGTGACACTTATTTCTGGATGCGGTTTATTCTTGAGTTCCTGGAGATATTCTTGCCAAAGCTCCTCAAACAACTTGTTTCTCTCAATGATGAAGTCGGGGAGCGAATCGCAGGCCGAGGCATCCGACTTTTTGGACTTGTCAGTCTGAGGCGGGGCTTGTGCGGACTCGCTAGCTGCATCTGCAACTTGAGCCTCCCCTCCGACCGGTCTGATTGGGAGGTCTTTCGAACCGTCAGAAGCCATAATTATCCCCAAGCTGGTATCGGACGGGAATTTTCTCGGGTCTGTAATCGCAGGACGGGAAGGGCGCTGATTATGACTTCTGCGATAAATGGATACATGGGCGCAGAGGATGAGGGACAGAAGGCGGTATATCACGTGATTCTATCCTGCTTGGCTCACTAGCGACACTTTACCGCTTTAAGCTTCCCACATGGAAAACTCCTCCAGCTCCGTTCGACATCACGACCGCAGCGATCCGCACAGCATGGCTTCTCGTGGAGGAGGTCGAGGTCGTGGTGGCGCCGCGGGCGCTAATCGCGGAGGTAAGAGCTCCAACTACCGTGATTGCGACGGGCAAAGATCACAAGGTGAAGTTTGGGAAGAAGAGCTAACTTTTTTTTTCCTAATGCAGGCCGTGGAGGCTTCCAGCAATCTTTTGGCCCGCCAGCCGAAATTCTAGGTGAATAGTCCTGGTATACACTGTTATGCGTTCCGATTGCTGATGCTTGGCAGAGATGGGTACTTTTGTGCATGCTTGCGAGGGCGAGATGGTCTGCCAATCGATCAACCCGAAGATCCCTCACTTCAACGCGCAGATTTTCCTGGAGAACAAAGTACGCAAACGTCGATATACGTTCCACTGCGAGAAAACCGCTGACTCAGTATTACTATTAGACTCCGGTTGGCAAGGTTGATGAGGTTCTGGGACCGATAAACCAGGTCTACTTCACCGTCAAGCCCCAGGAAGGCATCGTCCCAAGCTCATTCAAGACTGGCGACAAGTTCTACATTAGTAGCGACAAGCTACTTCCGATGGAGAGGTATGGTTTTTTATCCTTGAAGATCCCGACTCGAGTCTTTGTTTGCTGACTGTCTGCTCCAGGTTCCTGCCAAAGCCAAAGCCACCACCAGGTAGACTTACAGCTCTTTCATTCTCGCGTCTTTATCTGATTCTAACTATATATAGGTGCTGTCACGAAACCCAAGAAGCCTGCTGGAGCAGGAAAAGGTGGCGTCCGTGGCGGCAAAGGAGCTGCTAGAGGAGGCGCACGCGGCGGAAGAGGAGGAGCCCCAAGAGGGAGGGGCGGAGCAAGAGGAGGCGGCCGCGGCGGAAGCGGTGACTTCTCAAGGGGAGGAGGCAGAGGAGGGTCTCGTGGAGGTCGAGGACGTGGTTAGGCGTCTCTGCCTTTCCAATTTGTCTTCTTTCGGCGTTTTGGGGAAATGGGTGCTATTTGAAGGGATTATTTTTCCTGACTTATCTTTTTGCGTTCGTTCTAAAATCTGTTGCTTGTATTATTCAGGGACTTGTAGAATACAAACTACCCGTCCAATCGAGTCTGTTGCAGCAGTTCCAAGAAGTTTGTGCATGTAAGCACCAGCCTCATCCGCGTGTAGATGCTAGAGCTCTGGTTGTGGCTGAGGGCGCACGGGGCGGATCTTCTCCATCCATACAATGACGTCTGGCCGCACGCCGCGCGTGCGGCTTGGGCTAAGCAGGTCAACACTCCTTCGAAACTGAATTGCCCGCCAACTCATTGTTCTCGCCATATTTACCACCGCCGTCCCACCACCTCTCCTTGACCCGTGATTCCCCTTGTGGTCATTGCCATTTGTCTCCGTAACATACAGGCTCTGCTAGAGTCCTTCGAGGGATCATGTCACGCAGAGCACCTGTCACCTCCGCCAGCTCCACCGACTCGAGTAGCGGCGGCACGCCGGTCTACGATGGCGGTATGTTCAGAGGTCCCCAATTTCTACCACGGAGAGCAGGGCTTACGATTCTGCCAGGCCAGGAGAAGCAGAAGATGCTCCTGTCTGCAGACACCGGCCACTTTAGCATGATCAGGTTTGCTTCCGCCGTTGTGTCGCTGTACGCCGAAGTCGGCCGCTGACCCGAGGCTTTCACTTTCCAGGGCTCTACACCTTGCAGATCTCATTACAGAACTCAATGGTAAAAATTTCGGCTCATCCAGCATTTTCGAACGTCTCCGTCTCTTACTGACTGTCCCGTCTAGGTTTTTGCGGAGGCAAGCTCACAATGACCCTGGAAAAGCCCTTCGCATTGATCGCTGACGTTTTTGGGCACAGTTATGTCGATTTTTTCGTCGATGCGATACTGTTTAGGTGACCCACACGAGTACGAAGCGATCTGGACTGCATTAGCATTCATGCCCTTTGGTTTGTTCTTCGATTTCATGGATGGAAAAGTCGCAAGGTGGAGGCGGAAGTCGTCTCTGATGGGACAGGAACTCGACTCGCTAGCAGACCTGGTAGGTTTGATCTACACGGAACCGTCATGTGAGGGTATTAGGTGTGCTAATACGGTTTTCTTTTAACTATCTTCCAGGTCTCATTCGGCGTCGCCCCCGCAGCGGTCGCGTTCGCGATTGGGATCCGCACACCTGTAGACCACCTCATTCTCACGTTCTTTGTCCTCTGCGGCCTTACGAGACTTGCCCGATTCAACGTTACCGTTGCAGTTCTGCCCAAGGACAAGACTGGAAAGTCGAAATACTTCGAGGGGACGCCCATCCCGACGACATTGTCCATTGCTTCAATCATGGCCTACTGGGTCTCCCAGGGTTGGATTCTCGACGATATACCGCTGGGAATTGCGGCAAAAGGCACACCTTTTGAATTTCACCCCGTCGCATTGATATTCGTGCTCCATGGCTGTCTGATGGTCAGCAAGACCATACATATCCCCAAGCCGTGAGGCGAGGCACTGCACTGGGCTCAACTCCCGGCGAGGTCGTTACTGCATTCATTTATCGAGTTTAGTATCTTCTTCTAAACGAGTAAATGGGAAGGGGCCAGGATGGCAGGAAAAAAAATCAGAACGAGTGAAGGTGTCAGGACAAAAAAGGATAACTCGATAGGATGTTTTGGGGTTAACGCCAGCATACGTGGAAAGCGAAAGACAAAAGTATGAGTATTTGCATTTTGCTGCAAGCAGCATGCTACATAGACTCTTAGCTTAAGTACCCCACTGAATGAGATGCAAAGATGCATGATGTCGCACAAGGTTTTGTGTATTTGGACTCACTTGGCCTAGGTCGTGCAGTCCTAGTTGTTTTCGCCTCCTTGAACAGCTCATACTGTGAAACTCTAAACGACAGATCAAATAGATACTCGATATGCACAAACCACGTACCAGCACTGCAAGCCCAGCAGAATTGGTTTGCGCTGTCACGCATTCTGGATCTATATCCACGCTGAGCCTGAGCATGTGGTGCTCTAACTCTTAACGTTATCCCTTAGATAAAGAAGCAAGATGTGAGCATTAGCATTAAAAAGAACACCCTCTTCAGATTCCAAGAATATTTCACAGGGCGCTAATTAATTATACCGTGATATTTTGCCTTTTTCCACAGATCTCAAATGTGCTCGATCAATTGATCACCTACAGCGGCTGAGATTGTCATTCAATCACCTTACCCCGACTCAGGTCGATGGGTACCAGGTACCAGGTACTAATAGATGAATCCGAAGGAAGTGTGGTTACACCGTCTCTTCTCATCCACTTCAGTGCCGGCCTGACTGCTCTGTTCGTCCGTACCCAATGTAGAGGATGAATGCAGCCGAGAGCATACCCCTTTCCCTTTCATTTTCTGTTCCAATGCAGGTGTATATATACAGGCCGTGTGATCTCAGCAAGCACGTGTGCCTGTCACCTCACTTGTTTTTGTCACTCTTTTCTTCATCATGTTTGTCCTTGCCTTGTCTCTGACCGTCCGCTTCATTTCGCCTCAAGTCTATTCGTTCAGTCTTCTGAAACGTATGTACGGCGTACTAGGCATCCATACATAATAATATGGAAACCATAAGTCAATCAGTTCCTGGAGGAGGAGGAGGAGGAGGCAGCACTGACAGGATAAGACAAGACAAAGAGAATGCTGGCTGCAGTAAGTGAGTTGATGTGATGTGATATCATCGGTTAGTACCCCAGCTCATGTGCGTATGCTTCCACGAAAACCCAGAGCGGAAACAATTCAAGTTAGTCTGAGCATAAGAGATATAGTAAGGATGACTTTAGCATGGACTCTCATTATTGTTTAGGCTGTTGCAACAATAATATCACACTCCACTCCACCGCCAGAGGGCCGGGTTGTCAATCTTGTGGGGTTGATGACGGTTCCCGGCGTTAAGGAAGAACCGCGAAGCATAAGTCTCTGAACCATAGTATGAGTATGAAGCCTTAGATAACATGCACATCTGCTAGAACTCGCGGTTTGTTGGCGCTGAGCATGAAACGATATAACCGCCAATTCCTTCCCAGACAAGGCAAGAAGGATTCTGAAGAAAGGCTGCAGGCAAAGAGTGATAGATAAATAGATGCTTGTATAACGGCATTATTAGAATTTGGCGGGCTGCGAGAAGCTTAGCTCGCTTACAGCTTTATTTTATTCCATCCAAAGCCAACTGCCTGAGGGACCGAGGGCCATTATTGGTTAAATTTGTGATTGAGTGGGTTTGCATACTGTAAAGACGGATCAGCAAGAACGTCCGGGGTAAAAAAAAAAAGGAAACAAGTGAAAACAAGCGGGTTATCGAACATCCTAACCATACCGTGAATTCCTAATGCCGGAGCTCGGAAGAGTCTCATGGTACGGAGTATATTAGAAAGAAATAACTTCTCTCATTTTCTATTAGTCTACCTCAACCCAAGTTATTTGTAAAGACACGATCAACGAAAAAGAAAATAATAAAGAACAGAGAAAAGAATTGTTAATAAACAGAACGCTTGCCTGTGCTGCAGAATAAATGATTCTGGGCCGCATATCTGGGGCTTGGAACCTGAGCCTTTGGATACCAGACCAGTAACCAGTTTCTTGGCTCCAACCGTTCCATGCCCCGCCCGCGTCTCGATCTGGCATCTCTCAGGCACACTCAGGCGAGGCCCGGGGAATCAACGTTTCATTGAACCACGGCATGCATGGTGGTGCTGCATGTTTAATTTTCGAGGCGGAAATACCCGGGAGGGCATCCTGGCTCATGTGTTCTAGATCTTCCCGCGCAAGATTTTTCCTCAGCAATCCAGCCTTATTTCTTTGGAATCGTGGTCTTTGTGGGCTGGAAACCTGGAACCCTGGGTTACCGTCACCGGCAAGATCGTACTGTATTGTACTGCTTTTTTTCCTATTATTGAATCCTCCGCTATGTATAATACTGCGTGTTCTGGCGGGACATAATGGTTTTTTTTCGCGTTTGAAATGCTTGCAGGTTGCCTTGATTGCAGGATTTTACAGAGTGCCTTGACTTGCTCAGAAACCTGTTATCCATTGATTGCACAGGTATCACGCAAGGCTAACTAACTGGGTACTTGCAAATTGCGATCAGTGTTCTGATGATTATGTGTATCCACCATTTTCTTACCACGTGTGTCCTGCCAATTTGCACGGATTATTGCCTGTATGCATGTATCACAGTACAAGGACCACTTACCTACCGAGTAGTACAGTTCGAAGTAGTACATCTTTATTTGTCGCCGCCTTTGTCCTGTAGAAGAAGAAGCCTTATCCATCATCTCTGTCATAATTTACCATCGGGGTACTTCGGGTCCGCATAAATTGTACTAGTATGTCAGATTCTCGAGAGGCTGTGTCTGGAAAAGCGCGCGTGTCATTTGTGCATTTCTGCAGACGACAGGTGGATAAAGGATCCAGTTTTATGCAAGGTACGGTACAAAAATCTCCAGAATGACACGCAACATGCGGAGCGGCAGTTTAGGCCGTGGGCCTCGGGTCCACAAAGAACACATGGAGCTTGTTGATGTTCCTTCGTGCTGATAAAAATAATGCAGGCCTTTTTTACCGGCTATAGATGGCATAATAATCCTGGGTACTTCAAACCCCGCAGTTAGATGGTGAGCAGAGTGTGTCGACTCTCTAGAAATAGATACTCGATTAATTGCAGGTAATAACGGTGGGCCGCTGATCCGCTTAAGTGATCAGACTTGGTTGATCATATCGTGGGGTCAAGTCCGTTAATTGCGGAGTATTTGGAATGGTCACCGGAACACGGAGACCACAGCATTCCAAGTCGACATCTTTATCTTAATGTTAAATGCTGAGGTGCGGGTTTCTCTCACGCCACTGAGAAAGAAAACCTTTACCGTGCAGTAATAGAAAAAGCAACGAAATGCAAATGACCCGCCTCCCGTGGATGATGTTGGTGTGAATTTCTTTGTTTCGAAACTTGACATTTGATCAGTCACCAGTGGGCAGCCTGGCCACAGGGCGAGTGGCTGAGGAACGCAGCGATCCTGCACATTTTACAAGGATATCACCAGTTGATCAACCGTTGGCACCTTCGTTGTGGCTTCCTGTCCAAGAAATCGGTCGCCGTTGTCTCAGACATTTGCACTCTCCCTGATACTATTGGCACTTCAGCTGAAAACTGAGCCATACTGGACCAGTCAGGCGCGGTGCCGGTTGGCGATTTTCCAGACTACTCTGTTCAAAATGGGACCCGGATGGCTCTTTGATCAGGAGGATGCGTCCCATTGGCTGGATGTTGCACATCATGAGCAAAGCCGTTCGCTTGGCCGCAGCGACGGCGTCGCCGGAGTCTTCGCCTGTAGGTTAGTAGTCTTTAGACTTGTGGGCTAGCTGTCGGTAATTGCCCCTCTGTTGGGTGGAGCCAGGGGGTGTATCTGATTCTGGCAGCCGGTATCACCGCCGTACGGGGTCATATCGGGCAGAGGCAGGGGCACCAGGGTGCTGCGTTAGTAGAACTGCCAAACGGCCAAGGCAGGGAGCAGATAATCAAATGTCGTACCCGTTATCTGTATGCCGGAGGACTACTTTCGAGGTCCGTGATCAGGCGGGAGAACTTACCGTACACAGTGCTTATGCCATTGCATTGTAAGCAGACGGGGCGCTCCGTGACTTGTCTCGTGACTGCAGCGAGCGACGTGCAGAGCCAAGGCAGAGGAGGGGACTGGAATCATGGGATCATTGGGGTGGGATGTCTCTTTTAAACCCCAAGGACAGCGAAAGGCCTTTCGTAGCGTCCTTCCAGATAGTTCCACCGGGCAGGCCCGAGAACTGTCAGTGCATAACTGGCTTGGAATTATTATAATTATTGAACGGCAATCCCAAGGACTCTAGGTCACGACCGGATGCGGCCGCATGCCATGGACGTGCCATCTGCCGTCCCAGGAACGTGTAACTAACAATAATACCGGAGGTCCGCAGTCCGGATGCGCAGGTCGATCCTTGAGAGTAATCCGCACCGCAGTCGTAGACAGCCTCTGCTTTCAGACATCTGCAAGGCATCTTGCCCTGCGTGCCATCCACGCTCTCGATCTTGTCGCTTCCTCGATCCAGGATACACCCGTAACCCCAGTACGGCGTATGTAATGAAGGGCCAGGAACGCCAACCAAGACAGGCGACCCTCTTCCCGGTTCCGGCGGCCGCCCAGGCGCTATGCTGTTTATGCCTTAGCGCATGCCCGGATCGGCCCATTCCAGCAGCCCGCGCCTCCCGAACAGGTAAGGACCCCCCTGCTGCGGGCGGTCTGTGCGCTCATACAGGGCCGTAACGAACACGCGCCGTTCCGGCCAGGAACGCCCCAAAGGTGCCTGCTGACCGCGTTAAGTTACGGTCCTGCGTTACCGGCCGCCCATGTCTCTCCTCGCGCCGCGAGTGACCAAACGAGCCTGACCACGCCCAGGGCTCGCCCATGCCCGCAGCCCGTCATCCATCCCAGCCCAGCAAACCGCCCCCCCGTCCGCCGTTTCTCCTCCTCCACCCACACTGTCACCACGCTCCTTTTATCCCCATCCTTTTTTGAGGGCTTTTGCTCATCTTCCTCTCGTTCATCCTATCTGACCTCTTCCCCCGCCCCGGTCTTCCATTCTTTGTGGTGGGTGTACCTCATTCGGGGTTGTTTCCCAGTCCTTGTTTGTCCCTCGTTACACGAGATAGGGGGTGAAACGCCCGGTACTGCCTCCCCACCGCCAGACTTCACCATCCTTTCCAGAGTCTCCAGAGTTCGTCACCTTCCTCCCATCGCTATCGATCGATCCGACAATTGATCAAAGACGGCCGCATCCATCTACACTGCCACCTTCACCCGCAACCCCCCTCGACTGTCCATACGTTCGTGTCGGGCGGCGCCTAGCCCGTATTGAGGTGCCGAGGGAGTCGATGTGAAAGGCCTGCGACAAAGGCCGTAAACGTCGAGTCTGAAAGAAAACTCAAAGGACAAAAGAGAAACGAAAGATATCAAGGGTTACGCGGGTCGTCCCTACTTCTCCCAACTGACCAGCGTTTGCTTGGTGTGCCTGGTGCAGGCGGCTGATACGCAGCGCCCTCACGGTTCTATCTTACCCTACGATCGTTTCCACGCTCCTCCATTCAAGATGAAGTCCCTCGCTCCTCAGACCGTTGCAACGGTCTCAACTTTGCTATTCGCCGCCGGTCTAGTATCGGCCCAGGACCTGCAGTTGAAGGCGATGACAGCCAAGGGTTGCTACAAGGCATCGGGATCGTCAATGCTGACGGATCAAGGACCGTACACATTCCAGAGTTCAGGATGGTGTCAGAAAACGTGTGTCGCCAAGGGATATCCTGTGATGGCCTTGTGGAAGGGGTCAAACTGTCTTTGTGGAAATGAACTTCCACCAGATTCAGCCAAAACAAGCGATTCTGACTGCAACACCCCGTGCGATGGCTGGCCCCAGGACATGTGTATGTGATTTCTCGAAACTCCATGTAACTCCCATTTCAAATTGCGCCTTCGTGCTTACATCATTACACTGCAGGTGGTGGTCCAAATGCCTACAGCGTCCTTCTCGATGGTATGGATAACGATGTCCCGACAGCCGGGAGTTCCTCGAGCGACGCCTCCGCAACCGGCACTTCTACCCAGGAATTCAAGCCTTCGGTTATTACGCAAGCTGGAAAGACCATTATTGTAACGGCCCCGGGTCAAACGGATTTCATCCAAAATCAACATGGTGGAACAAACAAAGCTGGCATTGCCGCAGGCGTCATTCTCGGCGTTTTCGGCGTTTTCTCCGTTATTGGCGGATTGATCTTTTTCTTCAAACTGAAGAGGAAGAAGGAAATTGAGGATGAGTACCGCCGCAATGCCGCCGTCAACAATTTCATTGCCGCCGGAAAGCCCATGTCCTCGAGCTCCATGTCAGATTCCAGGTTTGATGGCGAGTACATGGCCCAAAGACGTCAGAGCAACGGCAGTATCGCCGACGACCAAGATTTCTCGCGGAGAATCCTGAAGGCAAGTCTTGCAAGCGTGAGAAGCTCCGTAACACTTGGCTGACCCGATGTGTTTCAGGTTACCAACCCTGATAGTAATTAATTCATCGGTGGAGTTTGCTCCATCCATCTGAATTGGAATCAACTATTCCTTCAGAATAGCGCTCGTCAACTATTATACCATGATGGTACATCTTCCTTCCTGTAGCCTTCCGCCCATTGTCGATACGTCGCTCTTGGTTACGTATGCTACTCTCGCTCATCTACCTTTTGACCGTATTATGAATTTTTTTTTCTCGGGTTATTTTACCGGCGTTATGACGACTGAAGTGCACATGATGCGGGCAACTTGGTTGTTGTCTACCACCGTCTCTGCTTTCTTTCCCATGCTGCGAACGCTCGCTGAGCTGTTCCGTGAGCTGAGTGTGTCTGCGTTATTGGGATAGAAGCTGCGGCCGTGTCAGGGGTCTGCGCTTTCGGATTTGCTTTTTAATGTTTCCTTTGTCAGAAACATTATATGTAAAAGGTGCAGTTGTTGCCAAATCTGGCCAGGTCGTTCTAGTGCTGGGACTCGTTTCGCTCGGAGCCTGGCTCGCTGATGGTTGTGTGAGGAAGACTTGGGTCTTGATATGCGGGCGATCACCATGACAGAAATCTTGTCCAACAGTTGCGTTTGTTCACTTTCCAACCCACTACCCCTTTCTTTTGCAGAATCTGTTTTTTATAATTCCCTGGAGCTGGCTATTTCTTTTTGTTGATTTCGTCTCTTCTGTCACATGTATTTGTGCGATTAGAGGTTCCTATCAAATCTCCACGTCTCTGTGGCTGTGTCACACTAATCTGTGGAAAGCAGGAGGAGAATCTGGAGCGCTGGAAGGACGACTTGGGCTGGAAGTTGAATCTGGGGCGTGGATATGGTTACAGTTACCCCGTACATAAGGAATCCTATCTGCATCAATTCAAACAACTTGCTCTTCAGCCTGGCATCACGTGTATCAAGAATAGAGCCCTCTACGTATGCACCAGGATAGGTGGCTGGAGGTCGATGCGATAGCTTAAGTCGATTCCTTAGTGCACTTGTATTCCAGCCAGCAGTCCCTATCATTGACAAAGCCACATGCCTTGCATCCATCCTTTAATCTTCACTCTAATCGCAGATGGCTTTTTGTTTAAGAACTTCTAATAAGGGGGAAACTAGGGCATAGGGTGCACGCAAACACCTCCGCCATACCACACTGCTGGAGGGACGGCCGCTGGGTTGCTAAAGAGCGTGTGGAGCTCCATCATATATATGCCTGCTCTCTTCGTACGTGCTGTGCTTGTCATTGAGCTTGTCTCTTGTCTCTTGTCTCTCGGTTTGACTTTTTTTTTGCAGAAAAAAAAAAACCCTGGTAGGCGTCCATCTTTTATTTTTATGCTGATTCTGATCCGTTTTTCTTTTTCATTTTTTGGGACGTGGCTCCATCTGGATATTTTATTTTATTCTTTCGCTATGTTTCTTAAATTTATACTATTTCCGACTAGTTTAGTATAATTTAATTATAATCTAATCAAAGGAAGGAATGAAGGAAGGAAAAGTCCGATCGTTGATGATGACGATGATGATGATAGTCTAGTCTGTGTTCTATATTCTTTATAGGCCTTGAGATCGACGAACCGAATGAATGGCGTATGGTGTGGCACTGTACCTGTACCTGTATGTGCCTACACATACAGATGGACATACATCCGCGATCACCAAGTACCTTGTACAGTACAGTACATGCATGTACGTACTGATCTCCTTTTACGGAGTATTCGGCCAACGGAACAAGACGGTTCAGAGTTGGTTTTGATGTCGTGTCATGTCATGTCGGGGCTACGAGTTCCATTTGTAACTGCGTCGAGTAAGTATTGAGGAAATGTCTACCTAGGTAATTAATTAATAATGGCAATTTTGTTCTGCTAAATAAATGTTTGCAATACATACAGGGAAAGATGAGTTAGGTAGCCTGCTAATATCTGTCAGGGCACTTGATCAGTAATCAATTAGGAAGAATGGAAGGAGTTGGTTGGAAGGACTAAAGCATTGAACCATTGGTTGACACATAATAAATCCAAATATCTCCGGGAAAGTCCCAATGTCTCCAACAGTACAGACTTTACCTGATGTTTATCCATTGCAGGGAGCACATACGTTCTTCTACAATTGTAGGTGGCTCCTTGAGTGTATCTAGATAGGTATCGATGTGCTGAGCCTAGTACCTACCCTCCTACCTACCTAGCAACTAGGTACATTGCTCCGTATATGGTGACAGGAGTACACTTCAAAGTGGAATATGAATTTATGAAACTTCTTATCAGGTACTATGTAGGTAGGTAGGTACCTGGTACCTTCCCATCATCCTAAGAGTTCTTACCTACCAGGTACCTACCTAGAGTACTCAGCGACCCAGGTGCTAGGAAGTACTGCGTAGTAGTAAACCACTCGGAAATTTATCATCAGCCAGGTAGCTGAGAGGATAAATTCCGGATCCAGGTGTGACTACGCATAATTTGTTCATGCAATCCAGCAGCCCTGAAAGCTATTAGTATCTTACTACTCAGTAATAACGATAAGAATTAATTCCATGGATTATGGTATGATAAACTCAAATAAAACACCCCAATCTCGGGATCATTTTATATCATATTATATTATATTATATTATATTTCGTTAACAGCGCCTATTTCACTTGGTTGATTGAAAATGCCTGCACCCTCTTTCCGGGAACGGAACTGAACCGCATGCAGCCCCGTATCTCAACTCAACACTACAAAGTAAGTACAGTGCTATATGTAGGTCTTGGTTGCCCCTCTTTTTTCTCACAATTTTATTAGGCCCCAGGCTCCTTTTATATCTGTTGACCAAAAATACCGCTTGACTAAGAAAGAGGCCAAGGCCACTAGTAGTTGCAATCATATACTGAATGGTATTTGGTCGTCTGATAATATCACATCATCTCACATCGTACAGATGATTGATTAATCAACCAATTCTTTCTCTATCACTGTTTTGATTCACGATGATCTTCAGTCGTAGCCTCGTAGAAGTAGCAGTATGTACTGTACGATGATACCAATCGTTTTGACACTACTACAGTGAGATCACAAGGTAAACTCCTGGTTGCAAACCAAAGCAATAATTAATTGATCCGTTATTGGAATCGAAACTTCAAGTCCGGTCCGATTCCATCATTCCCGAACCAGCCCCCTGCCAGCGGAACCCTCGTCACTCTCCCGACTCATCCACATCCGTCGGATTTTGGTTTTGCGATCGCGGGCCGGTCCGACGCCCGAGCCCAACGGGCCAAAAACCTCCATGGGGCCACCAGAAGTTAGAATTGGAAATACACAACCCTATCTATCCATCTGCGGAGTATATACGGAGAATAGTAGGTAGGCACTCCGGGCAGTGATAAGTGATAGTGATATTATTATTATCCAATATGATACGATAACAAATCCAACAGTCGAAATGGATTTATCCGGTCTATCCTCTGAAACTGAACGGGAAGATGAGGAAATGCACAGTACAGTACTTACTGTGGGTAACAGTAAATAAGTCTTGATTGAAGAATTCAATCCAATTCATTGGGAACTCTCCTGAGTTATACAGTTAGGTAGTAGCTAGTTAGTGGTCTAGCAAACAACAAGAGTTCTGTACACATATGTACTGTACATGCATTCTCTAGAGCCGTAGAGAGCAGAGGAGAGAGAAGAGAGCAATAATGAGCGAATAGATCATATAGTCTGCTTGAAGGTTGCTTCATGCTTCGCAGCAGTATTCTTGTATTCTTATTTTATATGATATATGCACAGTAATGTGCAGTACATACATACAGAGTCCCAGAAACAATAATATCCATCCATAGATACATATCACTCCTGCTAGTTATATTACATGGTACTAAGTCCAAACCAACTGCACAGTTCAGTGCAGTGCAGTGCCAAAGGCGTATGGATATGGGCATGGGTATGATGGGTATGGGGTATAAACATACATGCATGTAAAAACAATCGAGTCGAGGAATCAAGACATTATTCACAAAAAAAAGAAAGAAAAAAAAAAGAGAGAGAGAGAGAAACAAATCAGACATAACAATGACAACAATAAACCGCCCAATCGCTTGCATGCTGTGAAAAAAGAATCACATAACGCCGGGGATATATATATATGCTCAATCAGTCAAGAGTCAAGAGTCAGAAACAGATGAAAGAAAAGTAAGGAGACTCCACCCACTTCATACAATACAACATGAACAGAATAGACGGAGACAGACAGACAGATAAATAAACAGCAGCGCCACAGCGAGAGCGCGGCAAAAGCCAGCTGGCTGGCTGACTAGCTAAAAATCCCACATCCCCCTTCTTCTCTCTGCAAGACGCGCCAGAACCCTTTCCCCTTCGTTCAGCAGACCACCCATCCGACCTTCCTGCAGTCTCGTCCGGACGAGCTCCAGCAGCGGTCGTGTATTGCACCGGACAGATGGCGGGATTGTCACGTGCGAGAGCTGCTCCCACGTTGGAGCCAATAAGATCATCACGGAGACGTACGAACGCGCCGAGTCGGACGTTGTAGTTAAGACAATTTTGTTGTTGTGGTTGTGAGAATTCCGTGGATGAACAAGAGACGGACACTTCAGAAGCATAAGGATCGAACCCGTAGGCCCAGCGAATCAGGGCGGAAGTGTAAAGAGCTCAGTTTGCATGGAGCATTGTCAGAGGACTTGGCGAGATGTATGACGCGTTGCTGCTGTTGTTGCTCCCGTTCCCTGCGTCCCTGGGAAAACGCCATCCAAGCTGACAGGAGGAATTGCCTCTGGTCTCAATGTATTACCTATAAACCAGTAACCCATACCCTCACCGCCAAGGACAGGTTCACTTCCCACATGGGACAGCATTCCTGCCTGGGAATGACTTTTAAATTGCGCTGCTGGATATGGATCCTCGGAAACCGCGTACTCCAACACCCGTACCACATGCCAGACGGCCTTCCTGGCATTTTCCGTATCGGATGCCCACTCTCGCAATGCTCACTTTGTCTTCCGGAATTCTTCCTCTTGAGGCAGTTTTCCGTTGAAAAGCCACGACTCTCCACTGACGGTCAGCAGAGCCTGTAACGGCGCGTGTCGAGTGGCCAAGAGAGCATGATGGGTGAGCAGCGTTCGTGAATGTGGCGAGAACGAAATCGACGATCGAGGTACCGACTGGCCGTCTCTGACCTCTGGCATGCCCTCAAGGACCTGCGCAAACCGCCCGAGGAAAGGCTATACGCGAGGACAAGGGTCATTTGGAAGCTGTCAAGACATTCCGTGTCAAGTCCGTCAGGTGTACCCAAAGTCGCAGCAACGGAGGACATGGAGGATGGCTTGAAGTCCCTGGCAAGTCTGAGCCAGTCTTCCAGCCGCCAGGCCTCCCACAGTTCCGAGTCGCAAGGAAACGGTAGATCTATCGTCTGCTGGGATCGCTCCGACACCTCGCGTCTCCGAAAACCTGCTGCAACAGAACCGGTGGTTGGCCGAACAAGGCAGACTGTTAAGTGTCAAGAATGAACGCAGCCTGCAATACACGTCGCCTCGTCTCATGCTCGACCCAGAACCTGTGTGCTTTCTGCAGCGCATCGTGACTTGGATTCGGTGGTAAGGTATTAAAAACAGCAAGGGGATTCTGCGAAACCCAGTGATGGTCATGCATGAACTGAGAGAGAGAGAAAAAAAAAGAAATGTCAGCCAGTTCGCAGTCGGACAATTCCGAAGGGCGGTCGACATACGCTGCCGTATAAGCTCCGGAACCGGTGGGAGACCTGAACGTCGGCCCTGCGAGATCCAAACTTCGACAAGAGCTCAAGCAGGAAGACTGTCTGGATATCGGTGACCCGAGAACAACTGGTTATTTGAATTCTCTGCACGCTCCCGGTGTCAGCTCCCCACGCAAATCGTCAGAAACTGGTCACAACAGCAAGACGGACCTTGGAGAGCAACTTCTGGCACGCTTCCGGCAGAGCAAGCGAGTATTCCTTCGCATTCGGCCTGGTGTCGTACTGGGAGCCGATCGCAACCATAGCGCCAGCCATCAAGGGGCTGGGCTTGGTCGCAAAGAAGTCGAACGGTGCACAACGGGAACAAAGGGTGAAAGTACTGCCAATAGCACTCGAAACAATCCTGCAACTTCACAGTGTCCATGATTTCCATCCCATCGTTCCCTGAAATGACTCCGGGGGCGGAACCAAGTTCTCGTCGCAAGGCAAACCACTCATCCCAATCCAGGTTGGAGAGGGGTATTGGCACTGGAGAGTCTTGCGGGCCGTTAGTCCCAATCCCCAAGGGCTTACGCCCGTTGGAGGGTTCACCTACAGGCTGAATGACGTCTCCATCCAGAGATATGGGAATCACGTTTGGAGCGGGCACGTTGCCCTCGAGAGGATCCCAGTCTCGTATGGGAGAGTGTATCTGAACAGGCGAAGCGGTCAAGTCTGTGCTGTAGATGTTCTTGGGATACTGCTCTATCATCGAGGTTTGTGCGCGTGAAACGGATTGTCTTGGCTGAGCGGGGGCTTGGAAGGACGGACCGTCTGAAGATGGTGATGCGCAGGTCTCTGGGGAAGAGTAGAAGGGACTATCATCGGTAGAATCTCGAATGTAACCCGGAAACATATGAGCCCTGGGCTGCAACGGTATCTCTGTTCCGCTCCACGTTAAAGAATAGTCGCCGGCAAGATCCGGATGGATTCCAGGGGCCACTATGGAGTTGATTGACATCGAAGTGGACTGCTGTCTTGTCGCTGGGAACGATCCAGTGTTCGTATCGACCAGCACGGGACTTATCACGTTGGGAGGATCCGAGGCCACCGAAGTTTGACCCTGATGTCTCAATCGTCGAGCGGAATTGTCGTCCGTCTGTTCATCAAGGTCACTACGTAAATACGTCGTTAATGGAAGACCGGAAAATATAGCAAGTGATTGCACCTACTGTCTCTCCATATGGCGTGCAAGTAGGTCAGGACGATGGAATGCCCTCCGACATCCCTCATAGGTGCAGCGGAACGAAGCCTCCGGGTTGTGATTCAACTCATGACGCCTATGATAACCTTCGGTTAAAGAGATGATTCGGAACTCGAGGTGTGAGGCCGGAGACATACCTTCTATGCTCCGCCCTGGTAAAGACCTAAACTTTTTGGTCAATGACGTTTTGATTTCACGAGAAAAGGCTATAACAGAACAGACCTTGTTACAGCCCGGGAATTCACAAGCATGAACCCTTTTCCCCTTCTTTGCTTTACTGATCCGGTGAGTGGTAGGTGTATAGGTTATGGGAAGGGGGATATCCGACACCGAGCTTGTTCGGCGCATGTTTACGCTCGGATCACTGCCAGATGCAGCAGACGCACCAACCTGAGCTGATGAGGTGGTCGACGGATCGGACGCTTGTGGCTGCCTTTGAGGGGGCCGGGACGCAATGTTCGTACTGGAAGAAGACCGTCGAGTATGCTTGAAGGATGGAGGTGGGTTTCGTGATTGTGTCGACGGGGTATCTTCAGTCGACTGCCTTAATTGAGTCGCCTCCTTGGCCATGCCGTAAACGAGTGCCGTGATATATGTCCTGGGGAGCTCTGCACAAAGCGCCTCGCCGGTGGAGGCACGGGATATCTGATGTGAAGAAAAAAGAAGCTAAGTATCTGAAACGCCACGAAGCATGTGCACGGGTGAGCTCTAGGGTCTGGTGATGACAGATATACAAATCTGAGGGGGTGAAGAGTATCGGACTATGACTATAGGTCGAATCCCGGGCCCGGTTGAAACACGAGCGACAAAAAGGTACGGAAGTGGCTGCGGGCTAATAATCTTTTTGTGACGATCCGTATGCAGAGGAAAATACAGGCCTGGCAAGGCACTAAGTTTACCCGACGTTGGGAGAGGAGCCAAGGGGGGCTTCTGACAAGTACAGGAGCGACAAGACGCTATATGGATGTACTGCTCCTTTGAGGGTGGATGGCGGGGCTGGACTGGCATTCTAAAATGAATCAAGAATTGACCGATGCGGCTGAGCCGTGCAGAAAGCTCCCCAGCAGAACTCCGTGCCTGTACCGAACATGTACACTGGAAAATAATGTGATCTAGGGAGTGGAGGGACCCTGGAGCATGGCGGGCGAATCCGCGGGCTCTCTCCCGCAGCATGGGCCGGAGCGAAATGAACACACTGGAAGAGGCAGGGCAGATCGTCAGCCTAGTGCGAGGGATATGGGCGTGGGAGAGCGTCCCAGAGCGCTGGTCGATGTTGGTTTGCTGCCGACATGTTGGCCCGGCTCCGCGATTCAAGTGGCCGGGTGGATTCTAGAGTCGGCGGCGGAGTGTCACCCTGCACGAGCCAGACCAGAGGATATCCGGAAATAGCTTTACACCGCGAATCTCGTTGCAGCGGCGCGGGACCCTAGAGTCGAACTTCCAGGTCCGGTGTCAGGGGAAGCGGAGAGGGCTGTGGCCTGCAGGGCGCCGGTGGGACAGGGAGCTGCCCGGCTAAGCCGCTGCGGCGGGAGGCGTGCTTGGAGAGAGCCTCGCCGAGCATCTGTTCAAGAGATAGGGTTGCGCCGGATCCCGGCCGGGCAGATCTAGCGACCCTCTGGACGTTGTCGTGTAGCTAAATCAGGCACAGCTGCAGTTTTCGCGCGCCCGTCGTTGGTCCGCTCGTCAGAGCCTGCATGACCGCGCCGTCAGACGCTCCAACGTGCTTATATTATCGTGCATTCCCGGGGGTTCGGGTGACAGGTCCAGGTTGGGATGGTTCGCCTTGGGACTTCCTGACGTGTTAGCAAAGGCCGTCGCAACTAATTGACAGGATATACGTCTGCCCAATCTGCTCTTAAAACTGTCACTAGCAGCAGCCCGTACAGTACATCCGTATACTACGTACGTGGTAATAACGAGGACCTCCATCTGCCTGTAGCCCCAAGTCTCATTTTCAAGGGGCTCGAGCAATTACCGCAGATAATGACCGATTAACTGCGGTATATCCCTCGGTTTCCGCGGACAAAAGTGAAAAATATTTCTTCATCGCTACCTGAGCGACTGGGCCCGCCCGTCAGGTGCTTGGCCCACCGTCTCGACGAGTCCATGGAGTCGTTGACAACCCCGCCACAGGTACACTCCGTAGTCGCAGCAGCGAACAATACCCAGCCCTGCGGGTCCTGGTGCTAATTACTCCGTAAAGTTACTCTGCGCCTTGACGGCTACGAGCGCCGTGCCCCTGAGCGCAGGAGGGTCACTCCGAAGTATTCTCCGTACAGTACGGAGCAGATGAGTTGGACTTGTTTCATAAGGCCATCTGCGGGATGGCGCAGGAATCTGCCTCCCTCTTCGCCCGAGGGGGGAACACGGACGCAGCGAAGATAGAGCGCACTTGGGAGCTTGGCAAGGCTTGACCCCATGGCGCGGGCAAATGATCGGGATGCGACTGGTCTAGGTCCCGCGTAGGGTGCCGTCCCGTGTCAGGATAACCTTTTTTTACCCTCTTCCGCAAAGTCCAGTCATTGCTGGAAGAATTCGGGGTATAGTTTTATAGAACGGCCGTTCGGTGGACAGCGCGGGCCCGCGCCGATCGAGCCGCCGTTCCGCGGGTCCGCGGGGAGGAGAGCGTGCACCGGGGCAGCGATCTTATCACGTGTTTCGGAGGGCCCGACAAGGATTCAAATCCTTTGGCGCGGTGAGCCTGGGCGCTATGCTGGATGAGGTATATATTGTCTGGTCGCTGGGTGACAAGATCATTGTATCAGGCGGAGGACAAGGTCAGCGCGAAATATTGGCGGTTCATCTTGTTCGAGCGACCCTTACCATCCTGGTCCACAGACCAGCTGGAAGCTTTAAACCCAGAGAGTCAGCAGAACATGCATGGCCGCAGTTATCAGTTACGATCTGACTTATGCAGACGGAACGTAGATTCATCTTGTGACCGCTGGCAAGGGGCATTGTCAACCAATCAACGGGAGATCATCGTCGCAGACTGCGGTGGCCAGTCGCCGCCGCAATTAGGTGCTTATTATTATCATCATCATCCAGACTCCTCTAGCACAGCGGTCCGCATTGCACGTCGCGGCTGTAGGGCGAAACGATTCCTGCGCTACGGTTGCGCTGGTTTTCCTTTCCCCTGAACCAGCAGCGTGGGACTGGGAAGGCCATGTGCGAGGGAGCCTTTGCCTTTCGCGAACGGCACAGACGCTCCCTCTTCGCGACGTCTCGCACACATAGTAGATGATGTCACGACCCTCGGCCGGCGCCTGTCGCGATTCATGTCGTGCGGCTCCGTCGAACAAGCTGCCTATCGGAATCGTCTCGACTCTCTCGAAAACAGTAACTGCCCTGGATGCCAAGCCCTGCAGTTGCCCGTTCGGTACATACCAGCCAGGGGAGCGCGGCGAGCGCCGCCGATGCGCTGCCGACGCCCCGACTGGGTAATTGATCAATATCTCAGGGTGGAGGGATCCCGCTGTCGACCAATCGCGTAGGCGCGCGGGAGTGGATGGAGCACCCGTCAGGTCTTAGCCCTGGGGAAAAGTAAGATAACCTTCGGTATACCTCGGATAGCGTCCGATGTCCGCTGGACTCGTCGGATGTCGGTAGACAAATTGCATCCGTGCCCAAGGAGAAGGTTGTCTGGTCCCGACGTCCCGTGCTCGATCTGACACTACTGTGTCCAGTTAACGAACAGCAACTCTTCCGTAGTCCTGGGAAGTGTGGCTCTCCTGCGAATTGTGACGGGAGCTTGGGGCCCTGGGCGAGAAAATTATTCTGAAACTCGCCAAGTTGCCAACGAACTAAGACCTCTCTGGAGCTTCGCCAATTTTGATGTGCGGAGTATACCAACGGACCTCGGGTCTGACTTGCAGTTGAGGAACGTGGAAATAATGACTGGACATGCTGCATATACTTTCAACAGCTTGTAGGTACCTCCCAGGTAAGAACTGCAGCGGTCTTAGGTGAGCAGTGACTGATAAGGTGAATTCAACGGGTCAATAATTGCAAGAACTTGGCGGTCCGTCAACACAGCCGCGACCTTACGCAGCAGTAACAACAAATCCTTCAGGCAACATCAAAGGACAGTAGTACTGTAGTTCAGCAGGCTGGCATCACCTTCTGAAATTGGTGTTCTGGCATAATAGAGCATGCTAGCCACGTGAACTGCGAGTGTAGATAGCCCAAACAAGTTAAGCACCGAGATCACCGGGAACGGTCAGTTAAATAGCTGCTCAAACTGGAAGTGCGGTGATATCTGCCGGCAATTGTCAGCCAGAGCGCATTCCGTGCGTTGGCAACGCCGTGCGGTCTTGCATTATTGTTTGTAACAATGATGACATAAAGCGAGAATACCCTATCTGGCGATGATACCAGTGTTGAGGATGCTCGGCAGTTCGTTCAGGGACCGAGTGGACAGCTTGAGACATGCCTTCTCCGTAGTCGGGGAACAACTGCTGCAACATACAGAGAGCGACCAGGGTGCCACGAGGCGGAGCAGAGAACAAAGGCACCGCCTGAGCGGTGAAGGCATTTTTGGTTTCACCAATTCATGCGCCATATTTGGAAAACTGCTGGTCTGGAATCCCGCCATCGGGCAGCTCGCCAACGTGTCTGCGATGCGCAGCGGCACGTCGTTAACGCCCTTCCCGCATGGCTTGGGCGGTGGCTTGCGGTAGCGGCGGGCCCAATCAAGCTCTCCTAAGCGCTCCTCAGCCGCACCTGAGGACTTAGACGACTGAGACATGCCAGCTCCAGCGACGCTCTCTGCCAATGTCGAGTTGAACTGGGTCTTTACCTCCCACCGGGCAACGCTCAGGGCTGAATACCTATCATCATAGGCTCTCAGGGCGCTGAGTTCGAAGCGGGGAACCACGGAAGAGTTCGCATGTCAGCGACCACCGTGTCTCCGTACAATTTTCTGTACAATCCGAAGCCTTTCCATCCTGGGGCCCTGGCTGATGGCTATACGTTTGAGCTCAGACGAAACGTTGATTGTCAACTACACCAAGTTGGGAAGCTGTTTCATACTGTGTAGGCTTTCTGTACAGTGCTTATCCCCAATAGCTAGTCCTCTCTGCTTGGATCCGTCCTCTGCAATTGCTAGCGGGAACGAATCATAGCATCCCAGATAGTGCACAGAATCTGAACGTTATCAGCTGTCTGAAGGGCTTGATCTTCCGCCCAGCCAGGGCTGAGTCTCCACTAACCTGTCTTTTCTTCAGACCTTTCCATTTCCATAGGTGATCTGCTGGTCTCTACGACGCTGTACTGTAAACTCCGCGTACTCCGTGCGTGAGATCTTCGCTAGGATTGTGTTCCCTGCACGGGATATCGTCTCCATCCACCAAGTCGGAATACGTCCATCTGCTCCGGAGGGACTAAAAAGAACACGTGGGTGACAGCTGGTAGCATGACTTGCGGGATTTTAATTATAATGAGTATGTAACCTCTTGAAACAGGGAAGTCCAAGGTTCGCGCAGACCTTCAACGTTGCCATTCTGCAGCCTTGGTCATATCATGTTTCGTTCGGTTACCCTTTCGATCTGAACGTAGTTCAAGGTTCACCAAGGCGTGTCTCCCTTGGTTAGGCTGAAGTTGAGATGAAGGCAAGTTTCAACAGTCCCATATGGAGTACGCAGTAAGTTGCAATATCTCCGGCCCATTTGCAAAGCGTTCTAGACTAGGCGCCTCGAGGCAATATCAAAGGCGCATTTGGTCGTCGTCTAGACAATCTCCAGAGATTTTCAGCAATTTGCTATCTCCTTTTTTTCTTTTTTTTTGCCGCAGATGACCCATTCTAGCAATAAATATCACAGTTATTCGTATCGTTGGTGGCACGGAGCCGATCCTGCGCAGAAAGGAACGTAAATCTTGGCAGGCTGAGGGTGAACTTGCGTGGGTTCATCGGGTCGTAGCCGATAGACTAAATTTTGATCTGCGAAGACTTGATGTTCGATAAACCTTACCACGATAGCGATGATAATCTCCCTATAATGAGAGATTCAACTTCTTTCATACTGTCCCTCATGTCGATCATATGGCCACCCGACTTTCTTTCTTTCTTTTTTTTGTGAAGACTACTCGTGATCCAGCGATAGGTCCTCATCTCTCGAGATGAGACGTCTTGCAGAGACGGTTCCAGGAGGACAGTTTTGACGGGCCACCTGTGGAGATAGGACCTTGGGGCCTTGGGCCCACCGTCTTCTCAGGGTTCTCACTGCGGGTCTTCCGAATTTATCCCAAGACGGTAAATGCTTCGCGCACCTTTGATAGGAGGATTAGTCTGCGGGGCATGAAGCCCATCTCTGAAACCTAAAAAATGCATTCTGGAGCTGCAAGCGTTAGAGTCGTGACTCATGCATGGAAACAGCTTCGATTAGGAGGACTTGCGGCGTTCCAGGAACGGGGAAACTTTTTCCTCCACGAGTCGACTCCCGGGAGGGAAATGGCACGCTGGTCTCCAGAGGGCTAAACTGGATCGACCCATGGACTCGTATAAGCAGGCGGAAGAGGGGAAAGAGGAGGGAAATGCCGTTACCCGTTGCCGTCTACCTTGGCAGCGAGCTCCCCAGGCTAGTTTGTACCGGCTTCCCCCTTCGGGGACAAGGCACGCCGTGAAGTTGACTGACTGGCTGTCCGGACTGTCCTGTGCCGTACGGATAATAATATAGACATCCATGTCCAGGATCAATTGAATTCAGCGCACGGTCCAGTGCAGTAGTATCATCAATTGGTATGATGAGACGTTGCTCACTCGGTCCTCCATATTGTCAAGCCGGAAAGCCTCCTCCCACAAAATAAATGACTCCATGTACTGTGTGCTTACTTCCTAAATAGGCAATTCCTCAGAAACAGGAGGCAGGATCCGGCAAGCTCTAAGTTCTATCCCTCTTGGCAAAGAACACGCACAAACCTCAGCCTTCGAGCTTTTCCATCCGATCAGTGATGATCAATCCGTTCGCACAGCCAGGAAAAACGAGGAACATGGAATTACAGAGTACGGGGTAGAACAGACAATTCCCTGGCTTGCTGATTACAGAACCAGCCCAGACCAAGACGGACGCCAACTATTGTAACTGTAGTACTGTCCCTGTCTAAGGCCAAGTAGTCCCGGGTTACAGTTTAGTTTTTTGTCCTGAGGGGTCAAAAAAGTAAATGATCTGCACGAAGACAAACAAAGTTTCCCCAGACCGTGACTTGAGCATCGAAGCGTTTTCTTCTAGCTAACTAATACCGTAACTGGCAGTTGCATGCAATCGCCTAAATGCCTGCATGATTGCCTGGTTTAGCTTGATGAACTCTCCACGGAGGTATTCTAATTTTATTATATCCCAATTCCCACGCTACTCCAACTCCGCCTCTATGCACTCCACCACGGCTAGATCCGGTAGGTTCCCAAGGTATCATGATCCAAGTTAGTGCGGACGGGACGATGTGAGGGGAAATACTACTATATGGATAGTACCCATCAAACAGACTACACAGCTGCAGTGCTTAGATAGAAACGATATGGGCTCATGGTCCGGTCCAGCTTTTTCTGGAGAGGAGTTTATAATGATAATAATAGAATGAAGCGGTGAATTCACGATATGACAGGACCTAACAATCATTGCCTGCAGCGGGCCATTGGGGTAAAATGGATTAAAGTACAAGTGTTAGCTACCTCCCTAATGTAGGTATTGTACAGTACATATATTCCGCAGATACTCCAGGCTTGTAGCGAAAAGTAGGCAGGTATTTTGGTCATATCTTAGGTATAGTCCATGAACCTACTTATGAAAGGATTGAACGCCTTCGAAATCTCCCGAAACAGCGGAAACTGGGTGGAATTGGCTCTATCTTAACCCGTACGGTACTGTACGTATCTAATCTAATCTCTCTGTACTGAGGGGTTCTAAATAACCGTCTCAATATGGCAATCCACCTCTATGACCGTATCAGAATTCTTCTTTTGCTGTCGCAAAGGGCGGCTCAGGAACAAGCAGGCAGGTTCCTGGATCTAGTACTAGGTAGGAACATTGATGCGGTCCTGTTGATCCAGTTTGAAGTATGACCGAGGTCATCATCAGATGACCCTACCATCGACTCTATTTATGGATCAAGGTCAACTTTGTCCTACAGTCGGATGCAGAACGGAGAATTTGCGGTCAGGAACAGAGAGGATTTGTCGTTCTCCTGCTTCCAGCGTTAGGAAGTACTCGCGAACCCTGAGGAGTGCTGGGCTCAGATCTCTCCAGGTGCCTAAGGTATCTCTACAGGTACCTTGCTAAGAGGTAGGTGGGATCTCTTCCCCTCGTAGCCATACAGAGGACCTAGAGTACCTGGATAGTAATTTTGCCCTGAAGCCTCTATTCTATCACCAGATATTCGTCACAGTATGGAGTACTCGCTGTAGGAGCCGTGCAGTGGCTCCTGCTTACGGCCCTCAAGCTCAGGATCATATCCCCACGGCGTCCGAATTTGCTCTCCCTGTGTAGACGTACATGCATCCACGCTATGATGGGTGATCGATGGAGTATTTACATCTCGTCCTGATGCATATCCCGCTTGAACGCCTGCTATCTCTACTATAGAGTCAGAGATTATTGCCATCCGGTGGATGCATGCTACACGTCTACCACAGGAGATGCGAGAAGATTAAATTTATCTAGCCATGCGGATAGACTGGGAGAGTTATATACCAGTTATATTATAGCGTACTGACTTGATACTAAAGGGTTCATGCTTTTTTTTCGCCCTCATTTTCTTCCTTTTATTTTTAAAAGGTCTATTAACTTTATCGTTATTTATGGATATCCTTTTTTTTTAAAGAAAAGAGTGGCGTTGCATCATGATGTGTTCACGATGAACGCATCCCGGTTTGCCATCAACCAAAGTCATCATAATGACTGTATTCCCATGGAACTCGCCATCAGAAGATGCTACTACTGTCTTTTGTTACTGAGGTTTTCTCAAAGCAAAAGTGGCAAGCTAAAATCCCGAATCCTATTCTTTATCTTATCATAAGGTCAAAAAAAGCGGAAGCTAATCTAATATCTACATACACACACCCCTAGTATTCATACCCAGACATATCTACATCGAATCCAACCCGACTCCTACAAGCGGGCACGACAAAACAAAACAACAATGAACACCGACACCTACACCGCCAGATTCTACCCGGGCGACTACAACCAACCCCGCGAAGACGCGCGTGTCCTGAAGGAGGAGGACCCGGGCAAGACCCGGGGCGACGTCCACATCCCCAATACCAGCGAGAACAAAGGCGTCAAGAAACGGGGGAGTCGGCCGCGCCGGTCTCCAACGCCCAACGTACACAAGGGCGATAACGCCGGGTCCGCCTCGCATCGCCATGGTCGGCCGAAGAACGCCAAGGCGAAGGGGAACACTCGGGCGGGGGCGACGGGGTCGAAATATCGCTCTCGATCGCGGCATTAATGCTTTTTTTGGCACATACATATACTGTACATACATACCGTCTTCATGAGGAGGGTGGGAAGGGTGGCGTACATCTGTTTTAGCAGTTTGGGTACATAACAGGCTTTGGTTGGAGAAAGATCTATCATCATCATGTATATAAACGTTCTTTCTATTCATACTGTTACTCACTTTGGAAGTAGGGGATGTTTTCTGAAAATAAATTGGAACCACTGCGCAGCAGCAGATTGGCTCTATCTACCATACTCGAATTGACAATACCGGGACAGAGAAGAAAGATGGATAGGAGGTTAAGTTGATATACTGTACATACATATATCTCGGATCAAATCTATGGTATAACACCATGCCCAAGTCTATGATAAATATGAAGTCCTCTTCTTTGTTTCTCTCCTTTTCCACACCATTTTCATTTTTTTTTCCCTTCGTACACACCTTTTTCTCCCAGTCAGCATACCTCCAGTCTCTCCAAGATGACTATTCCAAACCCCAAAACTGTTGTAATTCCACTCAGCAACCAATCCAACAATCTATGGCTTCTCTATTTCGACCGGGAGTGTTCCACTCTGCAGCCCACGACGGTCGATCAATATCAAATTGGGCTGCATTTTCTCTCTCTCTATCCATCTACCTTCAAAGTCGCGTACCTAGTGTTAACGCCAGACGACTGAGGCTGTACACATGCAAAAAAGTACTAGTAGGTAGAGGGGAAATGGAAGTCTCTTCTCGAAGGTTGTCTTCTTCAGGCACGCATCAGATGCTGGTATATAAAGTCATCAATCGTATGTAATTCTGTTCCATCAGTCGGTCATGCACTCTGACTATAATACCGATCGTTCGATGGTCGCTAGTAAGTAGAGTGCCACTGGAATGGTTCCCCTATATCGTGTACCATGCCCCTTTATATTATTGTACTTCATTCACAATGCTACCCAGCAACAGAACCTGGGGCTTCAAAGTTTCGTGCTTAAACTATTCTAGCAGCGATGGAGAGATAGAACGACAGAGGGGGTTTGGGATGCGATGGGTATCTGGCCACCATTGATTATCAGCGACCCCTTGAAGGGTTACGGGGGCAGATGAAAGAAGAAGAACATTCGCTACGAGAAAAGACACAGAGCTAATAAAATGATGAATGCTTCTTCATGCAAGACGGCTCCCTAGACGCACAGCTGGATGATAACAGTTGCGCTAAAGAGATGAGTCAAAAATCTCACCACAATCTAGGAAGCGCGTATCTACAAATCAATAATAATAGTACAGTACATTTTCCTTACTACTGTGATATCGATTGTCCGATTTTTTTTCCCCTATTCTTTGGTGAGCGTCACATAGGAGGATCTAAGTGCTGATATCCCGGATTCTGTCGATAATTCCTTTTTCTGTGATGTTGTAAGATAAGGGTAATAATTCTCTTGGCCCAATCCAATGAATGAAAAGCACATATTACATCCAAGCTAACATGTTGCCCACCTCTCTGATATCAAACGACAGCGTTGATTACCATTAGTCAATAGTAATAGTCTTTGCTAACTCTTGAGGAGAGAGGATGTGGGACGAGTGACTGACTTTACATATCGGTATTCTTACTTGGTCAACTGCGATCTGCTCGAATTGATAATTATAAGCACATGTATAGTTATCCAGTACAATTACACAACATGTTGCAAAGGAGTGTGACCACCTGTCTAGGAAATCGCCGTGACATTCTCCGCCAGCGCCGTGCAGTTGACGGGCACCGTGATGATGGGACCGGTGCCCGGATCGGCCGTGCTCTTGTTGTAGGTCGGATTGAAGGCGAACAGCTGGCCGACGGTGGTGTGGAAGCGCCTGGCCAGGTCCGCGTAGGTGCCGTACACGAACTCGTACGGCTCGACGACGCACCGGCTGGGGCTGCACTGGGGGATCTTGAGCGTGGTGCCGGACGGGAGGACGGCGCTCGCGTTCACATCGCGCCCGTGGACGGTGGCCAGGCTGAGCAGCGACTCGACGGTGATGTTGAGCTTCTTCAGGGCGATGGTCTCGATCGTGTCGCCCGGGGCGGTCTGGTAGGTGTGCGGTCCGCCGAAGATGCAGTCGCGCGTCGCGTTCTGCGCCGTGAGGAGGCAGCTGTCGTTGTCGGGCTCGCAGACCTGGCCGGGGATCAGCAGTTCTTCGCCCACGGTGATGAGTTCCGCATCGGCCATCCGGTTGGCCCGCGCGATGTCGCAGACGCCGCGGTTGAACGCCTTCGCGATCGTAAAGATGGTGTCGCCGGTCTGCACCACGTAGGTGCCCGTCGTCGTGTTCAGACTGGCTTCGTTGCAGCTGGCGGATGCGCCTGATGCGCTGGCGAGAGCAGCCAGAGCCAGGATGAAGATGGGAGCCGATGTCACACGCATGATGGATCGGTTTTTTCTTTTTCAGGTCTGCGGTGTTGAAAAGAATGATTTCGAGCGTGGCATGTCGCGAGAAACGAAAAAGGCAACTTATATAGCATCCCTCGCCAAATGTCCATGAGCGACGTCGTCCGGACTGATCCCTGAAAGCGGGCCTGCTGACGAAGACGATTCTCCTGATCCTCCATCGACCTCGGTCGATGGCCGATGTTGCCCTTGCAAACCGCCATCATCCTCCGACTTGGTTACGCAGCAAACGCGCAACGTTTGCAAGGAAGATCCGTTTTAGCAGGCAACAGTGTGGAGACATCGTGACAGAATCAAGCTTCTTAGCCTACGCCGATCCGCGGACGCTTCCGTTAGTCAAGAAGGGGGATTGTGGAGTGCAGATAATTAGCCCTGTGGCGGAGCATAGCATGTTTTCCTCGACAATGTTGAAGTGTCGAAACACAGACCCACTGCCAGTACGTATGGATAAAACGCCAATCAGATCATTATCATTGACGCGAGGAATGAAGATCGTTCCATCGTCTGTGTGGAGACAGACGTCCCCCACTTCTTGCTCATCTCATGAATGATGCGATTGGATGCCTTTTTTTTCATCTCAAGCAGCCGCAGGGAGAAGAGGTCAAAGGCTGGAGCAGCATGGCTCCTGGTGGCAGTGATAAATGTCAAATCAAGTATAAAAATCAAAAAGGAATAAAAAAGAAGAACAGGAAAGAAAATAAGAGTGTGTAGTTTGAAGCTTTTTCTAATGGATGTCATTATTGTCCTGTTGTTGTATATCAGCTTTCACTGCATATGGAGATGTTGATGTTGAAATCTTTCCGTGATTCCGACGATGTACTGTACATGTACTGTACCTAGTTTCAAAACATCCTGGGAAACTTTAGCCGAGGGCGCGGTGTTGGCCAAGATGAGCAGTTCTCCCCGCCATGTCACATCAGCAAGGCTGCCTGCCTGCTTCTCGTCTTACTCCTTTCAACCCCTGCTCCCGCAGTCTTTTCTTGACACTCCATCATGCAAGGACAGAAATGGCACTGGCGAGCTGTATTTTCGCTGATAAGTGACAACTATATCAGTACATACCTATGTGAAACATACTGGCACTGATTTATACACTTGATATATATACTTGTGAATCCATGTATACCCTCACATCTCCAATCCCAACAACCTAATCTTATCATCATCATCATCATTAACCATTATCGCATCCTCATCTCATTCTCACCATGTCACTCTTCAACCTCCTCACATACCTCCGCCTCAAACTCTTCGCCCTCTTCCTCCGCACCTCCCTCAGACTCCTCCGAGGCTTGCCCCGCGCTCACCCCGACGGGGTCCTGCACATTCCATCCCGCGACCCCGGGCGGACGATCAAACTCCACGTCTACCACGGCCAGCCTTCCGTGAAACCGCAGCCCGTCCTGATCAACTTCCATGGCAGCGGCTTCGTCGTCCCCGTGCACGGCCACGACGACGAGTTCTGCCGCCTGGTGAGCCGCGAGGCGGGCTACACCGTGCTGGACGTGCAGTACCGGCTGGCGCCCGAGCACCCGTTCCCCGCGGCGCTGCACGACGGCGAGGACGTGGTGAGGTGGGTGCTGGAGAAGGGGCGGGCTGGGGAGGAGTTTGATAAAGAGCGGATCGCCGTGTCCGGGTTCAGCGCGGGTGGGAACATTGCTCTCGTTTTATCATCATCATTCTCATCATCATCATCGTCGTCGTCGTCGCCGTCGACATTCCCACGAGGAAAACAAATCTTCCGCTCCGTCCTCGCCTTCTACCCACCCACAGACATCTCCATCGACCCGGCATCCAAACTTCCCCCAGACACCGATCCCGCCGGGAGACCCCTCCCTCCCTTCCTGGCGCGGTTCTTCAACCGCTCCTACATCCCGCCGGGCTTCGACGCGCGGGACCCGCGCATCTCGCCGTCCTTCGCGCCCGCGAGCGCGTTCCCGGCCAACGTCCTCATCGTGACGGCGGCTTGGGATAACCTGGCGAACGAGGCGGAGGCGCTGGCGGCGAAGATCAAAGAAGCGGAGGGGGAGGGATCGGGTCGGTATGTTGTCTGCCGGCGGATGGAGAAGTGCGATCATGCGTGGGATAAGGGGGTCTATGAGGAGGGGACGGTGCAGGGTAAGGCGAAAAAGGAGGCGTACGCTTTGGCGGTCGAGATGTTGCGGCGCTAGTTTGCCTTGCTATCTAGTGCTTGGGAGAATGCCGTTACGGTGTTATATGTAGTCTCGTCTTCACATATGATGGTAACATTGGTACCTGCATGTATCTACACTCTGATAGGCAGCTGGATTGTCTGCAGGAATCACATCATGTCCCGAAATGGCCTGGAGCTGAGACTGTTCTACTACTAGGTGGAGCATGGGAACCATAAAAACTGGCTCCCAAAGATCAGCTAGACGGTCTCTGTAACTAAGGAATACATAGGTATATCAGCAAGCCACGCAGTATGCAAGATCGGTCTTCATGTCTCGCAAACGGTCTTCGTGCTTGCTTTCAATGGGTTTCAAACCTCTGCAGTTTCTCTGTTATCTGCATCTCAAGTAAACCGCCTGCACAATCCTGCCGACATTAAGCCTGGAAGCTACTTGTGATAAGACTGGAAAGCACTCACTGGCAGCCGTCACGAGTCTACTGACCCTGGAGGTCTTTCTGGCCAGGGACAACTCTCCAGCACCAGCCGCACCAGCTCCGGTGCTGACCACTCTCTTCCCTGTTCAGGTATTTGCCGGTCTCCCGTTCGTCTTCGTGCTCGTCGACGCAAGCGCCTACGGTGACCCGCTTCTTCGACTTCTGCTTCACAACGCCGCCGATTCCGACAATCTCCTGTCTGAAGTATCCGGGCTCCTCGTCATCCCGACCATCACGCCCATCGAGCTTGACAGGGGTGACGTGCCCATGGTTGTGGGAGGCCCAGTGGCCATGGCCGTGGCCGTGGCCGTGACTGTGATCGAACGGACTCGTTGCCCATTCTTCAGCTTGGCTGTCGACCTCCAGCTCGATCTCTTGAGCAGCCAGGCAGTCTTCTCCTCGACCGCACTTGACCCCCTGGCAGCCCTCGCCGATGCCTGTCCCGAGCCCGCCACCAAGATAGGTGCTGTAGCGCGTGCGCCAAGTCCACACACGTCTGTAGGTCGTGTCATCGCTGCGTAGCGACTGTCCACAGGGCTGGCAAAGCCAGACGGCCTCTTCGCAAGTACACGGCGTGCGCGCGAACGCGGGTGCAGTGAAGCTGGGCGGATCGGACTGAGCAACAGCTTGATGTGGCGGGTAAAGAAGACAGGCCAGCGGCGCCGTACGGCAGGTAGTGCAGAGACGGCGGAGGCGGTTCTTGAGCATCGCATTGCTCGGAGGCTTGATAGAACAGTTCTAAACCACAAGTCTTAGTACGCAACTGCACATGATGGGAGTGGCTACTGCGGGTTTCCCTCTACCCTACACACGACCCTGGAGCATCTCCGGCACTCTGCAACCATGTCCCGAGCACATTTCCCGATCTTGCCGCTGGTGAGCCTTCCAGGACTCCCGGTATTTTGGCTCATCAGCCGTAGGACGTGTTTCACGCTGTCCGGTATCGCGGCTCTATCGCCCAGCAGGTCGGACAGCGTCTCGATGTACTCGTTCTCGCACCGCAGGGTCTGCTTGATCAACTGCTGGCGAAACGGCATCAGATTCGCCCGGAACTGACGGCACGTCATGGAGAGGGCGTGAAGGGTGTTCAGGTCGACGGATCTGGCGATCTCTTTGACGATCCTGCACCTCTGTCAGCACGACACCCGCGGAGAAGGCAACCCGACAAGTACGAGTGGATAGCGCATACGGGTAGCAGCTCAGGGCGGCGGAGAAGGAATTAACGTTGGGGTTCTCCTGCTCATCGTTCGGGGCTGCCGCCGAGTCACACTCGAGATGTCTGGTCTGCGGCTCGTCCTGGCCCTGCGAGGGAGCCGCGGCGGAAACGGGGACGGGGTCGAGCGCAGGCGTCACCGGCTTCGACAGCAGGGAGGACTTGTCCGGGACGAGGTGGGAGGGGAGCACAGCTCCCTGTTCCCCCGGGAGGTGCTGCAGGGCATCGTCGTAGGCGTCGCGATCATAGTCGACGAACACCACCATCCTGCCATGCAAGTCACGCAGAGGACGAGGCTGCAGGGCTCACGGGAGCCAGGAGGCTGAAGGACAAAGGAGCAGCAGCGGGTGCATCAGATGCGACGCAGGAACGGTGGTCTGGAGCATGGAGCAGCTGGAGAGGCAAAAGTGAAGCAGAAGCGCAGCAGGTCGGAGGAGCTGAGGCTCGGGGCGGGGCGGGGTCACGTCTCCGACGCCATCGCAGGCCCTCGGACGTATATACATCTCTCTCCTCGCCACGAAAAATCTCCCTCTGCTCTCCTCGTCCACCTTCTTGTTCCGTCCTCTCCCCTATCGTTCTCCGTCGCGTCGGTTGATGGCGTCCCGAAGCGGAAGGTCCTTAACGCCGTCGGAGGCTCTGTGTCGCCATGGATCCACCAGACGACACCAGAGCGACGACATGCCGAGCGTCGCGATCTCTCGGCCGTCACAGCGGGGTAGGGCCCTTCTCGGACGGATATCCCCCTCACAGCCTGGCTTATCGTCCTGCGCGCCCTTTATATTACTCCCCCTCCCTCATCCGCGTGTCCATGTGCGGATGTTCCGCGAAAGACAGAGCCTGCCTCGTCCGTTCTGCGCCTGCGTATAGACGCTGCTCCAGGTTACCCCGCGCGGTCTGACCCTATCAGTCATCCCCGATCTCTTGGCAAGATGCCTCTCGGCGCAGGAGCTATCTACCCCGACCCGGACCCCAAATTCGTCCCTTTCGCCAGCCGAAGGAGTGTCGTCCACAGCACCAATGGCATCGTGGCCTGTACCCAACCTCTGGCCGCGGCTGCGGGACAGAGGATCCTGAGAGAGGGCGGAAACGCGGCGGTATGTCTCGTTGCAGTGTCCCATGTGCGCCATGTCCGTTTTAACTGACGTGTCTCGATAGGATGCTGCAGTGGCTGTTGGTGAGTTCCCCGCTATGCTCCACGGGGTGAAACGGACGGGGATTGTCTGACCTTTTGCAGCCGCTGCGTTGAACATCACGGAGCCATCTTCGACTGGTATTGGAGGAGACATGTTCTGTCTCTTCTACAATGCCAAGACGAAGAAGATCACCGCGCTCAATGGCTCGGGTCGCTATGCCGCAAATGCGACCCTGGAGAAGATCAGGAAGGAAATGAAGCTAGGACCCGACGAGCCGGGCACCATCCCCATGACCAGCGTGCACGCCGTGACGACCCCAGGTGCAGCAGCTGGGTGGGTGGATGTCGTGGAGAAGTTTGGCAGCGGGAAGCTCTCCCTGGAGCAGATCCTGATGCCGGCCATTGAGCTGGGTGAAGAGGGCTTCCCCGTTTCTGAGCTGTCGGCGCACTTTGTGAGTTGACAAAGCGCAATGCCTCAAGATTGAATCCAGGTAGCTAACCTGTGATATAGTGGGAACAAAGTGAAGACCTGATCCGCAATGCATCTCCAAACTTCAGGGAGATGCTCAAGGCTGATCCTAATGCGAAGGACGGGGTTAGAGCCCCTCGCGCGGGAGAGATCATGAAGAACCCAACGCTTGCGCGGACTTTCAGGACGCTTGCCGCTGAAGGCAAGAAGGGTTTCTACGAAGGTCGCATCGCGCAGGCTATAGTTAAGGTGGTCCAGGACCTCGGAGGTTTCCTGACCCTGGATGACCTCAAGTACCACGCTGAGACTGGCAGCCAGGAGGTAGACGCCATCTCACTCAAATTTACGGGCCAGGGCATTGCAGAGAAGCAGGGCCCCGGTACGGACGGTGAGCCCAACCAGGGCGTCGAGGTGTGGGAGCATCCTCCCAACGGTCAGGGTATCGTCGCTCTGATGGCGCTGGGGATCCTCGAGGAGCTCGAACGCACCGGCAAGATACCCAAATTCACCCAGGAGCAGCACAACTCGGCAGAGTACCTCCATGCCGTCATCGAGAGCCTCCGCATCGCCTTCGCAGACGCGACCTGGTGGGTGACGGACCCGGACGTCGAAAAGGTCCCCTCCCAGGAGCTCATCTCCCGGGAATACCTGGCCGAGCGGGCGAAACTCTTCGACCCGACCAAGGCCTCAGACATCCTGGACCACGGCAGCCCCGCCCACAACCACTGCGATACGGTCTACTTCGCCGTGACGGACAAGGAGGGCAACGGCATATCCTTCATCAACAGTAACTACGGCGGCTTCGGCACCTGCATCATCCCCGAGGGGTGCGGCTTCACGCTGCAGAACCGCGGCGCCAACTTCTCGCTGCGCGAGGGCCACCCCAACGTGCTCGCGCCGCGCAAGCGGCCTTACCACACCATCATCCCCGCCATGGTGACCAACCCGGCCGACGGCTCGCTGCACTCGGTGTACGGCGTCATGGGCGGCTTCATGCAGCCCCAGGGCCACGTCCAGGTCCTCCTCAACATGCTCGCCTTCAACATGCACCCGCAGGCCGCGCTCGACGCGCCCCGCATCTGCATCGGCGCCGGCACGCCCGAGGTCGGCAAGGTGCTGGACCGCCGCGTCTACGTCGAGGAGGGAATCAGCGAGGAGGCCATCGAGGGGCTGCGGAAGCGGGGCCACAACGTCGAGGTGCTGAGGGGCTGGAAGAGGGGCATGTTTGGCCGCGGGCAGATCATCCGATGCCACTACGACGAGGGTAGGCTTGTCTACAGCGCCGGAAGCGATCCTAGAGGCGATGGGATGGCGATTCCTGTGTAAGCAATGCAATATAGAGACAGAAACCCAAGACCAGTTCCATCCAGTTCAGTCTCCAAGGAAGGAAGAAAAGGACATTCGATACACATGTTCTGTACATATTATACATTTCATACGTGCATACATGCACTGTATACATGTACATGCATACCTCTGCCACGTTGCACCAGCTACGTGCCTTTTTCATACACCACTCATCAAATAAAACAGATTAGCAGAACGGAGGATACTTACCTCCCTATCTAGTAAGTGGAATTGAGCTTTGTAGACTGTAGATACCTATCGATGCGGGCTTGAATTTGTTTTCTCAGAGAAAAAAGTCATTGCCAGACAGATGCTGAATGTACAGAACTGGTCAGTGGAGATAGGAGATATTTTAAAACGGTAGGTAGGTAGTAAGCACCTACCGGAACTTACCAAATAGGCACAGTATACACCTAGGGTAGGGTAGACAGCTACAGACAGACGGATAGACACATACATATATGTCTCAAGGAATTATACAGACATGGGCGCATGTTCTCCGTATATATTTGACAGCTACCTAGACAGCTGAGTGCATCGATACCGGTTTCGACTTCCTCGAGCTCTGGCACATACATTCTGAAGTAAAGGGTTGAACAGAATTAACCAACGACGAAAATATCATAGCATATAATAGAGAAAATAGATGAGATTCGTAGACTGGGTCATCTGTTCTGTCGATCAAAGGGCCAAATAAAAGGGAAAATTATACTGCCATGGAAAAAAAAAGAAGAGCCAAATATTGAGGACAGATTATACAAAGAAAGTCAAAATATATATAATAAAATGGAACACTATATTGCAAACGTGAAATGCCCTTCCCTGCCGTGACATCATCATATACATGTTCGTCGTCACTGTTGGTTCGTATCCTGAATGAATACCGCCCGTCCCATACTGACAGCCCATGCTACTCCGTCCGAGTCAGAAAGGACAGAGCATGAAGCTGAAGAACAACAAAACAACGATTGGGAAAAAAGCAATGTATCAAACACAAACGAAGAGAACTAATGGGCCGTAATTGCAGATTTCAAAAGCGAAACGGCCTCCCTAAACCTGGACTCTGGAGGTGGTGGTTCCACGCGTTTGTGCCTACGGCGGTGACGGCGCACCTCCCCAGCATCATCGCCATAACTGGTCCTCACCTTCATTTGCTCCTCCTCTTCGGCCCGTCTCCTGGCCCTTCGCCGCTCTCTTCTGGAATTCTCACTTTCTTCGTTCATCGAATCAGTGCGGGTAGACGATCTCCCCTCGTGAGAATGACGGTGGTGGTGGTGGTGGTGGTGGTGGTGAGAGTGAGGATAACTCGTCGAGCTCCGTCTTAGCCGATCTGTCCGTGGAACAGCAGCTTTGTTGGCATTTAGCTTGAGAAGCGGGCCATTCGTGTCCGACTCGCCAGTTGTCATATACCTCAACAACCCCATAGGCGATAAGATGGTATGCGACGCTGGTTTTGGCGGGGGGTCTGTCTTTCTTCGTCGATCATGACGTGGCGAGTGCTCCGCGCGTCGACTCCTTTGGTTGACAACTGCCGTCGCTGCTTCCATTTCAGCACGCTCTGCTCGCTCTCTCGAATGTCTCTCATTTTCAGCACGTATACTTTCTTCCTTCTTGCGTCGCTCTTCAGCCTTAAGCTTCGCTTCGCGCTGTCTTTTGGCTTCCTCAATGGCCATAGACCATCGATTCTTGAACAGCCCGCGTTCGCTCTTTCGGCGCTGAAGTTGTGAACGATGGCTATCCGATGAAACTTTCGAGTAGCCACGCTCACGTTCCCAGCCCGAAGACCGCCTCTTTCGCCTTTTTGAACTCTCAGGCGGCACAGCAGCATTCGGGGGCGAATTACTAGAGGTAAGCTCATCTTTGCCAGATTCGACGGCGGCAACATCTCTTCCAGAGGCCTTGGCCTGTGCGCCAGAAAATGAACTCTCCACCGTTGGAACTTCCTCCTTGAGACCTTCAGGTGCAGTTTCCGTAGCTGCTTCGCCAGAAGCTGCGACGGGCTCATCTCTCAAGTCTGTCTCGCCTTCAGCGCCAGAATCAGCAGGAACGGCCTCAACAGGGGCCTCTACAGGAGCTTCAGCAGAAACATCTTTAGAGGAGGCCTCAGCCAGTGCGTCCTCAGCAGATGCCTCTTCAGCAGGGGCATCCCCGGCGGGAATATCTTTATCTGCGGTCTCCTCAGAAGAACTTGAAGCCTCAGCAGGAGTGACTTCAGCTGGAGCATCGTCAGCAGGGGCATCGGCGGGAGCCTCAGCAGGCGCACCTTCGGCAAGGACCTCCTTCGCAGAGGCCTCGGCGGCGGCATCTTGAGCGGGCGTCTCCTCAGCGGGCGCCTCTTCAGCAGGAGCTTCTTTGGCAGGGACTTCCTCAGCCTGCACGTGATGAACAGGCAGCTCAGCGGATGCCTCCTCTGTGGGTTCCTCGGCAGAGGCCTCCTTTGCGGAAGTCTTCTCAACCGGGACATCATCAGCAGGGGCATCTTCGGTGGGCGTCTCCTTAGCGACGACATCATCGGCGGGATCGTTGTTGGGAGAATCGCCTGTATCTCCACCGGAGGCTGTAACCCCGTCCTCATTTGCAGGCTCGGTGGAAGAAGAGTCCTTTCCGCTTGGTTTCTCGCCTTCCGGTTGCGTGGTGCTCATCTCTGCAGAAGGTTTTGCGTCCTTCACTGTCACGGCGTCTTCGGCGCACTCGTCTTCACCTTCCATGGAAGGGCTTTCAGTTGCCGGAGCATCGGGAGATGCTTCCTCAGGCCCCTCTTCAGTCACAGCTGTCTCTTCCGAATTGTCATTGGATTGTTTCTCATTGTCAGGTTCCTCTGCGGACTCCGCATCTGGGACAGATTCGCCGGATTCCGGCTCGGTTGCAGGCGTCTCCACTGCCTGTGCTTCGTAGTTTGAAAGGTCCGCAGGTGTATCAGATTGGAATTGATATGACTCTGATTCTTTCTCTTCAGATGCTTCTTTATCTTGGAACGACTCGGCTGGAATCTCTTCGCTGTTTCCGCTCTCAGCTGGCGCGTCGTCGTTCTTGGCAGGTGCATCTGTCTCTGCACATTCTTCATCGGCGGCATTGTCCACAGAGGCTCCCTTATCAGAGTCTGTCGAACTATTCACCGTGTCTTCAGAGGTTTCCGGTTCCATTTCATCGTCCTCGACATCTTTACCCACTTCTGGAGAGTCGGCTGGCTCTTTATCCACCGAAGATTCTGCGCCTTGATATTCAACAGCTGGAAGATCTTGGATCGATTCAGAATACTCGCCCTCAACGGCAGCTTCTTCCTCTGAAGCGTCCTCTTCTTCCTGCCTTGCTGCTGCTTTTTTCTCTGCTGCGACCTTGTCTGACTCTGCAGACGGGTCGCATTCCGGGAAATTTTCATCCTCTAATTGACATCAGCAGATCACCCATGTGAAGGGAAACTGGTCACATACCATATTCTTCTCCACCACCCTCCTCGGGACGGTCATCAGGTTTCACAGTAGCATCATCGCCTGGAGCTTCTGTCTCACCTTCGACACCATTAGGCTCAGGAGAGTCTCCTTGGGCTGGCGTGTCGCCCTCTGCAGGTTTCTCGTTCTCCTTTTTCTCGTCATTCGCGGGATCTTCCGCACCTTCATCGCCTTTCTCGCCCGAATGATCACCGGACTTGCTCTCGGCATCCGGGTTCTGGGTGGGACTTCCTTCCTCGGTTTCCTCTTCCTTGCTATTATTCTCTTCCTTTACTTCCGCCACGGGATCGCCTGGAGACGCGGCAGATTCCTTTTCAGAAGCCGGCTGCTCTGACGAATTCGCATCTGAAGGTGCATAGATGATTGATGATTGGTCAATTAATGAAAAATCAAACATAATCCGTAGATATAGATATTCCATTGAATTAAGGTCACGGTGTACTTACCACCAGGGTCAGGAGAAGTCGAATCTTCGGCATGGGGAGCAGAACTATCACCCGAGGACCCGTCTGCGGGATTGTTTACTTCCGCTGGCTTTTCAGCCACGACGTCAGCACTGTCCTGATCGTTGCCCGGCGTCAGAGAATCCCCAGCGGCAGCAATAACGGGATGATATGAAAACTTGAGAGTTTGACGATCAAAGGTCTGATAATGACGCTCGAATGTCTGGTATTTGAACTTGGGGAGCTTTGCATACTGAAACTTGTTCTGCTCCATTTTCTTCAGATCCAATCGACGGGACGATGCCGGTCTGAGCGTTGTCGTTGTTGTCTACTGCGTTTGGATGAGTACTGATGTTCAAGATAGCGCGTTTATACTTATTATTCCTTTTTTTCCCTTTGCTCATTGCCGCGACGACGAATGACGGAGCATGAGGCGTCGCAGGTCTATTTGGGGAGCTTTCTTGTGGCGAGGAAGCGGAACAATGAGGGATAGAGGTGTCTGTAGGCGGTTACACGGAGAAGCCTTGGGTTGACATGAAAGAAATAATGAGACAGGAGAGGTCGACAGAGACAGTAGGGCGGCCGGTCATGCAAGATGGAACAGAAAGCGAAAGAAATACATGCCAGTCATTTCCACAGAGACTGTGGGCTCCAGCGCACATAAACGCAGAGCAACCCATCCTTCCACGCAATCCGGAAAGGTGGAGATGGTAAAGCTGCACTGATCCCCGGGTCCTACAACATGATCAACAAATTGCCCGGAGGATCTAGTGCCATTGGACCACGTCTCGCAGCCCCAGGCTTCCCTGTGGACATGGCGGGCAGGCACGGAAAATCTTGGGACAGACGAGAACAGCGCGCTTATTCCCTCTGCAGGGCGAGCTGCAGTGGCAATTGAGATAGAGAGAAAAGGATTGGAAGAATAACAAAGCACGGAAAAAGGAGCATCAGCCGCCGGCCCGATTAGTGGAGAGCCACTGGTCAGATCGGGGCTGGTATCACGAAGTCAACAGCTTGACCTCTGAGAGAAGATACGGAGAGAATAGAGACGACCAGACTAATCAGTAGCGGGCCGAGCCATGCCCACCATGCTCCCGAGAGCGTGTGCTTCGCAGCGGAGTTCGGCAAGCATGCGACTTTCAAGAATCCTTCAGTTTCTGCCCAACGCCTCAGGCAACCGGGCACAATTAGAAGCCGAAGCGTAGGTGCGGTGGGTGTGTACTATGGACCCTGGATCCCCAGTTCCACAGAGTCATCACGTACATGAAAAGGGTCCAAAGTGATGCGAGATCATGATGCAAGTCCCGCTTGTAGCGATTCGTGCGCCGGTCTTGACCTTTTCTGTGAGAGATGGTGCGGAAGCAAGGGTACAGACCTAAGGCATGCAGCAAGCTCCCTGGTTGTTGAACCAAGGAATGCATTAGGCATCGAGTCCATTTGCGTAGAACGTCGAGTGATCCCCGATCAGTAGAGAAGAGGTAGAGGGGACTTTGATAGGGCGATGGTGGGATGGAGAAGGGAGGAGAGCGGGCGAACCGGTGGAGGCTCAAGGGCCCGCTAGAGACAAAGACGGCCGAGCGGGTGAGGCGGACCGATGCGGAGCGCTGTTCTGGCAGCCGCTGAGTGGCCCGAGACGAGCACTCTGTATGTTTCTCGACGACGCAGCACTGCATGTTTGCTTCCTCGGCACTGGAGGAACCAGCAAGAGACGTCAGGGGTGATGCATCACGATCTCGCTGGGGGGAGTGTGCGGCGTATGTTGCCAGCCATAGGGGATGCCAGATTGAAAGGACTCATCCAGTTTCTGGCGGCTCTGTTAGGTACCTGCGTGCATTGCACGAGCTCGTCGAGATAATTGAGTGTAAGGTCAGATAATTCCAATAGTGCTTTTGCCCCCTCACATTTATCGATACATGTGTCCTTCCGCTGCCCCGGGCCGGAATAGAATGCACTCGCCTCTTTATTGACATGCTAGCCGTCTGTAAATGCATGCCTAAACCGAGACATGGAGAAGCCTGATCGACTGACGTATGATAATAGATAGCCAAGTCCCAGAGACAATTCTGACCTTGTGGTTTGCATATCACTATGGAGTCCAAGGCGCACATCATACGGCTGACTGCTGACATCAATACGGCCGTGATGCGGTTATATGACGGCAACGCCTAACAGGGCTGGCCAGCACGTCAAGTTTCAGGCCCAGGTATTTACTGCTGCCATCGGACCCTGTCCCTGCGGGCTCTTTGGCTCATAAAATGCAGCCTGAAAGATCTACTGTTGATAAGGTCTCCCGATTGATACCCGAGACGGAGACGGGCAGCAACATATTAAACTTTCAGGGGCGGATACGTGTTCTTTTTTGCCCCCCAATTGAGATGAACATAAAAAAATGAAGCAAAACGACCGAAGCAGAAAGAAGCAAAAGAAGAAATGGTCGGGAGAAAGAAGCATCACCAGCAAATAAACCCAACAGCCACAAAGCTGTTGAGGCCTGCACTCTGCAGAAAGTACGGTACTGTACAACTGCTACTACTGCAGAGGTCGGCTCCCTGCTTCCCAACAACTAGCAAAGGATGTCCTAATTATCGGGCGCAAAAAGAGAAGTTTGCAGAGGCTAGCTCGCTGCTCCCCCAACGACAGAAAGGAATGCCCTAATTATCGGGCGCAAAAAAAAGGCTTATCTGTGTCCAGTCAGTCGGCCTCTTGTCTGTCTATGCGAGGCCAGCGCGGTTCTTCAATTGCTTTTTGATCCCAACATTTTGTTCCACACACACATGCGCCGTCCCGTCTATGCAAAAAGCGGTTGGAAACCGGGGAAGCATGAAAGGTGGAAAAAAGCAAACATACCTGTCAGGCTGTCATAGTGCGGACGGTCGCCTCATATCAGGTCAGGCCAGTCAGGACCCTTTAATTTTTATCTTTCCCCGAACTGGCCTCTCTGCTCTGTTCCTTTTCCTCCTGTTGGATGGATGGGAATACTGACCCTTGCTGCAGAAGCTAACTATATACATGGATACATGATTAGCTACCTACTTAGCTAGATAGCTACCTGCATATGTACAGTACAGTGCAGTACTTAGATAAGTTAGTGGCGAACGCATAAATCTGCTCACTCAACGAAAGGAATAAATAATAATTAATAATACCGTCCGCACGGCGCACACGAGCAGGGAAGGGAATCCCCCCAAAGAAAGAAGACCAAAGCCGAAGATCCGATAAACTAACCCCCAACACTTTCACCACACCCTTCTCTCTCGGAGGCCATTCTCCGCTATGGTTGAATTAGAACTAAGCCTAAGCCTACTAAGTTCCGGCGTCAATTTCCCCGCATCTTAGAGCTACCTAGATAGGTAAGTACCTTGTACCAGGCCTAATCTGTCAATTATATACCTAGTACCTACTAAACAGGGAAGTTAATTCATATGACCCTTCCATCTGGACGAATATCTATCTATCTGATCTGATCTCTGCCCCTAGGTAGGTAGGTAGGTAGATAGGTTAGGTACTGTAGACAGAAGATTCTGTGACCCAAACGAAAACGAACTACCCACCTACCTCGGCAGCTACTGCAGCTACATGTCACGTGGAGGTAGGTACCTACTCTACTAATAGGTTAGGTACCCTAACCTACCTAAGCTCTCCACATTTCTTTGCCTCTTATCATTCTCGTTATCGCAGCATATCAAATCAAATCATAGCTACCTACCTTCCTTGGTAGCTAGACCCAATAAAATAAATCATTAAAACCCGACCGATCTCTAGTCTGGTATAGAAGAGGCAGAATCATACCATATCTCCTCTCCGCATGCGATGCACATGTCTATTATTCCATCTCGCGGGATCTATGTATATACTGTACATACCCAAGTAAGGTCTGGGGTAGGTAGAGAGGCGGCTCGGGCGGTTATGCAGGAATAGGTGCCTGGAGGGTGGGAGCACGTGAATGATGTCAATTGAGAAGTGGAAGGGAAGAACCCTGGAACCTTGCTAGTGGGAACCTTGAATTATTGTGCCGGAGAGAGTAATAGTTGCCCTCAGACCCTGGTTGTTGATACATTTCCCTGCGTGCTTCAAATAACCTCAAAACCTTGCGCATGGCCGTTAAAATCTACATCAAAGACAACTAACATAAAAGTCAACTTTCACGTGCGCTCCTTAGTACACCATAAATTCCATTGCCGTTAGAGTCTAATTGTCGAGGACGTTTTCTACCCTTGACTCACGCATAGAGGCATGGTACTCAAGTTGCCCACATCAATAAACTAACGCATCTTCCGCATTTCGTTATACCATGCCATTCTAAAAATGCAAGAGGAGGAATTATTTACTCTAGCAGACGGTAAGCAAAAATAAAACCATGGAGCAATATAAACAGGCGAAGTAACAATGCCACACCGTGAGAGACAGGCTTCTAAACCAAGACTCCGAAGAAAGCGATGCATCCATAGCAAGGCGTATGCTCGTAAGTGGACCTTGGTATCAACTAAGACAAATGCCGCTGCTGGAAGGACAAAACTTTTTTGTCTATACATCACACCAGACGCCGTACCCTGTGAATTAGAAAAAAAAAAAGAGAAAAGACAACCATCAGCTCATGCGTGCATCCATCGACTGTCTCCACCGAGGACCGAAGATCCTCATAGCGAGGATCACTGAGCTGCTCGCAACGGCAACCAGACCGAGAATCGTAAAGATCCAACCGTTGCCTATAGCGTCAATGATTGGGGCAGCAACAATGGACCCCGCACATGAGAAGATATTGCGCACAAAGTTATTGAGCGCAACGCCAGCGGAGGATTTCTTTGGCATGAATTCCGTCAGCATTGTCGTGACCATGCCAAAAATGAGCATCGAGCCCACGCCAAAAAAGAAGTTTGCAATCATCTACCTTTGGGTTAGCCGCATCCTATCATGGTGAGAAATATGTGAAGAGCACTCATCATACCGGAACGAGCCAATAGACCCCGCGCTCAACGGTCCAGCCGTACCAGATTAATGCTGCGGGATAGAGAAAGGCTCCGAGCCAAGCGTTCTCGCGCATACGGTCCTCCGGACGGTACACTAGCTTGCCGTTTTCATCGTATCTGTTCGCTTTCTTTGCTTCACGTTGCATGATGCGATCCATCCATCGGCCGCCAAACAAACTGGCTATCACGTAGCCAAGAGAGTTCGGGATGTAGAGCAAGCCAACGAGGAGAGTGGAGAAGTTGTATGGTGGCTTCCCAAACGTAGCTTGGATACTGACATTCAACACGTACAGTGCACCAAAGGTGATACTTGCGTAGTACACCGTCAGAAGGACGGGCGGAAACCGCAAGTACATGATGATCCCGAGTGGATCGAGGAAGACCATCTTCAAAACTCTCAGCAACTTTGTTGTGCCCTGAACGACCTGTCGGGACGAAACGCGGCTCAATGGACGTTCCCCCGGAGACGTAGGTTCCACTTCTACGATAGGAGTCTTTCGCACCGCCAACGTCTCAGGAAGGGCCAGGAGGATAAATAACACGACCACTCCTCCGTATATGACTAGGAACCACTGCGTGCTTCGCCATCCCCACTTCTGTGCCAGAGCGCCACCGATGATCGGGGCGAATAGAGGGCCACACAATGGCCCCAAGTAGAAGATACCCATGGCGCGCCCTCTCTCACGCGCTTCCCAGAGATCAGCAATCGTCCCTGCTCCGACAGCTTGAACCGAGGCGGCAGCTCCACCACTCAGCATACGCATGACGACGAGCATCGCAATGGAGCTAGAGATGGCCGATAGGACGTTGAATACGACAAAGAGAGAGAAAGACATGAGATATATCGTCCGTCGACCCAACGCTTCACTGAAGGACGACCACCACAGTGGAAATATGGACATACTCAGCATGTACAGGGCGATAGACAAGTTGGTGATGGTAGGTGTAGTATCCAAATCCCGTGATACCTGGGAAAGGGATGCTAATGTCCAAGGAATCAGAACCGGCAAAAAGAAAAGGTATTTGTCAAGGGAGCAACTCACGGAAGAAGATTGAGCTTCCTAGGGGAGCTGCTGCTGCTGCCACGGCGACGATGAAGGTGATAAACCACTTGATCTTCCGGGGGTATGTCTTTGGATTCTCGACTTCCGCTAGGAGCGTGAGCTGGCCGAACAGTCCTCGACGCTTGGATCTCGGTACCACAGCGGGAGCCTGGTTCTCCGTTTCAGGTTGATATGAAGGAAAACCTTCCTCCGGACTCTTGTCCTGCATTACCGGATTATCGCAGGAGGAGCGCGCAGAAGGCGACCGAGAATAGTCGATCTCTTCCTTCGATTGTAAACTGGGATGATGACTTGGATTTTCGCCAATCGCCATGGCCAATCCTTCGGACGCCGGATCTGGCGCGGAAACGTCCTTCTCAAGATCGGAGACCGCCATTTTGTATCGTTGATCCCGTATAGTGGAGTGATAGCGCTCAACAACGATAAGACGGACAGGCTAATAGGTCTCAAAGGACGGCGCAGATATGTCAAGACTGATTAGTGGGAGAGACCTGTGTGCTGCGGACATTAACTTATGTTCAGAGAGGTGTCTGCTTCCGGATAAATAAATAATGGTCTCAATCGTGCAACCGGCGGGAGCAATGACATAGGCTCAACAAGTATACAAAGGGTTCCCGACGTGACGAATACTGGCCATAGAGAGAGGAAGACTGCACAGGAAAGGATACTGGTGCAGTCATACTATAGTCACAGAGAAGAGAGAGAGAAAGAAAGAGAAAGAGAGAGAGAAAGGCGGGCATGAGTGGTGGAGTTGGGGCCGATATCAGGCCCGCGAGCTCCAGAAACGGCAGGAGTAGTTCTCTCCAAGGTCTCCACCTTGGATGCCCGCTAAGCTGCGGCGCATGAACGGCCGTGCAGTCTGTGCAGAGCTTAGCCAGAGACCGAGGCCATCGGAGCCCAATGGGCGTCATGGCAACGAGCAGGCACGACGGGAAATCCAGGAAGGCGCCGCGGGCCATCGCAGGCCCTCTCGGACGTTGGAAACGACCGCGTGCGGCGCGATCACCATCATCGAATGGAAAAGGAGATTTTGATCTGTCATCGGACGTCCGACGTCGACTCCAGAGATGGCCATCCCCGTGCGCACAGGGATCTTGGATGTTTCTGGCGATAGCGAGCGCGGACTCCGGCAGAGCGTTTGCCGGCGTCCAGTTAGAGCCAGAGTGCCCGTGCCGTGATTTCCGTCATCGAAGCGACCCCAACGCTATCCGACCGCCATCTGCCAACCTCGACGCCGCCACGGATGCTGCGTTCGGATCCGGGGAGGAAATCGGTCCAGTACGCAGTAGTGGACTTGGCATGGCTGTTGCAGAGATCTTTCTACGGCGTGCGCTGTGGGCATCGTGTCGCGCAGCTTGGATCTCGATGTTGTCCCAATGGATGAAGTTTGAAGGAGGAAGAGTATCCTCTCTATCAGATCGATCTCTGCAGTCGGACTAGTCAGTACGAACGACAAATTCATGAGCATCTAGGTAGTCACATGCACGAAACCCCAGCGGTTCCTGGCTGAGCCTTGTTGTTTGCTTCGAGACTTTTCAGTAGGGGTGAGACAGACGTTCTTTTGCCCGCTGCATACGCGGTGTACGAAGCCCTTCTGTTGCCATGCAATTATTTGTGAGGAACCCCACAAAGCTTATTCTCCGGCCACCGCCCCTGGCCGATTAGAAAGTCAAGACGAGCTACCGTGACATTCTCCCATGGGTCCTGTCTGCGATGGTCTTCATCAAGAGATTCTCGAATGTGTCCGTTTCTGTTCCCCTGAAGATCAATAATGGCTACCGGACAGTCGCAGCAAGCCTTGTGCGTCTTGGCAGTCGTAATGCTTCCAGTGACACGCGGGGAAAATGTGTGGTTCCAGATCGCTGGCTGATATCATGTATCACTTTAAATTTCACTTATCAATCAGTACCTCATTCTCTCACATACCACCTGGAGGTTTTCGGGAACATGCTCCGAAAGACTGCTTATTAGATGCAATACGTACGAGATTGAGATCTAGCAATACTATCTGTTATCGTTGCACTCCAGACAATTATTAATTGCTGAAAAGACACTCGACCAAAGATCTTGGCCACTATATTCTCGAGCGTTCTAACAAGTTCTATTCCGCGCTTCCGGCAGCCCCTCCGCACGCAGTCCACGACGTCCTCAAGTAGCCCAACTTGGTTTCTGTTGTAGGCTGTCCTCTAAATTATTCCCAAAAAACAGAGATGTTATTATTATTACTGAGAAAACGGTTACCATCTATTATACCTCGTAAGATTTTCTTAGACGTGCGCATTGAACGAGAGACACTAGTCATCTCATCATCACCATCATCCGTCCGCATCATCCCCTCATCACACCCCGCACTAAGTCGTCCGTTCAGCAGCAGCCGTCCCGCGAATAACAATAACAATAAAATCATGACGGACAAGGATACTACTACCACCAACACCAACAACGCCGGCTCTTCCTGCGCGCAGCAGAGCTGCCTGCCCGAACACTTCGCCAAGTACCCGGGGGACAGCTACCTCGAGGGGTGGGCGGAGCTCTGGAACAAGGGCGACAATCTCCCCTGGGACCGGGGGGTTCCCAGCCCGGCGCTGGAGGAGACCCTGGTCCGCGGGCGCGCGCTCCTCGGGGGCCCATTCGTCATTCCCACCACCGAGGAACAACAGGAGCGGCGCAGGAAGAAGGCCCTGGTCCCCGGCTGCGGGAGGGGCGTGGATGTGCTGCTCCTCGCCAGCTTCGGGTACGACGCCTACGGCCTCGAGTGCAGCGCGGCCGCGCTCGAGGCCTGCCGGCAGGAGGAGGCCAAGAGCGAGGAGAAGTACCCCGTGCGCGATCCGGAGGTCGGTCGGGGGAAGGTCACTTGGGTCCAGGGCGATTTCTTCAAGGATGACTGGCTGGAGAAGCTGGGGCTAGGGCGGAACAGCTTTCACCTGATATATGACTACACGGTATGTACTACTGTGCCTATCTTGTCCATTTCCTCGTCCTCTGTTCCGTTCATCTTGTTATCTACTCTATTATACTCTACTCTATTTCTGTCTACTTTCTGCGACTTGTTTGTTTTTGAAAGGGACTCAAATTCTGACAGCATACTTCTGCCTTTTTTTGGGCTCCTTCCCGGGGGTATATAGTTCTTCTGCGCGCTGCACCCATCACTCCGTCCAAAATGGGCACTCCGTCAAACCCAACTCCTTGCCGATGCACCCTGGGGCAACCTGATCTGCCTTGAGTATCCAACGCACAAGGACCCCTTGGCCCAGGGCCCGCCGTTCGCATCACCGCCGGAGGTCTATATGGAGCACTTGAGCTACCCCGGTGAGGACATTCCATACGACGCCAAGGGACGCATCAGGTCGGATCCGCTGCGGCTGCCGAGCGACAAAGGACTCGAGCGAGTGGCACACTGGCAACCCGAGCGGACGCATGACGTGGGCAAGGACGAGAATGGAGAGATTCGAGACCGGATTTCGATATGGCGTCGACGGGACTAGATGACTGAGGAAGCTGGAATATGCCAGATGGCGTCCTATCCTATTTATCGAGAATGGAACGCCTTCCCAGTGAGGTGCGTCAGACTCAGGAACTCCTGTGACTTCTTCAAAAACCTTCATCATTCGTCCATCTCTTCCTTTCAGGGCTCTTTCATGAGAGCGTTGTAGTGCTCTCCCAGCCCGTAAGTATGTCGGTAGTAAGCCAGCCAGATTTTCCGCCTGTTCCTCTCTTCCTCGGCCATTGCGCCTGTGTCACCAGGCTCGATCTTTTCAATTCTCCCGTCACCTTGTATGATGTTGATCTCGACCCCATAAGCCCTTGCGATCGCCATTAGTTCCAGCTGCCCTCCCCATTCCGCCGTAAGCCTGATCTTCCTGGTATACTCGTCCAAAGGCTCCTCCATAAAAGGGACGAAGTCGTCCTGGTGCTCGAGTATGTAGTCCGCCGTCACGGCTCTGACAGCCCGATACCCGTCATGCTTCGGTGATGCGACCGTCTCAATGCGCGCAAGCGTTGTGGATGGGAGAACGATGTTTGCCGGGTCGGGCTTCAAGCCGAGCCCCAGCTCGTCCAGTTGGCAGGCGATGGCGGAGTAGAGGCAGTGTCCGTCCGGGTTGATCTCGATCTCCTTCAACCCTAGACGCTTGAATGCAGCGTCCATAACCTCCCGCTCGTTTCCGCGGCGATCTGTTTGCTTAGCGGCCTCCTCGGCGGCGAGGGCAGCCTGGGCTTCGCGTTCCGCTGCGCGGCGGGCGAGGCGAGCTTTCTGGCGGTTGGGTTTCCTTGGGCGTGTGGCGGGGGCCGGTTGCGAAGGCGTTGGAGCGTCCGTTTTACTAGCCTGTTCATTCTTCTTCTCAGATGTTTCTGGTCCCGGCTCGGCCTTATTATCTCCTTCGACCCCGTTGGGCCCCGCATCATCCTCAAGGTTCAGGTGATCGAAGTCGTCGACGGGTGGCACCGGCTCACCATTGAGCTGCGCGATCTCCGCCTGCTGCCTCTCGTTAAGTTCCCTCTGAAGTCTCTCGCATTCGTCGTTGACGCCCCTGCGGGTCTTCTTGGTCGCAGACTTTTTCTTCTGCGTGATGCGCGCTTGGAGCTCCCGTTGCTCTTTACGGTGTCTTGCCAGCAACTCCTCCATGTTGGTCTGGAGGACGAAAAGGTCTATTCTATGAAACTAAGAAATTAAAAAAAAAGCACGTACATGAACGAGAGTATAAGGAAATTTGCTGAATAAGGTAAGTGTTTGGTGAGGCGGGGATATCAAAGTCGCCCCGTAAACCCTGACAACGGTGCCCTAACTTGCGCCAAGATGGGAATGGGGCGCCGTCTCGGCATTTACCTTGTTCCATTCCGAGGAGCCTCGGTCCATGGCTGTCCCCCAGACCCAGGAGCCCGGCCGTCGGGTATGGGGCCGCGCATGTGTACGGGTACCTGCTAAGGGAGAGTCTTCTTATGGGGATGAGGGCCGGCATTCGTCCCCCTTGAACTGTCACTGTTCTTTTATACCCTCTTTCTGTTTGGAGTATTGCATATTTTCGCTAAAATTATCACGATGGACGCTCGGAGCCTCTTCAGCGTCGAGGTAAGGCATGCATTCTTCTTATTTCGTGCATTTTCTTCTCCACTTGGCGTCGTGTCTGCTGATAATGCTGGCTCTTCAGGGCAAAGTGGTGCTGGTCACCGGCGGAGCCAAAGGCATCGGCCGCATGATTTCGGAAGGCTACGTCACAAATGGGGCTACTGTTTACATTTCATCCCGCGATGCGAAGGCCTGCGAGAAAGCCGTGAGCGAGCTCAATGCGCTGGGCAAGGGCAAGGCCTATGCCATCCCAGCCGATTTCTACAAGGAGGAGGATTGCAAGAGACTGGCGGAGGAGTTTGCGAAGAGGGAAAGCAGTATGTGCTGCGATCTCCGTCCGTCTAGGAGCGGGGCTTTCTGACTCAACATCTCGTCGGGCAGAACTCCACGTCCTAGTCAACAATTCTGGTTCCAACTGGGGCGCTCCCTACGATGAATACCCCTCTTCCGCCTGGACCAGAGTCCTGACGCTGAACCTCCATCGCCTCTTCCTCATCACACAACTCCTGACGCCGCTGCTGGAGAAGGGTGCCAGCCCGGGCGACCCGGCCAGAATTATCAATATTGGGAGCATCGACGGGCTGCGTGTTCCTGCCCTGGAGACGTTTGCATACAGCGCTAGCAAAGCGGGACTGCATCACCTGAGTCGAGTGCTGGCAAGCCATCTGGGCAAAAGAAACATCACGTTCGTTCCACCCCCCGAGCGCCCGGTCTCGTGATCCCCCCTTGGCTAACAAAGCGCCCATGCAGATCCAACACACTTGCCTGCGGCCCGTTCGAAAGTAAGATGATGGCCGCCACGCTAAAGAAATATCGAGATGTGATCGAGGCAGGCATTCCACTAGGCCGTATCGGCACCCCACAGGACGTTGCAGGGGCGTGCTTGTTTTTGAGCAGCCGAGCCGGAGCATATGTGAATGGAGCGACCATCACCCTTGACGGCGGATGTGTCGTCTCCGCTAAACTCTGATTATGTTGTACAACGGGATTCTAACAGTACATATCCTGGGGTATCTAAATTTGGCCACACTGTAGTCCTGACCGAACTACTCTGGACTGCCGGAACGGGTCGGTACCGGTCTTGCAGGTCAGCACATAGAACATGACAATAGATATACCGGAGTATTTTACTGGTCCTCAGGAGTCTGTCAGACTGTCCGGACGTCGAGGCCGTTGCATAGATCGTAGGGCTAGGAGTATCGGATCTAGATTTATATCCACCGTGCCCACGGTGATCGCCATGCCGCCCATGCCGCCATCCTGGCATCCCAGGCGTGGGATGGCAGCGCGCAGAGTCTCCATGCCAGCAAGTCCAATGACTCCAATCGCAGTCCGTGGGCGAGGGCGGATCGGCGAGAGCACGGCTGTTGCCACCAAAGACGGCGATTCCCAGAGCTCGGTGCGGGCTGCGCTCGGGTTTGGGTGGAGCAGCGTCATCATGGGTCGCCTTTCGTCACAGCTCTGGCGAGAAGCTGCTGGAGTCCTGCACCGACCCTCGTCGAGTTATCAGGACAGCGTGGGAGGACTCGACCCTCGAAGATAACTCTTCCAGCGTGTATTGTGCGTTTCGACAGGCATTTGCTTGGGCACGGCACAGCCAGATTTTCAACCCTCTTATCGCACCCGCGCTGGAAGCTCCTGAATCCCTTCTCCTTTTCTCACCGCCCTTGAGCTTTATTTGGTGTAGACTCGCCGCACGGAGCTGCGTTTCTCGGTTCTCGACGGTCGAGACCCAGGCGTTTAAAAGCGTCCTCTCTCTGTATTATTATCACTCCCCCTTAACCAGCATCCTTGTTCTGAGCCTTTCTGTTATCCTCTCGCGTCGCTTCAGCCGCAGCAGCTAAGGAAGTCATACGATGAGCGCGTCAAATGGGCACCGTCGAAACGGTAGCATTGACCCTTTTTCCGAGCCCGCCGTCTACTACGCCAGCGAGGCCAACCGGTCGCGACAAGCCAAGGACCGCAGACGCGCATTCTCTTCGGTAAGCAGAAACGGCAACTCTGACTCTCAGATTTGCCGCCAGCTAAGTATTTCTTTTGCGCCGCCCAACAGAACCTGAAGGTCTTCAATCGGGAAGATATCCAGGAATATCTGGGGAAGATACCGCAGCGGAGATCCAGCCACGGTGAGCGCCCCTTACCCCTGCACAACCTTAAACCTTGAACTAGTCACTAAACCCATCGTGTGGTGTAACAGATGAAGCCTCCGGCCATCCACGCAGATTCCTCATCGATGTTGACGCTACCCTGGAAAGCCTCCTGGCGCGGGAGGATACGGATAAGAACATGCAGATAACAATCGAGGACGTGGGCCCGAAGGTGCGCTTCGAACCGCCATCGAGTGTTGAGTTTTTGGGGCAGTTGCGCTGACTCCTAGCTTAAGACGCTGGCCGTCGGAACAGCAGCTTCCTCCGGGTACAACAAGTTCGACGTTCGCGGAACCTACATGCTCTCCAACCTCCTCCAGGAGCTTACCATCGCCAAAGACTACGGCCGGAAACATATTATCCTGGACGAGGCGCGTCTCAGTGAGAACCCAGTCAACCGTCTTTCCCGTCTGATCAAGACCTCCTTCTGGAACGCCCTGACTCGGAGGATTGACGCCTCGAACATCGAGGTTGCCGGGAGAGATCCAAAGGATTGGACTGACGACCCCCGACCCCGTATCTATGTTCCACCAGGCGCGCCTGAGCAGTATGAGTACTACAAGAAGGTCGCCAAGGAGCGTCCTGAGCTCCGCTTGGATGTGCAGATGCTCGAGAAAGAGATCACTCCCGAGTACGTCAAGGATCTCAACGCCAAACCCGGTCTCCTTGCGCTAGCTATGGAAGAATACACGAATGAAGCTGGGGAGAAAGATCTTCGCGGAGTGCCGTTTGTCGTCCCAGGAGGAAGGTTTAACGAGCTCTACGGATGGGACAGTTATATGGAGTCTCTGGGTCTCATCGCTAGCGACCGGGTCGACCTGGCGAAAGCCATGGTCATCAACTTCTGCTTCTGCATAAAGCACTACGGAAAGATTTTGAACGCCAACCGGTCATACTACCTGCTGCGTTCGCAGCCGCCGTTCTTGACCGACATGGCGTTGCGTGTGTACGACAAGATTAAGACGCAGCCCGACGCGCTGGAGTTCCTGCGCAAAGCGATCCTGGCAGCCATCAAGGAATATTACAGTGTATGGACGGCGGAGCCGCGGTATGACAAGGAGACTGGATTGTCGAGATACCGACCGCAGGGCCTGGGCGTGCCTCCGGAGACGGAGCCGACTCACTTCTTGCACCTTTTGACTCCGTACGCGGAGAAGTACGGCATGACTTTCAAGGAGTTTGTCCAGGCTTACAATGATGGAAAGATCAAAGAGCCCGAACTTGACGAGTACTTCTTGCATGACCGGGCTGTCCGTGAATCGGGCCACGACACGAGCTATCGTCTTGAACGAGTCTGCGCCAACCTCGCAACGGTGGACTTGAACTCCCTGCTGTACAAGTACGAAGTTGATATTGCGAGGACGATTCGCACTTACTTCAAAGACAAGCTGGAGATCCCCGAGGAATTCCGTACTCCAGCAACCAAAGACATCGAGTATGAGACGTCTGCAGTGTGGGACCGTCGTGCGAGGAAGAGAAAGATGGCGATGGACACGTATCTGTGGGACGAGAAGAAGGGGATGTTCTTCGACTACGACACCGTCAAGAAGGAGCGCACGACGTACGAGAGTTGCACCACGTTCTGGGCCATGTGGGCAGGCGTGGCGTCCCCGCAACAGGCCGCCGAGATGGTCAAGAAAGCCCTGCCCAGGTTCGAGGCCTATGGCGGTCTCGTTTCGGGTACGGAGGAATCTCGTGGCGCCGTTGGCCTGGACAGGCCCAACCGACAGTGGGACTACCCGTACGGCTGGGCACCTCAGCAGATGCTGGCGTGGACTGGACTGCTGCGCTATGGCTACCAGGACGAGGCCGAGAGACTGGCGTACAAGTGGCTGTTCATGATCACCAAGGCCTTCGTCGACTTCAACGGTGTCGTCGTCGAGAAGTACGACGTGACTCGACCAATCGATCCGCACAGAGTCGATGCAGAATATGGAAACCAGGGCATTGATTTCAAGGGTGTCCCCAGGGAAGGGTAAGTTTTGTCTCGACCCTCAACCCTACGATCTGCTTTGGTCGGATGATATTATTGACACGAGTCACAGATTCGGATGGGTCAATGCCAGCTATGTGTACGGACTGGAGATACTGAACGCACACCAGAGACGCGCCCTCGGAGCGATCACTCCATTCGAGACGTACAGCAGGGCTATTGCCATGCATCCCTACTGAGAACGAGTACAACGCCGTCCACTCGTTTTATTCTCTCACGGTTTAAAAAAAAGGTTTTGATAAATGGGAACAGGCGGCTAGAGAGGTAACCCTTTTTAGAGGTGAGGCGAATTTCCCGCGTCCGTTTCATCGTCAGGGTCTATTTGGGTTTCGAGGTGTTTCAAGGCTCTCTTAAACTCCGATAAATCCTGGTGACAGAAGAAGTCGACGGGTTCTGCTTACACTATCGGGCGTTCTTGCGTCGGGGTGTTTTGGTTCTCACCGGTCTCCACCGAAACATACATACATCCCCTTCCCTCCGTTAGGAGCGGATGAGTCATACTTCATACATAGGTTACCTACTTAGATTCCATCAGAAGGTATTGTTATTACTATTATTATTATTACCTACGTTATTACAGCAGAATTATTAGTTTTTAGTAGACAGCAGTGTCAGCTACAGTCTACTTTCTAGTCCTTAGAATGCTAATATAATAAATAATGAATAACTTTTTGGATCTGTTCTCTCGATGCAGAACTTTTGGCTTACCAAGAGTGTTCCAGAGAGCTCAGACACAACCATCTCGGTCAAGGTCCGAGGACCAGCTATACCATCTTAGCAGCATGCACCCCGCTATGCAAGGGTTCACACGGAGCACAATGCTCTCCCGGGGTCGATACTATTATTTACTATGGAGTGGTGGTGGTGTGAGACATGGGGAAAATCAATAGGAGGAGTATACCGACTGTCTACGCAGCATCCCGGTTGGAGAAAGCCCCCGACATCCGCCGATACAGAGGAGATGGATTCCGGTATCGATATTGCGGCGCTCGCTCCCGAGTTTTGATCGTGAGAGACGCCAGGGCCCCTGCTAGCTTGGGCTGCAGATCTGGACCATCATTGGCCCGACAGGGGGGACGTCGAGCTTCAGCCGAGGTTTAACGGATGGAGGAGGACGATCATCAGGTCCTCGTGGAGATTATCAGGATCTGGAATTCTGGAGAGAGAGCACCTGCCAACCCGCTGGGGAAAAGTCCAGGTACCTAACCTACCTAGGTACCTGAATTTATGAAACTGGCCCAGGATATGTATCCTACCTGGTCTTAAACCTGCGGAAAAGGGGCCCGTGGAAAAGAAAACCCCAGACCCTAAGATTGCAGTCATGACATCCACATTATTCTTGTAGGCATGGTTCTCCGTCGTGAAACCCAAGCAGCTGGTTAAGCTTGCGACATCCTGACGGGCAACTTGGAATCATTGAAATGCCCCGGCGCAGATCCAGGCGGAGCCGCTGTAAAATACGTGACCGACGTTTGCCTTAGTCTTAGTGCCCGAATACCGGGGGGTGACGCGCCAGAACCTGGAAGACGACGGCGCCGGGACCGGGACCGGACGAGCTGGAGTCACTCTGGACGCCGTCTCAGAGCTCGAAAGCCCGCCGAGGATCGCTCGGGTCGAGTCGTTCGGGGCTTCAGATTCCAGAACAGCCATTGACCTTTGGCAGAGGGTCGACTCGGGGGCACAGAGATCTCTGAGAGTCTCAGAGCGGTGACAAGCACATGCAAAACGCTCGGCCCCTGCACCACCATGTGCGGTCTACGGGTGCTCCCGCCGCATCTTCTTCTCGCCCAAGTCACAAGCAAAAGATCGTCTGCGACGTCATCCCGACAGGGTCTGCCAGTCTCTCCCCATCTCCAGGCATCCCACAAGAAGGCTCAAACTCGGAGAAAGACCAGACAGAATATGGGGCAGCTCCCTCTGGCTCCAGATCTTTGCGGATTACAATACGGTACCCCACTCTCTCTCTCCACTCTTTGGTGGCGAGCACGTACGGAGTGCTGATGCTCTCCCCCCAGAGCCGGGAACAGCGTCCATTAGACCGAGGATCCCCATCCTCTCTCCCGAGCCGCATACGGACCGTGACGCTAATCAAACCCTATGAGCTCGCTCCCTCGGAGCTCCCTCTGCACCCTGAGATCTGTGGTACCCGAAATGAGCAAGCCTCCGGGCGTCTCGCCTTTCGTCCCGTCAGCCCAAACCCCGGGGGGCTCCAGCAGCAAGTTGAGTAACGATACCGGACCGTACCTGTTTCTGACAATGTCCCGCTGAGCCGAAAGTTTGCCGGGGATAGACCTTCTGACGCATATGCCATGGCTGGCGGTAAGGCCATTAATAAGTAGCCCTGGCCTTTTCGGCTTGTGATTTTCCAGCTTGGATTCTTTATGATTCATACTTTTCCCTTCCGTCCTTCTTGCCTTAATTCTGCTCGTTTTATTTTGAAGCTTGGTATGCCAGGGAGGTAAGCTACCCGGGTTCCATACAAGCAAAGAATCCAAGGCGTCATTCAAGGTTCCTGTGCCCGATTGGCGCTCCGCTATCTCGGATTCTATATACTTGTGACGTCGTTGCAATTAACTCTTATCCGCATTTCCATTGTTGTCCATTCCTGACTGTCTTATCTTCTATCTAGATCTTGAAGCTCTCTTTTAATCGTATAGCACAAACACCCCGTCACCATGAGTCAGAGCCTGTTCGAGCAGGAGGACCAGAAGTACTGGGAGGAAGTCCAGGCTGTCAAGGAGTGGTGGAAGGACTCGCGATGGAGGTACACGAAGCGGCCGTTCACCGCGGAGCAGATCGTGGCCAAGCGCGGGAACCTGAAGATCGAATACCCCTCGAATACGCAGGCTAAGAAGCTGTGGAGGATCCTTGAGGAGCACTTCAAGGTTCGTGAACGTTGAATGTTTAGAGCCCTCACAATCCGTCGGGACTTGCTTGCTGACACCTGAAATAGAACAGAACTGCTAGCTTCACCTATGGCTGTCTCGAGCCGACCATGCTCACCCAGATGGCCAAGTACCTGGAGACTGTCTACGTCTCCGGCTGGCAGAGCTCGTCCACGGCTTCGTCGACTGATGAGCCTTCCCCGGATCTTGCAGACTACCCCATGGTGAGTCGTGTGCAATTGCGGCAATTGCTAGTTCGTATGCTGATGAATGGGTTAGAACACCGTCCCGAACAAGGTGAACCAGCTGTTCATGGCTCAGCTGTTCCACGACCGGAAACAGCGCGAAGAGCGCATTACCACTCCCAAGGAGAAGCGTGACAAGGTTGCCAACATCGACTACCTGCGACCTATCATTGCGGATGCGGACACTGGTCACGGTGGTCTGACCGCCGTCATGAAGCTGACCAAGCTTTTCGTCGAGAGGGGAGCTGCCGGTATCCACATCGAGGACCAGGCCCCTGGCACCAAGAAGTGCGGCCACATGGCCGGTAAGGTGCTGGTCCCGATCAGCGAGCACATTAACCGTCTGGTGGCCATCCGTGCGCAGGCTGATATCATGGGTGAGTTTGGATATCACTTTGGAATCAAGATATCAGGTGGAAAGAGAGGCGTCATACTGATCGTCCCTAGGCACCGATCTCCTCTGCATTGCCCGTACTGACTCTGAGGCCGCCACTCTGATCACCTCGACCATTGACTACCGAGACCACCCGTTCATCGTCGGCTCGACCAACCCGAACCTGCAGCCCCTGAACGACCTGATGGTCGCTGCTGAGCAGTCTGGAAAGACCGGAGATGCGCTCCAGGCCATTGAGGACCAGTGGATTGCGCAGGCCGGTCTGAAGCGGTTCGACGATGCTGTCATCGACACCATCAACGCCGGCTCGTACGCCAACAAGAAGGAACTCATCGACGAGTACCTGAAGGCCGCGAAGGGCAAGAGCAACTCTGAGGCTCGCGCCATCGCCAAGCGCATCACCGGCGTTGACATCTACTGGGACTGGGATGCCCCTCGTACGCGTGAGGGCTACTACCGCTACCAGGGTGGCACTCAGTGTGCCATCAACCGTGCGGTCGCCTATGCTCCGTTTGCGGATCTCATCTGGATGGAGACCAAGCTCCCTGACTACAACCAGGCCAAGGAGTTCGCCGAGGGCGTGCACGCTGTGTACCCGGAGCAGAAGTAAGTTTTTAGACGGATCGCGATATATATATATATTTCTATCCTGCAGTTGCTGACTTGACCCCCAGGCTGGCCTACAACCTGTCACCGTCCTTCAACTGGAAGGCTGCCATGCCCCCCGAGGAGCAGGAGACGTACATCGAGCGTCTCGGCAAGCTCGGCTACTGCTGGCAGTTCATCACGCTGGCCGGTCTGCACACGACCGCGCTCATCTCGGACCAGTTCGCCCAGGCGTACGCCAAGCACGGCATGCGCGCGTACGGCGAGCTGGTGCAGGAGCCCGAGATGGAGCGCAAGATCGACGTTGTCACCCACCAGAAATGGAGCGGTGCCAACTACATCGACAACCTGCTGAAGATGGTGACTGGCGGTATCAGCAGCACCAGCGCCATGGGCAAGGGTGTTACGGAGGAGCAGTTCAAGGATATCTGAACGTCCTGCCGGAACATGAATGGTCATTTACGAATCTGGAAAATTCTGCATACCCGAAGAAAATGGAAGGATAAGGCGGCCAGGCAAATTATTACTATGATAATGGTCTTGATCGATAGAGCAAGCCGGCTCTGACCGTTGGGCGGGCACGATGTCCTTCAGGTTGGATGGATATGACGTACTGTAGGACTTTTATCTCTTTCTAATGTAAACCAGTGTGCCTCTGCACCGATCTTGGATTTTGAATATGTACCTACGTATCTGTGAATCGAGTTCTGGTGTCATATCATGACTGCATCTCGTGAGCATATGTGCTGTTTGTCTTCTGAATCTGATAGATGATTTGACCTGCATTTCCATTTTGGATGTGGACGAAGCACTCCGTACTCTGTAAGCTTATCTAAAATAAACGTCTGAGTCAGAAACCGATAGCCGTTACGATTCTTGACGCAAGCCCTGCTTTTATTTTATTACACTGGCAGTGATGCTCAGCCGATATCACCGATCACAAACATTTACCTATCAGAATCACGTATCCGGAAAAGACGGCAATCGTTTAGAGCCAACTGAACTTTTTTGACAGATTGTAGATCTTACTAAACTCACTTCGTCAGGAGAGATGGTCAAACGGCGGGTTACGGGAGACTGACGGCATCACGGCAGGGCACGTCAGACAGGCCGAGGAGCAGCAGCGACGCATGTGCTCGGCACCGCGGGAGCCGAGCGGGCAGGCCTGGCGTCTCCGCAGCTCCGCATGTCCCCTGCAAGCATCCAGCGTCGTACTCCATCCTGCTTCCTCCTTATTTTTGTTCCCCCCCCTCCCCCCCCCCCTCTCTGCAGGCCTGTTGGCAGCCATCTATCGCGACTCTTTCCAGGAGGATTCCATCCGTCCGTCTCTTACGGGCCTGTCTGTCCTTCGGAAATCCCCTGCTACCCTTCCGTCCGTCCCCGCGTCCGATGACGTAGGTTTAAGCTGGGCAGCTTCTCCAGTCCAGTCCCAAAAATTCGGTAGCTAGCGAAAAAGCGCGCCATTTCCCCGAAGCCATGGGTGCCTCTGATATCCCCAAGCTCCAGTACACGCCGCTCGAGGAGATCCCCCAGCGCGTCGCCAAGGTGCGCGCAGCCTTCCGCGAGCACAAGACCCGCGATGTCGAGTTCCGACTCGTCCAGCTCCGCAAGCTCTACTGGGCGTAAGTTTCTTTAACTAGCTCCAGCTTTCTGCTGGCTTTGGACCGCATTGCTAACCCTTCACTTTTCACCAGTATCAAGGACCGCGAAAGCCTGATCGTCGATGCGCTCAGCCGCGACCTGGGGAAGCCCGTCTTCGAGTCCCACATCGGCGACATCGGATGGCTCGAGAACGAGATCGTCTTCATGACCCGCAACCTGAAGAAATGGGTCAAGGATGAGAAGGCCGAGGATATCAATTTCTCGTTCAAGTTTGTCAGCCCGAAGATCAGGAAAGAACCATTGGGTTGCGTGCTGGTCATCGGGTGCGTTCACATCCTTGTTTCTTCTGCGGCGGTTGAGAATTCCTGTTGCGGTTGGGATGTTCAGTTACGCTGACATGTGCCAACTCGGGTACAGCGCATTCAATTTCCCATTCCAGCTGACGCTGAGTCCGATGATCGGTGCCATTGCCGGGGGTAACACCGTCGTCATCAAGCCCAGTGAAAACGCCCCCCACAGTGCTGTTGTCATGCAGCAGATCATCGAAGCCGCCCTCGATCCGTCATGCTACACCATTGTCCAGGGCGGGGTCCCGGAAACGCAGGCGCTCCTCGCGGAGCGGTGGGACAAGATCTTCTACACGGGCAACGCCAATGTCGGCCGCATCATCGCCAAAGCGGCCGCTGAGCACCTGACGCCCGTGGTGCTGGAGCTGGGCGGCATGAACCCGGCTATCATCACGAAGAACGCCGATCCCAGGCTGGTTGCGCGCAGGATGCTGTGGGCAAAGACCATGAACGCGGGTCAGCTCTGCACGTCCCAGAACTACTTGCTTGTGGAGAAGGAGATCGTCCCCGCGGTGATTGAGGAGTTCAAGAAGGCGTACAAGGAGTTCTTCCCTCGCGGAGCCAAGCAGTCTCCAGACTACGCACGCATCATTAACGACAGGTCGTTCCGCCGTATCAAGGCCATGATCGACAACAGTCAGGGCAAGATCTTGCTCGGGGGCACCATGGACGAGAAGGAGCGCTTCATCGAGCCGACTATCATTCAGGTGGACTCCACTGACGACTCGCTGCTCGCGGAGGAGAGCTTTGGCCCGCTCATCCCGATCCTTCCTGTTGAGAACGTGGATGAAGCGATCAGAATTGCCAATGAGATCCAGGAGACGCCGCTCGGTATCTACCCGTTCGGCACGAAGGCGGAAACCGACAAGAGTAAGCAACCCCGTTAACGAGCTTCTTCACTGGAGGATGCGGTACTGATCCATCTTACTACTGCAGTCCTCGCATGCACTCGTTCCGGTGGTGCCGCAGTCAACGATGCCGCCTTGCACATCCCGACCCTCCCCTTCGGAGGCGTTGGAGAGAGCGGTCAGGGCGCGTATCGCGGAAAGGCCAGCTTCGACACCTTTGTGCACCGTCGCCCGGTAACGACCACTCCCGGCTGGCTCGAGAGCCTGATTTCCATCCGCTACCCTCCGTATGCTGGCAAGCTGTCCACGTGGAACAGAGCCTATAACCTGACTCCCGACTTCGACCGCGACGGGCGCAAGAAGCACCTCGGTTGGCTGCGATTCTTTCTGACTCTCGGTGGTGGAACCGCGCGGGCTGGCGCTGGGAGAGTGGCGGTTGTAGCAATTGGTGAGCATAGTTTCTTTATCTATCGCATCCTTCTGTCTGCCCTGTTTGCAGCATATTCCCCGTTCCTGGTCGTGCCCGTCCTCTTGATCCCCCTGAGATTTGTTGGTCCAAGTTTCTCACTATCCATGTGGTGGTCAGACAAAGAAAGCGACGCAGGACACGTGGTGGATAAGGAGTGAACGGAAAGCAAAACTCCTACCCCCTTCTTGTCCTGATATTACGGGCAATGCACGCCTCCTGGGACGGATGACGTTCCTTGCTTGCCAATTACTATTTGCACGCCATTCCTTCTTGCCCTTGTCCTCCACAGTTTCCCCGGCCAGGATACCCCTTTACACCTTGTCCTCTACCGTTGCACTAGCAAAGATACCCCTTTGCAACACCTTGTTGCACACACACATTACATGCTTTGAACTGTTCGGAGACCATTTACTTACTTTCCGCCACTCCACAGCTCTATACATCCTGCGACAGTACCTCGAGCGACGGTCGAAACTGTAATCATAATCATAGGGGTCTTGGACGTCCATTGCATTCCATTCCATTCCATTCCAAGCTGAAGATCAACCCAGCTGAGCTGAGCGGAATGGATTAGGACTGTTTGGATATGCCGAAAAGAAAGAAAGAGGCAGTGAGAGAAAGGAAGGAATGAAGGAAGGAATATTGGGTCCCCATTTAATTGTCTATTTAGGTTCCTTCCTCTAATCAGTACAGTAATAATACTACTAATGATTATAATGCCCTTTTTTTTTCCTCCTTCGTTCCCCTCTGTACCTATTCGTTCCTCTTATGATGATGATGATGATGAATTAGCTGCCGCGGTGGGGATGGGGACAGGTCCAATGTTCTTCTATGTACGTATGTATGTATGTACTACTGCACAGTACTGTACATTGGTACCTTGGTACCAGTTGCTTACCTACCTGCGGGTTTTTATTTATTTATTCATGTTATTACTTGTCATATTTATTATTTCTTTATCCTGAGGCTACCTACCTACAGCCCAGCCCAGTCCAATGCCAATAATATTAATCTTGACATCGCATGATGTCACACACACACACACCGTATCGTATCATCATCTATCTATCTATCTATCAGCATCCGCATCTTATCTTCCCTTCCTTCCCTACATCCATGCTTGCTTGCTTGCCTGCCTGCCTTGCCTGCCTGTCTATATCATATGCATTGTACGCTATGCTACGCCCATGCCATGCTATATATTATGCAGCTAACACCTCCTCTCCACCCCCTTCTTGCTCACGCACAGATACTTGACCCCCTTGTACGGCCGCACGCCCTCGCCCAGCCCCCGGCTCCGGCGCGGGTCGATCGTCAGCGACTCGACCCGGATGCCCGAGGGGAGCCAGCCGCGGACGGAGAACGAGACGGACGCCGAGGTCGGCATGAGGGCGGCGTTGAGTTGGGCTTTTTTGTTGGGGCGAGGAGGAGTGGGTGATAGTGATGATGATGATGATGAGGTGGGGAGAGGAGCGGCGGGGGAAGGGGTCTGCGATTGTGATTGTGATTGTGATGGGTCTTCTGAGGTTGCTGTTCCCGTTCGGCTCTTCTTGGAGGATTTGGTCTTCTTCTTTGTTTTTGGTTTTGTGGGTTCTGAGAGGGATGATGTTGGGTCCTGGTATGATTGTGTGTCGTAGTAGCCCTGTAGGAGGTTGGTTGGTTTCGTTTCGTTACCGAATTCAGTGTCGTCCCCGCCATCGAGGTCATCGTCTAGAGAGTGGTGTCCGACGACCGTACAGCGGAGGGTCGCTGTGCCTGAGACGGTGCCAGCGTCCTTGGTCGGGACACGCCACTCGAGGACGTCGTCCCCGGGAGACCACTGGACGTCTCCCCGGCTGGGGATCATGTCCGTGATATTGCGGACGGATTTGGGGATGGGGACAGTCACAACGACTTCGTCCAGTACCGGGGAGGAGGAGTTTCCGCCTCCACCGCCGCCGAGGAACGAAGGCGTGGATGTCCCCGACCCGCTGCGCGCTCCGGCCCCTGGGCGTGGATAGGAGGAGGCCCCGGGGAAGTTCGTGTTCAGGGTCAGACGGACTTCGAATTCGGCGCCGTTGGGGCCAAGCGACTTGCGGACATCGACGATGGCGGGCAGGAAGAGCTTCTCCATGTGCTTGGGGGCCTTGTCCAGGCCCGGGTCGATGGGCAGGAGGTTAACCTCGTAGCCGGCGAGGACGAACCGACCGTCCGGGGGCACGAAGCTGAGTTCCCCCGGGTGCTCCCTCCACCGCGCGAGTCGTACGCAGGGGTGGAACACGGGGAGATCGATCTTGTTCGCGATCGCTTGCGGACCGCTTGGGGTGGTGAGGGTGAGGAGCAGATCAGGGACACCTGAGATCTTGGCGTTAAAGACGATGGTGCCGGACACCAGAGCCGACAGGAGTCGCCCAGAAGGGGCGATCGTCACGGATAAGGACTCGATGATGTCGACATAGAGCTCGTTGGACGTGTGCCGCACGCCCGGTCGTCTCCACGGGATCGCGGGCCCCAGCGCTGCCGCATTGGCGGCCGCGGCGGTTGATAATGACTGTTTCAGCGGGTTTGACGGGCCGAGAGCTGGTGACGATGTCCTGGATATTATCTCCTGTCAAAAGAAATGTCCTCACAAAGAGACTGGACATGTATCTACTAACCCTGGCAGCCCTACCCCGCCCAGCAGCTTGTCCATCCACCCCGGGACCTCGACGACCTCCTGCAGCGCATTCGGCTCCGTGTTGCACACGATGCCCGCATCGCACATCTCGGTCAGCAGCTGCGCGACGACATCGTAGTTCGCCTGCAGCTTGGAGGAGAGCAGCGGCGCTCCAATGAACTCCTCCAGCACATCGACCACGCGGTGGAGAAACTCGAGGACGAGCAGCGGATCGCTGTCCACATCGCTGGGCGCGAGGAAGAGGAGGTTCGCATGCACAATCGAGAAGACGGTCACGGGCGGGGAGGCGCTGGGGAGGTAGACGAGGGAGGGGCGCGGGGCGGGGTGTTCGAGGTAGAGGGGGAGGATGGAGGATGCGGAGGGCGGGCGGGACCGATACGTATGCTCTAGGATGGGAACACTGGGATTTCCTCGGTCAGTAGACGTAACTCCACTGGATCGAGGTATGTCCAAACTCACTTGTGCTCGTCGTAGATGTAGAGCGCCTCGATAGCGCCGCTCATCGTGGCGGTGTGCTCGACATGAACCCGACAGGTATGTCAGCACGTCGACTCGCGATGTCGCTTGGTTCGTTGCGGTCGAGATGAGCTCGTGGATTCTGCCGCCGACGCCCGCCCGCACCTCCACGAGCTCCGTGGCTTTTGCAGAGGAGACCTCCCGGGGCTCTACGGAGCAGAGGTTTCTGCAGAGGTACGGCGCAGAGCTGTTGATTTTGTTTTGTTACTTTCTCGCATGGACTGACGTTTCATTCTCCCAGTATGGTATTATGAACCGTGATCGCAACGCCGTCCTTAAACGAGTAAGGTAGTCAACAGTGCGGAAGACCATGGCTCCCCCAAAGGAAACCAGCCCCTGGGAAATGCAGCCTCAGGACGTAAAGCGCGTCCTGGCGCAGGAAGGGTACGATGACTGCACGGCCTGCAGAGTGACCGGTACATAACGTCCCCTTCTCATTTTCTGCGGATTTCCCATTTGTGAGTAGCTGCAGGTTCTAACGCTTTCTCTCAGGTTCCGCCGCGTTTATCGGCCTTGGAGTGTACAGCTACGTCACGGGCATGAGGAACCTGCGGAAGCAGGAGAAGGCCATCATGCAGAGCCCGACCAAGTACAAGATGGGCTCGAGGCAGCTAGGCATCCTGACCATCTCCGCGGCGCTGGTGGGGATGGGCGTCTGGAGGGCTTTCAACTGATCTCAACTGCGCAGAAGCTTCAAGAAACTTCCAAAAAATTATGTTTGGCTACACACTCAACTCTATTCCATTGCGAGAGACAGGTGGACGGAAGCAAAACTCATGAGATTGAAGAACGGTACGGAATAAGCAAGAAAACAACTACCACCCCGGGTATCATGATAACATTCAATATCCTCCTCTATATGTGTATGGTAGTATGCGATATAGCAACGAAAGAAAAAGCAGATAACAAAGAAGCAAACAAAACCCCCCAACACGCTAGACTCCTCTGAAGCACTCCTTGCTCCTGGTCAACGACAGCGTGATAAAGATAGTGTCATCGTCGCATCGTGTCGAAACGGTGTATAATCCCTCTCAAGTAAAACGTCCACGCTTTCCTCCTCCGAATATGTCTCTGGTATTTTCTATGCCGGAGATGTCAAAGAAGTCGGGCAGGTTGAATTTCCTCTTCGACCCCAAACCCGACGACGACTGCCTTGTTGAAGATCGAGCATTGTGTCGTGATACGCTGTTGTGACGGCTCTGCACCCTCGAGTTTCGAGGCAATACGGAGACGCTGACGGCGGGTTGGGAGTCGTCTGGAGAGGTGGCGTTCATGGCTGTAGGATTGTCGGATGATTGCATATCGATGTCCTGCTCCTGATGCTGAGGAAACGGCGGTCCAGCGGTGAAGGTAAAGACGGGCGGTCGGGCGAAGGCGTTGGATTCGCTTGCTGGCTGCGGCTGCGGCTGTAGCATTGGTTGTTGCGGCTGCGGTTGCGGTTGCGGCTGAACAGCCGGCTCCAGTCGGGGAGGCGAGGATGATCGAGACATTTGTCGCGGAAGTTCATGTTCCTGGTTCTCCTTGCGCATGACGCCTGGCGAACAGCTCCGTGTCTGCTTCTCCATGTCCCCCCGTTCGTCGTCACTCTCGCTGCCAGCAGCACCCGTCCCATCCATCCGCTCCGTGGCCCATTGCCTGATCTTCCATCCTTCTCCGTCAGTCAGGCCCAGATTCTCCCGGTCCAGGAAGGCCAGGAGGTCCTCGATGGCCTCCTGATATCCCGCCTGTCGTGCCTGGGCCTGGTCCGCGACGGCCGTCTTGTAGAGGTTGGTGACGGAGAGCGCGGCGGTCTTGAACGCCTGCAGCAGCTGCTCCGGAGGCTGCGGACGAGGCGTCGAGGTGGGAAGAGAGGTGTTCAGGGACCGCATGGAATCCATGGTGGTCGAATTGCAAGAAAGGGGCGTCCGCTGATGTCAGGTCGAGGTAGCCACTTGGGCAGTGAGCTGGCACGGTGGACCGCTCTGGCAGGAGGAGAACGGGAATATATACGGTCGAAGGAGGTAGAGAGGAGGGAGGAGGAGGGGGGGAGGAGCACGAGAGGGTGCGGAAGAGGGCAGAAGCGTCCTCGAGGGGAGGAGAGGGAGAGGGTGAGGATGGAAGGAGGAAGAAGCGGACGCTGTTGAGGGGCTTCGGGTGGCTTTAGCGGGCTTTCTGTCGACCTTCGACGGTGGACCTTCTGGGCTCGGCCCTGGCCCGGTAACGCTCGCCGCGGCGCGGGGAAACTGCTGTTCCGCCCGCTGCTGAGTCAGCGCCCTCCCCCCGCCCCCCGCCAATCAGCGCGCGCCGCGGCCACGCGCAGCCTCCTCCCATTAAATTCCCTTTGCCATCCGGCGCGACAGGCGGACGGCCTCCCAATTCTCCTTCATTCACTCCGTCGCGCGCGTCACCCCCTCAGACGGACAGGAAGTCCCCAGAACACTTCCACAGAGGGCTGTGTTCCCCTCTTTTTTCTTTACCATTCTCGTACTTTGTCCCGTCCGTGTCAGACATCGCGTTTCGACCGAGAACCCGGGCATCCGGTGCGCTCAAGGCGGAGATGGCGCCCTCGAAGCCTGCCGTGCCTGAGACGGACACCCCGTCTCAGACAGACGCTCCCATGACCGATGCCAACGAGGAAGCCGTCACGTCAGGTCCGGCGGACGGTGCTGACGCGGATATGATGGTAAGTCGTGCGTCTGCTGCTCCACCATGTGTCGCGCGATGCGCACGCGTGGGATTCTCTCCGCCATCGGCCTTTTTCGGGGCATTGCTGACTCGAGGCAATCAGGATCATCAGGATACCCCCGAGCACACGGTACAGAGTGACTCCCGGATGACCGGCTGGGAAGGACACGCCACGACTGACAGCCAGTCCCAGGACTCGGATGCGGCCCCGGTAGACGGGCGTAAGCGGAGATCGGAGGCCTTGCAGATGAGGAAGAACGCGCTGGGCAAGAAGCACGGCCGTCTGGACGAGTCCAAGGAAGACGACTCCATCCGCAGATTCCGCTATCTCCTCGGCTTGACAGACCTGTTCCGCCACTTCATCGAGACCAATCCGAACCCGAGGGTCCGGGAGATCATGGCCGAGATTGACCGCCAGAATGCAGAAGAGGCCGCCAAGGCGAAGAAGGGCTCGGCGCGTAAAGGTGGAGCAAGCGGGGAGAGACGTCGGAGGACGGAGCAGGAAGAGGATGCAGAGCTGTTGAAGGACGAGGATCAGGGCGGCACGACGGGTACGGTCTTCAGAGAATCGCCGCCGTTCATCAACGGCGAGATGCGCGACTATCAGATCGCGGGTCTGAACTGGCTCATCTCGCTGCATGAGAACGGCATCTCCGGTATCCTTGCAGACGAAATGGGTCTTGGCAAGACTCTGCAGACGATCTCCTTCCTGGGCTACCTCCGACACGTCTGCGGCATCTCCGGCCCTCATCTGGTCGCCGTGCCCAAGTCAACTCTCGACAATTGGAAGCGGGAATTTGAGAAATGGACGCCAGACGTCAACGTCCTGGTCCTCCAAGGTGACAAGGAGGAGCGTCACAAGCTTATCAATGAGCGACTGCTCGAGGAGGACTTTGACGTCTGCATTACCAGCTACGAGATGATCCTCCGGGAGAAGTCCCATCTCAAGAAGTTTGCTTGGGAGTACATTGTTATCGATGAAGCCCACCGGATCAAGAACGAGGAATCGTCTCTGGCGCAGATCATCCGCGTATTTCACTCGCGCAACCGACTGCTAATCACCGGCACACCGCTTCAGAACAACCTGCACGAGCTGTGGGCTCTGCTCAACTTCCTCCTGCCGGATGTTTTCGGCGACTCGGAGGCCTTCGACCGGTGGTTCTCGAGCCAGGATGCCGACCAGGACACGGTTGTGCAGCAGCTGCACCGCGTCTTGCGGCCGTTCCTGCTGCGCCGCGTCAAGAGCGATGTCGAGAAGAGCCTGCTGCCCAAGAAGGAGATCAACCTCTACGTGGGCATGTCGGAGATGCAGGTCAAGTGGTACCAGAAGATCCTCGAGAAGGATATCGATGCGGTCAACGGCGCTGCCGGAAAGCGCGAGTCCAAGACCCGCTTGCTGAACATTGTGATGCAACTGCGCAAGTGTTGCAACCATCCGTATCTCTTCGAAGGTGCCGAGCCTGGGCCACCGTATACGACCGACATGCATCTGATCAACAACGCGGGCAAGATGGTGGTCCTGGACAAGCTCCTGACGCGCCTGAAGAATCAGGGGAGCCGTGTCCTCATCTTCTCGCAGATGAGCCGAGTGTTGGACATCTTGGAGGACTACTGTGTGTTCAGAGACCACAAGTACTGCCGGATCGACGGAACGACGGCGCACGAGGATCGTATCGCCGCGATTGACGAATACAACCGACCGGGATCCGACAAGTTTATCTTCCTTCTCACCACGAGAGCCGGAGGCCTTGGTATCAACCTTACCACGGCGGATATCGTCATCCTCTACGACAGCGACTGGAATCCTCAGGCCGACCTCCAGGCCATGGACCGTGCGCACCGCATCGGACAGACGAAGCAGGTTGTGGTCTTCCGGTTCGTCACGGAGAACGCCATCGAAGAGAAGGTGCTGGAGCGCGCGGCCCAGAAGCTGCGATTGGATCAGCTCGTCATCCAGCAAGGCCGTGCCCAGCAGCAGACCAAGAATGCTGCGTCCAAGGAGGAGCTGCTCGGCATGATCCAGCACGGTGCTGCCAGTGTCTTCCAGACCAAAGGTGCCACCGGAAACCTGGCCAAGGGCAACGAGCTCACCGACGATGATTTCGATGAGATCCTCCGAAAGGGCGAGGAGCGGACGGCGGAGCTCAAGGAGAAATACGAGAAGCTGGGTATCGACGATCTCCAGAAGTTCACCTCCGACAGCGCCTACGAGTGGAATGGCCAAGACTTCACCGAGCGCAAGAAGGATATCGGCATCAGCTGGATCAACCCCGCGAAGCGTGAGCGGAAGGAACAGGTCTATTCCATCGACAAGTACTACCGACAGGCTCTCTCCACCGGTGGCAGGACCGCGGATCCCAAGCCGAAGGTGCCCCGTGCCCCCAAGCAGATCACGATCCACGACTGGCAGTTCTTCCCGCCCCGTCTGCAGGAACTGCAGGAGAAGGAGACTGCGTACTTCCACAAGGAGATCGGCTACAAAGCGCAGCTGCCCGACGGCCCGGAGGAGGAGCTCAGCGAGCGTGAAGCCGAGCGAGACCTGGAGCAGCAGGAGATCGACAATGCCGTTCCGCTGACCGAAGAGGAGCAGGCGGAGAAGGCGAGGATGTCGGAGGAGGGCTTCGCGGACTGGAACCGGAGGGACTTCCAGCAGTTCATCAACGGCTCGGCCAAGTTTGGCCGGTACGACTACGAGGGGATCGCGACCGAGGTCGACAGCAAGACCCCCGCGCAGGTCAAGGAGTATGCCAAGGTGTTCTGGAAGCGGTACACGGAGATCCAGGATTATCCCAAGTACATCCGCACGATCGAGCAGGGCGAGGAGCGGTTGCGCAAGATGAACCACCTGCGCAAGCTCCTTCGCAAGAAGATCGAGATGTACCGCGTGCCTCTGCACCAGATGAAGATCAACTACACGGTGTCGACGACCAACAAGAAGGTCTACACGGAGGAGGAGGACCGGTTCCTCCTGGTGATGCTCGATCGCTACGGGGTCGACGGGGAGGGCCTGTACGAGAAGATCCGGGACGAGATCCGAGAGAGTCCCCTGTTCCGCTTCGACTGGTTCTTCCTCAGCCGGACGCCGGTGGAGATTGGCCGCCGTTGCACGACGCTCCTGAACACCGTCCTCCGGGAGTTTGAGCCAGAGTCGAAGGCGAACGGCGAGACCGGCAAGGGCCGCGGCCGCGACCGTGACGAGGACGATGCGGAGAACGAGGAGGTGGAAGCGCCGGCCAAGAAGAAGTCCAAGAACGGGGCCGCGGTAAGTTTCCAGAAGTCCCATCGTGGCCGGGAGTCCTTTGCTAACGTGTTTCTCAGAGCAAGCAGACTAAATCCGTCAAGTTCGCCAAGTCCGCATCCACCTCGAGAGCCGCCAGCGTCTCTTCGACCACCGCATCCAAGCGGGGGCGGAAGAAATAGATGATCGAGGCGGCAAGTGTTGACCGAGTCCTCTCTGCACGACATGTCATTTCGTTGAGTGCGTATCTGGCTACCAAGGTCTGTCGGTTTGGGCGTTCCAGATAGATCTGTTGTGTTCTAGAACAGTTACCTGGTATTATTCTTACTGTGCGGAATCCCGGAGGGTGTTGGACGCGGAGCGTCGGGCTGTGGCTGTGGCGATTTCTTGTCTTTTGTGTCTCTCTGATCACCAGGAGCCCATGGGTTGTGGCTGTTTGCTATGATTCTGTCTGTTTTCTTTTCTGTCTCTGCCAGGCGGGACTTGTCATAGAAGCTAGAGACATTGTGGTGACCCGACCACGTGGGATGGGCCGTTGTCAGGCCCGTGGAGGTCCCTCGATATAGATAGTAATAATCCTTACTAGCTACTGATGAATGTCGTGTTCTCTGTTATCTTGCTATGTATATCAACGCGTGCGTCTTGTTGTGACGGTCACAGATCGTATGCAGTATGTCTCTTGCCTCCGCATCCCCTCAACGTCCAGGAATGATGCCTCGCAAGCCTGAAATCGCGTTAGTCATCCAGCCCCAGCAGGCGACCCCTCTCTTATCAGACAGCCCACCCTTTTAGCGCTGCCTGTCAGACGCTTATCTCTACCTTGTCGTGCGGGGATCCCTGCCGGTGGCGGAGCCGTTATCCAGGCCCCAAGAGCTTGATAACATGAGACGCGAATGACCGCGGCGGTGGCTGGATGCCGCATGCAGCGACCAGGGGCCCTGTTTCGGATGGGATCCTCGGCATGGCGTTTATCTGGCCCTTGTTTGGTCTCTTGGGATGAAGAATCTGACGTGTCCTGCTGATCACCCGTGAGGGGAAGACATCATCCTGACGTTCGCCGGGCTTATCCTTATCCATGGCCTGGATGCGGTGTACATCCTGTGCATACATGGACACCATGCAACGGGGATGGTCGACCTGCAGCGACCAAGACCTGCAGCCGGTATCTATATATATCTCTCCTGCGCTTGTCGCTTTCCGGATGTGCTTGAGGTCTCAAGGTCTTGTCCTGCTGCCGGGTGGAGGAGGACAGAGGTGACTGCGAACGGTCACCCGGGGCCGTCTGCTGATGCGTCTGAGGTCTTTGCCCCTTTGCCCCTCTCTCTGTCCAGGGCCATGCCTGCTGCGTTATAAGTACCTGAGAGGCGTCTCTGGTTCTTCTATCTGCTGCCAGAGGGCTCGTTCCCTGTCGTCACATCCATCTTCTCGATGATCCCCAACCCAGCACGATCATAGATCCAAGTAACCAGCATACACATCGACAGCCCTGCACCCCCATCTACATACTGCCAGCAGTACATCTGCAACATGGCCACCCGGATCAAGCTCATCCGCAACCCCCGATACCAGCCCTCGGGCACCAAGTCCTACGTCCACCTGCTGCGCAAGTTCGGCTTCACCCCGACCAAGGAGGGCCCGTACTTCGTGGGCAGCCGCCTTGAGCAGACGGGCAAGCCGTACGCCCTCTTCGCGGCGGTGAAGAGCCTGGTCGGGGTCGGCGGCAAGGCCCACGTCCGCCGCGTGCTGCAGAAGAAGCTGGACGGCGACCGCGTGGGCGAGGTGCCCGCCGAGGACGTCCAGAACGACTCGATGTATCTGGCGCAGATCGCGATCGGGACGCCGCCGCAGACGGTGAATCTGGATTTCGATACGGGGTCCGCGGATCTGTGGGTGCGTCATCTATCTAAAGAGATATATATATATACATATATTCATCAATATATATATCAGGTCTTGCGGAGATGAGATAGAGCTAACGTCTATCTACCAGGTCTGGTCGACCGAGCTCCCGTCCGACATCCAGGCCGAGGGCAGGAAGGACCACCACATCTTCGACCCCAAGAAATCGAGCACGTTCAAGCCCTCCCCGGGCTCGACCTGGAAGATCGGCTACGGCGACGGCTCCTCCGCGTCCGGCACCGTGGGCACCGACACCGTCACCGTCGGCGGCCTGGTCATCAAGAACCAGGCCGTCGAGCTGGCGGACCGCATGTCGGCCCAGTTCGTCCAGGGCGCGGGGGACGGCCTGCTGGGGCTCGCCTTTGGCAGCATCAACACGGTGCAGCCGACGCCCGTCAAGACGCCCGTCGAGAACATGATCGCGCAGGACGACATCCCGCGCTCGGCGGCGCTGTTCACGGCCAAGCTGGCCTCGTGGCGCGACGCCGCCGACGACGAGTCCTTCTACACCTTCGGCTTCATCGACGAGGCGACCGTCAAGGCCTCGGGCCAGGAAATCCATTACGCGCCTGTCGACAGCAGCCAGGGCTTCTGGATGTTCGACTCGCCCGCGGCCACCGTCAACGGCAGGACCCTCAAGCGCACGGGCAACCGCGCCATCGCCGACACGGGCACCACCCTCGCCCTCGTCGACGACGACACCTGCGCCGCCATCTACGACGCCATCCCGGGCGCCCGCTACGACAGCCAGCTCCAGGGCTACATCTACCCGGCCAACACGGCCGCCGCGAACCTGCCCGCCGTCTCCTTCGCCGTCGGCGGCAAGCAGTTCGCCGTGCACAAGGAGGACCTGGGCTTCGCCGAGGCGCGGCCGGGCTACGTCTACGGCGGCATCCAGAGCCGCGGCGACCTGGGCTTCGATATCCTGGGGGACACGTTCCTCAAGGGGATCTATGCCATCTTCGACGTCGGCAACATGCGCTTCGGGGCCGTCCAGCGGCAGGAGACGACGCAGCAGTAGAACCTGGCGCTGCCGCCGCCGCAGTGAAGTAGCACTGGTATTGATGTAGGGAAGATGAGAAAGCCTACGATGTATTATGTATAGGTACCCTAGGTACCTATATAGTTCGACTACGACTTGTCTGAATACCTGCGTGCATGCATGACCCACGTAACTAGCTATTTGCTATCAGGGGTATGACGAGAATGACTTGCCTCTCTATTGCTGATATAGTGTACTGTAACATACACAACACTGTCAAGATACAGATACCAGAGCCCTTTTCAGACTCTATAAAATGGTCCAGTAAGTAGTACATGATCCGAAAACGGTATCTTCTCGGAGAGACAATTCCATCCGTGACTTTATTAGATAAACTTGATATGGACAACAAAGACGGACCATGTCCCTTTATTTCTTCTTCGCCTTGCTCTTGCTCTCCTGCCTCGGCAACTCGGTCATGCACAGCGGATGCCGCAGGAACATCTGCATCAGCAGCGCCGCCGCGACGCTCACGTTCAGGCTGTCCACCCGCGCCAGGTCCGACTCGACGCCGACCTCGACGGTCGCCGTCGCGCCCGCCTCGGCGGACCCGACGACGCGCCGCGCGCTGGGGATCCCCACCACGGCGTCCGCCTGGGCGCGGAGCTGCGGGCTCAGGCCCGTCCCCTCGCTGCCCAGCATGATCACCGTGGGGGCCTCGCGCAGCAGGTTGAAGGTGGGCACGCCGAACGGGGCCGAGGCCGAGGCCGAGGACGGGTCCGAGTCCGATTCGGAGACGGTCTCAGCGCCCGCCTGCGGCGCGTCCGCGGCGTAGAACCGCCACCCGTTCTCCTGGCTCCGCCGGACGAAGTCCACCGTGTTGTTGGTGACTTTCAGCAGGGTCATGTTCTCCGCGGCGCCGGCGGAGGCTTTGATCGTGACCGGTGACATGGGGGCGGAGTTGCGCCCCGAGAAGGCGATGGCGTCGACGCCCAGGAAGTACGCGGAGCGGATGATGGCGCCCAGGTTGCCCGGGTCGAGGATCCCGTCTAGGAGGAGCGCCAGCGGGTACCGCTTGCGGAGGCCCGGGTTGATCATGGCGATGCGGTTGTCGGTGCCGTTGACGGCGGCTTCTTCGCGCGACTGGGGCCCTAGTTCCACCTGGAAGTGGGTGAGGGTTTTGCTGTCGTTGCTGTCATCGAAGTCGACCTCCTCGACCCTCGCGAAGCCCGTGATGGGCAGCGTCGGCAGCGGCGACGCCTCCAGGATGACCCCGTTATGCGGCCGCCCCTCGCTCATCTTGTCCAGGACCCGGTCCCACTCGGCGTAGACGACCTTGCAGTGCACGCCCTTGGTCAGCGCCAGCTTGTGCAGCGCCAGCTTGGTCGCGTTGATCTGCTCCTCCTCGGGGCCCTGGTAGATGTAGAGCTTGTAGAGCTTGCGCCGGGTGCAGCGCAGCGCGGCCTCGACGGCCGAGGTGCCGTAGATGAATTCCGAGGCGGGGGTCGTGTAGGGGATCGACTCGGGAGGTTTGACGTGCAGTTTTGGTTTCGAGCGGGCTAAGGGGGAGGTGGGTTCTTCTTTCTTGTTCTTGTTCTTGTTCTTTTTCTGGTCGTTGTCGTTCTCATCAGCATTGTCATTATCTTCTTGGGGATTGTTTCCTTCATATGGTCTCACTAGGATCTTTCGGACTAGCGGGCGTGGTGCTTCTTCCTCCCCGGCCGCCTGGTGCTTTGCTTTTCCATTCTCTTTCACCTCCGACTGGTACCGCTTGGGAAGGGCGCGGAAGTTGCCCGTCCGGATGAATTCCTCCTCGTCGAACTGGACATCCTCGGGGCAGGTCGTGTCTTCTGCTTCTGCTGCTGCTGCTTCGTCTTTGGAACGTTGCGGCTTGCGGGAACGCCCGTTGCTGCCGAGAGAAGACTCTGCGCTGCGAGACTTGCGGATGCCGTTGCCAATGGCGGAGGTCAGAGAGGCATGGCGGACGGAGAGGATGGAGTAGATGGAGTGCGAAGTGGAGGCATCTGCTGCTGCTGTCCCCGCCAGGCGCAGACGGAGACACGCCAAGAGAGGCGACGGTATGCGGAGCATGCCCTGAGTCCGGGTCGAGACGGGGAGACGGCGCAGATGTCGCATCTCCAGGGCCTTTCTCTTTTCTTTTTGTCGGTGGTGAACTTCTAATCTTGCGGTCCCGTGCCCGCCGATAAGATAACCGGATCTACGTTGCTCCGCGCGTCGCCCGCCCGCGTCTCAAGGCGCTCTCCGCGCATCTTGTGTGCTGCGTACGGGGTTCTCTCCCCCCGTCCCTGTATTTTTTTTTTCTCTGTTAATGGATCTGCTAGTCCTTATTTGGTTTTTTCCTTTAGTCCTTTTTTTTCAATTCCCTGCTGTCTCTCCTGTGGGTGTTGGCATCGGTTGTTTGTCGGCATGTTGTACGCGGTACTTATACTGTACGTGAATCGATGAAGCTGCTTCTTCTTTTCTCCCGCCATGACTCCTGGATACGACGATGATGGGGCGATGTCTCTGTTGCCCCCGTCCGACGACGGGGACGCCTTCGTCGCCGACCTCTTGGAGCAGTTCGCTGCTCCCAGCACCACCGGGAACGCCGGTGCCGGTCAGGAACGGCCTCAGCAACCCCGCGTCGACGACGACGCACCCAGACCAGAGGAGACGTCTCACAGAGAGGAGGTGCGGTGGCTGACGGCCAGCGGGGTGGAGGTTCCCCGAATTGAGAATCCAGACGGGTACGAATACCTGCCCGGGCATTTTACAGTGCGTCGCGTGATCTTCGAAGAGTCTACGCCGGAGGGGATGCGCTACAGAGTCAAGTTGGAGAGCAGGGAGAAGGAATGGGTGAGCAGACCCTCGTATATTTCGGTGATATGATAGCATTCACAGCTTCCAACGCTGATTCAATCATATCATAGGTCTCGTCCTCCCGTCTCCAGTCCCTCACCAACGGTCCGGAAGCTCTATCTCAGTTCAACGAATCGAGCCATCGCAGTCACAGATCCCGCAACGAGATGGATAGCTCGAGGCGTCGCATCTCGCGGAGACAGCCGAGTGAGGGATTCGTGAGTTCATCGAACCTCATCTTTTGGGACGAAGAAGAGGAGGGTCCCGTCAGTGCCGGTCCGGCTCGTCGGAGCCTTCGTCTCAACCTCGGGCCACCTCCTTCTTCGGATGAGGATGAGTATTCATCTTCCTCCAGCTCTTCCAGTGGGTCGCGGATACGGACCACGCGCCGATCAGCTCTCATCGAGCACCAGCGGGAAGCAGTATCCGTGAGCAGCAGCAGCAGCAGCAGCAGCATCAGCGAAGAGGAGGAGGAGGAAGAAGAATCTTCGGATGAAGAAACGTCTAGTGACGACCTCATTTCTTCCTTAGTTACGACTTCTAGAAAGCGCAGGTCTCGGAGACTTCTGGTGCAAGACTCGAAACGGCGGAAATCCGCTCGACTTTCGGGCACTGACAGTGACTATGCTGCCCCAAGGGGCACCCGCTTTTCCACCAGGACTAGAGGAAAGCCAAGAAAGAGCCTCAGGGAGAGACGCGAGGACGACATCTCAGAATACGAGGCTACCCCCGCGGAGAAGAAGTTCACCGGAGCAAAGGAGTTTTTCGCCCCGGTCCCAAAGGATGACGAGTTCCGGCTCCGTCATCGAGGCGTGTGCGACACCTGCTACGTCCCTGACGATGACGACGTCAAGGGGCCCCTTGTTTTCTGCCAGGGCTGTACGAGCGCGTATCACAAAGCTTGTCTAGGGCCGCGCGGTGCACGGGAGCACCTGGTGACCAAGATCGCCGATGATCGGTTCATTCTCCAGTGCCGTCGCTGTATTGGAGTCGCTCACTCAAAGGATCCTCTCTGCCCTCACCTGGGCTACTGCACCGAGTGCAAGTCTCCAGGTCCCTTTTCCGAGCCTCTCAGGGGCAAACTCACAGCGCGCCAGGAGCAGCAACTGCGAGAAAAGAACGACGGGAAAGACCCGATTACCGCCATTGACATGGCCCTTGTAGACAACGTGGACAATGTCCTCTTCCGCTGCACAGGTTGCTACAGAGCCTTCCACTTCGAACATCTTCCTCCGAATTCAGAGCCCGCTCACGTCTGGGACAGCGAAGGATCCGTGTCTGGCGACGTCGCAAATGTGCGCTTCAAGGAATATTCTCGACGTTGGCTTTGCAAGGATTGCATTACTCACCCCGAAGAGATCGAAGCCTTGGTTGCCTGGCGGCCGGTAGACATTGACAGTTTCATTCCCGGGTACACGGCGGACGTCATGGAAGAAGTTGATAAAGAATACCTCGTCAAGTGGAAGTGCAAATCCTACTATCGCACCACGTGGATGCCGGGTCCCTGGGTCTGGGGGGTTGCTGCGCCGGCCATGCGAAGAGCATTCCATAAATCGTCGAAGAACCTGAAGCCGTGCATGGCTACCGAAGACGCAATCCCCGAGGAATATCTACGGGTGGACATCGTTTTCGATGTCCGGTACTCCAACATTGTCAGCAACCGGACGATGGAAATCGACCTCGCGCGGGTGAAAGAGGTGAAGGAGGCGTATGTCAAGTTCAAAGGTCTTCCGTACGAGGATGCGGTATGGGAGTCGCTCCCAGATCCGACGGATGTGGAAAGATGGAACGACTTTAAGGCTGCGTACGAAGATTGGGTGCTCCGCGACTACGTTCGCATCCCGAGGCCTGGGACGCTTAAAAAGCATCTTGCGCACGTTCGAACCCTGGACTTCGAATCGTGCCTGTTGAAGAAGACACAGCCTGGGATCTTGACCGGGGGAGAGCTCATGGAATATCAGAAGGAGGGTCTCAACTGGCTGTACTACATGTGGTACAAGCAACAGAACGCCATTCTTGCCGACGAGATGGGCCTGGGGAAGACCATTCAAGTCATCAGCCTGTTTGCGACCTTGATTCAAGATCATCGGTGCTGGCCCTTCCTCGTTGTCGTTCCCAATTCGACTTGCCCGAATTGGCGACGAGAGGTCAAAACATGGGCTCCGTCGCTTCGAGTGGTCACCTATTATGGATCCAGCGCCGCGCGGAAGATCGCCCACGATTACGAGATGTTCCCAGAAGGCGGTACGGACCTGAGGTGTCACATCGTGGTCACCTCGTACGAGGCAATGGTGGACGAGAAGGCTCGGAGAGTCTTGTCAAGCATCCCATGGGCCGGTCTGGTCGTGGACGAAGGACAACGCTTGAAGAACGACAAAACCCAACTCTATGAAGCCCTCTCACGGATAAATTTTCCTTTCAAGGTTCTCCTAACGGGCACTCCCTTGCAGAACAATACGCGGGAGCTTTTCAATCTCATCCAGTTCTGCGATCCGACGAAGAACGCAGAGGCCTTGCAACAGAAATATGAGACTTTGACCAAGGAAAATGTGCCAGAGCTGCACGACATGATCAGACCCTTCTTTCTACGTCGCACGAAAGCCCAGGTGCTCACGTTCCTCCCGCCTATGGCTCAGATCATCGTTCCGGTCTCCATGTCCGTTGTGCAAAAGAAACTATACAAATCGATTCTCGCGAAGAATCCGCAGTTGATAAAGTCGATATTCCAGAAAAATGGCAACCACACGCTGAAACAGTCTGAACGCCATAACCTCAGCAATATCCTGATGCAGCTGCGGAAATGCCTATGCCACCCATTCGTCTACAGCAAGGCAATAGAGGAACGGGGCTACAACGCCGCCGTGACCCATCGAAACCTGGTGGAAGCATCCGGCAAGTTGAAGCTCCTGGAACTGATGTTGCCTAAACTGCGGGAGCGCGGCCATCGCGTTTTGCTCTTTAGCCAGTTTCTGGAAAATCTGGACATTGTTGAAGATTTCCTGGACGGGCTTGGTCTTCTCCATCGCCGCCTCGACGGCAGCATGAGCTCCCTTGAGAAACAGAAGCAGATCGACGACTTCAATGCTCCGGGCTCACCCTACTTTGCCTTCTTGCTGTCCACTCGATCGGGCGGAGTTGGCATCAATCTTGCGACCGCCGATACCGTCATCATAATGGATCCTGATTTCAACCCCCATCAGGACATCCAGGCCCTGTCCCGGGCTCATCGAATCGGGCAGCAGAAAAAGGTTCTGGTCTTTCAGTTGATGACTCGCGCCAGTGCCGAAGAGAAGATAATGCAAATCGGTAAAAAGAAAATGGCACTAGACCATGTTCTCATCGAGCGAATGGACGCAGAAGATGAAGAGGGTCTGGACCTGGAGTCTATCCTCCGCCACGGTGCCGAAACATTGTTCGACAACGACGACACGGGTGATATTCACTATGATTCGGAGTCCGTGGAGAGGCTTCTTGATCGCAGCCAGGCGGAGAACACGCAGACCGGGGCGGATGGATCTGCTGAATCACAGTTCAGCTTTGCTCGGGTTTGGGCCAACGACAAGTCTACTCTGGAGGACCGCCTCGGGGATTCGGAGAGCAGCACTCCAAGCGACACCGTTTGGGAAAAGATCCTGCGGGAGCGTGAACGCGCTGCCGCAGAGGAGGCAGCCGCAAAGGCTGAGATGTTTGGCAGGGGCAAACGAAAGAGGAACGTGGTTGATTACTCCGCCAGCAACGATGTCGCAGCGGATCAAGGCCTGAACGTCTCTCCGCAGAAGGCCGGCCGTGAGGGCGAGAGTGACACCGAGTTTCAGGTAAAGGAAGGCGCAGAGTCGGAGTACTCCGAGGACCTTGACATAGATTCCGGTGCTGAGTCGAGCCCGAAAGGGAAAAAGACACACAAGGGTAGTGTTGTCCTTCTACTTTTTATAGGTGTCTCAATTCTTCGTTGTTACTGACTATATGACAGCACGTCCATTCAAACGCGTCGACCCGGCCAAAATCACTCCTCCAGTCAACGGACAAGCCCTCGACGGAAGTACAGATCCTGCCTCTCGGCCCTCTCCCTGTATTGCATGCAGTCAGATCCACCCCGTTGGCTACTGTCCCCTGAAACTGGCGGGCGTTGAACACTGCGGCCTCTGCGGGATCGCCCACCTCGGATACCAGCGCACATGTCCTCACCTCAACTCCGAGACCCGAGTCGCGCTGATGCTCGGCACGCTCAAGGAGAGCACCGAGCCCAGACACATCGTCGAAGAAGCGAAGAAGTACCTCCGCGGAATCCGCGGCGATCTGGTCCGTCGCAAGAAAATCCAAGAAGCTACTGCAGCAGCCGCCGCTACAGGCAACCACACGGCCCATAGCGGTCCTCCTCCTACTTCTGGGACACCAGGACCGGTAACCATCGATCTGACAGACGGTCCACCTACTACACGTCCGTATCAGAACTTATACCAGCAGCATGCTCATCCTCCCCCTCCTCGTCCAAACTCTTCAGCTCCGCCTCCGCCTCCAGCTCAGAACCCCTATTGCCATCCAATGCCAACCGGTTATGGATACCGTCCGCCGCCTCCGCAACAACCACCCCCGCAAGCTCAACCGGCCCATTCACATTCATATCAGCCTCAGCAGCGTTAGCATACGAATCTGCAGTGGATTGCGCCCTATCGGCCTCCTCAATGAATGGATGAATGAAGGGTCCTCCACTGCGTTGCATGTAGACCTTTTCCTTTTTTTCTTCTTCTGGGACCTCTTTTCCTTTTCTTTTTCCTTTTTTCCATTCCCACTGTATATTAGTTTTTTGTTTTTTTTCAACTCCAGGCGAGATTTTATTTCATTCCTTGGAGGGGGCAAGCCATGAGCGGTTGATTAGTCGGTTGGTTGGTTTGGGTTGGGATCGTTTGGTTTTGAGCTCTTTTGAGGAATTACCTATCATCAGGAACCCCCAGAAATAATGGGAACCGGGCCAGTGCAGTACAGTGCAGACACGGTCAGTGTCCCACTTAACTTTAGTGGGTACGAGGAGGTTTCCAGAATAGGACTTAGACTGTCTTTGGCGGGCGGGACATTTGATTTTTTTTTCCCTTTTTTTTACTTCTCTTGAGGAAGATCAGATACCCCCCATTTGCAGAAAATAAAATAAAATAGCTTAGGTACTTACTCTGGTAATTCTGATCCGGTTGGTTTGGTTCGGTTGGTTTTAGGTGGTGCGTATTTTAATTTGTAGGTACAGCAAGTATGTATGTATAAGCATGGCGCTCTAGAAGCATTTAGTTCTTGGGAAATATGATGATGATAATGACTTGTTCAAGCAAGCGTGCTTCATGTATGCATGTGCAAGGGGAAAATAATAAAAATAATGAATTCAAGTAAATCCAATGCCTACATTGATTTCATATTTATCAATTGGGAAGTCTGTAGGTACAGAGTACAGAACACATACATGTAGTACGGTATGTACCCAAAGTATTATTATTTTCATTGTTGTTGTTGTTGTTGTTGTTGTTGTTGGATTGGTGCGAAAAGAAGGCAACATCACCAGTTTTGTCTGTTTGTCTTGCAAAATTTCCGACCTTAATAATATTACCAACAACAACCCACTTGCTCATCAAACTCATCTACCTACCACTCACTACCCACGTAGGTCCGCAGCAGCTGCAGCGTTCTCAGACTGTATATATATGTGTATGCCTGCATCTGAGATCGAGAGTTCCCGATCAGTTAGTTCTGTCATTGTCAAAGGGTAAGGTTATTTATATACAGATAATCATGCCTGCTTCCTTATTTTTATTCTATTTTCTATTTTATTAGGATAGGACTTGTTTCAGGTTTCAGTCTGAACTGGTGGGAGGCAGCAGCGAGAGACGTGAGACCCATGATAGATGAATAAAGGTTCAAAGGATTGGTTTAGTTGGTTAAGGCTTCTATAGAGAAAGAAAGAAAGATCTCATCTCAGTCACATCTCAGTCAGGCATGTTACAAAGGAGTCAGTTACCTATAACCCAATATATATATATATATATATATATATAGAAATCATGGCCCTGTAGGCTTTCTTTATATCCTAGGAAGCTTCTATTGCAATGGATCCTTCACTCGCTACTCACTACTTCTCCATCTTGTAACGACAGGCCTAGATAACTAGACCTAATAGGGCCGTTGGTTTATCTTG